>Ga0126382_10000016_pt1 | contig 50900 bp, 70 predicted proteins | sample PanSoiMetPlot_30_FD_92548 | JGI IMG/M metagenome (GOLD analysis project Ga0126382, IMG submission 92548) | Tropical forest soil microbial communities from Panama - MetaG Plot_30 | ecosystem: Environmental > Terrestrial > Soil > Tropical forest > Bulk soil | place: Panama | collected 2016-02-17
CCCTGATGACGGACAGCCCCCGGGTTCCGGTCTTGAGTTGGACATTGAAGATCTTCCCACTCTCGACGGTGACGCGCGGCTCGCCGCCCGGGGCGATCGGGACTCCGAGGAACGACCACGCCCCGTTGCCGTCGGAGACTGCGATCCGGAAGCGGGCCTTCCCTCCGAATAGGTCCGTGAAGATCGAGAGGAACCCGACGCCCCACGGGATGCCCCCGGCGTTCACAGGCGGGATCGAGTAGTTCTTATGCGCGCCGGGACCCGAGGGGAGCTCGGTAGGCGGGACGGCGTACGGCATGTCGGTTCCTCCTCCTGCGCCTGCGGCGCTTCGTACGTACCCGATGAACGTGTCCCACGGGAACGGCTCGGGGTCGGTGTGGTCGCCCTCGTGCCAGGCGTTCGTCACGTCCCGGTGCCCGCAGATTCCCCGGACTCCGGCGCGCATCTGCTCGGGGGTGACCTTCACGAGGGGGACGCCGAACTCCGCGCAGGCGCGGGCGACCACGGGCGCGGCCTGGCGCATCGTGGCATCCGAGATGGAGCCGGACAGGCCGCACAGCTCGAACTGAACCGAGCGCGAGTTCCCGGTCGGGTAACAGCCGTAGGCAACGAGGGCCGTGTCGACCGACTGGACCGTCGAGTCGCCGTCGGTATCGAAGTGCGACGAGGTTCCGTCGGGTCGGGTGCGCGCGTAGTTCGCCTCAGCCTCGGCGCTGGCCGTGTTCTGCGTGGCGTGGATCACGATGATCTGAGTCTGGGCTCGCGTGCCGCCGTAACTTCCGGCCTGCACAAACGGGATTCCGGAGTATCGGGACATGGGTCCAGGTTACGACGGTGGATCTACGGTGCGCCGGCCGGGAATCGAACCCGCTACCTCCCGCCGTGAGGCGGACGCTCTATCCGGTGAGCTTCGACGCTTGACGCTTCCAGGGCCTACCGCACGGCCATGCGACGGTTCCAAGGGGCGCGGCCCTGGCCGGGGCCTAAGGCTGCCTGCGGTAGCCCTGCGGAGATTCTAGGCGAGGGGGGAAAGCCCGGTGCGGGGGATCGTGCCGACGGGTTCGGCGACCCGCATAGGCGCGCGGGTGATCGTGGCCCACAGACCCATAACCACGGCGTCGCCCCGGTCGGGGGAGCGGCCGAGGCGCGCGACGACATCCTCCTTCTTCTCGATCTTGTACTTCGCCGGCACGGCGGCCGTGAGCTCCCACGTCGGCGCCGTGAGGTCGGACAGGAGCAGGTCGTCGGGGGGCAGGCAGAGTGTCGGCTCATACTCGGGGTCCAGGCACTCGCGCAGGAACCAGTACGCCGCGCTGCGGACGCCGGCGAACCCGTACTTGCCCGAGCGGTCCTTCCTCGTCGAGGCGCCCGAGCCGACGTACGCGAGGGGCCACTCCTTCAGGGCGCCCTTCGCCTTCATCTGGCGGAGCCGGTCGAACACCCCGGCGCCGACGCCCACGACGTCGACGATCAGGCGGCCGGGCTCCTGCGCGGCCAGCTCGGCGAGCGCCATCGTGTCGGGGGTCTTCTTCGCGGTGATCGTGAACGCCTGTCCCGCGAGCCGGGCGAGCACGGAGTCGTCTCCCCCTCGGCCGACATCGACGCCGGTCCAGGTCGGGCCGTCCAGGGCCGGGCGGCCGGCCCGGTCCCACACGTGCCAGCGCTCGACGGCCGCCTCGACCCACGACAGGGGGATCACGGCGTTCTCGTCGTCGGCGCAGAACTCGCCGAGCACGCGGCCCTGATAGAGGGCCGAGGTGATGCCCCACTGTTTCGCGCGCTGCTCGGCCCACTGGCGGGAGACGCGGCCGGCCGTGATCGCCTCGTCAAGGGTGACGTGCCGAGTCCACCAATCTTCGTACCCGGGCTTGCGGGAGTGGATGTCGTAGAAGCGGCCGTTCGGGGGGCCGGGCGTCGACATGGCGACGACGTACGCCTCGAAGTCCGTGTCGTCTCCGGCGTTGGACAGGGCGCCCTCGATGGCGTCCCACGTCTCGGGGGGGATGATCTTCGCCTCGTCGAGGATGTACAGGATCTCGTCGGCGTGCGCGCCCTCGACCCGTTCGGCCTGGTTGCTGGCCACGGCCGACGCGGCGCCCCACGGGAGTTTCAGTCGGAGGTCGAGGAGTTCCACCCGGTCGAGGAACGGCCCTCGGCCGAGCTGTTCCCAGTCGAGCATCTTCGCCCATTTGTGGATCTCTGGCCAGAGGTAGACCTCCAGTTGCCTCCAGACGCTCGCGGTCGTGATGACCTTCCAGTCGATCTCGGCGAGCGAGCGCGTGGTCGCGAACCACAGCACGAGCTGACTCATGGTGGTGCTGTTGTGAGTGGGGACCATACTGTCTCCGGCCAGATACAGCCGGGAGGGCGAGCTAACGGATATGCATTGAGTCGGCTCGTCATCTACTCTACGGATTGTCGTTATCGTGCGCTGAGTGTGGCGAGAGCCCTGGGATGCACGTTCTGCCCATGGGTAGCGCTCTAGATGGTAGGGCCGGAAATCGAATCGGGCCGCGATCCGCCACCGTCGACTGACGATGCGACCATTCAGCTTCGCGTCACTCTCGCTGATGCGCACGACTAGGCCCAAGCTACGGAGAAGTTCGGCGACGTCGAGGGCGAGCCGTTCACACGTGAGGGCGATTTCATCACACCCGCCACTTTGGGTGTACCCGTCGGTGTCCCATAGGCCCCTGACGAGCTCGCGACGCTGGGCGATAGAGGCGCGCCGGTAGATCTCGGGAATGTGCTTGTTGCCCAGTACACCCAGGGCGCGGAGTTGCTGACGCAGGCCGGGGATGGAATAGGCCCGGCTGTTATCTTTCTCGCCGTAATTAGTGAAATGCCCCCCGGGAATGCGACTGACGATTAGGCCCGAGTCGGCCCGATTGAGCGTGATGCGGCTGTCGGCTGTCGCGCCATCGCCCAACCAAACTCCGAGCAGGTACGGGTCGATAGGCAGTGGCGCGTTGGGGAGGCTCAGGGGGCGAGTGGTGGGGATGCGCCAGCGGAGTTGGCCACTCGGGGACTTTATGTTCCGGCTCATGTGTTCGGTAGTGACTGTGCGCGTCGCGTCCCAGTAATCACGCCAATCCTTCACGCCATTCGGGCGACGATAGACGTCGATGGCGTTCCATTCGTGCTGCCCGTGGGATTTCATCACGGTGCCATCGGCGAACGTGATCTCGTAGACGTCGGCGGTGAAGATCTCAGACTTGCCCGTGACGTGACATATCTGTCCGTTTTCGTCGAATATTTCGTCGCCGACACGGAGATCCCCGATCGTCGACCACCCGCACGGTGTTGGTATACGCATACCTAAGGGTAGCGCCTTCCCGAGGCCGTGCGGGCCACGTACCGCGATGCGCTTCCGGCGCGGCAGCTCCTCCATCACTTCGAGCTGATACGGCGCGGCCTGGCGCCCGACCGGCCAGCGGATACAGTCCCGCGCCCACCCCGCAGGATCACGGAGGTACTTCCGGGCCTCGGCCGCCGCGTACTCCGCGTCCTGCTCCTTCAGCTCGGCCAAGCGCCGGAGATAGTCCAGGCGGGTCCAGGTCGCAGGGAAGCTCACGCGGTCGCCTCCTCCAGGGCTGCACGTTCCGCCATGCGCGCCTCGATTTCCATGATCTCTTTCTGGATCGCGTCGAGGGTGATGATCTCAACTTGCTTCGCCGCGTCGAGGCCGAGGAGCTTCGCCTCCCGCTCCAGGACTCGAAGCATGCGGTCGATCGCCGCGAGCTTCGGCATGTCGTCCGTGACGGGCGTCCCGTCGAGGTGAACGACCTTGCCGTTCTGTACTGCCCAGTGATTCCGGAGCATGATGTCGCGGGCCGTGCGGTACATCTCCTGAAGGCGTGCAAGGTGAAGCTTCCGCACGTCGTCGGCCGGCGCCTGCCGAGTGGCGATCAGCGCTCGCTCTACGGCTCGGTGAGCAGCCCCCTTGCCTGCGAACCCGAGGGCCTTCGCGATCTCCTCGTACGTCTGCCCCTGCTCTAGGAGTCGGCACGCTTTCGCGTCGCGCTCGGCCGTGTCCAGGCTCGACGCGAACTTGCCCTTGCCGTCCCGGGGGCGATCGTTCGAGTTGCTGGCGTCGGTGGTTCCCATGGGTCCAGTGTCCTACAGATCTCCGTTTCACCGGACACGAGTAGGCCCCCGAATCCGTGAGGATCGGGGGCCGTTGTGCTCGTACTCAGGCGAGCGGGACGGAGATGGTCAGGCTGCTCGTGTCTTGCGCCGGGCGTGCCCAGTCGCGGATTGCCTCGACGAGGGTGGAGATCACGTCGTCTGGCATGGCGACGGAGCCGTTACGGCGGGCGAAGTCCTCGCACCACGTGCCTTCGTCGAGTTGGATCTCGACCACGATCTTCACTTGTCAGCCTTCCCTGCCAGCACGTGAGGCGCGGCCGTGTTGAATAGGCCCATGGCGATATCGATCGCCTCGGCCGGCTCGATGATGAACTCCAGGGACTCGGCGCCCGGGTTCCCGCAGTGGTCACACTGATCCTGAGAGATGATCAGCTTCGTCTGCCCGTGCTCGCTGCTGGCGATCTCTAGTCCTCGGCACATGCCGGGGCCTCCTCCTGCTCGGTGATGACCGACCCGACGACGCCGGGGACGGTCTCTAGGTGGGCTTCTGCCTTGTCGGGCTCCGTGGGCCAGGCGTGACGCACCCGCTTAGCCCGGCCTCGGATGATCGCGGGGTCGAGATTGGCGCCCGCGTCGATGGTCGCGACGAGCCAGTCGCAGAAGTCGAGCATCGCGCGGTAGCGCATCCCCTGCTTCTCGTAGAACTTGGCCCGGGTCTCGGCGACCTCGATCGCGGCGGTGAGCTCGGCCTCCGAGTGCACGAGGCGCTTCTCGATCGAGGTGGTCATGTGCCGGATCAGGTCGAAGGCGTTGCCGGTGTGCACGTGCGGAGTCGCATCCTTGAAGCGCTCGGCGACCTCTTCGAGGACGTCGGAGTGCATCAAGCGTATGTGGTCGAACTCCGTACCCGGGGGGATCTCGTTGTCCCCCTCGGGGCAGAGCTGGCAGACAAGCACGAACCTAGTTCCTCTCTACAGTGATTGCGTCGATCTGGCTCACGTCCAGGTACTCGAAGCCCGGCGAGTGCTCATTCCAGTTGTTCTTGATCAGCGACCCTCCGGCGCAGCACGCCGCGATCACCACGAGGGCCGCGACACTGGCCCCGAGACTGGTCTTGCCGCTACCCATGTCCCCTTCTTTCTTTGGCGTCCCGTTCGGCTCCACTCACGATACAGACGTACGCCGTATACGTCAATGGGGCGACCCCCGAAGGGACCGCCCCACGCCTATCTGTTCAGTAGGTCGTCTCGGGAGTACAAGCCTTTCTTGACTCCCGCATGCAGGTGGCCTGTGTGCCACGCCTCGACGTGCTCACACCAGAAGACTGACATTCGACACGAGTGATCGGTCTCCCGAGCTGCGCGCTTAGCGGCTTTCTTGTGGTGGAACCCCTGCTTGTGGTGCGTCTCGCACCACCTGTACGAGGGCTTGTGTCGAGCCTTCGCGCCGACGTGCTTCACGGCTACCCGCGAGGCGTGCAGAGCTGGCGACCGCGCGAGGTCTGCCACCCCTCGTCGCGGAGGTAGCCCTCGATCTTCTCGACAGTCAGGTACTCCGTAGAGCCGAGCGAGCCCCCGATCGTGATGCAGTCGAGGCATTCGTCGCACTCGACGACGCACTCCCAACGGGTGCCGTTGGTGCCGGTTATCGTCTCGCGCTTGATGATCATGTACGTGATCCCTTCTTCTGAATCTCTCGCTGTTCGGCTTTCCAGATCACGAGCAGGTCTTGACACTCGAAGCACATCGAAGACGCGCCTCGCTCGTCGAAGCCGTTGCCGTACTTCGGGGCGACGCCCCCGCACGCGCGCCCCTTCAGGGTGGACAGGCACTCACCCTCGTTGGGGTGTGGAGGCGGAGGCGGCGTGAACCACTCCTCGGCCTGCGCGTCCCACTCGCGACCATTGGCGCGCAGCTCGTGCACGAGGCCGAGCCAGATGTCGCGCCCGCAGTGCGTGGGGTTGTACCGCTTGCAGTCCAGACGCTTCAGGCCGGTCGACATGCACCGCGCCCCCTCGCACGATCCGGAGTGTTGGACCCCGACGCGCACATTGCAGGAGGGGCACGGCCCCGGGTTGCCGTTGCCGAGTGTGACAACCCGGGCCGTGTCCCTCATCTCAGGTTCTCCCGGGCGAGCCGGGCCAGCTTGGCGCGGTCGTCGTCCGTGAGGATCGTCCGCTCGCCCGTGCAGTCGGCAAGGTGGCCGTTGAGGACGGTCACGCCTGCCAGGATTTCGTTCTCGGGAACCATGCCGGCGACGAGGCCGCACAGGTCGCACTCAACTTGGATCATCCCGTTCATGTGTAGTTCTCCGCTTCTGAGTCCTGCCAGATGTACCCGCCTCCCGAGTGGGTCTCGGCGTCGAGCGGGTGGTGTCCTGAGCACGGCACGACGGTGCCCTCGGGGGCGAACTCCGGCTTGTACGCCGAGTTGCATAGGCCGAGCTCGGCCGACAGCGTGGCCTGGCCGACGAGGACCGGCCTCGTGTCGAGGGCCTGGCGCAGCTTGTGGCACACGTGGTTCTTCACGACGGCCGCCACCTGCCTCCAGGGGCGCTCGTGGTCGAGGCGCATGATCCGGGACCCGCAAAACGAGCAGCGGACGGAGACCCCGTACTCGTTGGCATCGATCGCGAAGGCGTCGGCGTGCTTCATCCCGCCGCGCTCCCGATCGCGAGCAGTATCTCCGTCGAGTCGACGGGGAACCGCCAGTGTCCGCCCGGGGCCCGGAAGGCGCCGGGGAACTTGCCGGCCTGCGCCCAACGGCTCACGGTCTTCGGATCAACCCTCCACATGGCTGCAACTTCTCCAGCTGTCAGAAACTTAGGCTGCTGCTTACCATTCATGACGAATAACTCACTTTCGATACGTGGTATGCGCGGGACTTCTGTCGCGCGCAGGTCTTGCAGTAGCGATGGGCTCTAGATCCCCCGCGAGCTCCGAGCACCCCGTCTAGTGGGTGGCCGTTTGGGCATTCGGTCCTCTTGGCGTAGATGGCAGACGGTCCAATACCCCGAGAAATGTTGACTTTCTGTGGGACTGGTTCTCCGTGTCCGGGATTTACACACGCGCGAACTCGGCACAGGTGGTCATATTGGAGATCATTAGGAATCGGGCCAATGAGTAGCTCCCATGACGCCCGGTGGGCTGCGATGTTTCCCGCACTGCGGGCCCCTCGACCCAAGACCCCATACCCGTCCCCGTCGAGAGTCGAGGTCCATAGCCAGCATCCATTCGCAATGGTCACAGCCCGGAAGACCCTGCCGGCAAAGGTGGAAGAGGTTCGAGGGACCGCGTGAAATTTGTGATTTGGGAAAAGTTCCGAAGCTTGGCTTCGCGTCATGCTCGGAGAGTGCCCCATCCCCAGCAATATCCTTTCTACATCCTGGGGCACGTATAGCTCTGCCTCAAACACGGATGGCCTTCTCTCGGTGTGTACAGCTTCGGTTGCTCATCTCAGGCTCCTTTGCAAGTTGCCGCATGCTGGTCGGCGGCGGCGGACAGGACGGATAGGTCGCACCGGGTGCGGTCGTAGACCGACCTCCGGGAATCTTTGGACTCGAAGAAGTACTCCTCGCAGTCCTCGCACTTGAGCCAGACGGTTTCGTCATCACCGGACACGGTGATTCGGGGCGCGTCCTTCATCGTGTGACCTTTCCAATGTGGGAGGGGGCGGCGTCGAAGTTGACGGCCGCGAGTCCCCTCGTGTGGGTGGTGGGCAGCTCGACGAGCGGGTGCCCGAACTTGTGGGCCAGCATCACGGCGAGCACGAGGGCGTCGGCCTCGTTGTCGTTGGCCGTGTGGCAGGCGTTGCCGTAGCGGTCGCGGACGTCGCGGAGCACGAGCTCCTTCTTTGCCAGGCCGTTGCCCGTGGCGTACATCGCGCGATTGCTCGGCGGGATGACGGCGTACTCGATCTTGTTGACCCACAGCATGTGAGCCGTGATCCACCACAGACCGGCGCGCTCGTGGTGCCCGCGCTGACTCTGCGACTTCGAGCCGTAGGACGGCCCCTCGATCGAGGCGACGTCGGCGCCGGATACGAGCTGGCGCATGGTCCCGATGATGAAGTTCATGCGGTCGTGGCCCTTGCGCGTGCCCGTGGCGATCGTGGTCGTCCGCAGGGTGCCCCGCTCGGTGTCGAGCAGGGCTACCCCGGTCGCGGACAGCGAGAGGTCGAGGCCGACGATCCTCATGTCGTGGCCCACGGGTTCGCCGGAGACGGCAGGATCACGACCCCGTTGAGCTCACCCTTGATCATCACCACGGTCTCGGCCTCGGGGAACTCCTCGAAGTCGGCGAACCCGAAGGACGCCGGCAGGAACCGCTCTCCCGAGGTGAGCTCGTGATGAAGGACTTCACGGTCGTCGCTCTTCAGCGTGAAGTCGGCGACGATCCATCCGCCCTCGATCCGGGCGCGCTCCCCGTACCCGGCGATTCCGTAGCCGTAGCCGTCGACGTCGCCGAGGCGCACGGGGAATACCTCGGGGAACACGGGCTCGGCGTCGAGGGCGATAAGTCGGCCGTCCTTCGACCGGACTCCCACGGGGGCGATCTTGAAAGTCTTCACTTCATCCCTCCGAATCGGGCCACCTTGCCGGCCCGGCGCTGGTCTACGTGGGCCACGGGGTCGCCCCCGTCTCCGGACCACACGATCAGGAACTCGCGGTGATTCGCGGTGTGCGAGCCGGTCGGGTGGTCCTTCTGGTTGCAATCAAGGATGTGCCCCGAGAACACGGTCGAGGCGTTGCAAGCGCGGTGACTCACCTCGCGTTCCACCCGAGCCCTTCCTTGACGCTGCGATAGTCGGCGCAGACGCGCTCGTAGGCGCCCTCGGCCTGGCGGACATCCTCACGCAAGCCCTCGTTCTCGGCCGCGAGCTCTTCGATCCGGGCGTCGCGGATGGCGATCTCGACGTCGGCTGTCTTCGCGGCGGTCTCGATCATCTCGGCGACGTGCTTCGCGATCGTCTTCGCGGCGGCGGTCGGCTCCTCGGCGGCGAGCGCCATGATCACGGCGACCTCGGTGAGCTCCTGGAGCATCTTCAGCTTCTTCTGGCCCTCGTCGGACATCTGGCTTCCCTTCTTTCGGTTCGGCCGGCTGGCCTCCCGTGGTGACTACGTTACACACGTACGCCGTATACGTCAATGGGAATCGGACAGAAAGATAGGGACCCCCCGAAGAGGGTCCCCTTCCTGCGGAAACGTAGCGGCTAGAACCTGCGGAACATGTCTCGCGCGTGCCACGCGACCACGGCGATAGTGCCGATCGCGGCGCCAATGAAGCCGAGCGCGAACCCTAGCCAGAACATCAGCCCTCCCCCTCGAAGTCGTCCTCGTCGTCGAGCCATGACGAGAGGTCCGCGCCGCACTCCCGGCACTCGGAGCTACCCGGGCTCGGCTTGTGCTCGTACGTGACGCCGCACTCGTCTTCGATGTCGCTCACGACTCGCCCCAAGGGTCGGGCTGTGCGCGGCGCAAGCGGTGGGAGTTCGCGTCCCGCCACTCCTCGACGGCGGCCTCAGCGATGATCGCGCATCGCTCCTTGCCGAGGAGCTTGCCGTTGGCCACGTCCTGCCCTGCGTCCTTCAGGCGGCGCATGACGTGGCGGTGGATGCTCTCGAAGTTGCTGCTCATCACGCCTCCTGCTTCTTCACGCGGCGACGGTCGACTCCGAGGAGCTGCACCCGGACGCACTGCTCGGCCAGCCGGGAGACCATGCGCTCGCCGACGATCACGTTCAACTCGGCGGGAGTGAGGTTCGTCGTGTAGATGCTGGGCTTCTCGTCGTCGTAGCGGCCGGAAACGAGGCGGTGGGTGACCTCCTCGGTCCATTCGGTGGCCTTGCCGACGCCGAGGTCGTCGAGGAGCAGGAGCGGAGTCTCCCGCAGGGTCAGCATGTACTTCTCGGAGGTCATGTCGTCGCGCTCGCTGTACGCCCGAGGGCGCAGGTGAGCCACGAAGTCAGGGAAGGTCGTCGAGGTCCAGGTGCCGAGGACGTAGCGGCCCGCTCGGTTCGGCTTCAGGGATCGCACGGCAGCGGCCCTCAGAGCGCCGTAGGCGGCCCATGTCTTGCCGGACCCAACTGGACCCATCACGAGGAGGGATCGGGCCTCTGAGGGGCACTCGACGTACTCCTCGACCCATTCGGCAATCGCGGGGTGCTCGACCGCAGCGGCCCGGTAGCGCTTTGGGATCACCTCGTCGAGCCGAGCGTTCATCCGATCCTGAGCGTCCGCGAGATCAGTGATCACGGGGGCGCAGTTCACATCGGCGCTCACAGGTCCTCCAGGTAGGCGTCAAGGTTGGTCGGGTTCTGGTAGGCCACGTGCCGGCCCGAGCGGCCAGCGGAGGCCTTCTCGTAGCTGATACGCAGGGTCTCGTACTTCTGGCGGAACTTCGCCAGCGACAGGATGTGAGCCGACCAGAAGGAGTCAGCGGCGGCCCAGTCGATGCCGCCCTTGATCTTCGAGACGGTCAGGCCGTCGACGTCGAGCAGCAACCGGGCTGCCTCCTTGTCGCTCTTGGTGCGCTTTTTGGGTTTGCACCCACGGCGCACGAGCGACTCGTTGAAATGATCGAGGACTTCCCGGATGTCATCACGAGAATCGAGCTCGTCGCTTGCGACGGGCGCATGTTCTTTGTGTTCAGAACTGGTGTGTTCCCTTGGTGTGTTCTTGGGTCCCTTGGTGGAGTGACCCCCCTCACTTGGAGGAGTGACTTGATCTGAGCTGGGAAAACTAGGTGTTTCCGCAGGTGGCGACAGGTCACTTCCTGGAGGTACCCCCCCTCCATTTTTCGGCTCGATATCGATCAGGAAATAGTGCAATCCGGACAGTGATCCGTCGGAGCGGCGGCGCTCCCGGGTGCTCAGGATTCCAAGATCGCGCATCTTCTGGATCGTGTTACGAGTCGTGCTGATCGCCACCCCGGCGCGCTCGGCGATCTTCTTCGTCGTCGGAAACCCAGCCCCATTGCGATCGGCAAAGCTCCGCAGCGAGACGTACACGCCGATCTCGGCGCCCTTGATGTACCGCAGCACCCACACGGGGACCATTGCCCACGGGCCAGTTTGCGAGTGGACCTCACCTCCGCACTCGTCGTCATCGATCATGCGCCGACCTCGGCAGCCTCGAAGCGCGCTTGAATCGCCTCGTCGAGCAGCTCCTCCAGGATCTCGGCAACACTGAGCTCGCGCTCGTCAGCGAGCTTTCCGAGGTACTCCCGCTGCCGGGGGGGGATGGTCGCGGAGATGCGAACCTTCCGGATCTTGGCCATGACCTGCACTCCTTCTAGTTTTGGGACCGGGGATGAGGGGGCTTAGTAGCCCTGCGCGTCCTCGATCTGCTCCGAGGTGTCGAGGTAGGCGAAGGAACCGCCCTGCGTTAGGCCGCCCTTCGGGCCGATCAGGCCGAGCCGCGCGAGCTCCGAGAGGGCCTCGGCGGTGTGCCGGCCCTGCGGGCAGGTGCCCTGTCGGCTCGTTCCGCAGGACCGAAGGGCGATCAGGACGTCCCCGGTGATCTCCGTCTTGCCGATCACGCGGCCGGCCTTGCGGATCTTCACCGTGAGCTTCATGTCCTGGATCTTCAGCATTTCGGGGTTCCCTTCCCTCGTTTCCCTTACCTCTTTATTGGACCATAGTTGGTGCAACTTGTCAACACGGGGACACGAAGTGTGGTCTGACCTGCGGTTTTAGTCGTCGTCGCGCGAGCCGGCCGCGCGCTCCTTGACATCCCGGGGGCGAGTACGGAAGACGGGCGCCGGGGAGTGCATGGCCCGGGCGCGGGCGTTGTTCTCCGGTAGACCGCAGACGACGCACCAACGGCGACCCTCGCGGTCCCGGTTCTCGGTGCGCATTGCGTGCCTGTTCATGGCGTGCCTCCTCTCTGCGTTCTAGATCAAGTCTAGGTGTCTGATCGTTGACCTATACGGCGTAGGGTGTTACCGTCCCTACATGACCGACGAGACACGCCCCAAGTGGGAGGATTCGCGCATTGCCCCCGCGATCCGAAAGCGCATGGAGAACCGGAACGCCGAGGCAGCGAATCTGCTCGCTTCGCGCGGGTACACGGTCGTTTCTCCTGATCAGCGTGACGAGGCATTGAGAAATGTCGCTAACGCTGTCAAGAAGATCAGGAAAATCCAGCACGCACAAGCGGATTGGATCGATCTTCTACCCGAGATCGAAGTCGCCGTGACGGATGCGTTCGGCGTTCAACGTGGGACGCTACGTGATTACGCAGACCTCGACCACGACGACTACTAGCCAGAAAGGGTGACGCCCCCGTCGTGAGCGGGGGCGCCGGAAGCCAGCGAGCGAAAGAAGGGAAACTCTCGTGACCGCGAAGAACGTATCAGACACCGCCGTAACGATCATCCGCAGGGAAGCGAAGTTGATCGAAGAGTATGGATGGCGTCACAAGATCGAAGATAATCTCGCCGCCCGCAAGGGTGCGTTCGGCCTGAACCTCTCCCTAGCTGCGTGTTGGGCCGTGTATGGCGAGCCCTGCCAGCCCCGGGACCTCGACTCCCGACAGTCGGAAATCGTCGCCGAGATCCTGGAGATCATCGAGGTCGGGCTCCGCATGACCGCGATCGAGTACGAGGCCCGGTTCGCCGACGCCTACGCCGGGCACGTAGCCCACGACCTGCGGCTCGTCGCCGAGAACCTGGAGAAAGAGATCCTGTCCGGAGGGACGAAGCTCAAGCGTGCACTGTCCCCGTATGGTTACGGAACGTGAGAGGGGGGCGCTGACATGTGGCTTGTCATTCTTAGCGCCCCCCTAGCGCTCGCGGCCCTCGCCTTCATGGTGGGGGCCGCGCTGCGTTGCCGGGCCGAATTTGAGGCCGAGCTCGTGTCGCCAGCCACTCTGGCCGAGCTCTGCCAGCGGTCGAGGATGCGCGACGAGGCCGACATGATCACTTCCATGAGATCGGCCGACATCCTCCGTGAGCTGCTGAAACCTAACTTGTAACTCACCATTGACGTATACGGCGTAGGTGTGTATCGTAGGGATCAGCACCGGTGAGGCGTTGGGGGTCACGACAAGACTCTGGCCCCCTTCGCCCCCGGCCAAACTTAGGAGGTGGACCCATGAATCGACGTGCGACCGTCGCGGCTGAACTCGCCGCCTACGCGATCCGTATCGCCCTCGGGCAGGTCGACGTTCCCGCCGAGCAGAAGTACAGCTACGAGCTCGGCCAGGGCCACGACTACGAAGCGCCCATCGTCCCCGAAGCGATCCACGCGGCCCTGTGCCACGCCGGCCCCGGGGCGATCCTGCTCTGCGACGAGGCGGCACGGATCAACGTCTGCGACGCCTGCGGGCTCGCGATCAAGCTGGAGGACCAGTGATCATCAATCAGCCCGGGGTGTACGACATCACGCCCGCGCATCGACTTGAGGTTCCCCTTAGCCGGGGTGATGTTGCGCTGATCAATTCATCCGATTGGGCGGCTATCGAGGGTTACGCATGGAAATCCAAGCTCGGCAATAACGGCAAAAGGTATGCCTGCGTCACGGTCGGCAGAATCACTATCTATATGCATCGGGTGATTCTGGGGGCGCCTAAAGGTTTCGAGGTTGATCACATCAATGGCGACGGCCTCGACAATCGCAGAGAGAATTTACGCCTAGCAAGCCAGTCGCAGAACAGCGCGAACACAGGTAAGCCCAAGAGGCCGGACGGATCGGCTCACACCTCCCAGTTCAAGGGCGTCACATGGGACCCGATGCGCCGGAAGTGGCAATCGAAGATAACCGTCCTGGGTAAGTGTCGAAGCTTGGGCCGCTTCCTCTGCGAGGAGGAGGCTGCCAGGGCTTACGACCTGGCCGCACTGTCGACGTGGGGCGAATTTGCTCAGCTTAATTTTCCGATCGGAGTCGAGAAGTGAGTAATGATCTAGTAATTAATACCCCGGGCGTTTATGACATTTCTCCTGCCGCCTACCACCGGGACCCGGTGCCCGGGGGCTCGCTCTCGTCGAGCGGCGCCCGGCTCCTGCTCTCGGCCACGCCCGCCGAGTTCCGGTACCGCCAGTTCAACCCCAAGACCACGGACGCTATGGACTTCGGGTCCGTCGCTCATCGGGTCGTCCTCGGCAAGGGCGACGATTACGAGGTCCTCGACTTCCCCAACCGCACCACCAACGCCTACAAGGCGGCCGACAAGGCGGCCCGCGAGGCCGGGCGTATCCCGATCCTGAAGAAGGACTTCGAGACCGTGCTCGCCATGGCGAAGGTCATGCGCGAGAACCGCGACGTCGCCCGGCTCATGGCCACCGGGAAGGCCGAGCAGGTCATCATCTGGAAGGCCGGCGCAATCTGGCGCCGGGCCATGCTCGACTGGATCAACGACGAGGGGCCGGTCGACTACAAGACGACGACGGACCTCTCCGACCGGGCGCTCGCTAAGGCCGTGTGGAACTACCGGTACGACCTTCAGCTCGCCTGGTACCGCGACGCCTGCGCGGCCGTGGGCCTGCCGGCCGAGAAGTGCCGGCTCGTCTTCCAGTCCAAGACCGCGCCCTACCTCGTGCGCGTGATCACCATCGACCCGTACGATCTCGCCGCCGCGCAGGACACGAACGAGGGCCTCGCGAAGGTCTACCGCGATTGTGTCGCCCTGGACGAATGGCCCGGCTACGCCGAGGGCGAGACCACCATCTCTCTCCCCACCTGGACCCGCAGCACCGACAACGAGGAGACCGTCTGATGTTGGACCGCGCGCAGCACGCCTACTTGCTCGGGGAGCTCCACCCCTCCCGGGTCCAGAAGGACGGGAAGGGCAAGTCCCACGTGCAGGCGTGGGACGTCCGTCGGCACCTGATCCGGGCCTTCGGGTTCGGCGGGTTCGACGTCGAGACGGTCGCGATTCACCTCGTGAGCGAGAGGGAGAACGGCAACCGCTTCACGGTGATCTACCGGGCCGACGTCCGGCTTACCGTGAAGAACCCCGACGGGTCCGTGCTGGCGCGCTACGAGGACTCGGCGACCGGGGATGCGATCAATCAGCCCTCGCTCGCCGACGCCCACGATCTCGCGCTGAAGACGGCGCTCTCGCAGGGCCTGAAGCGGTGCGCGGTCAACCTCGGCGATCAGTTCGGGCTCTCCCTGTACAACAAGGGGCAGGCCGGAGAGGCGGTCGTGCGCAGCGCGTACCACCCCGAGATCGTCGCGGAAAAGGCAGCGATCAAGCCGGCGACCGAGGATGCTCCCGTGGAGGGCGACGAGAACGACGCGCCCCCCGCCGAGCCGGCCCTCGACCGTGAGGAAGTCGTCCTCGCGTCCAACGCGGTCCTGGAGATGATCCAGAAGGCCGAGAGCAAGTCGGACCTCGCGGTTGCCTGGAAAGAGATGAAGGGCGCCGAGAGCAACGGCCAGCTCACGAAGCACGCGGTCGAGCTGCTGTCCGAGCAGTGGCAGGCCCGGAAGGAGTACCTACTCAACGAAGGGAAGATGACGTGATCCGAGTACGTGGGGGGGCCGCCATCATCGGGGCGGCCCGCCGCGCCTGCGAGGCCGAGAGGGCTTACGACTGGCTCGAGGAGGCGAAGTGCGGGAAGTCCGACCCCGAGCTGTTCTTCCCGATCGACTACAAGTCGGGGCCGGATCTACTCCAGGTCGAGCAGGCTAAGCGAGTGTGCAAGGGGTGCCCGGTCAAGTCGGACTGCCTGCGTTGGGCGGTCGAGAGCGGCCAGGCCGACGGGGTGTGGGGTGGCCTCACCCCCGAGGAGCGATCGATTTTCAAGAAGAAGGGGAACTAAGTTGATCACCACGAGCGCCCGCGAGATGGTCGCGGCACTGAAGAACGTTGTCGACTTCGCGTCGGCCGACGTCGACGACCCGGCGTACAACGTGACCCGCCTGGACTTCGACGGCGACAGCCTGTACGCCTCGGCCAGCAACCGCAGTCAGCACGTCCGCTACGAGCTGGACATCGAGGAGAACGGCGGCAACGAGGACAGCGCCGCATCCTGGCAGTACGGAATCTCGGCGGAGGCGCGTCCGTTCTCCGTCCGGATCGATGTCCTTACCACCAAGTCGATCATTACGGCGCTGACCATGAAGCCCTCCAAGCTCATGTTCGCCCCGGTCACGATCAAGGTGATCCCGGACCTCGAAGAGCGGAACCTGTTCAAGGTCAAGTTCATCCGGGACGGCAACGACCCGCTCTGGACTCCGACGGCTTACCACGTCACCGGACGCGGGCGCCCCGAGGCCGACGAGGGCGACGCCCCCGAGGTCGACATCTTCGAGCTGATCGAGCGCACGCGCGAGCTGGCCGGCCGCAACTTCGGATTTGCGTTCAACGCAAAGCATCTTGCGAACTTCGCAAAGGTGGTTGCCTACGGGCCTACCGAGTTCGACTTCACCGGGGACGCCGAGCAGGCGCTCCGCGTGAGGATCGGTAAGCGCTTCGAGGGGGTCGTCTATCCGGCCCGCATGGAGCGCCCCGCACCGATGGAGTAACCTGCACAGCAACGCCCCCGGGCCGCGATCCGCTTAGGCGGTGCAGGCCCGGGGGCGTCACTCTGTCTGGGGCGCCCCCTACTTGCAACGCAGCCGGGGGACGCGCGTCAACGGTACCGGACGACCGGCCCTCCCCAGTCGAAGACCGTCCCGCGCTCGGCGAAGCGCCGGGCGACGCGCCCCTCCCCGTGCCCCGAGAGCGAGCCGTCCGGGGGGTGGTCGACGAGGGAGGGCCACGAGTACCACGGCTCTAGGCCGGCCGAGCGCGCCCAACGCCCGACGCGCTGGTCGTCGGCGAGCTGGTATTGCCGGTCGGCGTGCTCGATCATCGCGGGAATCCGGGCCGTCGGCACAGCCAGCGCCACGCCCCACATGAGCATGGGGCCGACGATCCACGCCGCCCCCTGCTCGTCAGCCTTCTTTGCGAGCGCGTGCCAGACCCCCGGGACCGGGCGCCGGGTGCCCATGTAGAACGAGACGACCGCGTTCTCGGGGACGTACCGCAGCGCCGAGGGGGCCACGCGCAGGAGGTCGGGATTCGCGATCGCGTCGTCCTGAAGGAGGAGGTGCCAATCGGCCCCCTCGTCTCGAAGCTCCCAGCCTTTTCGGGCCGTGCGCCACGTCCGGTTAGGGTCTCGGCTCGGTGGCCCCTCGTCGTCCCAACCGACCGGGATTCCCGGGTTCCCGAGATGGCGGTCGAGGTGCGCGACCTGCTCGACCCGGTTTGGATGGGCCATGATGCTTACCGAGAGCCTCACGCGGCCCCCTCCCTCTTCAGTCGAGCTTTCCGTCGCTGGTTTTCCCTATGTGCAGTCCGGCGGCACTCTCGGCAAAATCGAGTACCGGAACTTGGGTGAGTTCCGAGATTCCCCCCCGACATCTCATGGCCGCGCTGACAGTGGGACGACGCGCTTCTTCGCTTCGCGTTCTCCTTCGATGTGACCGCTTCCAGATGTTCTGGATTCGCGCAGTGCCGGACTGCGCACAGGTGGTCAATATCCAGTCCATCCGGGATTTCGCCTACGAGCTCCGCGTAAGCGAACCTATGCACGTAGACCGAAGGGCTGCCGGCGCCCCCGCTTCTCATTTTGGCGTATCCGGTCGACTGGACGAACCCACGCCAGACCCAGCAGGGACCCAAGTCGGGCCGACGTTCAGGGATGGGGCCATTCTTCTCTAGGTGCCGAAGGAATCTCTCCATCGGTGTCCCGTGAGTACGCTTCATGCGTTACCTCTGCATTAGGTGACCGCGCCCCGGGCTGTTGACGCAGCGCCGGGGCCTTCGGTTTACACGTTAGCAGATGTGCCCTTACGAAAAGCGCTAAGCCGCACGGAGCAGCTCGATAACAGCAGCTCGGCTCCGCGCGGACCCGGGAAGCGTGATCCCTCTCTCCTCGGCCACACGGCGCAACTCCTTGTAAGTCATCTCCTCGTACGGCGGGTCGATCTGGACCGGGTTCTCCCGGGGCCACGCCCGGCCGGCGGACCTCCTGCCACGGTGACGCCTCACGATGTGCCCTCCCGTCACACTACTCGGAATTCTGATGAGTATCCGATTCGAGTAATTTTCATAGATGTACGAGATAGCGTATTGAATTGTCCATGTATGGTGCACGTTCCGGTGCCAGTTGCGCGCACCAGGCTGCAATAGAACTGCACTGCGGGGTCATCTATGGACGAGGTGAAATCATCATAAGTTACGAATGAGTAGCCAAGCGTAGTGTTTGGCCTCCAGATCGACATCTCGCCGACCAGGGTCCCCGTCACGGGCGTATCGCGTCGCACTCTAAAGAGGAACTCGTCAGTTGCGACCGAGTTGTTCAGGATGAGCTGCGGCTCGAAGGAGTACAGCCCCCCCGCGACCAGATCAATCGGGTTCATCTGAAGTGAAGTGATGTTCAGTTCAGTTGTACCGGAGGTTGTCTGAAGAGCGCCCGGCGTACTTACCTGGACCTCGTCGAGAGTCTTCTGTGTCGCGTCGTTGAGCTGTCCCGCCGTGAGCCGTTGCCCGGCGAGAAAGGGGCCAGGAAGTGCCATGATCTCTACTCCTTATCTCGCCAGAACCGGCGTGAACCACAGTCGCACGTCGGTGCCCAGTGGCCACGACCGGACGACCCCGTTAACGCTGCGGGTGACCGTGAATTGCTGCGTGATCCCCGTGACGCCCGTTAGGACGTACAGCCTCGCGTGGTTGTCGTCGATGCCCGCGACGACCGGGTACGTCACGGCCTGGATACCGGCCGAGGCGACCGGCTTCGCCCACGCCTGCACGCGGGACGTGTTGGCATTGGCGATAACCGAATCGGCTACCAGGGTCCAACCCCCGCCGCTCGGCGGGTTCGCCGCCATGTTGTTGCCCGGGTCCCAATCCCAGGCGTGCAGAGCGAGGAGCCAGTCGCCGACGGCGGCCGGCAGGATGGTCGTCAAGGTGATCGCGGTCGCCGCGCCCCCGGGGTCGGTGGTCACGCCGTTTAGGAACTCCTGCACGCCCGGCGTCCCGGACGCGGCGTGCGCGACCACGGAGATAGCCGACCACGTGTCCGACGTCCCGAACGTCGCCGTCCGCGTGCCCGTGGCGCCGGACGCCCCGAGGACCTGTGTCGCATCCTCGAAGCTCGTATACGTGCCGTCGGTGAGTGCCGCGATGAACATGCCGCCCGGCAGGGTGTACGTGTCGACCGCATTGAAGTTGATCCACCCACAGATCAGAAGATCCCCGGACGCCGCCGCGACCACGCTCGGCGCCACGAACGAAGTCGTCGGCGTGACATCCTCGGCGTCCCCGGCACCCACGAACTCGGATGCCCCGGCGATCGCGGCAATGTCCGTGACCGTCATCCGCTCGCCGCCGACCTGGATATCGAACGGCGTCTCGGCGTTGTCGGCAGTCCAGTACGGGCCGTCGGTCACCGCGACGAACATCGTTGTGTCGTTGTCGTCGATCGCGACCGCCACGACCGACCCGTCGGTATCCAGTCGGAGAAGGTACTCGGGGGGCACCCAATCCCCGGACAGCTCGGCAACGTCCCACACCCCGGCCGGCGAGCAGTTCATTCGAGGGAACCAGTTCTCGGGGTCGATCGGCTCTTGCCAGCCCTCGACCATGAGCTCGACGCCCTCGGTGGGGTGCTGCGGGGGAAGGTTCGTGAGCTCGACGCGCGCGCCCGGGTCGACCGTGAGCCACGAGTCGATGACCTCGGGGGCGACGCCGAGGTTCGTCGCCGCCTCGGGGAAGCGCATCCCGGGCCACGTGCCCACGTGCAGGCGCCACCCGGCCGCGTCGGCGACCTGTGTATCCAGGTACAGATTCAGCGTGACTGCCTCGTCGTACCGGCCCGACTTGTCGATCGACGCCTGATCGATAACCTGTGCCGACGAGCCGCCCTCGCGCGTGACCGTGATGTCGTTGCGAATCCGGGCGTCGTCCTTCACCGGGGCGAGCGGGTTCGCGAACTGTGATTGCAGGCCGTCGAGGACCACATTCGGGGGCTGGTTGTACAGGCTCTCCCGCGTCCGGTAGATCAGGCCGAGGTTGTCGGGCATGTCGTACAAGATCCCGCCGTCGACGTCCTCGGCCTCGTACAACAGCTCGGGGAGAGTCGCGGCCTTCTGCACGCCCATCTTCGCCGAGGTCGCCGCCGCTCCGATCACCCGGAAGGTGATGTCCTGCTCGCTGCACAGGCGGTTCATACGCTGTACGGCCGTGTCGCCAGCCCACCCGATCGCGGCATTGTCTGCCGAGTTCAGGTCGAAGGCGTTGAACGAGGAGACCTGCCCGAAGCCGAAGCCGTTCGCATTCGCATCCGGTGGCACCGACCAGCCGATGATCCCGCCGATCGAGCCGGCAATCGAGGCGCCGAAGAAGAAGCCCCCGGTCGGCGGGATGCGCACCGGGAACCACACGATTTGCCAATCGATATTGGCCGCGTTCTGCTTCGCCATGAGCCGCACGTGCTGCGGGCCAGTGAAGAACCCGGTCGGCGTCGCGGTGTTCGTTGTGATGACCGTACCGAGGGCATTGCGGCCTTGGACTGTGAGTGCACCAGAGGAGATATTCACAACCCATAGGGCGATCGTTGCCCCCGGGGCGCCCGTCACGTTGAGGATCGACGTTGGTGACGCAGGCCCGGGGCTCGGCACGTTCACATAGAAGTCGACTTGCCATTGCCCCGTGAAGGTCCCCACGATCGGGCCATTCAGGCGCGTATTGGACTGGAGTGCGGCGATCGGCTTCGACCCGGGGATTCCTTCATACGAGGACAGATCGAGTGATCCGGTCCAGCTCCCGGCCGGCTTCCCTGGAATCCCGGACGCGAGCTGAGTCGCGCCGTCGAGATCGTCCATCGGGTGATACGACTGGATCGTCGACTGTGCCGCGATCGCCCGGTTAATCGGCGCCGAGAGCGGGCTCGCCCCCTGCGTGATCCGACGGATGATCCCCGACAGCGTGACGTCGACCCGGGCCTGTCCCTCGTCGAGACCGCCCGGCTGTTGGTCGGAGAGGTCGCCCCACGGCCAGTTAGGCAACCACTCGTCATTCGTGCCCGTGATCCGGTACCACTTGTTTGACAGCTCGGCCGCCCCGTTGACGGTCCACAGGAGCCCGGTCGAGTCGACGAACGACGTCACGCCCGACGTCTGTGCCGTGAAGTCCGCGTCAACGATCGCGGTCCCGCCGATACCATTGCGCACTTGTACGCGATAGATGTCCGCGTCGAGGGCGAAGACCCCCGAGATCTCAGGCGGGGAGCCCACGATCAGCGGAGCCGCCGCGTTGTTGATCGACGTCGTGCCCGTCTGCGTGACCGTCGGCCCGATCTGAGTGAAGGACCCGTTTACCCCGCCGTCCCCGAGGTAGAACTTGATGTCTCGGCCGCCTGCCCCGTTGTTCACGTCGAGCGTTACTCGCAGCGTGGCGCGCGCCGACATGGGGAGCACGGGGATCGTCGCCGTCGCCTCCAGGGCCGGCGCGGTGCCGGTCGTCGACCAGAACAGCGTCACCGTGTGATCGGGCCGGACCTCCAGGCGCCACGAGTACGGGCCGGAGTTGTTCGCCCGGCCGACGATGACCGCGTTCCATCCGTCCGGGTGAAGGGTCTTCAGGTGCATGTCGACCCGGACGTCGAGGTCGTTCGTCAGATTCAGGGAGGAGATCGAGGCGACCTGCGCGTTCGACCCGTACGTCGGATGGAGGAGGAGGCGCGGCGTCGACACGTTGAGCCAGAGCCGGCCCGGCGTCCCGAGGTCGATATTCGGCCAGTACTGCGAGCGCGCGTCGTCGGGCGTGTAGTCGCCGACCGGGTTGTCGAGCGTGTATTGAGTCTCCGTCGCCGAGGCCCGGGACTGCTCGTCGGAGCGCCCGCGCCGGATCGAGAACTCCTGCGCGAGGAAATCGGGCGTGACGCTAGTCCAGTCGAAGGAGTAACCGTCCTGCGTGAGGTCGGCGCCAAAGGCCATCTCCAGGCCGACGGGGAAGGTGCCGTCCGGGAACTCCAGGTCTGCCGGCTGTAGATAGTTGACGTCCGTCACGGCGGTTTGCTTGGCCGTGGCCAGTGAGAGGAAATCGAAGGTGCGGACCTTCGCGTACAGGGCCGTGATCGCGATCGTCGGCACGACCGACGCTTGAACTGTCCAGGGTCCCTGGACCTGCGCGGCCGACTCGTAATAGACCGTCCCGGCCGCCTCGCGGATGCGCCACCAGGCCATAGTCACCGGGTTGTACGCGGGGAAGGCCAGGCCGGACGGGACGCCGCCGACGACCTGATAGATCCCGACGAGGTTGTTCGTCACCACGATCAACAGTGAGTTGTCTTGGTTCGCCGGGTTCTGCGTGAGGATCAGCGGGTACATCTCTAGGCCGGCCTCTTGCACGCCAGCGCTGATCAAGTTGATGTGGATGTGCGAGCCCGTGAGGTCGTACGCCGCATCCGAGACGAGCGTCGCGTCGCCCGTCGAGGCCGCCTTCACGATGAAGGTGTACCGGCCGCCCTCCTGTTGCCCCGAGTTGCCCGGCGAGTTAACCGCGTCCCACAGGGCCGTGTTCAGGCTGTCGCTGCGGAAGTTGTCGACGAGCGCGCCCATCAATGCCACAGCTACCCCCTACGGTCCAACGACGAGGACGTTCTCGCCTACCCGGCCCCGGGCCGCGAAGTTCACCAGGATCAGCGACCCCCCGCCGTCGCGGAGGCGCTGCCTTTGGGTGAGCTGCGCGACACGTACAGGGAATACGTTAAGGGGCGCTGTCGGGTGCTGAAGGTAGGGGCCGGACGGCAGGATCAGAATCCATCCGAGGTCACCCCGGGCGAGCAGCGTCCGAATGTCGTTGCCGTCCCGGTGCGCCGCGAACATCAGCGCCTCGGTAGGGACGCGCTGTCGGCCGAGGCGCTGCTCCTCCCACGGACCCCAGATACCGTCGGCAATGATGTTCGTCTCGGCTTCCCACCCGATGATGTCGGTGAGGTCGTATGTGTCGTTGAGCAGCGTCGCCGCCGCGACCTCGACGTCGGTCGGGGCCTGCACGTCCATGATCGATGTGGACCAGAGGACCTGGACATTCAGGTCGTATACGTACGGGCCGACGAGATCGAAGGAACAGGGAAGCGTCACGTCGACACACCCCCTCTCCCGGATAGCACGACGTCAGGCTTACCGCCCCGGACACGGACGGCCTTCGCGATCGAGCGGACCATGAGCTCGGATTGCGCGGTCCCGTCCGTCTTGATGATGAGCTCGGGGACCGTCGGCGCCGGCTGGTTGCCCCACACGCGGACGCCGTTCGCCGTCCCGGTCCCGGGGCCAGTGACGCCCCCGGTCGGCGTGGTCCCCTGGAGGTTCGCCGATCCGACGTCGCGCGTAACCCCGGTGAGCTGATCGCGGAGGGCGTCGCGCTGCGAGTCGATCCCCGCGCCGAGACCCTGCATGATCGCCTCACCGGCCGGCATAAGCAGCTTGCGGTCTTTGTCCTCGGGGCCTTTCCAGTCCGGGATCAAGTTCGTGATGAAGGACAGCTTCGAGGTCAGGGTCGAGATCATCGAGGTAACACCGTTGATCAGGCCCTGAATCAGGTTCCGCCCGGCGTTGTACAGGGTCGAACCGATGTTCGAGAAGACCGAAATCACCTTCCCGGGGATCTCGGTGATCTTCCCGAGGAACGTCGCGACGAAGCTCACCACGGCCCCGATGATCTTTCCGAGCCACCCGATCAGGGTCGAGAGCGCGCCGATCACCGGGCCGAGGATCGTCCCGACCAGGAAATTCAGGACCGGCACGAGGATGGAGATCAACAGGGTCGCGAGCTTCACGATCAGTTCGATGATCGGCAGGATCGCGGGCAGGAGCGCCGTGATCAAGGTCGCCGCGAGATTCGCGATCATGGGAATGATCGGGATGATCGCCCCGAGGAGCTGGACCAGCGGCGGGAGGAGCGGGAGGAGCGCCATCAAGATCTGAACCAGCGCGTCGCCGAGGACCTGAAGCACGGGCATAAGCGCCCCCGCCAGCGTCCCGACGAGCTGGATTATCGGCGGGAGGAGAATCCCGAGGGCCTGCACGAGCACCCCGCCGATCGAGCCGGCGATCTGGCCGAGGAGCGTAATGATCGGCGTGAGCACCGGGACTAGCCCGGTCACGAGCTGCGCGATCAACTGAGCGAGCGGCACGAGCAGGGGCGCCAGCGCCGAGACCACCGACAGGAGGGCGCTCGCGATCTGCGGGAGAACCTGCGCCAGCGCGCCCCCGAGCACGTTCGCAACCGCCCCGATCACGGGAGCGATCGCCGTAAGGGCCGCCCCGAGCTGGCCAGCGATGGTCGCCGCGAGCGACCCCACGATCGGCAGGAGCGGGGCGATCGCCGCGATCACGGCCCCGAGACCCTGGACTAGCGGGCCGATCGCCGGGGCAAGGTTGACGAGCGCCTGGCCGAGCAGAGGGAGCACGAGGCCGAGGGTCTGGCCGAGAGTCTGGCCAACCGTGGCCAGCGCGCCGAAGATCGCTTGTAGCGCCTGCGCGCCCTCGGCGGTCTTGAGGAACGTCGCGAGCTGGTTCGTGATGATGAACAGGGTTCCGAGGAGGTCGCCCCCGGACGCCGAGGCCGCCGAGAATACGGACCCGATGATCGAACCGATGTTCGACAGGATCGAACCGAGGTTCGACAGGACGCCGATCGCGCCCTCGATCCACCCCTGAAGTCGGCCGTCGCCGGCCGCCGCGTTGAGGAAATCCCCGAACTGCTTCGTAAGGCCGCCGATCAGGCCCCCGAGGTCTTCGAGGAACGGGGCCGCTACGGCGCCCGCCTGAATGAAGCCCGTCGTCAGGGAGCCGACGCCATCGTTGGCCCGCGCGAGGGCCTTCGCGGTCGACTCAAGGATCGTGCTTACGCCGCTCACGTTCTGCGCCTGAGAGGCCGCGTCGGCGAAGTTGGTCCCGAAGGTACCCAGCGAGGAGGCGATCGCGGGGAGCTGCTTCTGAAGGACCGGGAGATACTGGGTCGCAAGATCCTTAATCGCCGTGTCGAAGCCAGCGAAGAAGTTCTCCTGAACCGACTTCTTCAGGGTGTCGAGGCCCGGCTTGAGGGCGACGATCGCCTTCACTGCCTTCTGAGCGCTCGGCGCCAGCTTGTCTAGGGCCTCCTGGAATTTCTCCATGTCGCCGGAGAAGCCCGCCGAGATCGCATCCGAGACGCCAGAGATCGCGAGCTTGAACGTGCCGAGGGCCGCCGCCCCGCCGAGGATGACGCCCGGGAGCGCGGCGACGAGGCCGGCCGCTGGGGCGATCGCCGCGACGAACTGCCCGGCACTCACGGCCGCCGCGCCGAGAGCGGCCGGCAAGACGAGAAGCTTCGTGAATCCAGCCGACGCCTTCGCGATCCCCCCGAGCGCGCCAGCTAGGCCCTTCAGGGAGCCCCCGAACCCACCCCCGAAGGACTTCCCGAACAGGCCCCCCGCCTTGCGCCCCTCGGCCACGAACCGGCCTTCGAGGTCATGAAGTCGGCCGTTCACGTCCCGAGTGAAGGCGTCAGTGTCCGCTCGCAGGCGAACGTTCGCCGTCATCCCCCGGGCCGCCGCCGTGATCTCGCGCTGTGTGCGCGCAGCCCATGCCGCTACGTCGGAGATGAGTCCGACATCGATATCCCCGCGCCCGGCCATGGAACAAGTCTCGCCCCTTGACATGGCCGGTACGCTGCCGGATCACCGGACATCTCAGCTAGCGTGACCATGTGGACCTCTCGACAGCGCGCGTGACCGCCCTCGGGGCGAACAGGGTGAGGATCTACGCGGCCCCGTGGGAGATCGAGGCGACCGTCGACAACTTCGGAGGGCGCCCGGTACTCGTCGAGCTGTCCGTCCGCAACCGCTCGGGGGGAGTCTCCTCGGCCGGCCTCGGCTCGCTCCCCCTCCGGCAGATCACCTCAATCGCGGCCTCTGAGTTGTGGGGCGGGGGCGAGAGGCTTTTTCGTATGCTGGCCAGCCCGTTACCGCGCGGCGCTCGCTCGTGGGGTCCGGACCACTACTCGCGGGTTCTGCGGGTGGCGTCGTGGGCTTCGCAGACGGGGCGTCGGGGCGGGGCTGAATCGGCCGTGTCCGAGTTCTGGTCCGTGTCATTACGAACGGCGCGGCGGTGGTTGGCACAGGCGAAGGAGCCGGGCGCCCTCGACCCGACGAGCTCGGCGCCTGCGGGCCGAGGAGTTGAGCATCGAAGCGGGCCAGCTCTTCGGCGTCGAGATTCCGAGTGAACGTCGTGTACGCCGCGTCGAGGAACGCCCCTAGCGGAAGCTGATCCAGGCGCGCGCCCCCGCGCACGAGGTCCCCATGCACCCGCGCCCACGAGCCCCGGGCCGCCGCGATCAGGCGCAGGGCCGCCCCGGATTCGCGCCCGGCCGCCGCGCCGAGCATGTCGAGGAGCGTCTTATCCAGGCCGCCCCCATCGAGTAGCCCGTCGGCGATCGCATCCTCCAGGGCCTCGGAGTCCTCGCACAGGGTCAGGAGCTCGCCGACGCCGCCTGAGTACAGGGCCTCTAGCCACTCCGACGCTGGGCGCGGGGGGATGCGGAGGGGCGTCTCGCCGAGATGCGCCCGGACGCCGACGAGACGCATCGAAGGGATGGGGTTGACCGGGATCACGGCTTACTCGATCTCGGCCGCGCCGAACGCGGGGATCGGGGCGTCCGGGTGGTACGCCTTGATCGCGAGCACGATGATTTCCACCGTGTCCCGCAAGGTCGTCTGCCGGTCAAGGATCATGTCGTCGAGCCAGTCCCGATCCTCTTCGAGTTCGATCACGGAGTCGACGATCCGGCGCCCGCGATCCATGAGCGTGAAGACCCGCTCGGCGTCCGGGTTCGGGCCGGAGTTCTGGAGTTGCCGGACGATCTTCCGCCAGATCGTGATCTGGTTCTCGTCAGGCAGGCGGACCAGGATGTCGCGGCCGAGGAACGAGACCGTCTTGCCCGTCGTCGCATCGCTGGCCGGAGGGGCGCCAGCGCCGGCCGGGACCGGCGTCGGCTTCGGGATCGGGGGCTTCGCGGCCCGGGGGTTCGCCTTCTTTGCGGTCGCCTTCGCGGCCGTCGCCTTCTTTGCTGTCGCCATGGATGTCATGCTAACTGCCCGTTGACCGGACATCAGAGGCGCCGGAACGTCCACCCATTCGCCGCCGCGACCTCCTGCGCCGCGTACGTCAGGAAGAAGCGGCCCCGGAATCCGGGCCACCGAACTTGCTTCGCGTAGACCGTCCGGCCGCCGACCTCGAACTTCAGGACCGACTTCGAGCGGGGTCGGATGATTCGGGGGCGCGCGCCATCGTTGACGGCCGCCGCGTACCGGGCTGTGTATTGGACCTTCCCGACCGGGCCGCGCGGCGTGCTCCGGAACTGCATAGAGCCCGTCGACCGGAGGTACCCGAGATCGACGGGGCACCGGATCTGAGACCGCGTGAAGACCTGCCGAGTCCCGCGCATGACCTCCTGAGTTGCGACCCGGTTCCCCTCGGCGAAGAGCTTCGCGTACAGCGACGAGCCGTTGATGACCCCGGACATCACGACACCCCCGTCTCTGAGCAGTCGCACGCTGGCCCCTGGATCGTGACCGTGAGCGCGCCTCCGACGCAACCCCCTTGCACGTCGAGGGGTTGCCAGATGCCCGGGAGAACTCTCCGGTGCCGGAGCCCGGTCGGGTCGGCCTGGATGTAGCAACAGATCGCCCGGCGCATCGCGGCGCCGTCATCCATCATCCGTTGAACTACGGCGTCCCACTCGGCAGGCTGCGGGAGGTAGTTCTCAGGGCCGGTCGGCGCGCACCGGACGGCCCCCATCTCTAGAACCACAGCCCACGCGCTCGTACCTTTCGGCACGGGGGCCGCGTCCTGTTGAGGGAAGTTCGCCGACGACGGGAAGAACGACACGGGCCTGATCCATGCCAGGCCGTCGCAACACTCGTTTTCCAGGGTCGACAGGAGCCAGTCGACCACGGTCCCGGGCCGGAATCCGAGGTAGCGGGGGACGGGAGCGCAGTCTTCGAGGGCCGCCGTGTAGCACGCGAGCAGTTCCTCGGCGATCGGCATGACCAGCGGGTCGGAGATGTACACCATGATCAGGACCCCAAGATTGTCATGCGGTCGCCGTACTCCGGCAGGTCGGGGGACAGCACGAGCGGAGGTCGCACCCGGCGCCCGGGGTTCACGGCCCGGATCACCATGTCGACCTCGTTGATCCCGGTCGTGAACTGATCAATGTCGGTGACCTGTTGAATGAACTCGGCCGTCACCCCCTGCCGAGTCAGGCTCGTGAGGCGCTGCGGGAGCGCGCACGCCGCACCCTTGACCGCCGACCCGAAGTTGCACGCGAGGATTTCCGTCGCGCTGATCACGGAGAGCGGGATCGCCGTCCCCCGGGAGTAGGTCACCGCGAAGGCTTCCGGGCCGTCGGCCGGCTGGTTGAGATCCTGACACGTGGGCCAGCACCCGGGGGACGTCTTGACGAGCCGAGTCGCCCCCTGCGCGACGTCGACGCGGTACTCCGTTGACGAGACGACCTCGCCGTGTACGACGACCTCGACGATTTGGGCGACCGGCCCATGCATGACGATCTCGCAGTGAGGCCGGCAACAGCACCGGGTGCCACACCCACACGAGTTGAACCACTGTCCGCCGTACAGGTAGGGGAAGAACATCCCCGAGTTATCGCCCCACCCCCCGGAAGCCCAGACGGGGTACACCCGGTATTGCTGGTTGTACCACTCGGATTGACACGGCCGGATCGTGATCTCGCACGGGCCGAACTGGCGCCCGGTCGCGGCCCACATGATCATGACGGCGAGGTTCAGGGCCGTGTTCTGCTCGGCCGGCGTGAGGTCAACCCAGATGGGGCAGATGTCAGACGGGTCGATGTCCCACCCGCACATGCCGCCCGACCCCGGAGGGAAGGGCTGCGGGCTCGGTACCGGGATGACTGGCACGGGTGGGACCTCCCGATCAGACGAAGGTGTAATCCAGGGGCCATGCGCCCTGGGGCACATTGTTCAGGATCCCCGTGAAGCCTTCAGCTTCCGCCTCTTCTTTATAGAGGCAGAACAGCACGGGGATCACCCCCAGGTTGAGATCGATGTTATTGGGGAACGGACGCACGTTCACGCTCGCGCCTCCGTCCTCAACTTCCGGGTCGTTGATCTCCGTGATGATGGCAGGACAGCGATCCACGCCGCCATTCCCGCCAGAGACCATCGGGATCTGGACAAGCTGGCCGATGAATACCGGATCCGGGGTGGTGGGCATATACCCCTCCTCTTCTAGAACTTCACGCCTGCCATGGGGCAGTCCGTGTCTGTGATGGACCCGACCGTGGGGAGCGACCCACTTACCCCGGTCTGAACCCACGCGTTATTCCAGCCCACGCCGGTGCCCGTGGGGAAAGTCGCGCTGGCCACGAATGGGCTCCAGCCAGCACAGTGTCGCAACGTCGGCGCCGCAGTCTGACCGACCAGCGCAAGGAACCACAGGCCAGCCGTGAGCGCGGTGGATACCGAAAAGGTCTTCGTGCCCGTCGTGCTTGCGTCCGTCGTTCCGTAGTCGGCCACCGCTGCCCCGCTGGGCAGGAAGGAGGAGTCTGGCGCGTAGATCCCCGCACGCACGACGGCCAGCGCGGAGATCCCGCTCACCTCGAAGGCGATCCCGGACAGCGTGGCATCGCGGAGCAACAGGAAGGGGATGTAGAACAGGGCATTGAGTGTGGCGGCCTTCGAGCTTCGCGTGGTGACCACACCACCCACGGGGACGTAGTTGGCTCTCGGGTACATGCCCGCGCTCTTTTCGATCGCCCACTTCAGGCCATTCGTGAGCGCGGAGTCCGCCGTCAGGATGTCGCCGTTGGTGCCGATCGCCTGGCGCGCAGGAGTGTCGTTGGCCGTGGCGACGATGATGTCGCCCTTCGCGTCGAGCAACGTCTGCTGAATCGCATTGACGATCCGGGAGTCGTTGCCCTGCGCAACGGTGTTCACGGCCGTTCCGTACACGGGTTCGAGGGTCCGGTCCGCCGAGAGATCACCACCCCCGGTGAGGCCGTTCTGTGTCGTGATGGTCCGCGTGGTCGGAACCGCGCCAACGTCCGACGCGACGATCGTGTGGTACTCCAGACCCGTGCTTTGGCCCGACGCCGCCCGCAGGTACTGCCCATCGGTCCCGACAGCGAGCCGAGCCGGGGTGTCGGCCGCCGACGCCGCGATCAGGTCGCCCTTCGCGTCGAACAGCGTGCCCTGAATCGCGTTCACGATGCGTGTGTCATTGCCCTGTGCGACCGTATTCGCCCCGGTCCCATATGTGGGCTGAAGGGTCCGGTCCGCCGAGAGGTCCCCACCGCCCTGGAGGCCATTGGTCGTGCTGATGAGCCGGCTCGACGGGACGCCGCCGACATCCGATGCTGTCAGGGTGTGGTACTCCAGGCCCGATGCCTGGGCGGAGTTGGCCCGCAACACCTGCCCGTCCGTGCCGACGCCCTGCCGGACGGTCGTCGCGGCCCCGGTGCCCGCGTACAGGTCGCCCTTCGTGGTGATCGTAGAGCGCTGCTGTGCCCCGGTGATCCGGGCGTCGTCCCCAGCCGCCGCCGTCCCGGCCGTCGTGCCGAGGTCGACATCGAAGGTCCGGTCTGTCGACAGGTCCCCGCCGCCCGAGAGCGCGATCCCGGCCGTGAGGGTCCGGGTGTTCGGCACCGCATTCACGATCCGAGGGTCGTTGCCCTCGGCGACCGTGTTAGCCGCCGTACCGTAGTCCGGTTCGAGGGTGAGGTCCACCGAGAGCGCGCCGCCCCCCGTGATGCCGTTCTGTGTGTTCACGTTCCGGGTGGTCGGCACGGAGCCGACGTCTGCGGCCGTAAGCGTGTCCCACGCGACGCCGGGAGTCGCCCCCGAGTCTGCACGCAGAACCTGCCCGTCTGTTCCCACTCCGACGCGCACGGGGGTGTCAGGGGCTGAGCCTGCGATCAGGTCGCCCTTCGCGTCGATGATGGTCGTCGGGATGCCCCCGCCTCCGCCGCCTCCGGCCTGCCAGCTCACGCCGGCCGCCGCGCCCGAGTCGGCCGTTAGGACGAAGGTGTCGGCGCCGACCGGGACGCGGACGATCGTGTCCGGGCCGGTCGCTGCCAGGATGTCGCCCTTCGCGTCCGCCATGGACTGCGTGAGCGCGCCGAGCGGGACGTTCCCGTCGCCATCCGGGCCGACGTCATCGACCGTGAAGACGGGACCTGCTGGGGCTCCGAGGTTGACGAGCACGCTGTCGCCGGTCCCGACCGGGCCGACGAACACCCAATACTCGCCGTCGGCCGCGTAGAACTCCAGGTTCCCCGAGCCGTCCGTCGTCGTCGGGTTGTCGAGGGGGGTCGTAAGGCCCGGGTCCGAGAAGATCGGGGCGAACGTGTTTTGGTCACCGGGGCCGAAGACGGCCGCGCGCTGATTCGCGGCCAGCTCCCCGGTTGCGTAGAACCACTCTTGTGGACCGTAGTGGGCCATCTCTCCCCCTTCGAGACGAAGGGGCCGCACCATGTGATCGATGCGGCCCCCGGGAAGTGCGCTTAGCTGGATAGCGTCTGGCACCCACACTCGGGGAGCGGGGGTGGGAGCTGAGTCCAGATGTCGAGGAAGTGCTCGTCGTCCTCGACCGGATCGACGAGGGGAGCCGGCAGGCCCGCCGCGTCGAGCATGACGTCGAACGGCCCGGTACCCCACGGGGTGCCCGAGCGCGTCCGGCCCGTGATCGTGAACGTGATCAGGTCGTTTCCAACGGTGATCGCGTCCGTGATCCGGCCGTTGATTGCCCACGGGAGGAGCAGGTACCCGTACCACGGCGCGACGATCGCGGGCGGCGTCGGGCACGCCTCCTCCGACGTTCCGGTCCAGACCTCCAGGCCGAAGTTTCCAGCGGCCCAGTTGTTCGTCCCGTAGGCGTTACCGATGTGGAACGGCGTCGGCGTCGTGTAGTCGTCGATCAGCCGCGAGCCCGTCATCAGGTAGAACAGCTCGGGGTCGACCTCCGCCATCGTGATGGTGAAATCGAACCAGTTCAATAGAGGGATCGATTCCTGGTTCACCAGGGCGCGGCCGGCCGCGTTCTTCTGGAGGAAGCGGTCGCCGTCCTCCTCGTTCGGCGTGATCTCGATCTGTGTCTGTCCGTCGGAGACCGCGAAGGCGCACTCCTCGTACATCGGGAATCCACAGTCGTCGACCCGGGTAACCCGGAAAGTCGCGCCCTGTAGGGGCTTGTAACACCTTGAAGCCATTGTGATCAACTCCCCAGCGGGTCGAAGAGGATGCGACCTGCGCCGCAATCGAAACCGATCGCGTACTCCCGTTCCGCGAGGAGGAAGTACTGATTGTTCGTCCGGTCCAGCGTCTGCGGGATCGGGTACGTGAACACGTCGGCCGAGCGCCAGACGGCGACCTGCCCCGTCACGTACATGTAGAAGCCACCGGTCGGAGGCTCCGCGCCGTCGGCGCCGGTACCGGGGTACCCACCGCCGAAGACCCAGATGGACCCGAACGGCGTGTACTTGATCCCGTTCTTCTCGACGACCAGGTACGCCGACCCGAACCACGACGCGGCCTCGACCGGGGCGTGAATGTAGGCCGTGCCGCCGTAGCCCTCCGTGCGGTACGCGTGCGCCTCCAGGGCCGCGAGCACCGCCTCGGGGCTACCGCTGTCGCCGACCGCGATGTCGGTCGTGGTGTCGGCGAGCGCGTTGATCCCGAGGGACGTCCCGCCGACGGCCGCCGTCATGCCGGTCCACAGGGCCAGCTCGGCCGCTCCCTGCTCGCCGAGCTGAAGGCGCGCCTTCACCTTGTCGATGAACTCCTGCGACGTGTAGCCGATCGAGCCGCACTCGATGGAGGCGGTCACGATGAACGGGAACGCGTCGAAGGTGGCGTTGTCCGGGTCGCCCTGCTTCTCGAAGGGGTAGACCACTCCAGCGGAGCAGTCGATCGGGTACGGGTGCGCCTCTCCGCACGTCCGCTCGACGTAGCGGACGCCCCCGCCTCTGCCGTGCTCCGGCAGGTCGATAGGCCCGCTCGCGACGGTCAGCAACCCGTAGTGGTTGCCGACCGCCTGCGGCCCTTCGACCAATGGCCCGGGGATGATCCCCATGCGGGCCTCCTTTCAGGTCGAAGGGGATGTTAGGAGCAGCAACCCACGACGCCGGACGGGTCGAGAGTGACCGTGTAGAGCCGGGAGACGGGGCACGTCTGAATGACGTTGAACCCGTCCTCGACGAAGAGCGCGGTGTACTGGTTCGTGGTCAGCATGGCGTTGTCGTAGATCGTGTCGAGGTTCACGACGTCGCGCACGATCTTCGTCCAGGTGCCGGCCGGGTAGACCAGGAACTGTCCGGTCGCCGGAAGCGCGGTGAGCGGGGAAGCTCCACCGGGGCCGCCCATGAGACCCGAGTACGCGTCCTGCCAGTCGTACACGAAGCGCGGCATTGCGTGACGGATCGCAAACCAGTCCATGATCATCTGGTCCGTGACGTCGAGCATGCCGAGCCCGTAGCGGCGGGACAGCGCGGCCCGGATCGGGACCAGGAACCAGTACGGCATGACCACTTCGAGCGAGGTGGTCGCGCTCATGCGCTGCGAATACTTGATGTCCCAGATCGCGAGGTCGACGGCCGCGAGGGTCGCCGAAGCCGCGTCGTCGCCGGACGCGTCGGCCGGGATGACGACCGCAGCACCCGAGGCCGTGACGATGCGCGAGATCACGCTCTCGTTGACCTTGTGCGCGAGCGCCTTAACGGCCTGCTGGCTGAAGAACTCGACGACCTCGGGGTAACCGCGCCGCTGAAGCAGGGAGCCCGTGAGGCACAGGTACGAGGCGTCGAGCCGCACGTCCTCGAAATCCGGACAAGGGATCTCAAAGCACTCTTTGATCGCGTCGTTCTCGATCTGGTACTCGGTGAGGATGACGTCGCCGTCGTCACCGATGCCGTTCCACACGACCGAGAAGTTCGGGCCACCGTCGGCCGGGAGCTGGAAACCACCCCGGGTTGCCTGGATCTCCGGCAGGTCGAGCATGCCGTCGAGGCTGGAGAGGTCGCACAGGTCGTAGATCACCTCGGACGGAGCACACCAACCCACGGCGGCCGTGAGGGCCTTACCGGCCTTGATCTGTGCCTTCGCGGACTCGATCAGCGAGCCGCCCGGGAGACGGGACTCCTTCGCGGCGTACTTCAGGACGCGCTCGGGGTCCGAGCCTTCCTTGATCCGGAGGTCGTCCGGGTACTGGCGCTTGAACATCACGCCGCCGTGACGGATCGAGGAACGACCCGGCTCGATGGCGAAGGAGTGCGGGCCGACGCGCGGCGCGGAGTGCACGGCACCCTTGCGCGGCATGGCACCGGAGGGCGAGTACGCGGCGAGCCGGTTGTCGAGGGCGAGCGCGGCCTGAGAGAAGCTCTCCAGGGGCACGCCGGAGCCGAAGCCCGGGACGTCCGACGCCGTGGTCATCACGACGAACTTGTCGGCCTCTTCGGCGGGAACCGCGTCGAGGGTGGACCGGCGAAGGTTGCGGGTCTTGATCTTGCTCTTGGACTGCGAAGCGACGACAGCCGGCGCCTGCGTAGCGGCCTCGACTTCCTCGTCGTCCTCGGTCTCGTCTTCGTCCTCGTCGTCCTCGTCTTCGGCTTCGACGTCGGCCGCGAGGGACTGGCGAAGGGCCTCGGCCTCTTCGCGCTCCTTCTGCTCGGCGAGCACGGTGTTGTACGCGTCGCGAGCTTCGGTGAGATCGGTGATCGAGGAACCGGCTTCGGCGCTCGTCACGGTGCGAACGTAGGTACGGACATCCCCCGCGAGCTTCGCCAGCTCGTCGGCGGAAAGGGACTTAATGTCCTCGGGAAGCTTGAATCCCATGGCTGGTCTCCTGGGGGCCACGCCGTCCGGGCGGGCCAAGACCAGACCCCGGTACACGAAGAACGGTACACGGGGTCTGGAGGCACATCACGACCAGTGGATCAGTTCCTTGACCTGCGGACGCTCCGCGTCTAGGTCGAAGGCCGCGTGATCCGGGAACGACGCCGCGCGCCGATTCAGCTCGTCGGTCCCCATGGCGAGCAGCGCCCGGCCACGGACGAAGAAGTCCGTCCCGGACAGCGGCTCCCCGTCACGGTGGTACCCGATGAACCCGGCGTGATAGGCCCGAGGCACGCACGGGTAGACCGTCGAGAGCTCCCGGTCCTCGGCCACCCGGTGGAGTAGGCCGTCCTGCTCGGCGTTGGCCTGCGGGATCTTCGACTTCGGAAACCGGCGCCGGCAGTACCCGACCGGATCGCGGTAGTACGCCTCTCGGGCCTCGCGCAGCACGAGCCGGAGAGTCTCGCGCCGGAAGCTCACCCCGAGGGACTGGTAATCCCGGTGCGCCCACACCATGGCCGGCTCGTCGGGCGGCGTGGCCAGCACGTTCTGATTGCGGCACGCGGAGACGGCGAAGGCGGCCGGGGCGATCTCGTGCGCAGCCCGGTGGAACCCGAAGTAGTCCGAGCCGACGAAGACGTCCTCCTCGACGAGGTGCACGAGCTCGGCGTTCGTATTGACGGCCAGCGCGTAGGACGTGAGCACGTTGTACGAGTTGCCTCGGTAGTGGTGCCTCGGGAGGTGGGTCCGGACCCGGCGCTCGCCGACCTGCTTCGCGAACGCCTTCACGACGAGGGCGTTCCGCTGATCGTGGCCCCGGTCCAGGGCGATCAGGTACTCCTGTCGGCCCTCGTCGGCGATCGCGAGGCGGGACAGGCACGCGTGCAGGAAGTCGGCCCGGCGCCACGCCGGCACGATCACGAGCTCCATCTCAGGCCCCGAACGGGATGATCAGGATGCCGGTCGCGTAGTCCTCGCTCCGGCGCTCCTCGATGCGGTACTCGATGCCGGCCCGGTCCAGGAACGGCACGATCGCGTGACCCTTGACGACGCCTTCGGACTCCATGTCGACGTCATCGACCAGGATGTACCCGGGCGCCCGGACCATGCGCCGAGCGAGGTAGAACTCGTGCAGGATCAGCTCCGCGTCGTTGTCGGAGTCCAGGTAGATCAGGTGGTACGGCTCCAGCTCGAACGGCTCTTGATCGAGGAGCAGCTCGCCCATGGCGTCGATCGAGTGCGCCTCGATCAGCTTCACGACGCCGAGGAGCCCCCGGTCGGCGAGGACCCGCGTCGCGACCTTCGTGTCGAGGTCGATCGAGGTCACGTTCCCGCCCGTGGCGACCGCAGCCTCGGCGAACACGACCGTCGACCACCCGTCGTTGTCGCGGTAGCTGTCGCCCTCCCCTCGGATCGTGCCGGTCTCCAGGATGCGCAGCGCGCCGTACCGCGCGGCGAGCTCGTCGAGCAGGGGGGTGAGTACTTGTCGGGCCGTCATCGAAGCTGCTCCAGTCGGTCGAGGGCGATCTCGGCGAACGCCCGGTTCCTGTTCTCGAAGTGTGCACGCGCCATCTCCCGCGCCTTCGCCCGGTCCTCGTCGGACCAGTGCGCCACGGCCCGGACGGCCTTCGCGAGGGTGCGGGCGTCGACGTGGGACTCGCGCACCATGCCCCGCCCGGTCGTGCGTACCGGCTCGACGAGGGCGCCCCACTCGGGGGCGACGTGCTCGTTCATCGGGGACGCGTTGGTCGTGACGACCGCAGCGCCGACCGACAGGCCCTCGGTGATGTAGTGCCCCCACCCCTCCGACGTCGAGGGGCACACGTGGATCGAGTGCCGATTCAGCTCACGGCGTAACTGCTCGGGCGTGAGCCGGCCGACGAGGCGCACGTTCCGGGGCACCGGGAACTGTGTCGCCGACACGATCGTGAGCGGCGGGAGGTCGGGGTACTTCCGCCATGCGTCCAGGACGTGCCTGGTCCCCTTGAAATCGGACTTGCCCCGCAGGTGCAGGACCCGGGGCTCGCGCTCGACGGCCGCGTCCAGGTAGTCCCTGGAGGCGAACCCGGTGTACGTCGAGTTCTTCAGGCCGAGGCCCTGATAGATCGTGTGCGCCTCGCGGGACTTCGCCCATAGCTGGCTGATCGTCCACAGGTGGCGCTTCCAAGAATCTTGGAACCATTCCAGATTGAAGATGCCAACCGTCCGGCGCGCGTACCGGGCAAGCGTCGGGTTCCACAGTTCGAGGAAGATCGCGACGTCGCACCGGGGCATCACTCGCTTGGACCACTCGACCCGGGTCACGGAGTGCCCGCGCTCGGCGAGCACTCCTTCGAGAAGGTCCATGTCCGCGCTGAGACCCACCCCGTTGTCGCGGCTCACGAGGTGGACCTTCATCTGACCTTCCCTCACTTCTTCTTCGGAGGTTGGATCTTTGCTCCCGGGTACTTCGCCGCGTACGTGTTTGCCTGCGCCTCGCTCGTGAAGTACCTGCGCGGCCCTTTGCCGGCGGGCGGAATCACGAGCCACTTCGTGCACATGCACATCAGGCGTCACCAACCGCTAGCGCCAGCTCGGCGCGCATCTTCTCCGCGTCCATGCCCATGAGAGACGCCAGCTCCTCGCGGAGCTTGCTCTTCTCGCCCTCCTCGGCCTGGATTTCCAGGAATGCCGCGAAGGCTTCCCGGGCGATCTCGCCGACGTCGACGCGCTGCGGGGCGCCCTCCGGCTCGGGGCCGAAGCTGGCGACCAGCGCAGTCTGTCGCCCCCGGTACGAGTGCGTCGCGACCGGGAACCCGGGCTCGGAGTACAGGCGCGGGCCGGGCGAGAGCGCCAGGACCTCGACGAGCGCCAGGCCCTCGGCGACCTCGCGCCAGTCCCCGGACACCTTGCGCCGGGTGAGCACGCGCATAGTCCGATCGTCGATGTCGGCCGCGATCGGGCCGCACACGAAGATCCCCCACTTGTCAGTGGTGGCCTGCACGTAGGCCGCCTCCGTCTTGTCGTCGTACGCGCGCCGGGTGGCGTCGGCCGACAGCTCCAGTCCCGCGTGCCTTCCCCCGACCGTGATCCGCCCGGCGAACACGGGGCCGTCTTCGGTCTCGATCGGGATGCGGTTGAACTCGGGGTAATCCCCGGACTCGTCGATCGGGGGCAGCACGCACGTGTCTTTGAATCCGACGTGGCAGGTGTGCCGGAGCGCGATGTGACCGTACGCCCGGGGCGGGTCGGCCTCGAAGTCGTACGTGATCGGCGTCGGACCCTTGATCTCGACGGGGGAGACGAACGCGCGCGCCGGGTAGTCGATATCGGCGGTCGCCATAGTGGCCACGAGCGCGGCGTGAGCGGCCTCGTCGGAGTCGAAGGGGCACTCCGGCCAGTCCTCGTACTGCTCGCGCACGCGTGCGTACAGGGTGCACGTGCGGCCCTCTAGGGCCTTCTGATCCGAGGAGCTGATCCCCTTCGTCGCGCCGATCCCCCGGCCGCCCGCGAGTGCGGCGACGCCGCGCGGCACGATCCGGAGCTCGCCGTCGACGATGTCCGCGAACCCGAGCCGGTAATCACCGCGCTTGGTGCCGTCGCCGTCGACCCACAGGAACGCCTTCCCAGCGCGCTGCTTGTCGACGTTGCCGTCCTCGTCGGAGTAAGCGTCGAACACGCGGCCGGCCGCAGCGCCCCCGTCCCACTCGTGCTCACGGTCGTCGACGACGGGGAGCTTCGAGTCGCCGGAGACGGAGGCGACGATCGAGATCTCATCCTCGTCTTCGCTGGTGACGTCGCACTCGTCGTCCTCGTACAGCTCGAACGTGTGGTTCGTCTCGACGTACGCCGGGATGTCGACCAGGGTCGCCGCCCGAATCCGGCCCTTCGTCACGAGGAGTTCGAGCTCGACCTCCGGGTCCTCCAGGGCGTCTATGTCGACGGGCTCGTTCGAGCCGACCCGAACCGGCACGGCATCGAAATCGTCAAGGTCGACGGACAGGCCGAGGACGCCTTCCCTGATTAGCGTCATTGCCGTGGCCACGTCCTCAGCGAGTCGAGGCATTCTCTCGCGGTCGATGTCGTCGAAGATCACACCCTCGACCCAGACTTCGTTGTCCCCCATTTCTACCTTGTCGATCTTCCCGATCGTCACGGCGCCATCGTGGCCACCAATGTCTTCTCGGGGCCACCGCAGCGGGAGTGGGGTATCCGCAACGGTCAGGGCATCCCCGAGGCGCCTGCGGTCCCCGGTCGACACATCGATCGGAGCGGCCAGCGCGCGGAAGCGTGTCGCCATGGTCTTACCTCCCTTTTGACTGTCGGTTCGACAGATCGAGCGCCTCGCCCACGGGGACGAGAAGCGTGGTGCACCGGCACGAAATTACGTTTCCTGCCGACCCGGACGGATCGCCGGGGAACATGAGAGCTTCTCCGCCCACGTCGAAGGGCATGTTCGGCGCGCGACGCTGCCCGTCCGCGAGGCGATGGGCTTCACGTGTACGTAGGTCCGCAGTCGCTAACCAAATTTTGACGAGCTCCTCGTTAGACCGGGCCGCGAAGGCCATGTTCGCGTCGTTGCGGGACGCGTTTAGCGCTCCGAGCGTATTCCCGCTATAATGGGAGCCGACACCAAACCACCCCCTACGAGTAGTGAGGTTGTAAACGTGACCAGAGAATCGAATTCTCTCAACGCGCAAGATCTTATCGACGCCTACCGGTCGGGCTATGGGATCCAGGCTGTTGCTCAGCAGTTCGGCGTCAGTTACAAGAGGGTCCGATCCGTACTCTCCGACGGCGGGGAGCCGATTCGCAGCCTGAGCGCCGCAAAGAGAGCTCAGTTTGACCTTCTCGGAAAGAAGGGGGCGCGGTGGCTTGACCTGGACGTGGAGGCCCTCGCTACTGAGTACTCCGAAGGAGCGAGCGCTTCCGACCTTGCGGAAAAATTCGGAATCAGCATCGACACCGTAGAGCGAAGGCTGCGCCCACTGGGAATCATGCGCCCAGCCGGGATGGCCACCAATCGTGAGAAGTTGGCTCGCTCCATGCAGGGATGCGAGACTCGGGTTGGCGAATTCGAGGCCGAGGTCACAGCGATGCTGAGCACCTTGCAGCCCGTCAAGCAGCTCCCAGTCGGTAGTCGCAACATCGACATAGCCGTTCATCCCATCGCCGTGGAAGTCTGGCTTTCCAGTCTGCGACCGGATAACGACGCCTACTGTCGAGAGCGCATCGTAGAGTTCGGCAATGCTGGCTGGCATACGGCCTATATCCACATTTCCCGACGCACGAAGACCTTGTCCACCCGGGTGGCAGAGCAGATCATCGCCTGGCATGAGGCCGCCAGCGCCAACCCAGCCGCACGCCGTGAGTATCGGGTGATTCGCGGTAGCGGTGAACTGCTCTCCCGAGGACATGTATATCCGGAACGCGTCCCCCTCGTACCGGCGTCGGTAGACGGCCTTGATCCCGTCTGACTGAACCAGGGCATCCCCAGTCAGGCATTCGGTCCTGGCGATCACCACGGCTCGATTCTCCCAGCGTGGCGTACGGGTCGCCGAGAGCACCTTGTCGACCCGGGCTGAGATCTCGGGGATCGCTTCGCCGAGGCCGACGGCCGCCGCGATCTGTCCCGTGATCAGGTTGAACACTTCGTTCGGGGTGTTGGACATGCGGTTGCGGACGCCAGCGAGGTACGTCTCGACGGCCGGGCGGCCCTCCCAGGCGTAGCCGTCGCCGAGGAGTTTCGCGTACGCCCACCCCATCACGGGCTTGATGCCTTCCTGGATGATCGCCGTGATGTTGCGTTGCCAGGCCGGGACCTCCGACCAGACCTCGACGGGATCGGGCATCCCCGCGCCCCGGGTCACGCGGCCGGCCGTCGAGGTGACCCACGAGGCGAGCCGATCCCACACGACCCGGAAGATCTTCCGCTCGGCCGTGGCGGCGTCGAGCGCTGCGGCGAGCCGGGCCGGCAACCACGGGTCTTCGCCGTGCCCATCCCACACGGGCGGGGGCTTCACTGGATCGCCACTTTCAGCGCCGAGGCGAGCAGGTCGTCATGGTGCGCCATGCCCCGACAGAGCAGCTCCCGGCAATAGCCGTGCAGCAACCTCTCTAGGTCTACGGGCGACACGCCCATGTCTTCCGCTGCCGCTTGCAGATGAATCCATGCCCCATCGAGCACTTTGTCGGCCTTATCTGGCGTGATAGGACCAATCCTGGTGTGCAGTTCGTGGCGAGCGTAGGCGCTCCACCTGTTGCGACGCTCAGAGGACGTGGTTAGCCGTAGGTTGGCTGTCTCTAGGGCACGCATGACCAGTAGGCGCGTTGCCCCCAGGCGTAGGCGCTCCATCGCCGCCGACTGCTCCGGGGCGCTTCCGCCGGTCGGTCCCTCGTCGAGGTTGTCGGGCGGACCCTGCGGGGCGGACTCGATCTCCCGGGGCGCGGGAACCGGGGCCGGGGCGATCGCTTCGAGGCCGGTCGGCCGGAATCCGAGCATGGCTTGCACCCCAGGATCGAGGATCGCCGTCGGTTGCGCCTTGATCGCCGCATAGATGACCATGCGAAGCTTCTCGTCTTCGGTGGGCATCTGTTCCTTGGTGAACGCGCCGGCCTTGACGGTCTCCTCGTCGGACAGAAGGCCCCGGTCGTTGAGCTGTAGCGCCTCGTCGAGCCGGTTCGGCCGGACGGCTAGGGGTGCCGTGTCGAAGGCGTAGGCGTAGCGCTCGGGGTCGGTGACGCCGAGGCGTTCTAGGGCGTCGTGCAGGAATCCCCGGGTGAGGGCGTCGGCGATGTACGCGAGGTACGGCTTGATCCGCTTGATGCCCTCTTCGCTGATTGCCCACGCGGTCCAGTGGTTCGAGTTGCCGAGGCCGGACAGGAGCTCGCTCGGGATCTCGAAGGCCGCCGCGACGCGCTCGATCGCCGCCGCTTTCATGGGTGCCAGTTCGGCGGACAGCTCACTCCAGAACGTGAGGACCTTGATCTTGTCGAGGTGTTCGACGTACTTCTCGGGCAGCGTGGCAATGATCGGAACCATTGCCGAGGCCGTTTCCTGATTCTGGATTGGCGCCATCATCGCGCGCTGAAGGTAGGCCATGAAGCCGGCCAGCCCCTCGACGTCACCCTCACCGCGCGGGAAATCGATGTCCTCGGGGAGCAGGAGCAGGCCCGCGCCCGTGAGGCGGGACTCTAGCTCGGCGAACTGTCGCTTCGTCGTGAGCTCGATCTCGCGGAGCGGAGGGATCGCCGAGCGGGTGGGGGAGTCAGGTTGCGCGAGGGCGTTCGGATGGGGTCTCCAGGATCGGATCAGGATGTCCTGCCCGTCGCGCAGGGACAGCGTCCCGCCTCCTCGGGTGAGCGGGCGCTCGACCTCGATCAGCTCACCTTGCCGCGCGAGCTGGCCCGAGGTGAGCACCCACCAACCGCCCGGGTCCTCGCTCGCCGCGTCCTCACCCACGACCCACGCCTCACCCGCGACCGCGAGGTCGATCCCCCACAGTCGAAGGTTGTCGTCGCGCTGGCTCCCGGTCCCGAGCGGCACAGCGGCGAGCCGTGCGATCGCCTCGTCGTCGACTTCCCCGGTCTCTTCGCCGGTCTGGCTGATCTCGGTTACGTACAGGCGAGCCTGAGAAACGCTGTCACCAATCCAGGCAGCGAGGAAGCGGAGCTCCCCCACAATGTCGTACAACCGCCACGCTTCGCGCTGGAAGTCCCGGTTTCCGTATCGCCAGTTCGACCACGGCGAGCCGGGGCCGAATACGACCGGGGCGATAGCGGACGTGAGGGCCGGGGGCCGCTTGCGCGTCGTCGCCCGGGGCTTGAACAAGGCCATGTGATCACCTGCCACTCGTCGAGGTCATGCCGATGACCTGCGCGAGCGCGAGGCCGAGGGCGGGAATCAGAAGGATCGGGTTCTGTGAGTGAAACCAGATCACGGGGGCCGCCACGGCCGCCAGAGGTACACCAACACACCACGGGCACGTGAGCCACCCGTTCAGGAACCAACCGGCCGACCACTGCCGATCGTCGAGCCGAGCCTTCAGGGCGTCGCGCTGCTTCTCCCAGAGTTCGTCGAGCACGATCAGTCCCGCGATGCGGGAGAGGGCGAGCGCGTATACCACGAGGAGGACGGGCTCGATCGGCATGATTCACATGGTAGGTGACCCGGATACAAGTCGACCCCGCACGGCTAGCTCGTGACTGGCGAGATAGGCGGCTGCCCGCGCAAGAAGGTCTTGGCTATCCCGGAAATAGCCAAGGGCCAAGTTGCATGGGCGACACAGGACACCTCTCGTGCACTTCTGGCACGGGCGTCGCCCCGCAGGGTGGCAAGAGTGGTCATGGTCTACCGCGAAGCGAGGGGCGCCCTCCTGCGGGATCGCTCCGCAAATTGCGCACATACCACCTTGGCTGGCCAGGATTCTGTCGTATTTCGCGTGATACCTGGCTTCCTTAAGCCGCCACTTGCCACGATGGTCGCGAGGGACGCGAGATCGGTGCTCCTCCTCGGCCGTAGGGCACGACCATCGATACGCGCCTCCAGGCTTCCGGGGATTCCTCCCTCTTAGCCGCGTTGGGCCGCACTTCGCGCACACCCCAGTGCGAGCCTCGGGGTCAACTCCCGTGATGACGTGTATCGACTTTCTCCCGGCTTCCATGTGGTCAACATACAAGAGACCCCGCACGGGTTCAATTTCACCTCGTGCGGGGTCGATCTGTCGGGGACTCTACTCGGAAGGTGCGACGAGGATCTCCCGAGCCTTGTTGCCGTCCTGCGGCCCGATGATGCCGCGCTGCTCCAGGATCACCATGAGCGCCTTCGCCTTCGGGTGGCCGAGCCGTAGCTCGGTCTGGAGGAACGACGTCGAGGCCCGGCGCTCCCGCAGGACGGCCGCGATCGCGCGCCGCGTGTCCTCGTCGTCGCCGATCTCGACGCCCGGCTCGACGGGCTCCCGGTGCTCGACGATCCCGGCTCCGGCCACGGCGGCCGAGATCTCCTCGTCGGTGACCCACGCGCCTTGAACCCGGTCGGGGGTACTGCCCGAGGCGGAGAACAGCGCGTCGCCCTTGCCGAGCAGGCACTCGGCGCCGTTCGCGTCGAGGATGACCCGGGAGTCCGTCCCGGTCGCCACGGAGAACGCGAGCCGGCTCGGGAGGTTCGCCTTGATCACGCCCGTGATGACGTCGACGCTCGGGCGCTGCGTGGCCAGCACGAGATGAATCCCGGCCGCGCGCGCGAGTTGGGTGATCCGTTGAATCGACTCCTCGACCGCCTCCTTCGCGATCACCATGAGGTCCCCGAACTCGTCGACGATCACGACCCGGTACTTCATCGGGGTGCCGGGGTTCTTCCCGTTGTACTCGTCGATGTTGCGGCACCCGGCCGCCGCGAGGCGGTCGTAACGCCGGTCCATGTCGGCGCACACGTCCTCCAGGGCCGAGGAGGCGCGCCGGGCGTCCGTGATGATCGAGCAAATCAGGTGAGGCACGGTCGCGTACGCCGTGAACTCGACCTTCTTCGGGTCGATCAGGAGGAGCTCCACCTGCTCGGGCGTGGCCCGGGTGATCAGCGAGACGAGGAAGGTGTGCAGGCACGCCGACTTGCCCCCGCCCGTCTGGCCCGCGACGAGGATGTGAGGCATCTCCGCGAGGTTGGGCGTGACGGGCGTGCCGTCCATGGCCCGGCCGAGGGCGACGATCAGCGGGTGAGGGTCGGCGACCGAGGCGAGCAGGGGCGCGAACGGCACGAGCTCGGGGTCGGCACGCGGGATCTCGATCCCCACGACGCCCTTCTCGCCCGGGATCGGAACCAGGATCGAGATCTTGTCGGTCCCCATGGCGAGCCGGATCTCGGTCGCGCACTTCTCGACCTTCTCGGCCTTCGTGGCCGCGCCGAGCTTCACCCGGTACCGCGTGATCTTCGGGCCGACGACCGCGCCGATCAGGGTCGCGTCGACGTCGCACTTCGCGAAGACCGCGCGGAGGTCCCGGGCCTGCTCGCTGGCCAACGGGTCAACCACGACCACGGGGGCGACGGTCGGCCGGGCCGTTCCTGCGGGCGCGATCCCGGTCGCGTACCAGACCCCGCGCGCGAGCCAGCGGGGTACAGAAAGGGCGACGCCCCCGATCTTGTAGACCGAGGGCGCCTTCTTCTGCCTGCTCACTTGCCCCCCTTCCAAGGAAGCCGGAAACCTCTTTTCGGACCCCTCTCGGGGGCCTCTTTCAGGGCCTCGGTAGGGGGTGTGACCTGCGAATTCTCGGGTTGGGTACCGAATTCGGCCTCCCGAGAGAAGGGGTCCACGATCTTCCCCTCCTTCTTCGCCTTGATGCGTTCGAGGATCTTCATCACGAGCAGGAACCCACCCCCGGTGAGCACGAGCGCCCCGAGCTTCCCCCACCCGGGGGCGTGGGCCGAGGCGTCGGCCGCGAGAAGCGTGATCGAGTTCATCAGTTGACCCCCATGAGTCCGGGCACGAAGGCCGCGATCGCGGCACAGGTGGTTACGAAGGTGTGCAGGATGTCGCCGATCCACCCGCCCACGAGGTCCGAGAACAACGCGAGGATGATCGCGGAACCCCACAGCTTGTGATTCAGGCGCGCGCTGGCCTGCGTGTCGAACGTGAGCTCGGCGAACTTGCCGAACTTCGCGGTCGCCTTCTTCGGGAGCAGCACACCAACCGTGAGGATGGCGACGGCCACGACGCCCATCGACAGGATCGCCTCGGTCGCGGCCCCTGCGATGTACGCGCCCCCGGTCATGGCCTTGAGGCTGTCGACAAGCTTGCTGACCTGCGCGACCGTGGCGTTATCGAGCGGGCTTCCATTGAAGCCCTCGTATATCGCCCCGGTCGCAATGGCCCATGCCACGCGGTCGGTGAACGCGTTCGGGCCGACCCGTAGAGCGTCGAGGATCAGCGCCGAAAGCAGCGCGACCGCGACGCCGGTAGGGGTCATAAGGTGTTCCATTTCGCTCCTTTCGTCACTCTGAGACGGGCGGATAGAAGCTGAGGGTCTGTCCTGTTTCCTCGTCGATCGCTTCTATCCGGCAGTGCTTCACGTCGCGAGGGTGAACCCCCGCCGCTTGACACATCCGCGCGAGCATCTGGTCCATGTAGAAATGGGCGTGCTGTAGCCCGGGACCCGTCACGAGGTCCAGAGAGACGATGGTCTTCTGGTCCTTCAGGAGACGCTGATATGAGCGGAAGAGCCGGAGTTCGTAGCGGCGGAGATTCATCTCGAATCCTTCTGGTTAGGCGTCGCCCCGAGTGGGGGCGGTGCGGGCGAAGTGCCACTCGGCGACACGAATGAACCCGATGGTTCCGGCGACGACGAGGGCGATAGTGGAGATCATGAAAGCGGTTCCGAACGTGCCGTGCTCGAAGCTGCGGGCGACGGTTCCGGCGCCGGCCGCTCCACTGATGACGGCGACGGCGTTGATGATCGTGCGGCTCATGACGTGCTCCTTCTGGTCTGGTCTTCTGGATTCTGGCGGGACTTCTGGCTAGTTCCGACGCCCGAACTTCTGCTCGGCGTTGGGGGTCTGTTGGGCCGGCTGTTGAACCGGCTTCCCGTTGACCTTCCCGCCTACCGCCTTGACCTCAACCTGACGCTCTGCACGTGCCATGATGGGTACCTCCGGTCTGTCGGGCCGGTCGGGGAGCGGAGTCTGTGAGGGTCTTCCGCTCCCCTTCTTCGTGCCTTCACCATAGCAGTACGTACGCCCTATACGTCAAGCGTTCCCGGAAGAATCCTTCTGGTGTGCCCTTCTGGCCCTTCTGGCGCGCCTTCTGTCCATGCTCAGGAGGTAGTGCAGGACGCTCACGGCGCCTATGCAGAACACGGGCAGGCACGACACGAAGATCGTTACCTCGTTCGGGGCCTTCGTCTGGCCAGAAGTCGCCAGGAGGTGATAGGCCACCTGCCCGAACGCGCCGAGGATCAGGGCCACGAACCCCGAGATCGCCGCGAAGACCCGCGTGCGCTTCGAGCCCCGGCCGTTGAGGAACGACCGCAGCGCGTAGCCCGCGTACGCCTCGATCCCGAGAGGGAGGGCGATCGCGGTATTCAGGGACAGGAGCGCCGTCCCGTCATCCCGAGTGAAGCCCGGCAGAAGGTCCATGGTTCCGAACCCGGTCATCTTGCCGAGGCCCACCCACCCGGACCAGACGGCGACGAAGGCCGAGGCGGCGACGATCAGAATGGGCCAGCCCCGTTCCGGAAGGTCCTCCTCGTCGGCTTCCGGCAGGTCCTCTGTCCGCTTCTGGCGCCAGTTCTGGAAGCGCTGCCAGGCGGAAGGCTTCTTCTGCTCGTCTTCCGTTGCGGGTTCCGGGGCTTCTGCCAACGGTTCCGGGGTTTCTGTTGGGGCGCTCTGCTCCGGAGGGGTCGGAAGGGTCTCGGCTTCCGGGGCTTCCGACTCGTCTTCTGTCTCTTCTGGCGCGGCGCACGGGAGGTAGGGGATGAGCTTCTGGATTCTGTATTGCTTCTGGGGGCCGCACTTCGCGCCAGAAGGTGACGGGTACAGCTCATCCACGACGGCGCCGATCGCGGCGGGACCGATCGCCTTCGGGACGGTCCAGTCAACGCCGGCCTTCTGGGCATCCTGCCGGAGCCGAGCGACGACAGCCTCGTCTTCTGTATCCCAGAAGAGGGGACGCTCCTCGCCTGGAATCTCGATCTTCTGCTTAGCATTGGTCACGGCCGGGCCTCCTGTCCGAGGTTCTGGCTCGGTTCCGGGGGGCGCGTTGCGGGCGTTCCCTCGGAGCCTTTAACTTATAGGGTGTAAGTACCCTAGCAGAAGGTGCCAGAAGGGAACCGGAATGGCTCAGAAGGTGAAGGTTCAGCTCGCGGCGTACGGCGAGACGAACCAGAAGATCGAGGGCACGGACTACGAGTACGAGGTCGAGCAGGAGGAGTTGCGTCTTCTGGCTATTCCGGAGGGCTACACGTGGCCAGAAGGGACCCGGTACCTCGGGTTCTGGCTGCCGGACTTCTCGCAGATGTTTATCAAGATCGTGCCGGTCGACCCGGCCGAGGAGCTCAACGACAACCCGATGGGCGTCGCCCAGTAGCTACCGGACAGCAGAGAGCCCCCGACCGGAACCGGAATCGGGGGCTCTCTTCGTGGGGGTCGTGCGCCGTAGGGGGAGCCTACTCGCTCTCGACCCGGATCGGGGGGAGGTTGCTCGGCGGGAGCACCTGCCGAGCGATGTACGACAGGCCGGCCGTGAGCGCCGACTTGCCGGCCAACGCCAGAAGCGTGAGCCAGAAGCCGCCCGACCAAGCGAAGTCGGAGCCGTTGACGGCCGGGACGACGACGAGCAGGACGGCCGCGATCACGTCCGCGAGCAGCCCTTGCACGAGGGTGCGGAACGCCCGGGTTCGGGCGTCTAGCTTCGGGTCCATCGGTCCCCCTCGGTAGATCCCTGAGCGTGAGTGCTCACCCACCATTATTCCTCCTGGCTCGTCGGGCGCGTGCGCCATCGTTCGTGCATATCTTGCACCTCCGACGCCCGTCTTTCCGGGCGCTCAGATTGTCGCCTTCGAGCGGGTGGCCACGAAGGCAGATGTTCTCTCGGTGGGCGACCATGTAGATCCCATCACCTCGAATCAAGTTGGTGCCCCAAGTCACGGGCTCTAGGTGATCGGGGTTAACGCACGACCGCACCCGGCATAGGTGGTCGAGGGCTAGGCCGTCCGGAATCGGCCCTCGGTAAGTCATATAGGAAAATCGGTGAGCGAGGTACCGAACCTTCTCGTATCGAAGAGTTCCGTATCCGTCCGGATTCTTGTACTTAAGCCAAAGCCAGCATCCGTTGTCGTCGACAGTGCTGGCTTTGGCTATGCGTTCCTCGGCGGTCAAGTTAAGCGGCATTCGCCCACGGTATCACACTCCTATACCGCTTCGCCTATGAGCCATTGCTCAACGGTGGTCCCGAGCTTCTCGGCCGCATCTTGGGGAGTTGCCGCGCCCGGCACTGCGTCGAGCAATGCGAGGCACCCGTCGAGCTGGGAAAGGATCACGTCGTATGCGCGCTTTCCCGTGAGCGCCACATTCCTTTTAGCGAGCAGCTCATCACGGCTCATCATCTGGAATAGGGCCTGAGTGTGGTACGCCTTTCCCTCCCCGTCGTATCGCTTCACGCCGAGGTATGCCGTCTTCGTTATCAGGCGCCCGTCGTGGGATACCGCGACCGTGCGACCCTCCTTCATGACGGCCTTCAGGATGTACGCGGCGCCGCGCTGCTCGCAGTCGAGGAGCACGCGGCGAGCCCAGTCGGTACCGCTATCGCGCTCCATGCGTAATAGGCGAAGGAATTCCTCTGAGCGGTCGCCGCTCTTTTCCTTCGTGTTGTACACGTGTTGCGCAAGCTCGTCGAGTTCCCGCTTCTCTTGCGCGGTCAGAAAGTATTTCAAGCCTTCCCTCCTTTAACCATCCGCAAGCCGGACTTGCGGAAGCCGATCACCCTTTCCATGAATTCGCTCATGGATTTAATGGTGTGCTCCAGCGTGGCTATTTCCTCATTCGAGGCGAGCTCGGCGACTTGACCCGGGCTGAATTTCAGGAACTCCGTCGAGCGCGTTAGCTGCTTCAGGAATTCGTGCATGTATTGGTTGACCTCGACCCGGGCCACGGCTTCCGAGTAGCGCTCGTCGTTGACGACCTCGGGCGCTGGTAGCGGCGTGAAGGGGTCGAGGCGTGATGCCTCCGTGCGCTGAGCGGCGCGTTCCTCCTGTAGGGTATGCATCCTCTGCTCAGGGGTGCGCAGGCAGTAGGGGCACCCCCCCACCTTGTCGACCGTGGCGACCAGGGAGACATGGGAGGGGTCGGCGGGGCAGCGCCACGAGAACGGGTCGAGCTCTACGACGTTCATCTTCTCGGGCTGCACGGCCTCGCGGATCGCTGCTGCGGTCGGCTTCCCGTCCGTGATCTCGACGACCTTCTGCCACACCTCGGCGCGCTGCCCCTCGGGGACCTTCCCAAGTTCGCGGGTCTGGCGCTCGTTGGGTAGTTGATCTCTGTCTACCATGGTAGACGAAGATCCAATTACTTCACGAACGATCTCGGCGTGATTCAGCATCTGGTACGCCCGGGGTCTGGACACTTGGAACTCTTCAATCGCGTACTCGAGCCACGACGAGTAACCCAGCGCGTCCCACGCCCCACTTTCATAGGTGGCAAGGAATAGCACGGCGGTCTGCTTATAGGAGTCCCGGGCTCGATTGGTCAACCCCCGAGCTTCCTCCGGAGAGATGCTCGCCCTCGGCTCGATCTCGCTCATGCCTTCCCACCAATCTGGCCCACGTAGAAGGCCCTCATCTGTCGTTCGTAGTGTCGGCGCGCGGCCGAGTTCGCTATGCCGTTAGCGGCCCACACGCAGGGCCAGACGACGAGCCACGCACCGCAGGTGAAGAGCGAGGCGAGCAGGTGGAATGTGTGCGACGTGTGCCGGTAGATCGGCGGCGTCGGCGATGGGGGCATGCTGCCCTCCGAGCGGACGGGACTTAGGACGGGACGGCCCGGCACCCCCCGTCCTTCCGGGCGCCGGGCCGCGCGTACAGCGTATACGTTACTTGCCGAAGATGCCCCATAGGCCGCCCACGATGGAGACCGCGAGTAGGACCGCGCCTCCCGCTTTCGCTAGCCAGCGCCACGGGATCGCGTTCGCCTCGACGAGCTCGAACCGCTCGCGAAGATCGGCGAGGTCGCAGGCCATAGGGCGCACGATGTCGCGGAGCTCCTGCACCTCGCGGTAGATCTCGTGCAGGGTGATCCGGACAGCAGGCTCCGGCGCGGTCACCGGACGCCGTATTCGATCGACATGCTCACCGACCCGAGGCACGTATCGGCCGCGTCGACGGGTTCCCTGATGACGGACAGCCCCCGGGTTCCGGTCTTGAGTTGGACATTGAAGATCTTCCCACTCTCGACGGTGACGCGCGGCTCGCCGCCCGGGGCGATCGGGACTCCGAGGAACGACCACGAG
>Ga0126382_10000017_pt1 | contig 50687 bp, 48 predicted proteins | sample PanSoiMetPlot_30_FD_92548 | JGI IMG/M metagenome (GOLD analysis project Ga0126382, IMG submission 92548) | Tropical forest soil microbial communities from Panama - MetaG Plot_30 | ecosystem: Environmental > Terrestrial > Soil > Tropical forest > Bulk soil | place: Panama | collected 2016-02-17
CTCGCGGCGTCCGTTCCGATACACGCCAGCCAGCTCTATTCAAGAAACGTGGTTGCGTTCCTGAAACTGCTTGTTGATGAGAAAGGTGAATTGAAAATCGATTTGAATGATGACGTAGTAGGTCCGGCGTGTGTGGTGCACAAGGGCGAGGTGTTGAATCCTCGCGTAGCGGCCGCCCTGGAGACAGCGGCCGGATAAAAAAACCGTCATTAACAATCATCGACTATTTTCGGAGGTTGAGTTTTGAGCACTGAGGTAATAATCGCGGGACTATATGTATTTGCTCTCGCAGCTTTTCTTGGCTACCAGGTTATCTCGAGGGTGCCGCCGCTTCTTCATACACCATTGATGTCGGCAACAAATGCCATCTCAGGAATATCTCTGGTTGGTTCGATAGTAACCGCTGGAGCGCACTACAACACCGTGAGCACATGGCTTGGCTTCATTGCGGTCACCGCATCGACAATCAACGTGGTCGGCGGGTTCATGATCACCGATCGCATGCTTCGAATGTTTAAACGACAGCCCGGCGCGAAGAAAGACTCTACAGAGGAGCAAGATCGAGCCTGATGGGTCTTCCAATCGAACTAACCTATCTCGCCGCATCCATTCTTTTCATTCTCGGCCTCAAAGGACTCAGTAATCCGGAAACCGCCCGTCGCGGAATGATCTATGCCGAGATCGGGATGCTTCTGGCAATTGTCGGGACGCTGCTTCACAGGGAAATCATCAGCTATGAGTGGATAATCGCCGGGTTGATCATTGGCTCGCTGGTTGGCGGAGCTATCTCGATTTGGGTTCCGATGACCGCAATGCCGCAACGGACTGCCTTGTCGCACGCCTTCGGCGCCCTCGCTGCATCGTTGGTCGGAGTTTCCGAGTATTTCCGTCACGGAGGGCTCGAGCTGGGTACCTTTAAGATGACCGCGCTCAGCCTGGAGGTATTGCTCGGAGGAATCACGGTTACCGGAAGCTTGATGGCATTCATCAAGCTGCAGGATTGGATACGAGGAACTCCAATAACCTATCGCGGACAAAACATTTTCAACATGACGCTACTAGCGTTAACAGTTGGCATCTTCCTTTATTTGATCTTCGACCCAACTGCCCACGCGCTCTTCTACACGATGGCCGGTCTCGCATTCGTGTTTGGTGTTCTTCTGGTTTTGCCGATAGGTGCTGCAGACATGCCGGTGGTGATGTCCTTGATGAATTCATACGCGGGACTGGCAGCCGCGGCGACCGGGTTTGCTATTTCGAACAACGTGTTGATTATCGCAGGCACGCTTGACGGATTTTCAGGATTCATACTTTCGATCTTGATGTGCCGGGCGATGAACCGCTCGATAACCAACGTGCTGTTCGGCGCTTTCGGCGCTGAGGTAGGCGCGGCCGATAGTGGCGCGATGGGTGTGATGAGAGAGGTTAGCGCAGACGATATTGCGGTACAGCTTGCATATGCTAATCAGGTCGTCTTCGTGCCCGGGTACGGGATGGCGACCGCTCAGGCGCAGCACGCGGTCCGAGAGCTTGCAAACATGCTTGAAGCCAGGGGCGTGACGGTCAAGTATGCAATTCATCCGGTTGCCGGGCGCATGCCCGGGCACATGAATGTGCTTCTCGCGGAAGCCAATGTTCCCTATTCATCGCTCTATGATCTGGAGCAGATCAATCCGGACTTTGCGGCAACCGATGTGGCGGTAGTGATCGGCGCAAACGATGTCGTCAATCCCGATGCGCGCGACAACCCAAAGAGCGCAATTGCAGGAATGCCCATCCTGGATGTCGACAGGGCTCACTCTGTTGTTGTGTTAAAACGCGGAAAAGGAAAAGGTTTTGCGGGGATTGAGAATCCACTTTTTTTCAAGCCCAATTGCGGAATGCTGTACGGCGATGCGAAGGCGTCGTTGATCAAGCTCGCGGGTGCAGTTCAGAATTCTTAACATCAGGAATCTTTCTTTTTTCACTAAAGCACAACATTCGACGAAGCGTCTCGCTTAAGAACACTGCGAATTGCCTTTCGGAACTTCTTACTCGTCAACTAAGGTATTCTTTACCTACACTCGCGTGCGTTAGTGGAGTTATGAAGCGTAAGAGCAGTTCTGCTGGCGCTCGCTCCATGGCCCGCCGGTTGCAGAACTCTACAATCTCGAAGTGTCACGATCTCAGGCAAAGGGCATTTTGAGGAACAATCTGAATTGAAGATTAGTTGAATAGTAATAGTTTGTTCTTTGACAAGTTCTGGGTGCGACTTGTTCCCGTGTAAGTGTGATGTGATGTCTGAGCCACGCTCCAAACTCTTGCATTAGGAGTGACTAATATCTTGGAGCTTCCTAACTCTATCGTTTTCTGCTCGAGTTGTGACCGCAACTGACTTAGCGCAGTCAATAGAGTTAGAGGTGTACGTTCGGTTCTCCTGGTCCGTACGCTGAACGAACAGGATGGCAAAACCTCAAGGGATCGTTGCGTGAGCTCAAGAGTATGTTTCGGAGGTTAGCAATAATGGTGAGGCAGGCGGGGTTAGCCCCGATTAGGGTGTGCATTTTTAGTCCGACAGTGGAATTATGCGAGAGCCTTGTGCTTAATACAGAAGAGGCGGGATATAAGGTCGAACAGACGTTTAGCCAACCACAAAAATTGGTGGAGTTCATCGGGCGTTCCAATGTCGATCACATAGGGCTTATAGACGCACGACAACATAGCGAGCAAGTCTTTACACTGATCCGGGATTTGTGCGCTGAGCGCTCGGTAGCAGTGGTAGGTCTTGAGAAGCCGATCGACAGCGGGCCGAACAGCTTAGCCTTGGCCGCGGGTGCTCAGGCTCTGATACTCGATCCTGTGAATCCAAAAGACATCTCCTGCGCTTTTGCAGTAGCGCTGTTTCAGCATACTAAGCAGGCGCGACTTGAGGATGAGCTCGGTCAACTTCGTGAAAGACTCGCAAACAGGAAGCTCATTGAGAGAGCAAAAGGGATGTTGATGAAAGCGGCAAAGGTGAGCGAGCCCGAAGCATTTCGTCTGATTCAGAAACAAAGCCAAGACAAGCGCAAATCCATGGTTGAGATTGCGACTTCAATAATCTCAGCCAACCAATTGGTGGAAGAAGCCTCTCGAGGCCGAAGCGAATAATCGAGGCGATTGATTTATTTATTGCCAGTTTGCTGATGCAGTGAATAAGGAAAAAACTCGACCGAAACTGTGCACTGCCCGTTTAAACATGACTGTGCACAGCGCGTTTAAACATAGTGGTTGTTGCATCCGTACAATCTTAGTTTTGTTCTGATACACCTCGGTGCCCGAATATGTCTTGATTGATGGCACCAGTATCCAGCTCTTTTAATTACTCATTGGCATGCAGTAGCGATGGTTGCTACCGATGTGCTAAGCGATGGCGCTCCACTGGACTCAAGTAAGAGACAGATGAGCGCTTTTTTTATCCTCAATGGCAGGACGAAGGAGGTAGGGTATGGCAATGTATTCGTATGATCAGGTGCTCACCGACGTGAGGCAGGTCTACGAGCAGTTAACGGGACTTCCCGCTCCTAAGATCGACGTCAAAAACCCGCGTTATCCGCTTCCGGGTTCTATTGACCCGGCGGCGCTTGTTCAAAGTGAAATCAATTATCTGAACCTGTACCTGGTAAACAGCGGGCTCTCACTACGGTTGTCAAAAACGCCAACCTGGGCACCGGCTGCCGAAGTTTACGAGACACCGCGCGATTATGTCGTGAGCATAGATCTCGCCGGGCTACGCGAAAACGACGTTTCATGCCAGGTGATCAACGGCACGCTCATTGTGAGCGGCTCGCGCCGCTTCCGAAGAGTCAGTGAAGATTCGAAATATCACGCGTCGGAGCGCGCTTATGGCGTCTTCGAACGCCTGTTCCCGTTGCCGGGGCACCTGCAGCTCGACAAGCTTCGAACGAAGATGGCAGACGGAGTGTTGGAGGTGCAGATTCCAAGGGTTGAGGCAGCCAGTCGCACCGATGAGACCGCTGAGGCGTCGCGCGCGAAGGCAATCGTACACGAAGAAAAATCTGGAGGTAAGAAAGGACAATGACTGCCTACGCAACATCACCGCATCAGTTACAAAGTCCGAGCGAGAGTGGCACGCAGCAGTTCACACCCGAAGAACGTGACAAGCTCCAGGAAATACATGAACTAATCAACTTGTTGCTAAGAGAGCTGCCCTTAACTGCCCACGCTCGATCGACCGCTTTTCCGATTCTCCCGGCTGGCCCGTACGGCTACTCAGTCCTCAGGTTTCCCTGCGGATGATTGAGCTCGGTGCCGGTCTTTAAAGAGTTCGCGCGCGACGACGCGCGCAGCAATCACAAGTCGTCACGGTCACACCCGAGGAAGAGTGTGAGTGCGATCGAAATGGACTCGCGGGCTGAGCAGGTCGCCCGCGGTGATCTTCCTAAAAGGATGTGTGTCTTGCGCCTTCGCCAGCGCAAGGTGATCACAATTGACGAACAAGGAGGTAACAATGATCAATTTGGCGAGACAGGCTTTTGCTAATCCATTTTTGTCAGGGGTTGGCACGTCGTTTCAACCCGGTGCAGTCAACACAGTGGGTAGATGCCCGTGCTGCGGCAGCACGGTAGCAGTAGCTAGCCCGATTCAACCGCAGATCGGTGGACTTCAGACGCTGGGTGTTGGTGGGACCCTTGGCCAGCAGATGGGCGGTTTCTCCTCAGTTCCCTATGCTGGTTCACAGCCGACGGGCTTCCCGCAAGTCAACCCACTTGCGTCTCAGCTAATGGGTTCCTCTCAAACGATCAACCCGCTCGCCGCGCAGCTGGGAACCAACTGGCCGGTATCTGCTATCCCGCATCAAGGCATCGGCAGCCGGCTCGGTGCTTACGGCGTTGATCCGAGGCTTGCGTTTGGCGGAGTCGGGCAGCAGTTCGGTTACAACGATCCAAACGTTCTTCCGGGTCTGAATCAAGGGATCGCCGGCGACCCCATCAGCTCGTTGTTTCAGCAACAAGTCAACCCACTCGCTCAACAACAGCTACCGATCAGGTCGCTCATTGGCGGTCAGCAGGGTCTCGGCGCCCAGTCATTGATTCCCGGCATCGGTTCGCAGGTAGGTCAGTGGGCCGATCCATACAGGTCATTCCTCGAAGCGCAGTGGATTTCTCAACTGACAAATCCACTTCATCAACTGCATCGTGCTTATGGCGCGCCGGAGACTGGTTTCGGTACGCCTTTTGGAGTGGGTCAGCAGTTTAACCCCTTCTTTGCCAACGTACCGTTTTACGGATAACAACATTCAGGTTTGGCAGGATTACAGGTTGGGCTCCACTCGGGGCTCAGCCTGTTTCTATTATGGTCTTCTCGAACTTCGTAATGCAGACACTGCAACACCAGACCGTGGGACAAGAATATGCTGTCGATGCAGTCACCAGAGCCATTACGCTTGCGTACGCTGGATTGCGGCGACGCGGAAATATGCTCGGAGTATTGCTCTTCATTGGACCAGCCGGCTCAGGCAAAACTCATATGGCCCGTACGCTGGCGCGGCTATTGACCGGCAGCGAACACACGATGCTCTATGTAAACTGTCAACAGCTTGATCCTGCGACTGATCCTCTCGCAAGCTTTGAAGGACAGGTGAAGGCAGCTAAAAATCGGGCCGCCGCAGGCGTCGATTCATTGCCGATGTTCAATCTGATTGTCTTCGAAGAAATCGATAAGTCGACGGATGCTTTTCGCGACGAGCTGGCCCTGGCGTTTGATTGCGGTTCGATCGCTCTGCCCGGCGGTGTATTCTCGCTCAGTAATTCGTTCGCCATTTTGGTAAGCGACCTTGCTCGCAAGAAAGCCGATCAGTTGATCGGAAGAACAATTGGCTTCTTTCTGGATGGTGAGACCGCAAGCGAGAGGTCCCGGCGTCAGGCAGTGGCACTGGAAGAGGTCGACCAAAGGCTTGGCCCACGCCTTGTGAGCCGGATTGATGAGATCGTGGTTTTTGAGCGCTTAAGCCAACAGGACATGATTACGCTGCTGGAACGGGAATTGTCGGAAATTGAGAGATATCTTGCGGGGAGCTGTATCGGGTTCATAATCGAGCACGATGCGAAGACGTTCCTGATTAAGGAAGGTCTGGATGACCTCAATCACGGCGCGCGACAAATCACCCGTGTAGTTCGTAACCATCTCGAATTTCCAATTGCGGACCTGATGCTTTCAAAGTGCCTCGTACCGGGCACAACCGTAACGGTCAGACACGAACCTTCCAGAAGCTTCCTTAACTTTGAGATCATGGTCCCTTGTATCGCAGGCTCCAGCGTTGCTGGCACTTAGTTTCTGGTTTCTGGTTTGCGTTACCTTTCATCTGCGTAGTCTGCGTAATCTGCTCATCTGCGAAGATCTGCGTCATCTGCGGATGGATCGTTTAATCATCAAAGTAGCGTCAAGATTAGGTCGCGATTGCCCACCTCTGGCTAAGCGATGGATTTGACTCGTGCAGATTGTTCACGTATACGCTGTAATGAAGGCAGAACGCAGTAGGCGGAAAGCAGTAGACAGTAGGCGGAAAGCAGTAGGCAGTAAGCGGAAAGCAGTAGGCGGAAAGGAGTAGTGGTCACCGGTTAATGTCTGTTGCTACTGCCTTCTGCCGACTGTCTACTGCCGACTGCCTTCTCCCTTCTGCCTTCTCCTTTCGGAGTTTGTCAATGCTTATAGGTTGGCTGATTTTACTGCTTCAGGCTCCAGCGCCGGCGCTCGAAAATGACTACGTTCGAGTGATGCGTGATTACGCGATGTGCACCTCTTCAAAACCAGCAGGGTGCGGAGATCGAATTATCGTAGCGCTTGGTCCAATCGAGCTTAGGTCTGGGAACTCACGTCGAAAAATGAAACGCGGAGACATAGCAGTCTTCAAGTCGGGCGACTATTACAGCACTCCAAAGGGCGGGCCTTTCTTCGAGGTAAGCATCAAGCCAGATCACCCGCCGGTGCAATCGCCTCCTGAAATGATTCCACCGGAGAAGAATGCCATTCGTTACAACGGCGATCGCTTTTTTATTTTCGAGGAGAGACTCGAGGTAGGCGATACGAGACCGCGGCACAGCCACAGTCAACGCGTAGTCATCCAGCTCAATCGCACACGGCTACAGCAGTGGCCTGATGGAGAACCGGAGATAGTTAGAGATATCGTGCCCGACCGCGTCACGTTTAACCCTCCGGTGATTCACACCGCAAAGAACGTCGGCGACCAGCCTTTGCGCGGCATCGTAATCGAATTCAAACCGGCGCAAAAACCATAGGACCTTTGTGGATCATGTAGGTCCTATCGCTCCTATTGGTTATTTCGCGCTCTGGTTATTTCGCCTCCCGCGCCGGCGACCGCTCCGACATCATTTCTACGCTCTTCCCAACATCCGCGGTTGCCGGAGCCTGTCTTAACGACGTGCCGAGTTCTTCGGCAGCTTCAGTGCGACGACTCTTTCGTGCTTTTCCAATTGCTGCCTGCGCTTCGCCACTAGCCGCTGCTTCGGCCTGACGAGGGGAACGCTGGCGAACTGCAATCGAGTATTCTTCGTTTGCTGCCTCCAGATCGCCCATCGAATACAAGACGCGCCCGAGGTCCTGGTGTGCTTCGGGATAGTAGCCGCTCCGTTGCTCAATTGCCTTGCGATATGATTTCACCGCTGCTTCGGTATTGCGCACCCGAACGTGATCCAGCCCCATGTGATAATAGGCTTCGGGGTAGACCCCACCGGACTGTTTCACCGCCGTCTGGTAGGCGTCCAGCGCGGACTCAACGTTCCCCTGTCGGGATAGCAACAAACCGATCTGGAAATGCGCTTCGGCGAAAGCGCCACCCTGCTGCTCAACAGCGGTCCTCAGTTCGGTCATCGACTCCGCAAGCCGCCCGGCTCGAGCAAGCGCACGACCAAGCTCGTAGTGCGCGCGCGGAAATACGCTACGCGCTTGTACCGCTTTGGTGAGCTGAGCAATTGCTTCAGCGCTGTGACCGAGATCATAAAGTACTCGTCCAAGGTCGAGACGCGCCTCTGGAAAGGGCGAAAAACGAGGGGCATTTGTTGAAGCGGCGCTAGCCGTTGTATCGCTCGCGCCTTTACCCCGTCCTTTTGCTGACTTAGCGGATTCGCTGCCAAGCATGACCGTCGCGCCTTCGCCCAATCGAACTGTCGGGGCATCAGATTCGGAAATAGCCGCATCGCCGAGTTGTTGGGTTGCCCCGCTTCCTCCGACCCCCTCACGCTGTGCGATTGCAATCTCTAATTCCCTTCTTGCTTCTTCGAGCGCTCCGCTTTCATAAAGCGCCCGACCGAGACTTCGGTGCGCCTCGGCATCATTGCCATCTCGAAGGCTTAACGCTGTCTGAAACTCCTGGATTGCTTCTTCGAGCTGCCCCCGACCGTAAAGCACAAGTCCAAGATCGTGATGCGCATCGGCAGCAGTGTCACCCTGTGTGATAGCCCGCTTCAGCGAATCAGCAGCGCGGTCAAGATCACCAAGTCTGGCTAGTGCATTCCCCAGGTTGCGGAGGGCGTCCGGGAAATTCCCGTTCTGCTGCTCGATCGCGGTCTCGTATGCCCGAACAGATTCATCAATCTCGCCTCGCGCATACAAAGCATTGCCGAGGTTGTAGTGGGCTTCAGCATAGCGGCCGCCGCGCTGCTCGATTGCGGTTCGATACGCCGTTATGGCCTCATCGATTTCACCGAGGTCGTACTGAGCTACGCCAAGGTTGTGCCAGGCCGCGGGGAAACCGTCGCCTAATCCCTGAGTTGCTCGGTGGAGGGACTGTACTGCCTCCTCAAGCTCACCGCCTTCATACAACGCGAGCCCCAGATCATGATGGGCAACTGGATAATCAGGTCGGTGCTGGATGGCCGCCCGGTACGAACTAATTGCTCCGTCAAGGTCACCCATGTCATAGAGCACCCTGCCTAGATCCCGGTGAGCTTCAGCAATCGTTGGATTCGCAGCAAGCGCCGCGCCCAGCGCACCGACTGCGGAATCGAGATCACCAAGCTCGTACAGCGCTCTTCCAAGCATATGGTGCGCCTGCGGGTATTCCTTGCCGTGCGCGGAAATTACTTTCTCGCACGTTTCCACTACGCCGTGTATATCACCGTAGTCGTAAAGAGAGCGCGCGAGATTCAGCTGGGCATCGGGGAATACCGGTTGTTGTTTGATCGCGCTACGGAGCTGTTGAATGGACTCTTCAAGCTGCCCCGCTTGATACAGCGCCACGCCTAACCGGTGATGAGCCCAGGGCATCTGGTCGTTCAACGCAATGGCCCGCCTGAGCTCCACGATAGATTCGTCGAGCCCTCCCGTTTCCAAAAGCGCTGATCCGAGACTGTAGTGGGCGGCTGGATAGGCTTCATTCTCTCGGATTGCCGACCTGTACGACGCTATAGCCTTGTCGAGCTTGCCGATTCGAGCATGCGCCAGGCCAAGATTGTAGTGAGCGTCCGGATACGGACCTCTGCGATTTGAAATCGCTCCGTTGTAAGCTTCGATCGCCTTCTCGACTTCGCCCTTTGCGTTGTAAGCAGTGCCCAGCCAGAAATATGCTTCGGCAAATTCCTTCGACTGTTCAAGCGCTTTTTGCTGCGCGCCTATCGATTCATCAAGCTGTCCCTTGCTGAAGTATGCAAGACCAAGGTCGTGATACGCCTCCGGGAATTCTCCATCACGCTGGTCGACAGCGGTCCGCAACGCGGAAACCGCGCCGTCAAGGTCATTCAACCTGTACAGCGTACGGCCGAGATTACGAAACGCTCGCGGGAAGATCGGTTGCTGTTCGATCGCCAGGCGGAACTCTTTGGTAGCTTCATCGAGCACTCCAAGCTCCGACAGCGCCTGCCCGAGGTTGTGATGGGCGCGAGCGAAATCTCCGCCTCGCTGCTGGATGGCCGCTCGAAACGACGCCACTGATTCAGGAAGCTTTCGGCTGCGATATAGCGCGAGTCCAAGCTCGTGATGCGCTTCTGGAAAGTTGTCATTATGAGATAGGGCGGTTCGAAATGATTCGATAGCCAGATCTAGTTTTTGCTCACCTGCATAAATGCGGCCCAGCTCATAATGTGCGTCAGGATAGGCACCGCCTCGCAGGGCAATTGCGGCGCTAAATTCTTCGGTCGCGTCCGATACCCGACCAAGACTGTACAACGCATTTCCCAGATCATAATGCGCGCGAGGGAAACGAGCGTTCTGCTCGATGGCTTTGCGGTAAGCGTCAACGCCCTCTTCAAGATTTCCCAGTCGAGTCAACGCAACGCCAAGGTTGTGATAAGCCCATGGGAAATGTTCGCGCTGAGCGATAGCAGTGCGATAGGACTCAATTGCCTCGGTTAAATCACCGCGCCGAGCGAGCGAGCGCCCTAACGCGTAATGAGCCTCCGGATACACAGTCTGCTGCTGGATTGCTTTGCGAGCTTCGTGAATCGAGTCCTCGAGTTGGCCCAAACCAAAGTGGGCACGGCTCAGCTCGAAGTGGGCTTGCGGGAAGGGGGAGCGCCTTTGTTCGGTCGCCCCGCGTATCGCTTCTACCGCTCCGGTCAGATCACCCTTCTCTACCAGAACTCTTCCCAGTTCGAATTGAGTATCAGGATAGTTACCGTGACGCTGCTCGAGCGCCTTTCGAAACGCGTTTGCCGCTTGCTCCAGATCGCCACGTCGCGCCAAGGCAATTCCAAGGTTGTGCCATGCTTTTGGAAACTCACCGTTCCGTTGTTCGATTGCGCGATTGAACGAATCGACTGCCTCATTAAAATCTCCGCGGCGAAGGAGGGCGATGCCCAGATTATGATAGGCCCAGGGATGATTGCCGCCGCGTTGTTCGATGGCTTTGCGATAGGCGTCGATTGCTTCGGGGTACTCACCGCGACGCGCCAGCGTAAGCCCAAGCGAATAGAATGCATCGGGGTTATCGGGTTGCTGCTCGATCGAGGATCGTAGAGCATCGATCGCGCCTCCGACATCTCCCGCGTCGAGTAAGGCCCGGGCCAGTTGATAATATGCGCGCGGAAAATTGCCGTCGCGCATCTGAATGGCCATCTTATAGCTGTTTATCGCCTCGTCGAGCCAACCTTTGTTGTAAAAGACAAGACCCTTTTCGAGGTATTGTTGTGCCGTGTTGAGGGAGCTGCTCATCGATTTCTCCTTGAGAGTGAACTCATGACTCTCAGCGGAGCGACTGGGAGTCATTCCGATTGGTGAGGAACTCCCCCGACCGGAAACTGCGTCCTTGTAACCGGCTCTTTTGAATCCGTCGGGTTGCTCAGGCAGCGCATTAATATACCACGTAAGCGTCCGTCGCCAAACCGAACGGAAGGCAGTGTTTCCCTCCGGGAATGTTCAGGGTCTGGCGTTCAACGCTTCGCGTTCAGCGTTTAGCGTTCATAAGATTTCTTAAGGAGCTTCGTAGATATTCTGACACGGAGGACTAAAATCGCAGCGTAAACCAGGATGCCTAAACTCTGAACGCTGAACGCGAAGCGTTGAACGCCAAACGCTGAATGCTAACGCGAAGCGTTAACCTTGATCCTCGACCACCTCGGTAGTATTCTGCCGTTCTTCACCAATAAATTGGATGATTGAGGTCCCGACCTATGAAGACTATTCTCGTGATCCTCACCTTCCTCGCGTTTGGTCAGAGCGCACATCAGGATTCAACCGGTTCTGATGATGTTGAAAGACTGCAGGGCACCTGGAACTTCGTCTTACTCGAAGTCGAAGGCGCAAAGCTTCCGGAAGCCATGCTCAGCGGATCCAAAATCATCATCAAAGGCGAAAACTTCAAATCCATCAGCGCAGGCGTTACGTACGAAGGCAAAATTAAGATCGACCCCGCAAAGACGCCCAGAACCCTGGACCTGATATTCACCGACGGACCCGAGAAAGGCAGAACGTCACTTGGAATTTATGACCTCACCGGCGACGACTTGAAAATCTGTTTGAGTCTTGCCGGTAGCACTCGCCCGACTGAATTCGTGTCAAAGCCTGGAAGCGGGTTCGCCTTCGAGGTGTTAAAGCGAGAGAAGCAGTAGCACGTGCGCTCCAGGAAACTGAAACCCATCCCACCATCCCGAAAGGCTCTTGTTATGAATCGACTAATGATCGCGCTCCTGGTTGGAGTCATCGCCATACCGGCTGCAGCTCAAGAGAAGCAGTCGGAGAAATCCATCACAGCACGCACAGCTGGACTTCAGAAGCTCAACGGCTACATTCCGCTCTATTGGGATGCCGCGACTGGCAAAATGCTAATGGAGATTTCGCGCTTCAATGTCGAGTTTCTGTATCAGATTTCGCTTCCCACCGGCGTTGGATCCAATCCCCTCGGGCTCGATCGCGGCCAACTCGGCGGTTCGCACGTAGTCCGCTTTGAGCGAATCGGTCCGAAAGTTCTATTGATTCAATCCAACTATCGCTATCGCGCTATCTCACCCGACGTTGCCGAGAGACGTGCGGTTGAAGAGTCCTTTGCTCAATCCGTGTTGTGGGGTTTCAAGGTTGAAGCATCGGAATCGGATCGGGTGCTCGTAGACGCCACTGGCTTCTTCCTGCGCGATGCTCATGGTGTGCTCGACCGGCTGAGACAAGCTCGCCAAGGTCAATATCGCTACGATGATTCAAGAAGCGCTTTCTATCTCCCGCGCACCAGGGTTTTTCCAATGAACACCGAGGTCGAAACGATATTGACGTTCACCTCCGAAGCGGAGACCGGACCGCTGGTTCGAGATACCGTGCCTTCGCCCGGATCGCTTACTGTTCGCGAGCACCACTCTCTCGTCGAACTGCCGGATAACAACTACAAACCTCGCAAGCTGGACCCACGCGTCGGCGTTCACGGAATTTCGTTTTATGACTACGCGTCTCCATTCACCGAGCCCGTGGAGAAGCGGTGGATCTCGCGTCACCGTCTTCAGAAAAAAGACCCGGGCGCCGCAATCTCTGAACCGGTTAAGCCAATTGTCTACTATGTCGACAATGGTGCGCCCGAACCAATTCGCAGCGCACTGGTTGAAGGAGCATCGTGGTGGAATGCCGCGTTCGAGGCAGCGGGCTTCAAGAATGCATTTCAGGTAAAGATTCTGCCTGAAGGCGCTGACCCGATGGACCTGCGATACAACATGATCAACTGGGTACATCGATCGAGTCGGGGATGGTCATACGGTGGAAGCGTCACCGACCCGCGCACCGGAGAGATTATCAAAGGAAACGTGACGTTGGGCTCATTGCGTATCCGGCAGGACTATATGATCGGGACTGGCCTGATCCCGCTATTCGCCGCGAGCGCCCAGGGTGAAGGCGAATGTGAGTTTGGCGCAGTTGCGGATCTCGATTATCTGACCGACCTCGATCCCTCAACCGACGCAGCAGCAATGTCGCTGGCGCGTATTCGTCAGTTGTCGGCACATGAGACTGGGCATACTCTGGGCCTGGCGCACAACTTCGCGGCAAGCACATACGGCCGCGCATCGGTAATGGACTACCCTGCGCCAACAGTGGAAATCAAGAATGGCAAGTTGGATTTGTCTAATGCTTACGCGGTTGGAATCGGAGCTTACGATAAATTTGCAATCAAGTATGGATATGCAGAATTCGCTCCAGGAAGCAACGAACAGTCGCAGCTTGAGCGAATCCTGGAAGACGGCGTTGCGGCGGGGATGTTGTTCATATCGGATGCAGATTCGCGACCTCCTGGAGCCGCGCATCCGCTGTCAAATCTTTGGGACAACGGCAGCGATCCTATCGCAATGCTTCGTCACGAAATGGAAGTGCGAAAAATTGGATTGTCTCAGTTTGGTTTGAACAGTGTTCCGGTTGGCACTCCGCTCTCACTACTCGAAGCAAAGCTGTTGCCGCTCTATCTTCATCATCGATATCAGCTTCAGGCGGCGGTTAAATCTGTCGGAGGTGTTTACTACACGTACGCAGTAAAGACGGCGGCCGGAGCGAATCCGGGGAAGGTACAGGAAATCGTTCCGCCAAAGAGACAACGCGACGCGCTTGCCGCGGTGCTCGAAACGATAGAAGTTGATGCTCTGGCGATTCCTTCACGAATACTCGAAATGATTCCGCCGCGGGCATTTGGTTATGAAGGCGGAACAACCGAGCTGTTCAGCAAGCGCACTGCGCCTACATTCGATCCTGTTGCCGCAGCTACAATCGCGGCTGACATTGCGATAGGTGGTCTGCTTGACCCGAATCGGGCCGCCCGATTGATAGACTTCCACGCAAGGAACAACGCGAATCCAGATTTCAAAGAAGTGGTAGACGCGCTCGTCGGAGCAACCTGGAAGGCAGCTGCGCCGAAGAATGCTTATCACGCCGAGATCGGTCGGGCGGTTCAGAGCCTCACGGTTACCGAGTTGATGGATCTTGCTGCCGACTCTTCGGCTGCGCCTCAGGTTCGCGCAGTTGCAGCCCAGGCATTGCGCGAACTGAGTGGCTGGTTGAAACTTCCAGCCTCAGCGGGCTTGAACGCCGCGCATCGAAGCGCGACGCGAGAAGACATCGAGCGATTCCTGACTCGGCCGGATGCAACTCGAAAGCAGACGCCGCCGCTCGCTGCGCCGCCAGGCGATCCGATTGGTTCAAAGTCGTCGAGGAATTAGCGCAGCGTCAACTTTCGTCCTTCAGGCGAGGGCAGAGAAACTCCGAGCAATGACGCCAGGGTTGGCGCGATATCTCGCATATCGATCTGTCCCAGGTCCCGACGCGCGGATATGCCCGGTCCCGCAATAAAGAACGATGAATTCATCTCCGCGACGTCGGGCGCGTACCCATGAGTTCCGCCCGGCCTGACTGAAACAGTCACCGGCCCCTGCAGTTTCGAACCGAGTCGAAACCCTGGACGCAACACTACAACAATCGGGGCATCAGGAAAGCCCCGTGGTTCGGGACCAGATCCGCGTTCGATCACTTTCGCAACTCCAGAGTTGGAGTCGCCAGCCAATCGATTCAATACCTCGGCCGCGATTCTTCGCGCGTCTGAATCGGCCCGATCCCGAATCATCACGCCAGCCGACCCCCCGCCGTACCAGGCGAGAGCGCGCCAGGACTTAACCCTGCCCTGCTCGTTTAGTTCGATCAGCCCTGCTTCGCGAAGAGCTGAATTCACGTTGACTTCTTTGTCCGTCAGCTTAAACCCATGATCTGAGACGATACATATGACGGCTTTTCCGCCGCCGCTTCTCTCCGCGGCGGTGCGAAGCTGGCCAATCACTCCATCCAACTGTTCGAGTACTGCAAATGCCGGCGCGCTATATGGACCGCTCCTGTGTTCCTCTTCATCCAGACTGCCGAAATAGGAAAGGTGAAAACGAGGTTTCTTCTTTTCGATCAAATAAACGTTGAATGCAGCGCGGCGAACATCGCCGGCAATCGAGTAGTCATTGCCGTCTGTGTAAGGACCCAGCGCCTGTTCGGCTTCGGCAAACAGGCCCGGAGTAGACAGTGCGCGAATAAGCTTGCGGTCTTCAGCATTTTCGGCTCGCCAGTACTGAACGATGTTATAGGTGATGTTTGCACTAACGGTCACAGGCCAATCGACGCTGCTGGTTACTAGGCGCATTTTTGCGCAAGCATCCCAGAGTGTTGGGACTTTGAGGTCATCTGCATACCAATACCAGCCGTTCATGTTCTTGCTGAATGGATCGAAGGGAGAGTTGGCAATTATGCCGTGAGCAGCTGGAGATACGCCGGTCACCATGGTCGCGTGACTGGGATAAGTGACTGTTGGAAGAACACCGGTGACGCCGGAAGCGTGGGCGCCTTCAGCAAGGATGCGGCGCAGGTTTGGTATTTTGAGGCCGTGCTTGTCGGCATCGATCACGTAGTCAGGTTTGAGGCCATCGATTGAAATCAGCACTATCGGGACAGTCGATTGGTCTTGAGCATTGGAGAACAAGAACGGCGAAGCTATGAGAAGCATGAGGAGAGATGAAAGTATGGTTTTGTTCACTTATTCCTCCAGCGTAGCCAGTATTCGTTTAGGTATGGAGACTAATATGCCGTTTACTGGTACGCAACTGAGGTTTGGTTTCTCGCTCCTCGATCAGGACAGCCTCGCCCACCGTCTAAATTACCTCTTGTCAATTCACAATATTTCTAGTAATTTAGAAATATGGAAATGAGAATGACTGCCAAGTATGCGGACATGTTTGCGGCACTTGGGGCCGAGCCAAGGCTCCAGATCGTGAGATTGCTCTTGTCGGCTCATCCAGAGGGCATGATAGTCAGTGACATACAAGGCGAGCTCGAAATACCGAATTCAACCCTTTCGCATCACCTTGAGAAGCTCAGAATGGAAGGACTCGTCTCGGTCCGCAAGGATAAACAATGGCTCTGGTATTCGGCCAATTCGGAAGCGCTTCAGGATTTGCTCGGCTTTCTCTATGCCGAATGCTGCACCCGTAGCAAGGTCGTCGAACCGCGAAAGATAACTGCCGCAAAATCCAGAAAGTGATTATCTAACCTCTCACTTCTTATGCTGCTGTTTGAAATAATGAGGAGACGAAATGTCAAAACAGATTGAACAAGCTGTACGCGATAGATATGGCTCTTTCGCTCGAAGCAGGCTGTCTACTGACAATGACAGCGTACGTACTGTTGCGGAGGCCTTCGGCTATTCCGCGGAAGAGCTCTCGTCCATTCCGGCGGAGGCCAACATGGGTCTGTCGTGTGGAAACCCAACCGCTTACGCCAATCTCCGGCGGGGAGAAGTAGTCGTAGATCTGGGATGCGGCGGCGGCCTCGATACCTTTCTTGCTTCTCCAAAAGTGGGCCCCGAAGGCCGTGCGATCGGAATCGATATGACTCCCGCGATGATCGAACGCGCGCGTCGCAACGCAGAAAAGAGTGGCGTCACGAATGTCGAATTCCACTTGTCTACGATTGACAAACTGCCTCTGGAAAGCGCGTCGGTAGATTGCGTTATCAGCAATTGCGTAATCAACCTCGCTCCTGACAAACAGGCGGTGTTTCGCGAAATAATCAGGGTCCTTAAGCCCGGGGGTCGTCTCGCGGTTAGCGACATTGCGCTCAAGAACGAACTACCGGCTGAAGTCTCAAACGATCTGCTCGCTTACGTTGGCTGCGTTGCCGGTGCGATTCTGATTGATGACTATAAACGTAGCCTGCTCGAAGCCGGCTTTGAGCATGTAGAAATAGTCGATACCAAACAAGACTTGAATATCTACGATAAACTCGACAATCAAGAGACCAGCCGCACAAGCTCGGCCTCGCCACCGGTGGCAAATTCGAGCTGTTGCAGTTCGGTTAAAGATAGCGGCCACGACCATTTGTCCGATCTGTTAACCCGATACAATGTTAACGACTACGCAGCGAGCGTCAGGGTATATGCTTTGAAGTCCTCGAATCTTCCGTAAGAGAACTGAGCGAGGCGGCCAAATCTCTAGAGAAGGGCAAGAACAATGGGCGAACCAAAGCGCGTCCTTTTTCTCTGTACAGGTAACTCTGCTCGCAGCATTTTTGCGGAGTATCTGTTGCGACGCACCGGACACGGGCGCTTTGAAACTTATAGCGCCGGCAGCTTTCCTACTGGCAAAGTGAATCCGTTTGCGCTCCGCGCTCTAAAGGAGCTTTATCATATTGATGCGAGCGCCTCTCGAAGTAAGTCCTGGGAGGAATACAATGACGTCCATTTCGATTTCGTTATAACGGTCTGCGACAATGCCCGTGAATCCTGTCCGGTCTGGCCCGGCCAGCCAATTGTTGCTCATTGGGGTGTTCCTGATCCTGCGTTAGCGACTGGCACCGATGAAGACATTCTGAAAACATTTAAGCACGCTGCACTCCATCTCCAGCGCCGCATTGAACTGTTTTGTTCGCTTCCAATTGATAAATTGGACCGCCTGAAACTCGCAGAGCTAACTCAAGATATTGGGAAAGTCGATTAAGTGACCCGCAAGTCGAGGTTGCGTAAGCCGGGCTCTACGGAAGCGAATACTTATTCCGGTAACGACCCTACCAAGGCTCGGACCAGCGCTGCGCCACCTACTTTTCCCCACTGCGTAGGCTCACTCTATAAACCTTCACGGTCACCTAACACGCCTGTATAATCTCGCGCCAAGAATCAATCAAAGGAGCAACTATGAGGCCCCGATTCTCATTCGCGCTGCTATTCCTTCTGTCAGTGAATATCTACATACTTACCTCGTCTTGCGTAGAGGCGGTTCAATCAACCTCTTCTAATCCGCAGGTCCAGGTTGAATTAGCCAAATTGAGCGCACCGCTTGCCGAACAGGCCAGGGTAATGCTCGCGGAAACAGATGATCGAAAAAGAGCACAGCTAGCAATAGGAATCCTCAGAAAGGATGCCAACGCCTCACTCGATTTTTTATTGGCGGTTCTTTCATCTGAGCCGTCGGCGTCCGCTCGGCTAGCGCTGGTCGATACCCTGGGGCGGTACCCAAACCCCAAAGTGCGAGAGCAGCTCGCAAAGTTCGCATCATCTGATAGCGACGTGCGGGTCTCATTGCTCGCGATTGAACGGCTACGCGCCCAGTGGATGCAAGAAACTCGCGACCTGCTAAACAAACGTCTGGAGGCAGCGCGACGCGCTCACGATGAAGCTGCGGTAGCAAGATTGGCCGCCGAACAGGAGCGATGGATCTCCGTTGTTCGAGGCACTATGCTGCCGGCTTTTCTGCGTACACCGCCGGCGCTCTTCTCAATCAAGCCTGAAAGCCAAACAGTCCGCGTTGTTGCATTCGGCGATTATGGGACCGGTTCTGCGGCTCAGAAGCAAACCTCAGCTGCAATACTCGAGGTACACAAGAAAACGCCTTTTGATTTCGGGATTACCCTCGGGGATAACTTCTACACTACCGGCATGTCCAGTCCTAATGATCCTCGCTGGAAGACCCAATGGGAGGATCTGTACGAACCCCTAAAGATCAAGTTCTACGCGACACTCGGCAATCACGATTGGGGACAAAGCGATAGCCCTGCCGCTGAGATCCTTTATTCACCAAGCAGCCCGAGTTGGAGGATGCCATCACCCTACTACACCTTCACAGCAGGTCCGGTGCAGTTCTTTGCGCTGGACACAAATGAAATATCCGAAGCACAGCTCATGTGGCTTGATGGTGAATTGAAGAAGAGCACAATGAAATGGAAGATCGTTTACGGCCACCACCCGATCTATTCCGATGGCGAGCATGGTGATGACCGAGTTTTAATTGAAAAATTGCTGCCGGTGCTTAAGAATCGCGCGGATATTTACCTCGTTGGACACGATCACATTTTCAATCACATCAAGCCCGAAGCTGGCGTGCACTTTTTTGTGGCTGGAGTCGGCGGCGCGAATGTGTATAAGGTGAAGCCAATAGATCGAACGCTGTTTGCACAGTCGATCAATGGCTTTGCGTCTCTCGAGGCAAATTCGGCGACATTGACGGTGAGATTTATCGGCGTCGATTCAAAGCAGCTGTACGAGTATAGCCTTCGCAAATAATTATCTCTAAAAGGTAGAGTGGGCCGTCCGGTCTGCGCATGCCTTACGCATCGCTTATTGGGCGTTTCTTGAAGCTACTTCTTCTTGAAAATAAAAATGTATTCGTGTTTAAAAATATAGAACCCGCCGACCAGCGCCCGGTACCGCCAAAGCTGTTTCTGATCCCGCTTTCCACGCGTCTCTTCGAAGTTCTTAACTACGATGCTCTTCAGCGAAAAACCTCTTTTGAGCACTTCATTCATACAATAGAACCCAAGGGGAATCCATTCTCCCTTCGAATACTTGTCGCCGATAACCAATGCGAAATACCGGCCGCGCTCGAGCACCGGAGTAATATTGTCGAGCACCGTTCCAACCATCTTCAGAAATTCTTCGGTGCCTTTAGCGTTTGAAAGATCCTTTTCGTCTTTCGAAAAACTAATGATGTCGTGATATGGCGGATGCATAATGAGGAGCTGGACTTGTTTGATCCCCGCATCTTGAAGAGCTCGAGCTGCATTAATCGTCCTCGCGTCGCCTGTTACAATATCTGTCCTGACTTGATCAAGCGGCGCTTCTTTTCTTACAAGCTCCCCGGCGCGAGTGGCGATGTCCTCGTTCAGTTCAATGCCGATTCCGTTACGACCGAGCCTTCGGCATTCGATCAATGTCGTTCCGCTCCCTACAAAAGGATCCAAAACCCAATCGCCTCTTTTCGTGTAGCGCAAAATCAACTGGTGAGGAATCTGCGGTACAAAATTTCCCCAGTACCACGCCAGGTGAGCGCCGCTGGTATCCCGTTTCGGCATCACCCACAAGCTGTCGGTTACGATTTCACTGTGCTCCTTCCAGCGATGCAGATTAATATCGTTTAGCTTAGAGGTTTTTCTTTTGCCGACACCTCGCTGCAATCGCTTCAGGTAGTACTTTGCGCGTTCAATGGTCCGAGCTTCGATGATTTGATCCAGCTCTGAGTCAAGGACGTCTCGCCGAAATGTTATCGATTCACCGTTTGAAGAAGCTTCGACTAAGAAATCCGAGGCCGGAATTCTGATCAACCTCTTCAATTCGACAATTCTCTTTCGAAGGATGGCAACATCATCAATGGCTTCGAGTTCGCTAAGCGCGGCCAGAAACTGCGCGCGATGCAGATCAATAGAAACGTAACCCGGGGCGATCTCGTCCATATCCCTGAAAAGCCGTTGTTTCATTTTAAGTTTTATCGAACTCGATGGACTGCCGTCTTAGGTCGAATGAACTGGTGTCAAGACTTAACCAAACATTTTATCCACGGATTGCGCAGATGACGCCGATAAACTAATCGGGAATGGCCTCAATGATCGCAGTGACCATCATATCCGAGAGGGCTTCGTACATCGTCTCGCCTTCTTCAACCGACGCCTCACGCGGATCGCCAAAGTAAGCATCGATACCGCCCGCCTCGGTGAATGTGCCCGCGCCTTTTTTGATCTGTTCGGCAATCGAAATTGGAACGCGCTCGAGCGACTGGCGGATGTCTTCTCGAACCAACTCTGGTCTTGCAGCAAGCACCAAAGAGGTCTCATAAGACCCTGCGTGACAGTCACCGCGGCGGAACTCCTCACTCAGTTTCTCAGCCCATCTGCGCTTGCGTTTGTCCGGAAAGACAACCACCTGGCCGGCCTCCTGCTTAATCTTCTCAATTGCTTCATTGATGGAAGCCACGTGCTCAGGCTCAAGATGCGAATTTGCAATGGCCACCAGCCGCGCTCCCTGCTCGTACAACGAAAGGCACACATCCTGGATCAGTGCCACGGCCGTCGCCTTTTTTATTGATACCGTACCGGCAAACTCAGCGCTGAAATCCGTGACACTGTAAGCAATCGGCGGGAGGACCAAAGCGTCGATATTTCGTCGAGCAAGCTTTTCCGCGGCGCGCAGCGACATTTCCTGCGAGATAATTACATCGGTGCATAGCGGTAAGTGAGGTCCGTGCGCTTCCGTTGAGCCTATAGGCAAAATAACGATAGCTCCTCGGGCGAATGCCTCGGCTGTTTCCTTCCAGGTCTGTTCTTCAAATCTCTTCACGTTCAGCTCACTGTCTGTGGTACAGAACTGTGCCGGATCGCGCAGAAGTCATCGAACCGCGCTCAAACACGACCTGCCCATTTACTATTACTGTTGAAACACCTTCGGCGTATTGGTGAGGTCGCTCAAACGTCGCCGCATCACGCACGCGAGCGGGATCGAACACCGCAATGTCGGCCTTCATGCCAGGACGCAGGATCCCGCGATCTTGTAAGCCAAGCCGCTGCGCAGGGAAAGAGGACATCTTCCGCACAGCTTCTTCAAGCGTGATCGCATGCCGTTCCCGAACGTAAACCGCCAGGACCCGCGCGAATGTTCCGTAGCTCCGCGGATGTGGATGTTCTTTACCGAAGATTGGAATTTCCCCATCCGATCCGATCATCGTCGCCGGATGCTTGAGGATTCTTTCAAGATCGGCTTCATTGATGGCGTGAAAGATTCCGCTGCAACCTCCGCTTTCGATAAGCCACAATGCTGCTTCGGCAGCGTTTTCAACCGTCAGCTCCATTCCCCTCAAGCGAGTCACGTCAGCAAGATTCTTTCCTGCAAGCGTAGCGTCCCATCCGCAGGCTGCAATAACTATGTTCTTTGGGTCGCCTCCGCCGCGTTCATTCTTGATGATTCTGATTGTCTCCGTCTTGATCCGCGCACGGGTTTGCGGGTCTTTCAGTCGCTTCAAAGTCTCAGCACGACCGCCTTCCTGTGCCCACGCTGGCAGGAGCGCCGCCTGGATGCTGGTGCTGGAAGCGGTGTAAGGGTACTGGTCGATCGTCGCATCGACACCACGCGCGCGGGCTTCATCGATCAACCGCAGAGTGTCTGTACTCTTTCCCCAGTTGGCCGGCCCGATGATTTTGTGGTGAGTCACTTGAGTTGGAAGCCCACCGCGTTCTCCAATCGCGATTGTTTCCTTGACACTATCTACTACGCCTGCAGCCTCGTCACGCATATGAGAGATATAGATGCCACGGTAACGACCGGCAACGCGCGCCAGTTCAATGACTTCATCCGTCGGGGTGAAAGTGCCTGGAACATAAAATAGGCCTGAGCTAAGACCGAATGCTCCGTCCTTCATACCCTGCTCGACCAACGCTCGCATCTTTTCAAGTTCCTCAGCGTTCGGCGTGCGATTGGCATTACCGATAACTGCCGCGCGAACTGCGCCCTGGCCTATGAAGCTTCCTATGTTGACCGACTTTGGAAGCGCCTCCAGCTTGTCGAAGAACGGCTTGAGAGGAACCGGTGACGAGCCGTCCGGACCTTCGATCAAAGTCGTAACTCCCTGACGAACGTAATTCTCTGCGGTCGGCACTTGAAAGATGCCGCCACGGGCGTGAGTGTGGATATCAATGAATCCCGGTGCGATCACTTCGTTCTGAACATCGATTACGCGCGTTGCTGGTTCAGAAATTGCCGACGCAATCTTGACTATCATATCGCCGCGGATGGCGACGTCGCCTCGATACCACGGACTGCCGGAGCCATCGATTATCCGGCCGTTCTTTAGGATGAGATCAAATTGAGGGCTCTGAGCGGCGGGTGAGTCGACAAGGAGCAATGCGAGGACGACGGTTATCGCGAGAATAGAAAGTTTATGCAAGAGTGAATTGCCTCCGAAAAGTTTACCATCCCATCCTTTCGCGAAGAGAAGTGATGTGAGCGGCGTGATGTCTTCCGTGCCATGAATAAAGACAGGCGTTCTGCGCCAGAGTGACGACTCCGATTTCCGGATGTCGAAAGGTTCGCTCGAATTCAGACGGCGTCATTGATCGCAGCAGTGTGACCCAACGTCTGTGAAGTGATTCGAGAATGTCGAGAGAAACTTCGACCGGTGTCACGCGAGAGTCTTCGAGCTCCGCCCAACGGTCTTCGTGATAAGCCTTGATCGTCGGTTCATCCTCGGTAAGTGCAAGCTTAAATCGGCAATAGCTGTTCAGGTGACTATCGGGAACGTGATGCACCACCTGCCGAACAGTCCAACCACCAGGTCGATAGGGCGTGTTGAGCTGTTCGTCGGTCAGGCCGTCAACAGCACGACGAAGGTTGGCGGGAGCTTCCCCGATATGGTTGATCGCTTGTAGCACATCTTCGTCAGTGGGTGTGCCGTTGAGTTTGAAGGGTCCAATCGGATAGCGAAGATCGGACATCTTACTCCTCTATCTTGTTGTCTCGCGGTTCGCGCAAACGCTCAAAGTACCGCAAAGAACGCAAGGTTAGTCGCCTTGTTGGCGCCACAGATACTTGACACCGTTCCAATAAATCAGAGCGCTGGCTGATTCGCTCTTCTCGACGTGTAAAGCATCGCCTTTCAAAGCTGCCGCCGCGCGCCCGAGGCTCTTTGCTGCCGTGGCTTTTGGTACTATTTTCCAGATATCCATCCAATCAAGGTTGTCGCCACCGTTCCCGATCATTGTTCCAGCGCCGATGATAAAGATCTTGTTTGTCGAAGAGTGACACACCGCAATGCCAATCTTCCCACTTGTCCTCTGTTTAACCAGAATCGCGACGTCCGCCTTTCCATCTCCGTCGAAGTCACCTTTAAGTTGCGAAGGTTTCACCGTTGACGAAAACTCATAGCGCTTGTCAAATCCCGTTGTCTTGAAGAGTTGGGTGATCGAAGCGGGAACGTTAGACGAATCCCCGGCAGTCTGTTGGCTCGTCACCGCTATAGAGCAACTACCACAAATCAACAAGATCCACAGAATTAAATCCACAAGCTCCTCGACTTTATTGCTTCAGTGATTTCCGATCGATTTTTCCTCGATCATTCTTTGGAAGGGCTTCGCGAAACTCGATCCATCTTGGATATTTGTACACAGCCAATCTTATCTTCACATACTCTTTCAGCTCAGACGCAAGATCATCACTGGCAATGCAGCCATCGGCAAGCACCACGAATGCTTTCGGCTTTGTCAATTTCTGTTCATCGCTCGCGCCTACCACCGCACACTCGCGCACCGCTTCGTGTTCCTGAAGACAGTTCTCGATCTCCGTCGGAGAGACGAATATACCGGCAACTTTTAACATTTCATCAGTGCGACCGCAGTACCAGTAGTAACCCTTCTCGTCGACTCGAAACTGATCCCCTGTTGTGCACCAATCACCGGCAAAGGTCGCTTTTGAGGTTTCGTGCGCATTCCAATAGCATAGCGCCGCCGAATCTCCTTTGATTCGTAACGTACCCATCTCACCGTCGGGCACTTTATGCCCTTCAGCATCGACAATCATTGCTTCATAGCCCGGCACAATTCGTCCGAGGCTACCAACCTTTACATCACCCGGATAGTTGGTGATGTAAATATGAAACATCTCCGCTGAGCCGATTCCGTCGAGAATTTCCACGCCAAAAGTGTCAACCCAGCGCTGGTACAACTCCGGCGGAAGAGCTTCCCCGGCAGACAGACAGAATCGCAATGACGACAGATCGTAACGATCCTTTGCGCCTTCGATCTGGAGCATCGCGTTGATCATAGTGGGAACGCTCGTCAGAATCGTGGGTCTGTGTTTTTGAATCATCTCGAACATCGTTTCAGCCGTCGAACGCTCCGGGAACAATGCAGTCGCTCCCCCGACCGCAAACGGAAACAGCAAGTTAGTGCCCGTCGCATAGCCGAAAAACAGCTTCGGTACCGAAAGAGTGATGTCGTCTTTGTTAATTCCGAGAACCTGCTTTGCGTAACACTCGGTGTTGTAGGGCAAGTCGTGCTGAAGGTGCACCGCCGCCTTTGGGTGACCGGTTGAACCCGACGTGAAGAGCCAGACCGCGATGTCATCTCGTTTCGTCGGGGCGGTCTCCAGCGTGTCCGGCGATTCCATCGTAATACGAATAAAAGAGCGAACGGTCGATCGGCTTTCGACTCCTTCCAGGCTCCCCGATACCTTGGCACCCACCACGATCGTGTGTTTGAGGTAAGGCGAGGTCGATGCGGCTGGCGTGAATCTTTCCAGCACCGAAGCTTCGACTATCGCAACCTTGGCGCGTGTGTACTCGAGATAATACTCATAGTCGGCGGCCGGCAGTATCGTGTTGACCATCGTGATCACCGCGCCGATCTTTGCGATGCCGAACCAGGTCGCAACAAACTCGATGGAGTCGGGCAGAACGATCAGCACTCGATCTTCCATCTCGATGCCGAGCCGTTGCAGCGCATTACCGACCTGATTTGCCATTCGCTGCACATCGCCGTAGGTATATTGTTTATTGCGGCAATAAACTGCGATCTTGTCGCCGAATCCTTCCTCTATGCGGGCGTCAAGATAGTACGTGGCCAGATTGAATTGTTCGGGAAAGTTGGTTGTCATCGCCTAAAAGCAACGAGTATTGTTTGTTGCCTGTACGGGCGGTCCTCCGTGGCCGCCCCTCTTCACGAAGGACATCATCGCGCTAGGAGAGGTGGCCACGGAGGACCGCCCGTACAGGATTACTTCTATCTAAAACCGGTGCGACGCGCTTCGTGCTCTCGGATCTTATCCTCATGCTGTAGCGTTAATCCGATTTCGTCCAGACCCTTGAGTAAGCATTCTCGACGAAACGGGTCGACGTCAAATGTAAACCTGAGTCCCTCGTCATCAGTCACCCACTGACGCTCGAGATCGACCGTCAGCTCGTAACCGGAATTCTTTGCCGCTCGCCTGAAAAGCTGCTCAATCTGCTCCTCTGAGAGGACCACCGGCAGCATTCCGTTTTTGAAACAGTTGTTATAGAAGATATCCGCGAAGGATGGAGCGAGAATAGACCTGAATCCGTAATCGAGGAGCGCCCACGGAGCGTGTTCGCGAGACGACCCACAGCCAAAATTAGCGCGAGCGACCAGAATAGTTGCACCATGGTAACGAGGATCATTCAATTCGAAGTCTTGATTGATCGACCCGTCCGGATTGAATCTCCAGTCATAAAAAAGAAACTCCCCGAAGCCCGTGCGTTCGATCCGCTTGAGAAATTGCTTGGGAATAATTTGATCGGTGTCAACGTTGACCCGATCCATCATCGCCGCTAATCCTGTGTGTCTCGAGAAGGAGTTCACAATACCTCTGCTCAGTGTCTTCTGCCTACTGCCTACTGCCTACTGCCTTCTGCCTACTGCCTTTCCTCTTCCTCAAAAGTCCCATTCACGAATATCAACAAAGTGTCCGGCGATCGCTGCCGCCGCCGCCATTGCGGGGCTCACCAGATGCGTACGACCGCCACGTCCCTGGCGTCCCTCGAAATTACGATTAGAGGTGGAGGCGCATCGCTCGCCCGGCTGCAGAATATCCGGATTCATTCCCAGACACATGCTGCAACCTGACTCTCTCCAGTCAAACCCCGCTCCTTTGAAAACCTGATCGAGTCCTTCCGCCTCGGCCTGTTGCTTGATCGCTTGCGAACCGGGCACCACCATCGCATAAAGCCCGCTCGCTACCTTGCGACCTTTTATCACCATCGCCGCCGCCCGAAGATCTTCGATTCGCGAGTTCGTGCACGAACCGATGAAAACCCGATCGATATTTATCTCCTGAATTGCGGTGCCCGGAACCAGTTTCATATAGTCCAGGGCACGCGTAGCAGCCTTGCGGGCATTCACGTCGCTCATCGACTCGGGATCAGGGATCGCTCCCGTGACGTCAGTGACCATTCCAGGGTTTGTGCCCCAACTCACCTGAGGCGCAAGCGACGAGACATCTATTTCCAACTCCCGGTCAAACCGTGCCCCAGGATCGGTAGCCAGCCTCTTCCAGTGCTCAACTGCGCCTTCGAACGCAGCTCCTTTGGGCGCGTACTTGCGACCATCAAGATAGGAATAGGTCGTATCATCGGGAGAGATCATTCCTGCGCGGGCACCGGCTTCGATCGACATATTGCAGACGGTCATTCGCTCTTCCATAGTAAGGTTGCGAATGGTTTCACCAGCGTACTCAATCACGTAACCGGTCGCTCCATCGGTGCCAATTGAACGGATCAAATACAGGATCACATCCTTAGCAGTCACTCCGCGGCACAGCGCACCTTTTACGAATATACGGAATGTTTTTGGCTTCGATTGCGGCAAGCACTGAGTTGCGAGTACGTGCTCAACCTCGCTGGTACCGATACCAAAAGCGAGAGCGCCAAAAGCTCCGTGAGTAGACGTGTGGCTGTCCCCGCACACAATCGTCGAGCCAGGCTGAGTCAATCCCAACTCAGGTCCGATTACGTGTACGATTCCCTGGTCCGGGCTATCCAGGCCGGCGAGTTCAATCCCAAACTCACTGCAGTTTCTCTCGAGAGTATCAATTTGTGTTTTGGCGATAGGATCAAGAATAGGAAGAGAGCGGTCTGCAGTTGGGACGTTGTGATCCGCTGTAGCAAATGTAAGTTCCGGGCGGCGAACCTTTCGTCCCGCCAGACGAAGCCCCTCGAAAGCCTGCGGCGAAGTGACTTCATGCACTAAATGACAGTCGATGTACAGCAGCGCGGGCTTTCCAGGTTCGTCAACAACGACGTGAGCGTCCCAGATTTTGTCGAATAGAGTTCTGGCCATATGCAATGCAAAGCAATCAGCAGTCATTCGACCGAGGCAAGATACTACTCCAGACAAAGTGCGCTGTCCAAAACTTCGCTGTAGGCTATATTGGTCCTATCTCTCTGGTTGATACAAATACCTTCCCTTCATTTCGTCAGCCAAAGATTCCGCAACTTTCAAAAACGCCCGCGCCGCGTGAGACAAGCTGGCGTTCTTGCGATAAACCAACCGCAGCCTGCGTTCGATCTGAAGGTCGAGAACCGGAACTCGCACGAGTTCTCCGTTCGAGACTTCCTCCTCGACACATATTCCCGGCACGAGTGCAACGCCGCTGCCTCTCGACACGAACAGCTTTATCGCTTCAATCGTCGGCAGCTCCACGTCCAGATTGAGGGGGGTCTTGTGACGTTTAAACGCCTCCAGTACTTTTGCGCGATAGGGCGATTGCACATTGTGTGCGACAAACGACTCCGCACCGAGCTGCCGAATGCTGACCTGCTTCGATGTTGCCAGCGGGTGCTTAGGATTAACAACAAACGCAAGCTCATCCTTGTACACAACAATCGATTTGAGCGAGGGCTCTTCTGGATTGAAAGACAATACACCGAGCTCCGCAGCGTGCTTGAGTACATCAGCCGGTATGCGACTGGCCAACGATCGCAGAACTGTAACCTTGACCATCGGATAAAGTCGTCTGAATTCGGCCAGAGCTGGCAGCAGGTAGAGGCAGGTAAACTCATTAGCGGCAATAGCGAGCTTGCCCTTATGCATCTCGCGCAACTCTCTGAGAGCCACGTGCGCCTCTGCGCGAAGATTGAGGAGGTTCTGGGCATATTCGTGCAGCATCTGGCCGGCATCGGTAAGTGTCCCATCGCGAGACGAGCGGTCGAATAAAGATTCCCCCACTTCCCGTTCGAGCTTACGAATGGCCTGACTGACCGCGGGCTGAGTACGGTAAAGCTTTTCTGCCGCACGCGAGAAGCTACCCTCGCGAGCAACCGTCACAAAAACCTCGAGCTGAAAGAGGTCCATCCTTCCTCCACTGCACACTATCAATAAAACTTGGCCTGCGAACGGTCGCAGATTATACCATAAGCGGGACTAGATACTAGCCCAAGAATTATAACTTTGACTTTGGCTGTTCCCGACACTTAGGATTTGGTACCGGAAGGCGCAAGCACTTAAGGAGATCACTCTACATGGCAGACTCTAAGGTGATTATTTTTGACACTACGCTCAGAGATGGAGAGCAATCACCCGGCTGCAGCATGAACCTGGCTGAAAAGCTGAGAATGGCCCGCCAACTCGATCGGCTCAACGTTGACGTAATTGAAGCGGGTTTTCCAATCGCGTCCGACGGCGACTTCGAAGCCGTCCAGTCAATCGCCAAAGAAATCCGCAGGCCAATTATCGCCGCTCTCGCCAGAGCAACCCGCGACGACATCGTGCGTGCGTGGGGTGCGGTCAGTGAGGCGGAGCGACCGCGTATCCATACTTTCCTCGCGACCTCCGATATACACCTTGACTACAAACTCCGGATCACCCGCGAAGAGGCGATAAAACAAGCCCGCGAGGCGGTAGGACTCGCGCGCTCGTTTTGCAACGACGTCGAGTTCTCCCCAGAAGACGCAACGCGCACCGACCTGGACTTTCTCTGTGCTGTTCTGGAAGCAGTGATCGAAGCGGGCGCTTCCACGATCAACATCCCTGACACTGTCGGCTACACCACTCCGCGTGAGTTCACAAAGATCATTGAAACAATTCGCAATAAAGTGACCGGCGTAGATCGAGCGACGATCTCAGTGCACTGTCACAACGATCTTGGACTTGCGGTGGCAAATACCATCGCCGCTATCGAAGCGGGCGCCCGTCAGGTCGAATGTACGATCAATGGAATCGGTGAGCGCGCTGGAAACGCCTCGCTGGAAGAAATCACGATGGCATTGAGAGTCAGAAATGATGTTATGCCGTTTTCGACAGCGATCGTGACCGGTGAGCTTTATCCTGCGAGCCAGCTTTTGACCGAGTTGACCGGAGCCGCGGTTCAACCGAACAAGGCGATTGTCGGTCGGAACGCATTCGCACACGAAGCTGGGATTCACCAGGATGGGGTAATCAAGAACCGGCTCACCTACGAGATCATGACGCCGCAATCGGTCGGCGTTCCGGAAAATAAGTTGGTGTTGGGAAAACATTCCGGCAGACACGCGCTCGGTTTGAGGTACGAACAGCTGGGTTACGAATTTTCGCGCCGCGAACTGGATCGGATCTATAAGCGGTTCATCGCCCTGGCCGATGCAGTCAAGGTTGTTGAGGATAAGGATTTGATCAGGATCATAAGGGAGAACCTGGAGGAGGCCACCGCCGCATGACAATGATGAGCTGACAAGGGTTCATCGCCCGTGAGCGGGGTGGTGGGGGCCAGCCTTCAGCTAGAGCGCCGGGGGCTGGCCCGTTTGTCTAGGTAAAAGGAGTTGAAATGACGTTGTATCGTTGGGATTCCGCAGAGAGGAAGTTCACGCCTACTTCCGTCAAAAAATCAATCAAGGCGGGAGAAGGCGCTCGCCGTTTGCGTGTCGAAAAAGGTCAACGTGTGCGCGCCGAGGTGGCTACGGGCGACCTGCTGATTCAAATGATCGAAGGCGCCTGGAGAATGCAGATTGCGAATAGCCAGTTAACCGTGCGACACGACGAAGCCGTAATAATTCCGTCCGGCTTCAGTCATTCAGCGGAAGCGATTGAAGATAGCTTTGCGGTTCAGATGGAGGATGACCAGGAACCTGGCACTCACGATTCACGATGGGCGGTGTGATTGTTATTTCTTCTTCTCAAGTTGGTCGAATAGATTCCGGGCAGACTCTGTTGTCTTATCTTTGAGGATATTGTACTCATTCAGCGCCGAGAATTTATCTCCAAGAGCTAAATAGACTGTACAAAGATATAAGTGAATCTCATCCTCTTCGGGGTAGATTAGCGCAGCCTGTTTCAGGACCTCGATCGCCTCTCGATACTCATCATGCCTGTAGTAAAACTGGGCTATGAGAAGATGGGCGCCCCAGGGTCGCCCAGTGAACTGTAGTTTCTGCAATGGGGTTCCCGTCGTGTCTCCGTTCAAGGCTATTGCCTTTCTGAAGGCTTCACGAGCCTCATCGATGCGGCGGACGCGATCATAGACCAATCCAAGCCCGAAGTACGCTCCAACGTTATCGGGCTTAATTCGAATCACTTCCAAGTACTCTGCTATTGCTTCGGTGTTTCGCTCTCTGCTTCTGTATTCATTTGCGAGCATCGAGTGGGCATCGGCTGACCCTGGATCCTGGCGCACTTTTGCTTCAAGCTGCTCAAGCCGCTTAGGGTCACCCAACTCAAAATTAAATGTTATTGTGCCGATCACTTTGACCGGAACGCCTTCGAGCTTTGTGGGAGTGAATGCCCAACCTCGAGCGGCCGCTACCGCTGGATCCTTAAGCAGAGGATGGCCTGATAAAGCACGGGCTTCGGAGACGGCACCTGTTTCATCAACAGTCACTTCAACGACCACCGATCCGGATACTTGAGCTGCTTTCGCCAGTGGCGGATACACCGGCTCGACCCGACGAACTGCGGACGCCTGAAAAACACCGCCGGACTTCCGGATCAATTTCGGGAGTTGTGGCTCGGCACGTTGATCCTGGGCGAATACTGGCGCAACGCAAAGAGTCCCGAGCAAAGCAAAGGTCGACCACTTTGTTCGTGATTTCATAAGCAGCCTCCTTCTTTGCGCCTACTTCGCGCCGGTCACGAATTGCTTGATCTGAGGATACGTCTCATCAGTAGCATTGGCGATCTGCTCGACAAGATACTTCAACTCCTGGCTGTCTACCAGCCTCACGTGCGTATCCATTCGCAGATATAGCATATCTTCCGATAATGCCAGCTTTATCCAATCGAACTTGTGATTGAGTTCCAGCAGCCGGGTCATCAGTGCCGGCTGCAACTTCACATCCTTTCGATCGGCCAGCCTGACCATCACCAGCAACACATCTTCTGCAAGCGCCAGCCGAATCCCGAACTCCTTCAGGTTCTTCCCGGTACCCGGTATTTCCCAAACACCGTCACGTACTTTCGAGTAGCTGTAGCCTGACTTCTCCAGCAGCGCAACCATGTCCGGGGCACCCTTGGGTCTATCCTGAACCACTCTTGCATTAAGGCCGGATGAGCAGGTCAATATAACGCCGATTCCAAGCAGCGCGATAAAAGCTTTTCTCTGCACAAGCATCCTCCTGACGTTCTACCAGTACAACACAACCTTCCCAACTGCCTTCCGAGATGCGAGAAACTCCATTGCATCTGCTACCTGTTCCATGTGAAATCTACCGCCAATCACGGGTCGCAGCATTCCGGTCTCATAGAGCTCCAGCAGTTCCCTCCAGCCTTGTTCTATCTTAGCCGGGTTGTTGTGGCGATACGCTCCCCAATGAAGGCCGACGACGCTGTAGTTTTTTACTAATACGTGATTGGAAACAAAATTCGAAAACTTACCGCTGGTGAAGCCGATGATTACCAGCCTGCCTTCGAAGGCAATACACTTTGTGCTTCGCTCGCCGATCTCCCCTCCAACCGGATCATATATTACATCGGCTCCCTTACCATCTGTCTCGCGCTTCACAACCTCAACGAAATCCTCTGTCTGATAATTGACTATCACATCTGCGCCGTTGTCGAGAACCAGGGCGCGCTTATCATCGGAGCCTACGGTGCCAATGATTTTGCCCGCGCCCATTGCTCGCGCAATCTGAACCGCCGATAGACCTACGCCGCCGGCTGCTGAATGGACGAGTACGGTCTCACCCTTTTTCAATTCGCCTCGATATGCCAAGCCGAAGTATGAAGTCTGATAGACGAGCGGGAAGGCTGCGGCTTCATCGTCGTTCATCGAGCCGGGTATAGAGTGCGTGTTAGACTCCTCTGCAATTGCATATTCGGCAAAGCCTCCTATCGAAACCTGGGCAACAACTCGATCGCCAACTTTGAACCTGGTTACGCCCTCACCGGTTTGCTCAACCGTCCCCGCGATTTCGAATCCGGGCGAGAAAGGTAGCGCAGGCTTGTACTGATACTTGCCGGTTATGATCAAGAGATCGGGAAAGTTCAATCCTGCGACATTGACTCGAATCAATATCTGTCCACGGCTCGGTTCGGGTTGTTCGATATTATCGATTGAGAGGTCTCGTGGTCCGCACCATTCGTGTGCTCGTATTGCTTTCATTCGGAGTCTCCTTGGGAGCTTTGGGTCAGGCGCGGCTTACTGTAGCGAAGAGGGCTGAGGGCGGTCAAACACGGATCTCAAATACCGCTCTCTGCCGAGACCGTGTGAAAAAGACGTTCGTAATCTCTGCCGTGGGTGGGATTCCGGATTCTTCGCATAGACTCTGCTGTGGGTTGTATCCCGGACCAAGACTCTTTCGTGTCTCGCCCCGATGTATTATCATTTTTTCAAGGAACCGGACGATTCCATTCAGTAATAATCAAAAAGAGGTGTATCTATGAGGAGAAGCCTTAATAGTGCTCTGGCTATGGCATTGTCTTCCGCTCTTTTTTTGAGCGCTATGACAATCACTACTGTTGACGCGCAAACAAAACGCGCTCGACGCCGACCAACAACGACCATCATTCCTTCTGGTTCTGAGTTGCGGGTGAGGTTGAACAATACGTTGTCCAGCAAGGAAGCCCGGGTCGGCGATCGGTTCACCGCCACAGTAGTCAATCCATCCAAATACGAAGAGGCAAAAGTTGCGGGGCACATTCGATCGATCAGACAATCCGGGCGCGTTCAAGGACGTACTACGATGACTCTATCGTTCGACACGATTCGTCTCACCGATGGGCGTTCCGGGCCCTTCCGTGCAGAAGTCCTGCGGATCTACGATTCTGGCTCTGGAGAGAAAGTCGACGACGAGGGCCGAGTGCAATCGGGTAGCCGCGGAAATCAAACCTTAAAGCGAAGCGGCATCGGCGCAGCAGCAGGAGCTGTGATCGGTGGCATCGCCGGCGGTGGGAAAGGCGCCGCGATCGGAACGATTGTCGGTGGCGCCGCCGGTGCCGGGTCAATCGCGGTTAACGGCAGCAAAGAGCTGAGGATCGAACGTGGTACAGAAATCTTGATCCGGGTGAATGCTCGCTGAGAGAGGCTGTGACCGAGGTTTATTGGACCTCATAGACTCGCAGCGACAAGTCGATTTTGAAAGGCGGGAGCGCTGGATGATCGGTAACCACCGTGATCTGATCCGTGTACATCCCGCCTTTTTCAATCGGCAGATTATCGACCTGAATTTTGTAGCTCCTTCCGGGCTCCACTTCTACCACGCGCGCGGTGAAATTCCTGGTCCCGACCTCCACACGCAGCACTTTCAACTGAGCCTGTTCCGATGTGATTGAAAATTCCGAGGTCGTTTTCTTCCCGGGCATGCTAAACATTGACCCTCGAGAGTCTGGAGACAGGAAAATCGGACCAATGTACTTTCCTTGTCGAAGGGGCGCCCCTTTTAAAACATTTGCGACCAACGAAAAGAGGATCGCTGGCTGATCAGGATCATTAGTGCGCATCGTTGCCATTTTGTTAATGATCCCGGATTGCGAGACGGTTTGAACTTCAATTTCGACAACGGTTTCGTGGCCCGGCGCAATAACCTTTTCCGCATGTACGACCGTACAGCCGCAGTCTCCTTTAAACTCCGTTATTTGCAAATCCGCGTCGCCAACGTTCTTAACGACAAAAAGCTGGCTGATAACTTCGCCTGTGTACACATCCCCAAAGTTGAAACTGGTGTACGGGGTGACGACTTTTGGTGCTGGCCGCGCCTTACCGGCTTCGTCGGGAGCGAGAAACGAGCGATCCGCTGGTGTGCCTGAAGCCTCGGTTAAGATTGCGAGACATAAAACAACAATGTTGATGAGTACAATCCGAAAGAGTTTCATAGTTCTCCTACTGCGAAGATTGACGTTAAGCGTAGTTCACTCGGATATTTAACGCAATGCGATCACGCGGTTCGAAATTATGCTTAACGCTCAGCGCAAGGTAGTCAGAGGCTCATCATGCTATGTAAGCAGTGCTGCCTTGTACCTTGAATAAACTTGGTCCTACTGCTATGTTTCAAGCACTTTTTTGATGAGGAATCAGTGAATGTCGAATAGCATGTCCGGCGTTGCGTCACGGGTCCTTTTGATAACGTTTCTGACCGGAATGACCGCTCTCGCTCAAATAGAGTTCAAGAAACCAAAGCCAGCCAAACCACTGCCAAACCCTTCCGTAGTTAGCTCATCACGAGACGATGTTTTATCGCTTACAAAGCAGATGCTCGAAACCCGAGAGATCCCGCTCGACAAGGAAGACTGCAGCAACACAACAGGAGAATGCACTCTGCTAAGCAAGCCGGTGATTTTTGTCAAAGGCATCGCCACCAAAAGTCAGCTCGAGCACTACTGCGAGATCCCACGAGTCGAAGTGCGTAATTGGGCCAGGGGGCGATACGTCCTTCGCTTCCAGATCACGCCCGCAACCCCAAAGTCTTCCCAGGTCGGAGTGAATGCTAAGTTCGAAGGGATGATCAATTCGGTCAGTGGCTCCGAGTGGGTCGCACTCACATCAAAAGGCGAGCTCGAGGATATGATGCTGAGATGCATTCAAGATCGCATCCAGGGCGGAGACTGTAAAGATATCTTTCGATAACCTCGACCGCACTTTCGCTTCGCTCTCGCTTATCCAATCCAGTTCCTTCATTTTGACCGGATGGCCCCGCAGTGTTCACCATTATTGGTGCCTTTTCTGATTGCTCAATCTTGACGCACCTACTGAGATCAGGATTACACGTTCGGCCTAAGCATTGAAAGGCGATGAAAATCGCAGTCTGGAACGCGATCACTCCCAATTTGTGACCTTGAGTTACAGCGCATGCGTATCATCCGCCGGGAGCGAGCGTATGCCCGAGCGTTCAGTCCTCGCCCGTATGGGTAATATGAATGACCTCTGCCTGCAATCACCACCCACCAGCTACGGACTTGGCCAACGAATCGTGATTCACCGCGATGTTTTATGACGATACAACCGAGGAATAGTTTCGGCACGAACCTTGCCAATCATCGGCAACGAATGCCCCCTTGTAAAAGCTGATAGGTCACCGAAGTGGAATATGTGATGTTGAAGAAAACCGACAATCAAGCGTCACGGGGTGAAGAAGGCACATCGTTGGTCGAGATCGCCGTAGTAGTCATGATTGTAGCAACGATTATTGCAATTTCGTTACCGGCAATTGGTAATTCAATCAGGGCATACAACCTTCGCAGCGCGGCTGTCCGTATAGCAGAGCGGGTTTCTGGAGCCCGCACGCTTGCGATGGCTAAGAACAAAAACGTGACAGTCTCATTCGCAACCGATGGTGCTGGCAACGTAACGCAGTATGGCTATGACTTCGGGTCTCCATCCCCGACACCGACGATTGGCACTCCCCCTGATGGTTTACCGGATAGCTTTGACCCAGACGATCCGACACAAAGTTACTATTTTGAGACTCCGCCGAGCGGAATAACAGTTAGATTTCTAGCGGGCGGCGATAATCCGCCCCTTCCGAATTCCAAAGACATTGTCTACACCTCGCGTGGCGAAATGCCGATCGGGGCTGCACAGGCAGACATCCAGCTTTCTAATACCTCGGGCAGCATGATTGTAAGCGTCAACCTTCGCGGACAAGTTTGGGTGCACTAAAGGTGGTTAAAACGATGAGAGCGTTGAATCAACTGAAAAAAGAGTCTTCTCTGCTTCCTGATTTTGAGCGCGGGTTCTCGCTCATCGAGTTGATGGTAGCCATAGCCGTAATTCTATTCGGTCTGGTGTCAATTGTCGGCATCTCGGCTTACGTCTCTCGCGCTAACTCGACTTCGAACACCTTGAGCGTTTTAGCTACGGCGGCGCAGGACCAGGCCGATAAGATGCGCGGCGCTATTTGGAGTAATGCGTTCGAAGATCCGAAACTGACCATCGGCGGCGACCTGGATTACGACTTATCAGATACGAATCACCGTACGACGGTTGCCGACACGCCGGCGGGCACATTAAACGTAAGCTGGAAGGTGGTAGCGGGCCCGGCGACGACCGGTGATATGCGTACGGCGACGATCAAGGTTGTTCAAGTCAACGCTCCGCCTCGGTTAGCGGACGGTTTCTCGGTCACCATAATCGTATCGCAGAACTAAGGGAGTAAAGAGATGGCAAGCAAGGATGATGGCTTTTCACTGATGGAAGTAACGGTTGGTTTGGCAGTCCTGACAATAATTATGGGAATCGCATTTCTGCTACTCAATAACTTCCAACAGTCCTACCAGCGCGAAGAGGCGTACGCCGATGCGGCGCGGAATGCCCGGTTCGCTGTTTCGCGGCTGGAGGAGATTGTCCGGAGCGCGGGCACTAATCCGACGGGAAAGACGGCAGTGAACTGGTTAACCTTTGTCGATTTTGGCGGCGGAAATCAGAGTTCATCGCTGCATCTTATCAGCGATTTGAATGGAGACGCCGCAACAAACTCAACCATCTCCAACGACTCGGATGTAATCATTACATCCGAGAACGTGACCCTTCGACTGGACACCGCTACAAACACGATCGTGATGGTGGACAACAATCAGCCGTTAGGATCTAACCGACGAACGGTTCCGATAGCGGAAAATATCCGAAGCCTGATCTTCAGAGATCCAGACGGCTCGCGACGGCAGGTTGATGTTGACCTGTACGCAGTGCCTGCCGGTATTCCCTTAACGGACAAGCGTTATCGCGAAGTCCACTACACCGCAAACATTCGTCTTAGGAATCGCTAAAAAGACCGATTAGCAGTGATAAGGAGCAACACGATGAACCACGAGATTAAAGCAAGAAATTCCAACGGCGAGAGCGGCGCTGCACTCGTGCTGGCGCTTCTTATGATGGCACTCTTGCTGGCTTTGACAATGGGCATGAGCATGACCGCTGTGTCGGAACTTGGGGTCAGCAATACCTACTCTAACCAGACCCAGGCGTTCCAGGCTGCAGAAGCTGGGCTCTACCATTCCGTAAACCTGGTGCGAAATTATACCGGCACGACTTCGGCGGCATCTGGTTTTACCGATTTGCTTTCAGAGCGCGTGAAAAACGGAACATTTAACGCCTATTATCTGTCTGGCAATAACCCGTTTACTGATTCCAGCCAGTTCACTGCGGGTTGCGTGATGATTAACAACGATGACGCCGCCGGACATGCTTTACGCAGCGCAATATTGGATGGGGCAGGCAACCAGCTCGCAGTACCAGGTGTGCATTACCAGGTGCACTTGGTGGATGATGAAAAATCAACAAGCGGCGCTAATCCACGAATTCCCAACTTCACTCCGTCAATCGCATGGGAAGACGCCGATGCGGCAAAAGACACCAATAATCGAGTCGTAGTTTATTCCACCGGAACCTACGGAGGGTCCTCGGTAACCCTGGAAGGCTGGATTGGGTTTGTTCCATATCCTGCGTTTGTCGCGCAGCGCGACGTTATCGTAGATGGAAACTCTCAAATCCAGGGAGCATACGGTGGTGTACACTCCAACGAGAATCTCACCGTGGCTGGAAGCGCCGACATCGCGCAGACGGCGACGGCAGTCGGTACCGGAACCTTCACAACTTCCGGCACGATAGGCGGATTTCACGACGGCGGACAAGACCCTCTGTACATTCCGAAGTTCGTCACCGAACCTACTGCCACGTCGAGTCCACATGTGCAGGATTATATTGTACGCACCGCAGACGTAATCTTAATTGACCCTGGATTCGCAAATGGAGCCACGAGGGACTTGAGCGGTACCGACCCAGCGACGGTGCGTCTCAAAAAGCTGGCTGACAGCCTCGGAATTCCAGCTGCACAGTATACGGATTTTGCGACGTCGATCGATTCGAATACTTCAGGCAATGTCGACCAGTCCGGCGCCGAAGCGGTTGGAATCAATCGCGCAACAAATCCGATTACCTTCACCAGAGTAACTACCAGCCTTTCGACTTATGGATGGAATTATTCAGGAAATAACTGGAATATTCCCAGTAACTCAACCGGCGCAAGCGGTCATACGTTCTATGTTGTGGGTTTGGATAATTATAACCTTGCAGATCCTGGCAATAGCCCAAAAAATGGTGGCAATGTTGATATCCAGGGCAACGCCGGTACCAGTGCATCACCGATTCAGGCCACGATACTTTGCACGGGATCGATCACCGTAAGTGGCAACCCTTACCTGGTGGCAAATCTTCAGAACTTGCGAACGAACGAGCTTCCTCCATTCGTTACGATCAACATTTTGTTAGCAGCTGTTGAAGATCTCCAGATCAACGGGGACGTCGGCGCGGGCAGCGGCATCATCAGGTTTAGCGGTATCTGCTATGCGGGGGAACAGGTCTACCTTAGCGGCAACGGTGAGATTCAGGGTCAGGTCCTGGCGTTGAATAACCCGAATGTGTATGGAACAGGCGGCTCAACTGCCTCGCCGGTTGATCGCGATGACAACGAGGTTACCGGTTCGTTCCTGCTTAATTTCGATGGTGGCAGGTCGGTTGGCAAGATAAAACTGATGTCCTGGCGCCAGATTAAACAATAGTCACATTGAAGATTCATAGGACATATAGGACCTATTGGACCTATATGTCCTATCCCTCATCCCAAACCCTCACTAATTGCTTGCCGGTGTTCCTGCCACTCAACATCGCCATAAAAGCTCGCGGCGTATTCTCAATTCCTTCTGCAATGTCTTCGCTATATTTAAGTTGTCCCGCCCGTAGCCAGTCAGCCATTTGCTTCAGTGCCTGCGGATACTTGTCGACGAACTGAAAGACCAAAAAACCTTCGGCACGCGCCTGCTTTACCAACAACGACGTCAGGACTATTCGCGGTCCCATTTCAATCTTCTCAAGGTTGTATTGCGAAATCTGTCCGCAAATCGAAATTCTCGCCTTCGTATTGATCAGCCTCAAAACTGCATCGGTGATCTCACCGCCGACGTTGTCGAAGTAAACATCGATACCTGATGGACAGAGCTCCTGTAATTTCGCGACGTAGTCACCAACTCCTTTGTAATTGAAGCCGCCATCGAAACCAAGCTCGCCGGTTATGTAAGCAATCTTGTCATCGCCACCGGCAATTCCGATCGCGCGGCATCCCTTTATCTTTGCGATCTGACCAACAAGAGAGCCGACGGCCCCGGCCGCTCCCGATACCACAACCGTTTCTCCAGGTTGAGGATTGCAAATCTCCAACAACCCAAAATAGGCAGTGAGTCCCGGCATTCCGAGGATCCCCAAAGATGTCGATATTGGCGCGAGCGCGGGATCGACCTTTCTCACTCCCTCGCCATCGGAAACCGCATACTCCTGCCATCCGAACATGCCCGTAACAATGTCACCATTATTGAAGGTTGGGTTGTTCGACTCGAGTACGCGGCCTACCGCCCCGCCTCCCATCAGTCCGCCTATTTGCACCGGCGGTGCGTACGACTTGACATCATTCATGCGCCCACGCATGTAAGGATCGACGGATACATAAATCGAGCGTACGAGTATTTGACCTGGAGCTGGTTTTGTTATCGGAGATTCGACCAGGCTGAAGTCGGAGTCTTTTGGAAAGCCGACCGGTCTTGCTGCTAGTAAGATCTGTCTGTTGGTTGACATAGCAATCACTACCTCTGGGGTAAAATTATTGAAACAAATCCTTCAACATCACGCGCGACCTGGTTTGTGAAGACTTCAAGAACGTCACAATATCCAAAAGCTGTTTGATTGTGTACGACGAAGCGTAGTCTGTTGGCATCACCGAATCTTTGACGAATTCGATCTTTGAGATATTTTCCTTTTGCACCGTCCGTAACACAGCGGGCAGTTCGGTCGTATCGAAAACTTTGATTGATTCGGCATCTTCTTCTTTCTTTACCCCGGTTATTTTATCGCCGCTGCGCAGCAATACCATAATCGTCGCGTATCGAGACTCTATGACATCGCGAGAAAGAATAATGCTCAAGAAAAGATCTCGAGCTGACTTGTTTGCGGCCGCTGCCGACAGATCCGGACCAATCGCCGTTCCCTCGCCATTGAACACGTGACAAGCTGAACAGTTCTTCGGCCGAGACGAGTCAAAGAAAAGGGCTTTACCGGCCTTCTCATCTCCAACTGAGGAAGCCGGCGAACCTGCTTCCGGAAGCCTGGTGGGTGGCGTCGACCGGGTCGACGAAGAGCCGGCATCTGCTCCAGGGTTCGAACTTGGGGTCGACTTAGCGTCAGACACTATGAAGGCTACAAGCTTCCATATTTGTTCTTCAGAAATCATGGACTTGAACGCCGGCATTGGAGTGCCTGAAATGCCGTTCGAGATTGACTTGAATGCGTATGCTGGTTGGATACCTCTATCACGCAGTTGGGGAGCGCCCCCGCCCAACCCACCAGTGCCGTGACAGTAAGCATTAGCGCAGTTTGTGGCAAACAACTTAGCGCCGTCAGCGATAAACTGTGGATCGGAGAGCTTCTCACTGGTTTGGGCGGACCCTTCTCGATCACTCGAAAAGGCAAGGACCAGGAGCGGCAGCAAAATGGCTGTCTTTAAGATCCTTTCGACGGACATCATGCTTGTGAGCTCTTTATTTGTTCGGCACTACTTGCCCTGGGGCAATGCAAAAACAAACACCGCCGAACCGCCGGGCCACCCGGCAGCCTCCGGCCAGGTTCTCGGCATCGAGCTGACGAAGATCGATCCTAACCCGGAAGGAACGGCGATGTATTGACGCCCTTTGACGGAATAAGTGATCGGCCCGCCACGAAGGCCTGAGCCGGTACTAAATGACCAGAGCTGTTTGCCATTCTTTGCATCAAAAGCCATGAAGCGGCCTTCAACATCTCCGGTGAACAGTACATCCCCGCCAGTTACCAGAAGCGATGAGAGGATGGGATATTTGAAAGGTACACTCCATTTCTTTTGCCCGGTGACTGGATCAAAAGCATCGAGATGAGCCCGAATTGGTCCGTCAGGAGGCGGCTTCACGTCGACATTACCCGCGACAAACGATCTACCCTCACGAGGCTCCTGAGGAAACACGGTCACGTTCGCGCACCATTCGATTCCATCGTTGTACCAGAATCCGGTACGCGGGCTGTACGCCGAATGATTCCAGCTTCTGCCTCCGCCCCAATTCGGACAAATGAGATTGGGTTTGCCAATTTCCGGCTCGTTACGACCGATTAGCTTTCCTTCCTTATCAATGCTTTTTACCCACGTTATGGTATCGACGTACGGCCAGGCGTTAATAAACTTTCCGTTCTCACGATTAAGCACCCAGACGTAGCCGCTCTTGTTAGGATGAATCAAGAGCTTCTCTGTCTTTCCGTTGCGAGTGACATCGATCAGCACAGATTCATACGCCGAATCGAAGTCCCACGCGTCGTGAGGGATTTCCTGGTAATACCATTTGAGCTTTCCGTCATCCGGGTCGATAGCAACGATGCAGTTGGTGTATAAGTTTTCACCCGGACGAACGGAGTTGTTGAAGTCCGAGGACGGATTGCCGATACCCCAGAAGATCAGGTTTTGAGCGGGATCATAAGAACCGGTAAGCCATGTGGAACCTCCCCCATATTTCCACATTTCGGTGCCGCCCCAGCTCTCATGACCCGGTTCTCCTGGGCCAGGTATCGTGTAGAAGCGCCACGCGAGCCTGCCAGTTTTTGCATTGAATGCATTGATATAGCCTCTGTGCGCGCTGTCTCCTCCCGTACCTCCAACGATAACCTTGTCTTTGACAATAAACGGAGCGCCATTGATATTGCAGCCGCATTTCTTCACATCTTCGACCTCAACATTCCAGACTTCTTTGCCGTTCTTCGCATCAAGGGCAACCATGTGGTTGTCCATCGTGCCAAAAAACACAAGTCCGTAGCCCACGGCAACACCCCGATTGAATTTTCCATACGGAGAGGCAAAGTCCCTTGGAACTTTGTAGTTGTACGTCCAGAGACGTTCGCCGGTCTCTGCGTTAAGCGCAAATACACGGTTTTCGCTGGCTATCAGATACATGATTCCATCGACCACGATCGGGGTCGCATTCAGGCCGCCCTCGACTTTTCCGGTTTGAAAGGCCCACACTGAGGTCAGGTTCTTCACGTTATCGGCACGAATCTGATCGAGTGAGCTGTAGCGCCACCCGTCATAAGCCCCAAAGTACGTAGCCCAGTTCTGTGGTTCCTTTCGCGCATTAATCAATCGTTCACCGGTGAGATTGCCGTTTCCATCCTGTGCAGCTGAGCTCCGGGCAAACGCAGTGACTTGTATAACGGCGCAAAGCAAAGCGAAACCAACCCTGCTCAAGTAAGACGCCCTGACACGTGTCATCGCTAGCTCCTATTCCAATCTTCTCTTTAGGATCGAAATTTTGCGAGATACTAACGCACGGAGCCGAGGACAACAAGCAAAGCTATGCTGTCGATCAACGTTTTGCAGGATCTTGTGGGGCCAATACAAATCGGCGGTCAGGAGCTACGTGCTCTCGATGTTGGACTCAGGAGCAGACAACCAAAAAAGAGAGGGAACGAAGCGCAGTCGACCTTCCTGGGTTTAGACCTCGCTGCGCGCCGAACCCTCTCGAGCCCGCTAAAGGAGGAACAGATATTGCCCTTTAACCCGCAACAAACCGGGTCGAAGAGCGCCACGATGCCGATCAGATTTTCAATGCTATGAATGTGTTTGGAGAAACGCAGAACTCTGGCCCAACCCAACTCATCCCTTGCGCAATAAGGCTTATACCTGTTTATTCTTGACCGTGCCTGATTCTTTTTAGACGCACGCATTCTAAATAAGCAGGCATCTCAATGTCAAGAAATATTTTTATGGATTGTTAATAATACTCAGACAACATTGCGTTGAGTTCAGTCTGCGCCTGGAAGGCTAGTGATCCGAATTGCGCAGACTGTACGGTATATATCTAGTCGGAAGGAGGCGGATTCAAATCCTCGGTTGAGTTTAGACCGCCCTAATTGTCGATGCTGCGAGTGACCGAAGGCTGATCCAATCATATTGCGCAGACCGGCAGTCTACGCTACATCGACGGTAAACCTACATGAGCCGGTCACTGCCGCAATAGAACTTCCGTAACAGCTCGTCTACATCACGTTTCCCAATTGCCTCGAAAACAATCGATGGGGGCAGATCCAGACCCTCTGCTAACTTAAGTGCGGTCTCAACGTTCAAAGTGTTAACGACGGAGGAAAGAATCTTGGACAAGAGACCCTGATCGAATCCGGTCTGCCGGCAAAAATCAACTTGCCGCATTCCCTTTGTACGCAGGTTGTCACTCACGAGATCGGCAAGCGGGCTGCGACGTAGGTCATCTGAGTGTCCTGGCCCCACTTCTGAAAAAGCAAAGATTGGCTTAGGCATTTTCGGCTCCCAATTATCGTTTTTCGGATCACATTTATTCCAAATCCAACCGAGCATAGATAGCCAATGCTGCGTCTTTCTGTGCAGAAAGAACGAGGCGCTCTCAGGGTACCTAAAAGCGGAATTGAGTCGACTTTCCAGTACAAAAAGTGGGAATGATGGTACCCGGATAGGTAACTGGGCTCGATGGGCAATTCAGCGCTTATTCACCCTCACAGGCAAACTAAGCGCTTCAATTTAAAAGTGTTGACAATGCCTACCGCCTAACCTATAACGGACTCGAAGCTACTTCTTGTCGATCCTGTTTTGTAAGTATGGATCAACAGTCGACTATTACTTTGGAGTAGACTTCAGAACGCGGCTGCCCCAACCAGAAAGGGCGGCCTCCTGCCCCTTATCAATGACATTGCCAATCAGTTGAGATCGCCGAGCGATGCGCTGGCGTTTTGGCCGTCTCACCCCAGGTGGCAGGAATAAAAAGGAATGCCTGTATGTTAGCTCAAGGGTCTTACCCATCCACAGCAATGGCAGCGCCTCCATTGGAACGAAACGATCGGCTCTATTGCCTCGCGGTGGCGCTCGATGAAATTAATGAGGGTGCTGTATTTCTAAACTCGGAAGGGCAACTTACCTGGCATAATCGCGCATTTGACAAACTCCTGGTTGATAACCGCGAAGGCCATCTGTTGGTGGCCGCAGTGATCGAATTCGCTGCCGACTTCTATCAGGACACATACGCTACGCGAGGAGAGCATACATCAGTACGAGATTTGACGGTGGGCCGAATTGAACACGAAATCCACTGTACGTTAATGCCTGAAGGTATGCTGGGTGATGCGAGTTATGTTCTGTGCGTCGTGAAGCGTTCCGCATCACGCTGGTCGAGTTATGAAGAGCACCTGCGTCAAACGTGGGGGCTAACCGAGCGAGAGGCCCAGGTTGCAGTTGAGTGTCTCAAGGGACACAAGAATCTGGAAATTGCGGAGCGCTTAAGAATCAGCGTAGAGACTGTCAACAAACACCTGGATAAGGTTTATCAGAAAGCGAATGTTCGTGGGAGAGCGGAGCTTGCGTCACGACTGCTTGATAGCGGCGTGTGAACACACTCTCTATTGGAAACATTAGCCACCACCACTCGATCTGCAGATTCAGTCCGATCCTGTCTTATCGACTTGCGAGGAACCCTACACCAAGTCTATTTTTAGACAATGATCGTGGAAAAGTCGCCACAGACGGTTTTCACTCCGCTGGAAGATGGTTCGGGTGTCCTCCTGAATCTCCAAACCTTGTTTTACTATAACCTTAATCGGACGGGCGCTGTTTTATGGCAGGAGATTGAGCGCGCTGGTCAGCCCACCTTGAATTCGCTGATCGAAGCGGTATGCAAACGGTTTGATGTAAGTGAGGATGGGGCTCGTCAGGAAATTCTGGCTTTCGTCGAGCGACTCAAAGAATTCAAGATGGTACGCGTCGTCGATTAGTCGAACATCTATTATTAAACAGCTGATATTAATCAGCTGCGTTAGTCAATCCTTCCGACCTTAATTTGCTCAATTTCCTCCAAGATGACTGAACATAATCGACCGCCGACTCCCCAAATATACGCCTTGTACTTCGAAAAAACTAAATTTTTGGCCCGTTAGCTGCTGGCACGTTCTTTGCGGCGTCAGTTTAGGCGAAGGAGAAGGATTATGGAATTCGTTACGATGACAGGGAAATCAGACGGCCACCGGTATATGGCGATCTATCGCTCCCGCTTTAGCGAAAAGCTTGGTGCCTGGGAGTTTGAGTTGGTGCCAGGAACTCTTCGCTGGCTCGATTGAGGAGCAGTCTTCTCTCTAAGTTCTTGCCTGATTGTGCTTTAACAGCTTGCTGGTTGGTGGTCGAAGAGATCTGGCCGGAATCTGAAGTTACGACGAAAATTCTTTAGAAACGAATAGTGTTTTTAATTCATACAAAACATTTAGCTTAGCTCTGGCAAACACCATTCTCCGCTAACTCTTCACAAATTACTTTAACTTTTTTCTTGCATCCTGTTGACGGGTATGATATAAAGCGCCCCGTAAACAACACCGCTTTATGTTCCTGCCATAAAGCGGTACTGTTTTGGCGGTGCGTTGGGGTATGGAACGTTCAGATAGGGGGCTACTGAATGTTCAAGGGGGCTTGTCGATTAGACGACCCGGCGCACCGCACCATCATATTCGCTTAACCCTTCCAAGTCAAGAAGTTTCCACTCTACGCTCAGCTACGCCGACCCTACGCATTCCGAGGTAAAAGAGCTCAATAAATCGCACCTGCAGGACATGCTTAGGCACTCGTACATCAGTGCGGTTCAGCTCGTGAAGCGCTCGGTGTTTTTGTTTTGTGATCTTAACCTCAGAAGATTATCTGGTGGGAATACGCCCGACAGGACTTGAACCTGTAACCCCCAGATCCGAAGTCTGGTGCTCTATCCAATTGAGCTACGGGCGCATCTGGCTGTAGAGATTATCGGGAAGTCACAGGTGTGTCAAACTAGAGCCCGACCTGCTTTTATTTAACTGTTGAATGAGTTTTGATCAACCACTCTGTTTAGAATGGTCCCAGCGAATTCGCAAGGTTCAACGGCCGATACAGCTCATTGAAGTCTCTTGTGCTTCTCTCGAAAACCGATTGGAAAGAGGAGATGTCTTCCGGATGCACGGTGAGGTTGACACCATTGGCGAAGGCAAGGTACGTGTCGAGCGTTCTCAGCTGCGGCGAGACCAGCACGACGTAAGTGCGACGACGCACCTGAGGAGTAAGGCTATTCACGTACTGCATCATTGCCGATCCGCCCTGGTGATCGGCGTCGAAGTTAGGACTGAGAACGATGACTTCCGCCCGCTGCTCGTGCAGGATCTCAATCGCTTCCGGAGCAAAGTCAGCTGAGAAAATCTCGTAACGGGAAGGTTCCAACGCCAACCTCAGCGTTTCCCTCATACTCGGATCATCCAGGCAAAGTAGCACACGCCGGCGCTGCCACTTTTTGGTGTCGGACACCTCCGTTTGTGTGCCTCTGAGTCCCGTTAGCAGGAGATCAGCAAGCGCGCGCAACGAATCCGTTTGATTTACATTAATGCCTTCCGCGGCGTCGTGCGTGTCTATCATGCCTGGCAATTTCGGTTCTTCCTTTGGCGGCGGCATAATCGTCACGGATTGACGGCACCGCGGACAGAGAACATTGAAGGGCTCTGTGGGCAGCCGTGTGTCATCAAAGGTGAGGCTCATCGCGCACTGCGGACAACTTGCTATCATTTATTTCTCCCTTTTATTTCTCCCTTTGCCTTTCGGTTCCACCAACCGCCAAATCTCGGTTTCGTCTACCCTTTTAGACTACCTGTTCTTTCAACAACTCGTTGCCTGGCGACGTCTGGAATCCTACCCGGCATATAGTTGCGCTCTTCACGCCGACTCAGCATATCGTCCGATGTGCCAAGGCCAGACAAACGCAATAGTAGGTTGGATGGATTCGTAGCAAACGAAAGCCCCGTTTCCTGGGTGATCACTTCGCTGCGAATCATTCGCTCAATCACCTGGTCGAAATGCTGCATCCCCTCGAGTTCTCCGTCATTCATAGCTTCGAGCAGCGTCTTTCCTTCGCTCTCACCTTGCTCGATATATTCTCGTGACCGTGGAGTCGCTTTTAGTATCTCGACCGCAGCAATTCGCCCATTCCCATCAGCACGCGGAAGCAGTCGTTGCGAGACGATATAGCGAAAGGACTGAGCGAGTCTGGTCCTTATGACGTGCTCCTCGGACTTCGGATAAATACCTATTATTCGGTTAACTGTTTTTGACGCATCGGTGGTATGCAGAGTCGACAAAACCAAGTGACCGGTCTCGGAAGCCTCCAGGGCGATCTCGGTGGTTTCCATGTCGCGCATCTCGCCGACCAGAATGACTTTTGGTGCTTGCCTCAGGGCTGCTCGCAGCCCAAGCGCAAAAGCCGGTGTATCAGTCCCAAGTTCACGCTGGTTTATCGTCGATTTTTTGTGCTGGTGTAGAAACTCGATTGGATCTTCGATTGTAACGATATGATAGCTGTACTCTGTATTTACCTTGTCTATGATTGCCGCCAGCGTAGACGTTTTTCCGGATCCGGTTGGGCCGGTCAGGAGCACGATTCCGTTCTTTAAATGTGAGACTTCTCCAAGCTGAGCAGGCAAAGCCAGGCTCTCGATCGTCGGCACGTTCGTTGGAATCACTCGCATTACGATCGAAATCGAACCTCGTTGCTTGAATACGTTTACCCTGAATCGCACTCTGCTCGGAATTGCATAACCGATATCCACTGAGCCAGTTTGGGTGAACCGGCGCGCGGCATCCGTATTCCCCTCGAGCAGTGACATCGCGATTATTTCTGTCTGATAAGGAATGAGGTTGCGGAGCCCTTTGACCTCTACTGGTGTGAGTCTACCATTGATTTCGACCTGAGGAGGCCGGCCTACGGAGAAGTTTAGATCCGATATGTTATCGGCAACCGATAGCATTTTATCGAGCACCGGCTGAAGGTCGAAGAAGCTCATCCTATCTCCTGAACTGATGGACTATCCCGACGAGAAAGTCGTTTTAACGGGGTCTTCGCTACTGGGATAGGGGCAAATTAGTGGTAAAACCCCGCCGGGGTGCGGTTGATCCAAAATACGATAACAGCCAGTAAAGAGCAACAGTAATCTAAAGCGAATTCACAGATTAACTTAGCTTGCCTAAGGCCTTTCGGGATCGCACTTCGAGCGGCGTCAAAAAGCGGGTTTGGTTTGATCGATCAGCGAGACGAACAGGCCCGGTCATGCTAGCATCTTGGGCTTATGAAGATTCACCCTACCGCAATCGTCAGCCCGTTAGCGAAAGTCGGAACAGACGTGGAAATCGGGCCTTACGCAGTGATTGAGGACGATACGGAGATTGGAGACCGGTGCCAAATCCGCTCGCATGCGGTGATCAAGCGCTTCACGACTCTTGGCCAGTCGAACATCGTTTACGAAGGAGCCGTCCTCGGAGGCGAGCCGCAGGATGTCGCCTTCATAGAGTGCACGAGCTATCTCCGCATTGGCGGAAATAATCGCATTCGCGAAGGGGTTACGATTCACCGAGGATCGCAGCCGAATTCCGAGACACTTGTTGGCTCCCACTGTTTCTTGATGGCGAATTCGCACATAGCACACAACTGCCGTTTAGGAGATCGAGTGATAGTCGCCAATAATGTTGCACTAGCAGGATATGTTGAGATCCAGGACGAGGCGTTCATATCCGGAGGTGTAGTAGTACACCAGTTTACCCGAATAGGGCGTCTGGCGATGATAGGGGGGAACGCAAAGATTGTTCAGGACTGCTTGCCTTTTGTGATTACCGACGGCGCACCGGGTCGCGCGCATGGGTTGAACATAGTTGGTCTTCGACGGGCAGGTCTAAAGCCGCATGAAATCCGAATTCTTAAGGAAGCGTATCGACTCTTACTCAGGTCAGGGCTTTCTCTGGAAGAAGGGCTTGCTGGTCTCCAGCGAATCGACGATCCGTTGGTAACTCAATTGATTGATTTTGTCCGAAGCTCGAAGCGCGGTTTCTGCCACGAAGGAAAGGGCTAAGCCCTCCAGGCTACTCCTTCCTTTCGCAAATTATCCAAGGCTGACTGCAACATCTCCTGCGTGGCCGCAACCTCGCTGCTTGTCGAATCGCGAGCGACATAGATCGGCTCTCCTATCAAGCAAATGGCGCTTGAATAAGGCATAGGAATCTGCAGCCGATCCCAGCTGGGGAGCTCGATGTATTTACTTGCCGCGATGTGGAAAGGAAGAATGGCATGCCCTGTGTGTTTCGCTAGAGTGACCGCGCCCGGTTTTGCCACATAGACTGGTCCCCGCGGACCATCAATTGTAAACGCCACTCCCATCTCGTTCTGTAGACATTGAGCCATCTCAGCCATGGCACGCCCTCCACCCCTCGTGGCAGAACCGCGCGCCGTACCATAGCCAAACCGTTGTATAACCCGCCCGGTGTACTCCGCATCTCGACTGGCGCTCGACATAACCACAATGCCTCGATTGCGCCAAAACCACGTCGCCATAACGATGCATACGTGCCAAAAAGTATAGATAGGCTGATGACCATTCGAAAATATCAAGTCGAGGCTTTCGCGGCCGCGAACTTCCCATCGCAAAGTCGAGCAGATTGCGCCCAGCAATGAGTAAAAGACCACATCTGCCGCAC
>Ga0126382_10000019_pt1 | contig 48412 bp, 29 predicted proteins | sample PanSoiMetPlot_30_FD_92548 | JGI IMG/M metagenome (GOLD analysis project Ga0126382, IMG submission 92548) | Tropical forest soil microbial communities from Panama - MetaG Plot_30 | ecosystem: Environmental > Terrestrial > Soil > Tropical forest > Bulk soil | place: Panama | collected 2016-02-17
AACAAGCCAGCCTTCGAAGGCCGGTTCAACTCGCTTGTGCAGTCTGTTACGGGAGGAACAAAAGATGAGTAGAGCGATTAATCGCGAAGAAGCAATGGTGCCGGAACTTGAGCTGAGTGTCCCGGAAAAAGCAATAGGCTTACTCCCGGTTGTAGCGCCGATTGTAGGGGCGATACTCCTGATCATGGTTCGGATTCAAGCCGGCCGACCGGTGGGCTTTATTTACTCCGACGCACTGATAATGCTTGCGCTGATTAGCTACATCTGTGGCGGGGTACTACTGGTTACCAATATATTCGTCAAAGAGAATGTTTTGAATCGGCTTGGACTTATCACGGTTTCACTGGGCTACTGTTTCAATCTGTCCGGCTGGATGATTCGCTGGATTGAAGCAGGCGATCGGGAAGGTTGGAAGACCGGCATCAATGGAGTGTGGCGCTATTTTCCTCTGGATAATCTATACGCATTGACGCTGGGTTTTTGCGCCGGCGCTGCATTGACTACATTAGTGGTAATTCGTAAACCCAAGTACCGAGTGTTAGGCGCAATGTCTATGCCAATTTTAGTGGTAATCCTTGCCCTTGGCATGATGCTTGGAAGTGGAATTAGCACGCTGCCGCCTATTCTGGACAGCTATTGGCGTCCCATTCATGTCTCTATCGCGACGTTGGCGTATGGTGTATGTCTGTTCAGTTTCGGGTTAGCCTTCGCCTATTTGTTGAAAGATGGGATTCGTTTTGAGGCCGTTGCGTTGTGGGCAGGCCTCTACGGGTTGCTCACGTTTGTGATGCTGGGGTACGGCACCGCGTCAGCCTTTGAGGTCTTCCGAGGTGAGTACACGGTCAACCTGCTTTTGGAGAAGAATTCACTGCCGCTGCGCGCAGCGCTGCCAATGGTTGGGCCTCTGGTCACGATTACGTTTTTGACTTTGGTCGGAGCGATTGGGTTTTTTGCTCTCGACCACTATAAGAGAGACGACAAGGCGAGAACCTGGGGCTGGAGGCTCTTTCACGCTGCCGTGGTTCTGCAGGCAATTGTATTGCTTGTGTTGTTCTTCCAGATGAGGAACCTCAGCAACCCTGCGGCGCATATTCCGGCGCGCGAGTATCCCGCTTTTAGCGTTTGGATGTCCGAACAGTCGCAGCAGTCTGTGACTCCCGAGCAGGCTCAAAGCTGGGCTCAGCAAAACTCGCAGGGTCTAAAGCTCGCGATGACTTCGAATCCGGTGGAGTTTGGAGCACTTATTGGTCTCTTTGTCGCGCTATTCCTGGTAGCCTTGTTTGAGAAAAAGAGTGAGCCGCTTCTTGCAGCACTACCGCCTCTAAAGAATATCGATGGGCTATTGTACCGGACAGTGGGAGTGGCATTCCCGCTCCTGTCACTTCTGTTAATCACAGGAGCCGTGTGGGCCAATGAGTCTTGGGGCCGTTATTGGGGATGGGATTCCAAGGAGGTTGGGGCATTGGTGGCCTGGATGTCCTACGCAGGGTTCTTGCATACCCGAATCGCACATGGGTGGCGTGGTCGCCGAAGCGCCTATTTCGCGCTCCTTGGATTTGCGCTTGTGATTTTCACCTGGCTTGGAGTGAGCTTTATCATACCCGGTCTGCACTCTTACGCCGGAGTGTAATGAATGCGCTAAGATCGCAGGTCAAAGGCGAGCCAAAACGGCTCGCCTTTCTTGTTTGAGCGCATCTATAGGATCTGAACTTCAGCTTCGGTCAGCTTAGTTAACAGGCTGAGATATTCATCAGCCGAAACACTTTGGAAGTCCTGAGGATCAGTCCAAGCCCAGATAATCAGACTGGCAGAGTCACCGCTAATTGAAGAGACCTTCACAACGGGAGCGGGGTTTTTCAAAATCCGTTTGTCGTTCGCCAGGGTCTCGTTTATGGTGTCGATTGACCTTTCTAAATCAATATCCCTAACTTTTAGTATGAGTTCCAGGCGGCGTTGTTTGCTGAGCGAGTAATTAACAATTTTCGAGCCCCACACTTTTGAATTCGGCATTATGACGCGGACGCCGTCGATAGCGGTGATTTGCATATTTACAATCGTAAGCTCTTCGACAACTCCGTGCGCCCCCTCAACCTCGATGAGTTCGCCAGCCCGGAAAGGTCTATAGATCAGGAGCAACAAGCCGGCGGCGAAATTTGAAAGCGTATCCCGGAGCGCAAAACCCAGAATGATTCCGGTTATTCCCAGCCCTGCGATAAGCGAGGTTACAGGTACGTTTACCTGTTCCAGCGCGACGATAATAGCGGCGATGATAATGGAGACGGATATAAATCGCAGGAAAAAACTCTTCAGTAACAGATCGTCTCGAACGCGACTGCGGTTTAGAACCGGCTTTAGCCAGCGCCGGCTCAGCTTCGATGCGAGCACACCGACAATCAGGATAATCAACGCCCCAATCCATTGCAGGGCGTGGCTGATAAAAAATTCCTTTATCGCTTCATACTGGGGCATCTCGAGGCCGTCCTTATTAATCACAGGGAAGGTACATTGCGATATCAAGACACGCAAGCCGTCACACACCCAAAATGAACTATTACTCTATCTACCAAAAAAGGTGGAGCTAACGACCGCTGAATATTGCGAATTGTTTGTTGTTTAAGAAAGGTATTGAGAATCGCCACTTACGATTGTTAATATTACTCCACTTTTGTTCACAGGTGGGAGATCGGATGCACAATCTAGTTGTCTGTTTTATTGCTCTCCTGAGCGTTAGCGGTTTCACGTTTGAATCCGATAGCGACAAACATTCCGGCAGTAATCTTCTGAAAAAGATCGAAGAGGGAAGGGACCGCCTCAAGAAGGAATCAGTTCAGATGATTATGGGCACCGTCGGAACCCGAAGAGTCAAAGTGGGCCGGCGAAGCTATAAAGAGGTCCCGATTACCGGAATAGTTGGACGTGAGATGGCTGTGGCTGTTCTCGATAATGAAGGCTCGATCAGGGTGGCTCGGGCAATCAAACGCGACCCTGGATTCGAAGTCCTTTCATCTGGCTTTACCCTTACTATGCGCCGCGAGAACGGAATCAACTCCGATATAGCTTGCATCAATCCGCCCGGAGGTAAAGTGGTCGCTGTAAAATACCCAGTGTCGAATGAGGGGAATCGGTTTGGCTCTGGCGACCCGGTAATCGAGGCGATTTACACACCTTTTTCCGCCGAGATAAGGACGGATGAAGTTGTAAATAAAGGGATTGATGTTCAAAACTCATTCATCGAAAAGGCGTACTCCCACCTTCGCGAGCGCGGGGTTCTCTCTCGCGCATTTCCGGGACGACGGGTCGTTGATGTGATACCAAGAGATGTTCTTCGGGTTCTACTGCTCAATGAGCATATAGACCCGGGAGAGTTCAAAAGCGAAGGCGCGACGAAAGCGCTTTGTGAGCGCGTGCTAACGATCATCGGCACAAATCACGATAAGGCTTATGCGTATTCTATCAGCCCGGCTGGAGCGCGAGGCCTTGTTCAAATGATGCCTTCCACATACGCCCTACTACTGAACAAATACACTTCGGCTGGCCTTAAATCGAACTTTGGCTCTGCGGTCGGCGATCCAGTCAATGCTGTAATGGCTCAGGTGCTGTTGTGCGATTCGGACTGGGAAGCAATTAGAACAAAGACCGATCTCCCGGCGGATCGGGTTGGGCCCTACCTCGCGGCTGCCTACAACGGTGGGGTTGGTCGCGTCTTAAACGTGTTGTCTCACGATGAAATGGACTGGATGGAAGATCCGGATCAAAGCAGAAAGCCCACCATGACGGTAAGCAAAAAGGTACCAGTGAAAGTGCGCACTCGTAAGGGAAAAACAAGCAAACGCTACGTCGTGAAGCAGTATTCGCAGCCTATATTCAAAAACGAGACCAGTAAGTACGTCAGCCAGTATCACTGGATCAATGACTACCTCGCTCAACGAGCAAAATCATCAGAACGACCGCCTCGTTCAGAGGTGAAATAGGGCCGTCGGCTCTTGGCGTTCATCGAGCGTTCGAATCCTCAGGCTCTTGGCTCCGCTTCGACGAACTCAATCTAACGCGTACGATTTGTGTTTTGATTGTGGCTTACTATTAGCCCTGGTGTTGAATCGCAGAACTTGCTGACAGTTCGGTCGTCAAAAATAAAGAAGGACCGAAGCGATCAGCACAGCCCCCGTTGCCCTGATCAGTCCGGCCCTTCCGTTTTCGAAGCTCGACATTACGTTTGGCAAGCGTGGTGCCACAGCCACTGGAGATACTTACTGCCTCTAAACCGTTGATAAACTAAGAACAGTTAGTGAGGTTTGCGGTTCCTCAATAATAAGTCTCACAGAATTTGTCATCTGCCCTCACTGTTTTTGTTAATCCCACGAATTGCCAGGTCACAAAGGCGCAATAACATTAACAAGCCCTCCGTAGTCCTTTGGTCATTGTCACCTTGCGGTTAATTAAAGAGGTCGGTCGGACCTTGCAATCACACATTAAGTAGATCAGGCAGAAGTTATTAGAGTTTTGACGGCCGTCGTTCCTTCACGGTATGATAAAGCACCCGTGCAGAACGGCCCCCATCAGCTCGGCGCTTACGCACCCACGGAGAGCGAATAGTAAATGCAAGAAAAAACTCGGATGGAAATCCCAATACTCGATTTGAGGGCCCAGCATCGACAGATTGGCACTGAAATCGACCAGGCGATCGCACGAGTGCTCCAGGACCAGAAGTTTATCCTTGGCCCGGAAGTTCGAGCGCTCGAGCACGAACTGGCGCCTTATTGCCACTGCGCAGAAGCCGTAGGCTGTGCATCCGGGTCAGATGCCATACTCCTTGCCTTGATGGCTTGTGAAGTTGGTCCAGGCGACGAGGTAATTACAACTCCATTTAGCTTTTTTGCTACTGCCGGATCGATTGTGCGTCTTGGGGCGCGGGCAGTCTTTGTTGACATTGAGCCGAGCAGCTTCAACATAGATGCCAATAAGATTGAAGCTGCAATCAATAAGCACACCCGGGTGATTATGCCCGTTCATTTATTTGGTCAGTGCTCGGACATGGACAAGATCAACGAGATTGCGAGTCGTTCCGATCTCAAGGTCATCGAGGATGCTGCACAGGCAATCGGCGCTGAATATCATCAGAGAAGGGCAGGGAGCTTTAGCGCGATTGGCTGCTTTAGCTTTTATCCTTCCAAAAACCTAGGCGGCGCAGGCGACGGCGGGCTTCTTACTACGAATAGTCCAGAGTTGGCTGAGTCCTTGAGGATGCTAAGAGCCCACGGAGCAAAAAAGAAGTATTATCACGATCGGGTCGGTATCAACAGCAGGCTTGATTCGTTACAGGCGGCAATTCTTCGAGTGAAGTTTCGATATTTGGATCAGTGGTCGAAGGCACGCCGGCAAAACGCAGAAAGATACCGCAAACTATTTGACAGGACCGCATTGTTGGAACGAAACCGCGTCCAGTTACCCGCGGAGTCAGAAGACTCGCTTCACGTCTACAATCAGTTCGTCATTCGTGGGCTTGACAGAGATCGATTGAGGAAATGGCTAGCCGAAAAAGGTATCGGAACTGAGGTCTACTATCCGCTTCCCTTGCATTTGCAAGAATGTTTTAGAGACCTGGGCTACACCAAGGGCGACTTTCCAGAAGCTGAACGTGCGGCAGAAGAAGCACTTGCTATCCCCGTGTACCCCGAACTCGACTCAAATGCGCAAAGCTACATAGTCGACACAATCGCTGCGTTTTACCGGAACGCCGGCGCATGAAGTCACAAAGGCAAACGGAAATGCGGGTTTTGATAACAGGCGGGGCAGGTTTCCTGGGGTCGCATCTTGTGGATCGTTTGATAGAGGGCGGGCACGAGGCGATCGTCTTTGATAACTTACTCACCGGCCGCGTGGCCAACATAGCGCACCATTTGGGCCACGATCGGTTCAAATTCGTAAAGCAGGATGTGACTGAATATCTGCATGTTGGCGGTGACCTCGATGCAGTCGTCCATTTTGCTTCTCCCGCAAGCCCAATTGATTATCTTCAGCTCCCGATACAGACACTTAAGGTCGGAAGTCTTGGCACTCACAAAGCGCTTGGCCTGGCAAAAGCAAAGAACGCGCGATTCCTGTTGGCATCGACGTCGGAAGTTTACGGAGATCCTCAAGTACATCCTCAAAGGGAAGAATACTGGGGCCACGTGAATCCGGTCGGGCCGCGGGGGGTCTATGATGAAGCTAAGCGTTTTGGGGAAGCAATGACAATGGCTTATCACCGCTATCATGGGCTCGATACGCGTATCGTGCGGATTTTCAATACGTACGGAACTCGAATGCGGCCCCACGATGGACGAGTAGTCTCAAATTTTATCGTCCAGGCACTAAAGGGCGAGCCGCTCACCGTCTACGGTGATGGCAGTCAGACTCGATCCTTTTGTTATGTCAGCGATTTGATAGAAGGCATATTGCGGCTTTTGATGGCTTCGGAACACTCTCAATCCCGAACCGAGGCAGGTGAGGATGACATCCATTTGCCGACAAATATCGGGAACCCCGGGGAGTTTACCGTAATTCAATTGGCGCACATGGTGATCGAGTTAACTAATAGCCGGAGCGTAATCGAACATAACGAGCTACCGGTTGACGACCCTCGCGTACGGCAGCCCGACATCAGCCGGGCTCAGAAAGTTCTTGGATGGCAACCGATGGTTAGCCTTGAAGAAGGTCTAAGAAAGACAATTGGATACTTTGCAAGTGAAATTTAAATTCGAGCTGGGTTGAAATCTCAATGCATATAGCGGTGATCGGAACAGGATACGTTGGATTGGTGACTGGCGCTTGCTTCGCTGATTTAGGCATGAGAGTGACTTGTGTGGATAAGGACGAGCACAAGATCGCTTCTATCAACGAAGGTAAAATGCCGATTTACGAGCCAGGCCTCGATGCGCTGGTTGCCAAGGGTGTACGCGAGGGGCGGCTTGGATTCAGCACCGATGTAAAGGGTACCGTCGAACAGTCGCTGGTAGTGTTTCTGGCGGTCGGGACGCCGCCGAGCGGTGATGGCTCAGCAGACATGAGCCAGATCGACGAGGTTGCTAATGAGATTGCCAAAGCGCTAAACGGTTATAAGGTGATTGTAACCAAGAGCACAGTCCCGGTCGGTGCCGCCTCACGAATCAAGAAAATAATCGGAGAGAATAAGACCACCCCGAGCAGGTTCTCAGTCGCGGCGAATCCGGAGTTTCTGCGAGAGGGCGCAGCGATCAATGATTTTATGCGCCCCGATCGGGTTGTCATTGGCTGTACCGATGACGAAGCGGTCGCGATACTAAAAGACATCTACCGCCCGTTATACTTAATCTCAACTCCGTTTGTGATCACCACTCCGGAATCGGCAGAGATGATCAAGTATGCCTCGAACGCATTTCTTGCAACAAAGGTATCGTTTATCAATGAAATTTCCGGTCTTTGTGAGAGGCTGGGCGCGGATGTCCACGATGTATCGCGAGGTATGGGTATGGATGCACGGATCGGATCGAAATTCTTGCATCCCGGTCCAGGATTTGGCGGAAGCTGCTTTCCGAAAGATGCGCAGGCCCTGGTGGCTTTAGGTCGCAGCGTTGATTATGAAGTGAGAATTGTCGATGCAGCATTGCGAGTAAATGAGTGCCAAAAGAATTCTATAATTGAGCGGATAAAGCGTCTGCTGCCTCATCTGAAAGACAAGACAGTGGCGATACTCGGTTTGGCCTTTAAGCCTGAAACCGATGACATACGTGAGGCGCCGTCGCTAAGGATTATTAATGATCTCGTCAAAGCCGGCGCCAGGGTAAGAGTATACGATCCGGTGGCGATGGAATCAGCGCGGCGCTTGTTACCGGACATTGTTTATTGCGAAGATGAGTATGAGGCCGCTCGCGGGAGCGATGGACTTGTCGTAGTTACCGAATGGAACCAGTTTCGGAGTTTGGATATGGACCGCTTGCATCAAGCGATGCGGGAGCCGAATATCATAGATCTCAGGAATCTTTACGAACCAGAAACTATGCGTTCTGCCGGATTCAGATATCTGGCAATGGGTCGCAGTTGAAATGCGGCCGCGTACCAGTAGGAAGGGAGGTCGCGGCGATGAGAAGTCGTAGTAGACGCTTGTTGATGTGGTTTATCGTAGCTGTTGTTCTATCACTGGTGTCGATGCCGGCCTGGGGGCAACAGGACCGGCCCAAAAAGCCGACGTCGCATGATGACGAGCCGATAACGCTAAATACCACACTCGTTCAAGTGCCTGTTGTGGTGAGTGAACGGGGTGGCAGGTACGTAAGCGACTTGACTAAGAATGAGTTCACTATTTTTGAAGATGGGGTCAAGCAAAACATAGACTTCTTCGGCTCCGTCGAGGAACCTTTCAGCGTTGCGTTGCTCCTGGACTCGAGCGGATCAACCGAAAGTGCTCTTGAGCAAATAAAGTCTGCGGCGATGGCGTTTGTAGGCAATTTGAGGCCGCACGATCGAGTGATGGTCGTTTCGTTCAACGACAGCGTCGAGGTGCTGTCAGAATTGACAAATGACACTGCAAAGCTCAACGCGGCGATCAGGTCCATCAAATCAGGAGAGTTCACGCAGGTCTATGAGGCGGTCTATACCGCCGTCTGGGAGAGGCTGCGCGATGTCGAGGGTCGAAAAGCTGTGATCGTGTTTAGCGATGGGGTCGACACGGCGAGCAGCGAGATCTCTCTGGAGGATACGCTCGATGCAGTCATCGAATGCGAAGACATCATTGTCTATCCTGTTCGATACGCTACGCGCGAGGATGTCGAGCGGAAGATGGAAGCGAGGTTTCGAATAACCGCTGCGTCGAACACCGCGGAACCGGTAAACGCGAAACTAGAGAAAAGCCGGCGCGAGCTCGATCGAGCATACCGCGGAGCCGATGAGTATCTGCAGCAGCTTGCCGATATGTCCGGCGGTATTGTCGAACGTGCCGACAGATTAGGTGATTTGAAGGCTGCGTTCGGCCGGATAGCGAACGAGCTTCGACACCAATACCTTCTTGGATATTACCCAACCAACAAGCAAAAAGATGACACGACGCGTAAGATAACCGTCAGAGTTACGCGACCAGGAGTGATCGTACGAGCGCGACCCGCTTACAGACTCTCGCAGTAGTGACTTCTACAGACCACTGACATGCATGGACCACGGAATCGCTCTAAAGCTAATCCAGGAGGCAGCAGACCGCGGTGAATCCATCGCAGTCGTGAGGCTGATAATCTCAGGAGCGAACGAGAATAAGTTGATGTTGGTTCAGGACGGCGAGCTCGTTCCAGGACCAGGAAATCCAGAGATTGTGAAACAGATTCTTGCTGCGGTCGAGCGACTTGAAGCAAGAGGTGGTGTTGCCGAACTAGTTGAAGCCGCAGATGAGCAGGGAAGTCCGCTTCGTATCGCCATCGAAATTGTGCGACCAAAGCTTCAGCTCGTTATTTTTGGCGCCGGTCACGTCGGCCAGTCAGTTGCCCTGATGGGCGCGTTAATCGGCTATGATGTAATCGTCATCGACGACAGAGAAGAGTTTGCTTCTCGACGGCGTTTGCCGGATCCGAGAATCGAGTTGCTGGTAAGCGATTACGCGAGTGCGGCAAGCAAGGTGAGCATTTCATCGAGCACCGCGGTAGTCATTGTTACTCGAGGACATCAATACGACGAGGCGTGCCTCAAGAGCGTTTTAGGCTCAAACGCAATCTATCTCGGTATGATCGGAAGCCGCAGGCGAGTGCTGTCGGTATTCAAGAAGCTGGAGAGCGAAGGTGTTTCGGAACGCGAGCTTCAGCGGGTGCACGCTCCGATTGGACTGAAAATTGGAGCCAGGTCGCCCCAGGAAATCGCGGTTGCAATATTGGCGGAGATTATTGATCACGTGAACAATCCTATACGCGAACAAAAGGGAGAACGAGATGGCCTTTGATGGAGTTGACGTTTTAGGAATCGGCGGCTTGCTGTCCGATGAAGAAAGATTGGTGCAGACCGAGGTCAGGAAGTACGTTGAAGCGGAGATTACGCCCATCATTGCGGCGTGTTTCGAAGAGGCTCGTTTTCCAACCCAACTGATTCCCAGCCTGGCAGAGCTCGGGGTCCTGGGAGCCAATCTGCCAGAGGAATATGGCTGCGCAGGGATGAATAACGTCGCTTACGGGCTTGTGATGCAGGAGCTCGAAGCGGGCGATTCCGGGATCAGGAGTTTCGCTTCGGTTCAAGGCGCTCTCTGTATGTATCCAATATTCCAATTCGGGAGCGAGGACCAAAAGCGCAAATGGTTGCCGCAAATGGCCGCTGGCAAGGTTATCGGTTGTTTTGGGTTGACCGAACCGAACTTCGGCTCAAACCCGAGTGGAATGCTGACCAGAGCCAAAAGAGAACGTGACGGTTGGCTTCTGAATGGCTCGAAGGCCTGGATAACGAATGGTTCGATGGCTCACATTGCGGTGGTCTGGGCAAAGACAGATGATGATGACGAGATTCGAGGGTTTATCGTCGAGAGAGGAACGAAAGGGTTCAGCACCCGAGAGACGCATCACAAACTCAGCCTTCGGGCTTCGGATACTTCAGAACTTTTCTTCGAGGATTGCCTTATTCCGGAGCAGAACCTGTTGCCGGGCTCTAAAGGCTTGAAGAGCCCGCTGATGTGTCTCACTCAGGCGCGATACGGAATTTCCTGGGGTGCGATAGGCGCGGCAATGTCTTGCTTTGACACGGCGCTGAAGTATTCGAAGGAAAGGATACAGTTTGGGAAGCCGCTCGCGGCATTTCAGTTGACCCAGAAGAAGCTTGTTGAGATGGCGACCGAGATCAGCAAGGCTCAATTATTGAGTTTGCACCTGGGGCGAATGAAAGATGAGGGGAAGATAAAGCCGGTACACGTATCGATGGGCAAGATGAACAACGTGTCGATTGCATTGCAATGCGCGCGTACGGCTCGAGGGATACTAGGTGCGAACGGAATCACCGGCGAGTATCCGATAATGCGCCACATGTGCAATCTGGAATCGGTTTACACGTACGAGGGTACGAACGAAGTGCACACGTTGATACTGGGCCAGCATTTGACCGGCTCGAGCGCATTTGAGTAGTTGCTAGTGGACCCGATCGGAAATTTTGTTTGTGCCGGAGTTAGACCCTTCCACGAAACCGTCGGTAGAATCTATCAGCTTTCCTCAGTGCTTTAATCATCTGCGCTAATCTGCGTAATCTGTGGATAAACGAAACCCGTCCGCAGATGACGCATATTACACAGATGATAAGACGTGATCAGAACCCATCCCCAACCCTTTTGGTCTCCCACTGAATTGTCAAAAATCAAGCTTATTGTGGAACAGATTCCCTCTTGATCACAGGGTATATTGACGCTGGATTTCTTTAGGCGAAGCCGTGTCTGGGAACGTACCAGAGCCGATCGAGTGACTTGGATTGATAATTTCTCAAATTAGGACATTTTCAAAGTGAAAGTAAGCGATCTCCCAGTACCTTCTGCGAGAACGGAAAGACTATTGATACAAGAACTCCAAGACGAGCTGCTCGTCTATGATTTGGCCAGTAATAAGGCGCACTGCTTGAATCAAACTGCCGCGCTCGTTTGGAAGCATTGTGATGGAAAGTTGAGCGTCAGCCAAATTGCCAGCGTTTTGGAGAATGAAACAGGCTCGCAGGTCGATGATCAGGTAGTGCTGCTTGCTTGTCACCAGCTTGCAACGTGCAAACTTCTGCAAGGTGAGGTTCTGGCCAAGTCCATATCCTCCAGGTTGTCTCGAAGAGACGTCATTCGTCGAGCAGGTGCGGCTGTAGCAGTGTCGTTGCCGGTTGTGTCGAGTATCGTCGCACCGGGAGCGGTTCAGGCAGCAACCTGTATCCCCTCAGGTCGAGCGTGCACTACAGGCGCACAGTGTTGCAGCTCTGTCTGTAATGCCGGTACGTGTGCTTAGAAATGTTCGTTCTCACTATTTAGAAGTGAACGTTGACTTCTTGCCGTTTGAACGAAAAAACGTTAATCTCGCATCGCTGAAAATAAGCTTTTGCTGCTGACGTGTTCGGAACCACCGACAAGGCGGCGTCAGTAGTTGTTGTTCAAGAGACTGGCTTCGTGGTCGGTCGAGCTCACGTTGCGGTCATCAAAGTAGCGTCGAATCGTGACCATAAGATCGTTACCAAGCAACACTCATCATCACCCGTCAGTCCCAAAACATCGACCGAATACAAAATTAATCCTCGTCCTGTCCGTGGATTTTAAAATGTCGCGGGAGAACCACCCATTCTAAACGGTAGCAAATCCGGGAAATATGTTAATAGAGGTTAAAGGATGAGTTTGCCGGCGCTTTGTCAGGTCAACAAGATATCGCGCCCTTTTCCCACCGTTGACTTGACCTATGCATTCATTAGAAGTGGAGAGCAATGATGAATAGGTCGACACAGAAGATAAGAAAACCGAGCACCCATATTCTCCTGATCTTTGTTACTTCGTTTATTCTCGTCGCCGGGTCAATAAATAACGACAATGGTTTTGCTTTCATTAGAGATGACCAGCCTGATCCACAAACGTCTCAAGATTCCAAAACACCAATTCTCGAACTTGAAATAGGCGCGCGGGTGGAACGAGAACTCAAAGCAGGCGAAATGCATGAGTACTCCGTGACACTTACCGCTGGTCAATACCTGCACGCTGTTGTAGAGCAGAAAGGAATAGATGTGGTGGTCAGGTTGTTCGGACCCGACGGTCAGAAGCTCACTGAAGTGGATAGCCCAAATGGGACGCAGGGACCTGAGCCGCTCTCCATGATAGCGGAGGTCGCCGGTAATTACCGGTTGCAGGTGGCGTCGCTTGAAGAGAAGGTCGCGCCCGGACGCTATGAAGTAATCGTGAAGGAGTTGCGTGCAGCGACGGCGAAGGATCGAGACCGAATTGCCGCCGAAAGAGCCGTCGCAGAAGCAACGCAGTTCCGCGCGCAAGCAACGGCAGAATCGCTCCGTAAGGCGATTGAAAAGCTCAATGAGGCGTTACCCCTATGGCGCAGGGTCGAGGATCACGGAAACGAAGCGAAATCACTCAGTCAAATCGCTGAAATCTATCTGTTTCAGTTAGGCGAATTCCAGAAGTCGCTCGAGTACTATAGCCGGGCATTACCATTGTATCGGTCTGTTGGTGACGGCATAGAGGAGGGTAGAACCCTTAACAACATGGGTGCCGCTCATTTTAAGTTGGGCCAGTATCAGAAGGCGTTGGCGTATTACGACCAGTCACTGGCGCTGACTCGGGCGCACAAGGATGAGCTACAACAAGGCACTAGCCTCGTTTACATTGGGCAAGTCTATAACAAGTTGGGCGAGACGCACCGAGCCTTGGAGTATTTTGAGCAGGGACTCACACTCATACGAAAAGTGGGATACCGTCTAGGCGAAGTGCACACGCTGATCAGTATCTCCCAGGCTTTCTTATCACTGGGCGAGCTTCAGAAATCGCTCGACTATTGCAACCAGGCATTACCGCTCGCCCACCTCATTGGCGACCGCTCTGTCGAGGCCAGCATACTTAACAGCATTGGCTACACGTATACCAAGATGGGTGAGTTGCAGAAGTCGCTTGAATATTACGGGGACGCGCTGCGACTAATGAGTGCTATGGATAATCGCTTTAATGAAGCTTACGTGCTGGACAATATGGGCCAGGTCTATAACCAAATGGGCGAACTTGATAAGGCTCTGCAGTATTATGGCCAGGCTCTTGAGATTAGACTCGCTCTAGCTGACCGCCCGGGGCAGGCGACCACACTTCACAACATCGGCGAGAACTATTTTTCACTGGGCGAGCTGGAACTCGCATTGCAGTACTTTGAGCAATCGCTTTCACTCAAGCGCGCCGTGGGAAACCCGAAAGAGGAAAGTTACACACTGGATAGCATCGGCGGAGTCTACTTCAATTTGGGCCAGCTTCAGAAAGCGCTCGACTATCACAATCAGTCACTTTTGTTGAGGCGCAAGGTGAGCGACCAATATGGCGAAGCTTATGCTCTCACTAACATCGGCGCGGTCTACGATCGGTTGGGTGAATTACAGAAAGCGCTGGACCATTTTGATCACGCTCTGAAAATCAGGCGAACCCTCGGCGACCAATGGGGAGAAGCGGCCTCACTACACAAGATCGGCATGATCTACAGTAAGTTGCGCAAGACGGATCTCGCCCTGGAATATTACAACCAGGCACTCGAACTCAGTCGAACGCTTAGATATCAAACTCTGGAATCAACGATACTGCTTAGTATCGCGCGCGAGAATGTTGTGCGTGGCAGTATCGCTGAAGCAAGCAGGCACGTTGAAGCGGCGCTCAACATCATTGAATCCACGCGCACCAAGGTAGCCAGCCAGGGGCTGCGCTCCTCTTACCTGGCGTCAAAGCAAGCATTTTATGAATTCTATATCGATCTGTTGATGCAAAGGCACCGAACCCAGCCTTCCGGCGGTTACGATGTTGCCGCATTGCATGCCAGCGAACGTGCGCGAGCGCGCAGTTTGCTCGACATCCTGACCGAATCGCGCGCCGACATTCGAGAGGGTGTAGATCCGGTTCTGCTCGAACGCGAACGATTGCTGCAACAGCAGCTGAGTCTGAAGTCGGAACGGCTGATGCGTCTGCTTGGCGACAAGCATACTGAAGAACAAAAGACAGCAGCCACAAGCGAGCTTCAAGGCGTCCTAACGGATTACCGAGATATACAGGAACAGATTCGAGCCAAGAGTCCCCGCTACGCCGCATTGACACAGCCACAGCCGCTCTCTTCGAAAGAAATTCAGCAGTTGTTAGACGAGGATACCGTTTTATTGGAGTATGCGCTGGGCGAGGAGCGGAGTTACCTGTGGGCAGTTACGACTACGACAATAAAGAGTTTTGAGCTGCCGCGGCGAGAAGAGATAGAAACTGCAGCGCGACGCGTCTACGAACTATTAGTTGCACAGTCAGATGATCTCTATCCGGAAGCATTGACGAAGCTGAGCCAGATGCTTTTGAATCCGGCGGCCGATCAATTGGGGAAGAAGCGATTGCTCATTGTGAGTGATGGAACGCTGCAATACATACCGTTCGCGGCGCTGCCCGTTTCTGAGATGCGCGTCGCAGTCTCTAAGCGTCGTGTCTCGTCGTCGCGTCTGCGCGATACTTCAACTCCTCTAATCCAAAATCATGAAATCGTGAGCTTGCCTTCGGCATCGGTTCTGGGAGTTCTCCGTCGCGAGTTGGGAGAACGTAGATCCGCTCCTAAGGCTCTGGCAGTCGTGGCCGATCCGGTATTTGATGAGAATGATCAACGAGTCAGGGGTACGAACAAGGTTCAAAAGGCAGAAGAGCAGCCCCAAATAAAGAAAAATAATGAAAAGACGGCTCGACTTCCCGATTTACAACGGGCAACCCGAGAATTGGGGCTTACGAAATTCGACCGGTTAGTGGTCAGTCGACGCGAGGCCGACCTAATCGCAGCGCTGGCATCCAGGGGACAGCCGTTAAAGGCTCTTGATTTTGATGCGAGTCGCGCGACAGCGACCAATCCCGAGCTTGGGCAATATCGGATACTCCACTTCGCCACGCATAGTCTGCTGAACAATCAGCAACCAGAGCTATCAGGCATCGTTTTGTCGCTGGTTGATGAGCAAGGACGGCCCCAGGACGGATTCTTACGACTATACGAAATCTACAATCTTAAACTGGAAGCAGATCTTGTGGTTCTGAGCGCCTGTCAGACGGCCTTGGGAAAAGAGATCAAGCGAGAAGGGCTTGTCGGATTGACGCGAGGATTTATGTATGCGGGAACACCGAGGGTGGTTGCAAGTCTGTGGAAGGTGAGTGACGAAGCCACCGCCGAGCTAATGAAACGATTTTATCAGAAGATGCTCAGAGATGGATTGCGCCCAGCGGCGGCGCTGCGAGCAGCGCAAGTATCGATGTCTAAAGAGAAACAATGGACGGCAGCATATTACTGGGCTGGGTTTGTGCTTCAGGGCGAATGGAGATAGTTTATCGTTTTACTGAGTTAAGTAATATGTGACCTAATGCTTTCCATCCGCTTTGGGCCCGCCCCTCAACCTGCAAATTGTAAGGATCTGTCCCAGACATTCGGCTTGGGAATAGCACGAGATCGAGGATGTGAGAGTTCCTGGTCAGACTGACTGACGGCGCGCGGAGCGATTGTTGCGAGAGCCGTTTTCCCGACTGAGCAAGAGTTATGCGATAGTGAGAGTACTTCGCACCATCATTATTATATGCGGGGATCTTCAGGAACTCCTGCGTCTCACGTCGGGAGAGATCAATCTGCTTAACCTCGCCCCGCGTCGGCTCAATCGGGATGGAGCGGAGCGCTGACTGCGGGTCACCGCTCCAGGTGGCACGCGCGATCGCTGGCGCGAAATCCTTCTTCGTCGGCTGCTCAGGCGGCGCGGGTGGAATGGCCGGAGGAGCTGGCTTTTCTTCTTCGGTTGAAGGTTGCTCGGCCTGTTGTGGAGGGCTTACTTGTTGCTGCCTCGACCGGAGTTGAAACCAAACGAATATGATCGCCGCAGCCACTAGCGCCAGCGTCACACACGCCTTTAATACCCAAGCATACTGCTGCCTTGGGCGTTCAGAAATCTCAGGCTGATCTTCTCTCGGCGGCCTGGATATGATCCGCATCAATCGAATCTGGGCGTAGCTCACCAGAACCTGAGCACTTTCGATCTCCCCGGAAGCACTGCGGATCGGAGTCAGTTGGACACCGATCTTCTGTCCGCCTTCGTGCACGACCGAATCTCTGAATATTCCTCCAATTGGAATACGATCGAACTCCACGAGCAGAGTCGCCAGCGTCAACAGTCCTTGCTCATCCGAGCCACACACTTCAATAACGCCGGCGTCAGCCCCGACTTTGAACTCACCTCGATTTGTGCTACTCAAATCAATGGATTGAGTCTGCGTTGAATCAACATAAACAAATAGCCGGTTAGGAGTGAAGATTTTCCTCCGGTGAGCGCGTGCATCGAGGGTGCGTCGGAGCCGAACATAATCTGCTTTCGTTAAGGGTGGAGTTTGATACCGGTCGCCGCGTGACGGACCACCCGGAAAATCGGAAAACTGGGGGACCGCGAGCTGATTTGGGGGGTCAAAATTACAGCCCTTATCCAGGCTATCATTCGGCAGATCCCGCGCATATTGGCGAAGTCCCTCGGAAAACCGCACAAAACAATCCGGATCCATAACGGTGTGAATGCGATTCATCTCTATCCGGTCTTCATCAATATCGGCTCCTGAAAAATAAAGGCCTGGAATATCCGTTACATCGAATCCTGATTCAATGATGCAAGCCGTCTCCCACGGAGTGAAGAGCCGCAGGCATTCATAGGCCAGTTGGAAGATCGACTGAGTCGTTGGTTGAGTGACGATTTGCCTTTCCCCTCGGGGTGTTTTGGTAGTATGGATCATCCCGTCAAAGCGCTCGCAGATTCTTCTTAGCAACTCCAGTCGTTGCTTGCCAATGTAGCCCATATCCTTCATACGGGCCGAATCGCTTTGGGTGAGAATGTCGTAAAAGAGCCTCGTCTGTCGCCGGTCGAACTGATGAAGCAATTGGCCGATCGCGAGGCTGACGTAGAAGGAACCAAGCCTCAGAGTGATAAACACTAGATTCTTCAAGTAACGCACGATCATATCTTCTTCGGTCGCAAGATAGAGGCCCTCACCTCTCTCGGTTTCACGCTCCCAGGACTCCGAGTGTAGATAGACCAGCCATTGCAGCAATTGCCGCTCGTTTAGTTTTAGGGTTCTTCTGATGGGTCGGCTCCGCTCGCCCCCCTTCCAAAAGCCGCTAAGGAGCCCGGTTGGTTTTCGATAGGTCTCTTGCTTGCCAAGCATCGCAGGTAGGTGGTCCACGGCATCTTCTGCAACGAAACAGGCGGTTTCCTTGTTGACGTGAATGAAATAGGCGAGTTCGTACGCTAGACCGAAAGAGATATCGTTAGTATCCGCCTTGGTCATCAGTAGCTTGTGTCACTCGGGCCAGGCCTGGAAGCGATGCTGGTCATCCCCTAAATCCATAGAAAAAGCCTCGCTAGCTAATCTATAGAAAAGCTCCGTCAATTAACGTTCCACTGAATCTCGAATTGTCGCGTCTTTTGTGGAACGATTCAGGCGTTTCTCTCAAGCTATACTGCAGGTTGTTTTCGACAGGAATCAGGCGGAACCTCAATATAATTCGGACGAATAATAACTCAAGCGGTGATCGTGCCACAAACTGATTGCCTGGGGCCTCCAATCTGCGTAACATTAGGGTGCTCACCAATATTCACCCCCCGCAGAGTTCAACTGTTTCGGTTGCGTTATGTGGAGTGCTGCTACCGCGAAGTATTCGAATACTTGTTATTCGTGACATGAAACGTTTTTGCAGTACAGGCTCTGCCTGAGTGTCGCTCAAATCGGTTGATACTCAGGACACCACATTTACGACTAAACAATAAAACACTTATCGGAACTTCAGGGACCCCTGCTTGAAGGCGCCGAGTGTTCGACCCCGCACGCCGATTAACGAGGGTGAATACAGCGAAATGAGGATTAATAATGGCGCGAGCAACAACAAGACGCAATTCGAGTAGACTGAGATCATTTCTTATTTGCCTGCTTTCGTTAGCAGCATTGTTAGTATGCTCGTGGCGACCGGGTTCTAAAACGAGGGCTTCAAGCGATGTACTCGGAAAGCCGCTTCTTAGAGTTGGATCAATAGTCGATATGAAGGTCGCATATTCGGGCGAGAGTGCGCTTGTTACGGCGCTGCAATCGAACCATGCTCAGCCACGGACATTAGCGTCGGCAGATCTTGATCGTGATGGAGCGCCGGATTTGATTGCCGGATATGCTTTGGATGGGAAGGGCGTTGTTACCGTGCAGCGCGGAAACCCGGAGGCATTTGCGCCCAAAGATGAGTCGATCTACGTGCGTATGCAACAAGGCTACAATCCTGATTCGTTATCGCCAGTTGCGGATACATACCTGGTCCCGGAGAGACCCGACTTCCTTCACGTAGGCGACTTCAATCATGACAACTCCATAGACGTTCTGGTGGGAATGCGCGGCGGGGACCTCTTCCTGCTTTCGGGAGACAGCCGAGGTGGACTGAGCGCCCCCGAGCAAGTCTCACTGTCTGGGACGGTGACAAGCATAGCGACCGGCGAGTTCCGAGCGGCGGATGGCTGGACCGACGTGGCCGTCGGCGTGGAGAGTGCGGCCGGCCCAGCGGTGCTGATCTTCGACGGCCAGGATGGTTTGGCCGGTGACCCGATGAGGGTTCTGCTAAAGGCTCCCGCGTCAGCGCTGCAGATCGAGCGACTCGACGACGATCCGTTTGGGGACATTGCCGCTGCAGTAGGTGATGAGATCGAGATCATTCACGGCTGGAGTCGAAAACAAGAAGTAGATCCGCAAAAGCGCATCGAACACGTCAGCTCAGGCTACCGCGCCCGGGATTTGGCTGTTGGTTTTTTCGTTTGGAACCGTCAAGTTAATTGTCAGATAGCCGCGCTTTCGAATGACGGAACTGTTCACATTCTTGATCGGGCCGGTTCGGACGCCCGACCTTTTACCGCTCAGGAACTGGCGAAGCGCTCAAAGGGTCAAGGGAGACAGAAACATGAAACCGTGGACGTCGAGTCCGCGGCGGATTGGCAACCTGCCGCCGCTGCAACCTGGATTACTGTCCGAGAAATCGCGGGGAGCGGACCGGTCGCTGGAAATGTATTTCAAAAATCGCACCTTTCCTATGGCGAGACTGACGACATTCTGATGTCGGACGCAGGCGGGCGCAAGCTAAACGTTGTCCGTCAAAGCGACGAGAAACATGCGAGTCAGAGTTCGCGGGATGACTTAGTTTCTACCATTGTGGATATCGACGAAGCACCAACGGCCTTTTTGGCTTTGCCCCAAAAGTTGAACGGCCATCGCGATCTGATCGTGACAAAGGGCGGGAATGCCATACCGACAGTAATTCAATTGGCGCCAACTGCCACCATAACCGTCGACCGAACGGACGACACGGCGTCCGCTACCGCATGCACCGGAGCCGCAAATGACTGCAGTTTGCGTGGCGCCGTGATAAATGCAAATGCAGCTCCGGGAACTGTCATATCGATCCCTGCGGGCACTTACACGCTTTCAATCGCCGGTGATGCTAATGATCGCGATTTCATTAGCTTCAATCCATTGATCGGGGATCTGAATGCAAACGGCTCTGGCACCACCATCATGGGAGCGGGTTCGGCCACTACCACGATTCAGCAAACGACATTTGATCGGATTCTCGTGGACAATGCGACCGGCGCGGCGGGATTCACGTTTTCCGTTTCCGGCTTGAAGATGACCGGCGGCCGATATAACGAGATCGGCAGAAATATAGGCGGCGCCGGATTATTCGTGGGTGGCAACACCAATACCACCACTTTTACAAATTGCCTGTTCGTCAACAACATAATCACAGCAAATCCAAACCAAGGCAGTCTTGGAGGCGGCGCAGTCAATATCACTGGCGGTAATGTAACCATAACTGGCTGCACGTTTGGTGGGATCGGTGCGACCGATCCTAACCAGAGCGTCACTAGCGGTGGCGGCCTCGCGTACGACGCGTCAGATTTCCTTACCCTCGGTCTGGTCGGAACGATGGGGCTGACGAACTCTACATTCACCAACAATCAAGCAATGAACCACGGCGGAGGGCTCACGGTCTCAAATAGCAACCTGAGCATGGCGACTGTGAACCTTTCGGGCTGCGCCTTCACGGGCAATCATGCGATGGGTAGTGGCGGAGCCATTGTTTTGCAGACCGGTCAGCTCAACGTGGCCTCAAGCAGCTTTACTAATAATTCCGCGCAATTCTTCGGCGGTGGTATCCATGTCGGAGGGGGACCCGGCATGCTACTCGACGGCTCAAGCGGCAGCGTTACATTCACTGGCAACACTGCGCCAAGCGGGGGGAGCAGCGTCTCCAATTCGGGTCTTCTTACTGTATCCGGCACTCAAGTAAGTATCGGCGGCAGCGCCTATACATCTACGAACGGCACATGGACCAACAACGCGGGCAGTACGCTTTCTCCGACAGATTTCGTTATCGCTGGTGGCATTTTCAATGCCAACAACAGCACGATGAACGTTTCAGGTAACCTCAGTCTTACTCATGAAGCAAGCCAGGGCGGGACTTTCAACGGAGGCACTGGCACGATCAACATCCAGGGAAATATGAATATTGACCTTAGCACTGGGGGCTCAGGCGCGGCTGGTCAATTCAACGCCGGCACCGGGAGCTTCAACTTCAACGGTACCGTCCCCCAGAGTATCACTAATACAGCCAGCGGCATCACCTTCAATAATCTAACTGACTCAAACGTCACGCAGCCCCTGACCGCGAACAACAATATCGCCGTTGGCGGCACTTTGAACATTAATGGGGCGAATGCGATTTTCGCACCGGTCGCCGGCGCAGTCATCAGCGGCGTAGGGAACCTCACGGGTATAGGAACGGCTCGTGTCACGCGTACCGGCGCAGACTCGTTCTTTGGTCAGTACTCAATCACCACCAAAACGCTGACTAATTTGACAGTGGAATACATTGGGGCTGCCGCCCAAACGGCCAGTGTAACAACTTACAGCAAGCTTAAGATAAACAATGGTAGCGGAGTTGCTTTGGGAGCGGGCACTACTACGGTTAACGGCTTATTAACTTTGCAGACGGGAGCGCTCGGAGTCGGCACCAGTACACTCGTCCTTAACAACGGCACCACGGTCGGCGGTGGTAGCTTGACGAGCGGAGCTACGGGTACAGTCAACTACAATCAGAGTAGCGCGGGTCAAAGTGTGATTGCAGCGAATTACGGCAACCTCACTTTCAGTGCGTTTACAAAGGTGCTTGCCTCCACCGGCACGATTGGAGTTGCTGGAACCTTCAATCCCAACGGTGTCACGTCCGGCCATACGATCACCGGCAGTACGATCGACTTCAACGGCACCGGCGCGCAAACCGTTCCCGTCTTCAACTACAACAATCTAACAATCAGTAGTGCGCGCGGCGTCAACAACGTCACATTAGTTAATGGCGGAACCATTGGAGTCGCCGGAGCGTTCACTCCAACTGCGACCTTCGGTGGGGGTAATTACGTTGTTACCAATAACACTGTGGACTTCAACGGCAGTGGAGCGCAAACAATCCCCGCCTTCAACTACAACAACCTGACCAGCAGCAACGGCGGCGCGCGCACATTGGCGAATAGTGGCACGATCGGCATTGGCGGGGTATTCACTCCGGGTGCGAATGTCTACACCATTGCCGGCAGCACAATTAATTTCAACGGGGCCGGGGCTCAAACAATTCCGGCCTTCAACTACAACAATCTTACAAGCAGCAATGCAGGGGCACGCACGCTGGCAAACACGGGGACAATAGGTATTGCGGGAGCGTTAACCCCAGGCGGCAACGCTTATACAATAACGGGCAGCACGATTGATTTTAACGGAGGCGGCGCTCAGACGATCCCGGCGTTTAGCTATAACAACCTGACGAGCAGCAATGCAGGAGCGCGCACGCTGGCAAATGCGGGAACGATCGGTATCGGGGCCGTGTTCACCCCTGGAACCAATACCTTTACGATTACAGGCAGTACTATTGACTTCAATGGCAGCGGGGCTCAGACAATCCCGGCATTTAATTACAACAACCTGACGAGCAGCAATACGGGGACGCGCACACTTGCGAACACTGGGACGATTGGCATCCAGGGAGTGTTCACGCCTGGTAGCAATGTTTATACGATCACAGGGAGCACGGTGTCGTACAACGGAAGCAGCGCCCAAACAATGCCCGCGAGTTTCACGACGTACAACAACCTGACGTTGAATAACGTGGCGGGAGTAACGGGATTTGCGGGGCTGATAGTGCAGGGACTGCTGCGGGTACAGTCAGGAACATTCACGAGCAGCAGCACATACAACAGTGTGCAGATCGATAACGGGGCAACGCTATCGGCAACTGCGGCGAGCACAATAAACATCGGCGGTAGCTGGACCAATAACGGGACGTTCAACGCCAACACGGGAACAGTGGTATTTAATGGCAGCTCGGCGCAGACGATCAGCGGGACCACTACGTTCAACAATCTCACTATCAACAACGCGAGTGGAGTGAGCCTTGCAGGTGGCACAAACGTTACGGTCGGCGCGACACTAACGTTGACGGCAGGAGCATTTGGGATCGGGACTAGCACTCTTACGCTCAATGGCGCAGTATCGGCGAGCGGTGGGAGCCTGACTAGCGGAGCTAGCGGCACGGTCAACTACAATCAATCGTCTAACGGGCAAGCGGTGCTCGCGGTTAATTACGGCAATCTTACGTTCAGCAATTTCAACAAGACGTTGCCGTCAAGCGGCACGGTGGGAATTGCCGGAATCTTCACCCCCGGGAGCGCCACTGGTCATACGATCACCAGCAGCACGGTTGACTTCAATGGCGGTGGCAGCCAAACAGTTCCTGCGTTTACGTACAATAACCTGACAAGCAGCAGCAGCGGGGGACGGACGCTCACAAACAGCGGCAACATCGGCATAGCAGGAGTATTCACACCCGGGACAAATGTGTACACGATTACCGGCAGCACAGTGGTTTTTAACGGCGCCAGCGCTCAATCACTGCCATCCACATTTACCACCTATAACAATCTGACTCTAAACAACGCGGCAGGGACGACCGGATTTGCAGGGTTGACTGTACTCGGATTGCTCCGGATTCAGGCGGGGACGTTTACGAGCAGCAGCACCTATAAAGATGTGCAGATAGACAGTGGGGCAACGTTGGCAGCAACTGCAGGCAGCACGATCAATTGCACCGGCAACTGGACTAATAATGGAACATTCACGCCCAACAGCGGCATTTTAATATTCAACGGGAGCGCAGTACAGAGTATCAGCGGGTCATCAACCAGTACGTTCAACAATCTGACGATAAATAACGCAGCCGGTGTCAATCTCAGCGCCGATATAGCAATCAATGCGCTGCTGACTTTGCAAGCGGGAGCGCTGGCGATTGGATCACGGACGCTAACGCTGAACAACGCGATCTCCATAGGGAGCGGGAGCTTCACGAGCGCCGCGAACGGAACGGTCAACTACAATCAATCATCGAATGGTCAGAGTGTTGCACCGGGGAACTATGGGAACCTTACGTTCAGCAATTTCCAGAAAACCTTACCCGGAAGCGGGACAGTGAAGATCGCTGGTGTATTCACTACGGGCGCGGGAGGAGGGCATACACTGACGGGAAGCAGGGTTGAATTCAATGGTGCGAGCGCGCAGACGCTGCCATCGAATTTTACGACTTACAACAACCTGACGCTGAACAATGCGGCGGGTGTGACTGGGTTTGCGGGATTGACGGTGCAGGGATTGGTGCGAGTGCAAGCAGGGACATTCACGACGAGCAGCAGCTTTAAGGACGTGCAGATCGATAGCGGAGCGACGCTTGCGGCAGTAGCGGCGAGCACGATCAACATTAGCGGCAACTGGACGAATAGCGGGACATTCAACGCCAACACCGGAACAGTCGTTTTTAACGGGAGCTCGGCGCAGACAATCAGCGGGACCACGACCTTCAACAATCTGACGATCGACAACACCAGCGGAGTGAGCCTCGGTGGAAGCACAAACGTTACGGTTGGCGCAGCGCTGACGTTGACGTCGGGCGCACTAAGCATCGGAACACAGACGCTGACGCTAAACGGGGCAGTGACGGCAACTAGTGGGAGTCTCACGAGCGGAGCTAACGGCACAGTTAATTACAACCAGGGGACGAACGGACAGGCTGTGCTGGCTGCTAACTATGGGAACCTGACGTTCAGCAACTTCACGAAGACGCTGCCGTCGACTGGCACGGTGAGGATTGCGGGAAGCTTCACGACCGGGGCTGGAGGAGGACACACGGTGACGGGCAGCACGGTGGAGTACAACGGGTCAGGCGCTCAGACGGCTCCCGCAGGATTCGGTGTCTACAACAACCTGACGATCAATAACGCTGCTGGCGTGAGTCTCGGTGGAGACGCGACTGTAGGCGGATTATTTACGCTGACGATTGGCAATCTGAACGCAGGGGCAAACACGCTGCAGCTTACAGCTGCGGCCACGATCAGCCGCACGAGCGGTCATGTACTGGGCAATCTAAGGAAGACATTCTCAGCGACAGGACCATTTACTTATACCGTGGGCACGGCGAACGGATATTCGCCGGTTGATGTCAACATCACCGCGGGCACAGGCGACTTGTCGGTGAAAGCCAATCAAGGTACCGCACCCGCGACGCCGGCGCTTGACTCGGCGAAGACGCTGCAAAGGTATTGGACGCTTTCCGGAACGGGCATCACGGCAAACCTGGTGTTCAACTATCTGGAGTCGGATGTGATGGGGACGGAAGCGAACTATCGAGTGATACGGGTGTCGTCTATGACGGCGGTGTCATTCGCGAACGCTTGTCCGTCGGCGCCGTGCGTAGACCCGGCGAACAACACAGCCACGATCAACGGGATTACGAGTTTTTCAGACTGGACGGCGGGAGACTTTTCGGGTCCGACATCGGTAGAGATGAACGCAATGGCGGCGACCGGTTACGACACAGGAAATCTCCTCGAGTGGCAGACGGGCTCAGAAGCAGATAACCTCGGCTTCAACGTTTACCGAGATGATCGGGGCACGTCAACACCAATCAATCCACAGATAATCGCCGGATCGGCACTGATGATAGGTTCTGGGGTGACGCTCGGCGCAGGCCGCACGTATAGGTGGTGGGATGCTGCTGTCAAAGGGAGTGCGGCACAATACTGGATTGAAGCCATTGATCTGGACGGCAAGAGATCGCTTCATGGTCCGGTATCGGTCAAGCAGGTCGGTGGTGCTCCTGCTGAAAAGAGTTCTGCGGCGATGCTCAGCCGCTTGGGCATCGCTCAGTCCATGGTTACAAAGCCTTTGGGAGTAACCGCGCCGCTTGTTTTAGCGAAACCCGATCAGGCCAAGATTATTGACTCGCTCGCTGGACAATCTGCAGTGAAACTCTCTGTCAAACGCGAGGGATTCTACCGTGTAAGCGGTGCGGATCTTTTCGCCGCCGGGCTGGACCCGAAAGCGAAGCCTGAAAAGATTCAACTGTATGTCGACGGCATCCAGGTGCCGATAAAAGTCGATACAGATAATGAAGGACGCATTGCAAGCGTGGAGTTCTACGGAATCGGACTGGACACCGCGGCAACGGATACGAGGGTGTACTGGCTGATTGAAGGCGCGCAAGCGGGGCTGCGAATTGCTGAAGTCAAAGGGAACGGTTCCCCGACCACGTCAACCAGTTTCTCGTACACGGTTGAGCGAAGAGACCGAACGGTGTATTTCTCGGGCTTGAGAAATGGAGAGCGTGAAAACTTCTTCGGGGGGGTAATCGCAGGCGAGCCGGTCGACCAAACGCTATTGCTTCGCGATATTGATACGACGGTTCAGGGCCAGGCGACAATAGAGTTGGCACTGCAGGGAGTGACAACTCTTCAGCATCGAGTCTCGGTTAACGTAAACGGCACGTTCGCCGGAGAGCTGCAGTTTGAGGGCAAATCAAATAAACAAGCCACGATAAACGTTGCTCAATCGCTGTTGGTTGAGGGAGTAAATACCGTCAGGCTCACAGCGCAGGGCGGACCGAGCGATGTGAGCCTGGTGGACTACATTCAAATCACCTATAGGCATACGTTCACCGCAGAAGACAACCTGCTGCGACTGACGGCGGACGGCGGCCAGGCAATTACGGTGAGCGGATTCGGTGGCGCCACGATCAGAGTATTCGACGTAACTGATACCGGTGGGATCGAAGAGATTGGAGCGAAAGTCGAACAGCACAACGGTGGGTATTCGGCGACTTTCGCTTCGCCGCGTGCTGGCGAGCGGAAGTTCCTCGCCTTAGCAAACGAAAGAGCGGATAGACCTGTCGGCATCACTGCGAATCAGGCATCGAACCTGCGAAGTAAGAGTAATGCAGCTGCGTTGGTGATAATCACTCGCAGTGATTTCTACTCGGCGTTTGACCCTCTTGTACAACTTCGAGCGGGGCAGGGAATCAAGACTGAACTGATAAACATAGAAGACATCTACGATGAGTTCAGCTTTGGCAATAAGACGCCCCAGGCAGTAAAGGACTTCCTGCTGTACGCGAAGTCAAACTGGAGGAGCGGGCCAAGATTCGTATTGATGGGAGGCGATTCCAGTTATGATCCGAAGAACTATCTAGGGTTTGGGGATTGGGACATCGCGCCGTCCAAGCTGATAGATACGGCTCTAATGGAGACAGAATCGGATGACTGGCTGGGAGATTTCGACAATGACGGGTTGCCGGAGCTGGGGGTGGGTCGGTTGCCGGCCCGTTCAGCTGAAGAAGCAGCAACGATGGTGGCGAAGATCATCGGCTATGAAAGCGCGAGCCCGTCAGAAGAGATGTTGCTGGTTGCCGATGTGAACGACGGGTTTGACTTTGAGGGTGCGGATGCCGAGTTGAAGACTCTGATACCGCCGAATCTTCGAGTGAATGAGATAAAGAGGGGAGGATTGGATATCGGCGCAGCAAGAGGCCTGTTGTTTGAGGCGATCAACCGAGGACAGAGGATAGTGAACTACACCGGACACGGGTCAGTAGATATATGGCGAGCCAATCTATTGACGAGTGATGATACCAGGTTATTGGAGAATAGAGGGCGACCCTCGTTGTTTATAATGATGACGTGTTTGAACGGTTACACTCACGATCCAGCGCTGGATAGCCTGGCGAAGGCGCTAGTGAAAGCAGATGGGGGAGCCGCAGCGGTGTGGTCGTCGAGCGGGATGACGCAGCCAGCCGAGCAGGCGGAAATGAACCGGGAGCTCTACCGAATACTGTTTGGTGCGAGTGGGCAAAGTATGTTGTTGGGCGATCTGACGACGAAAGCTAAATCGGCAATCACCGATCAGGATATCAGGCGGACTTGGATATTGATCGGCGATCCAACGATGAAACTCAGATAGCCAATGAACGTTTGTTTCATTCAAGTGTGCAGCACCGTTTGATCCGAGAAAATTGAGGGTCTCGCAAGTTAACCGTGGCCGCGTAGATACAGAAATTCACGGTAATACCGGGAGCAAGTTTCTAGTCAGCTATAGCGGCCACGGTTCGTTAAACCAAATCATGGATATTTCCCCATATTTCTCAACATAATATCTATTATCAGACGCAGTTGATATAGAAAACTCGGCTTAAGTGCCTGACTCGAGCTGGCTCACGCGACGCTGTAATGCGATCCGCTCCAGTACCAAACTCGCCTGGCTTGCCAGTGCCACTAATTCCCTAACTCCCTTCAAATCCGATTGGCCTGGATAGTTATCCCCGTAGATAACAAATGCCGGAGACTCATTGCAGGTCAGCGGCAAGACAAAAAGCTTCAGCTCGCGCCCGTATCCTCCAATTCTTGTTAACAATTCTGAGAACCAGTAATTGTCCGGCATTTCGCCGACGAACGGTTCACCTGTTCTGACTACCCTCGCAAAAACGCTATCTGCATCCAGCGGCAACCGCAACTGGCGCACCATCTCATCCGCGCTCTTGCCATCCTTTCCGTGACTCAGCCCAAACTGCCCAAGCCCGCACAAAGTCGAGTCCTTTATCGCGAACAAAATGCCCCTCGTTGCTAATTCACTCGCATAGCGCATTATCATCAGGCTCACCTCAGCCTCGAACGAGTGCTGCCGCATCTCCGCAAGTAATGAACAAAGAAGATTAGATCGGGCGAGATTCTCAGGCTCCGCCGCGTCATCGACAAGCTGAGCCAGTCGAGCATGATGACCGCTGACCAACGGGCGGGTATCGCGTCCGCCATTTAAACTGACGCCAGGATCCTCCTCCTGAGACGATTCCCGTTCTTTGTACGATTCATCTTGTTCGTGTGCCGCATAGAGAAGCGCCTCGCCTACGTCAAGACCGTCATTCAACCTGGAGCTGCTCTCCTCGTGCGATCTCATCAGTTCACCAAGCGCAATGCTGAAGCGGCCCTTCTCCATCCTCACCAGTCTCCCAATGACACGTTGGGTATGACGCCTGATTGCGGACACAAGGCCGTTGCGTGTCAGGATACCGGTGCTTACGAGCAGCTTCTCCAGTTGCTGCTGGGTCAAATCACCGTTGGCTGCTAATGATTTCTGGTTAGGACCCAGTAACCCCGCCAGTGCCAGACTCTCGGTCAGAGTTTCACCTGGCTGCAACGTGGCTTCGGTTATTCGACCGTTCTCGATGGTAATCCTCCCTCCCCAACCGGCACCCTCAACCAAGACCATCCCGGTCTTCCGGCTCAAAGCCAGGATCTGAAGGATGTCAGTGAGAGCGAAGTCGCTCAGGTCCCCCGTTAACTGCATGATCTCACTCAGTGCTCTCCCAGGAAATTTGTAACCAGTTCTCGTAACCGCGACATTGACACTGGTTTCGATAAATAGCCACTAGCGCCTAGATTCATCCCAGTCTGGACGTCCTCTTCAGCGCCTTTAGTACTGATGATGATGATCGGCAGCGTCTGTTCATTAAGCTCAGAGCGCACCTTTCGGATGAACTCAAGACCGTCCATCCGCGGCATTCGGATATCAGTCAGCACCAGATCGAAGTTTCCACTCTTAACTTTGTCCAGTGCGTCTTCTCCGTCATAAGCTTCTGTAATGTTTGCTTGAGTAATACCTTCCACCCTGGTGAGCGTCATACACAGGAGCTGTCGCATGGTTGCTGAATCGTCAACCACCAGAAGAGATTTGTTAGACATTCTCGCCTCCATGGTTCACTCGCAACAGGCTCATGAAACCTTCTATGGTCCTCAGCTTTCTATCCGTCATCGAATATAGCTTAGAGCTTATGAGCGCGCTCGCCGCGTGTCCTGCCAGAAGCTCCAGGAGCTTGTGATCGAGGTGCGATAGTCCTTTCTTGTGGGACAGCAGTGCGTAAATCGAGATCACCCCAACTGTTCTCTCCTTGATCTTCAAAGGCATACAAGTACAAGTTCCGTTCCCGCTCGGGTCTGCGCCAAAGTAAGGTTCCCCCGAGATTGCGACAACGCCTTCAAGACCCTGTCCCAACGCCAGCCGTTCGTAGTCCGGAGTACCAGCCGTATCGCCCTCCCATCCAGCCCGCACCAGTTCACCTGTCTCATCATCTATCATATAAAGCCCGAAATCTTCAGAACCGATCATGTTGAGCAGAATCTCTTTTATGCACTCCACTACTTCCTCGCAATCGAGTGTTGAATGAAGACGGTGGCTGGCGACGTACAGATTTGCGAGACTCTCGTTCTGCTCCTCGACTTCCACATATCTTTGGGCAAAGTCTTTGTTCTCGGCCTCAACCTGCTGGAATTTGCTGTCCAGGAACTCCAGCTTCTGAGACATTTGACTATTCTCGATTCTCAGCCGCTCAACTTCTTTTAGCAGCAGTTCCGAGGGGTTGATTCGCTCAGCTTCAAGCTGCACAACGCGATATCGAAGACGCTCGTTCTCGGCCATCAATTCCTCGGTGAATGCCCTTCCCTTCCTGAGCATTTCAACCAGCTCTTCGCTCTTCTTGAACAGGCTCAAAATCTCCGCAGGCTCTTGTTGCATCTCATGCTCCCTTCAATCCAGGTCCTGAATCGTAATGTTGACTCGCACTTCGCCGTAGGCAGTAGCGATCGGCGCAACTAGTGTCTCGAAACACTGATCGTAACTGACCAGATTGGCACCGGTAATGACAGTCGGCGGACTCATCCTGAGCCGAGTGCCGCCATCATTGATCTTGGAAATGGCGCGGCCGATCGCCATCGACGCAAGCTCAGCAATGGAGCTGCGCACCAAAGGAGTCATGCCCGGTGACGGCTCGCCCAGCATATGTCCCGCGAGCTGAACGGCGGTGAACAGGTCCATATCGAAAATCACTCGCCCGTGCGCCTCGCCCGCAAGGCCGATAATGGTCATTACTTCTCTACTTGCCACTGGGCTGGGTTTCATTGTTATTGAAGGGACATCAACCCCAGGCCCGATCAACTCGCGAAACAGGACGGTAGTTGAGTCCACAAATACTTTTACAAAGTCTAGTCTCATACCGTCCTCGGGCTCTCGATTGTTGTGCACAAAACGTTCTGTATCGCGCGTCTCAACTCGTCGGTTGTGACAGGCTTGGGTATAAACCACTTTGCGCCCGCAGACATGGCCTCCGCTACTTTTTCCTTGTAACTCACCGAGCTGATCATAATGACGCGTGCCTTCGGGTCTTGATTGCAAATCCTCTTTACCGTTTCAACGCCCTCCAGTCCCGGCATCACGATGTCCATTAGAACGATATCGGGTCTAAGACGTCCGTATTCTCGGATTGCCTCGTTGCCGTTTGCAGCCTCGCTCGCAATTACGTTCTCAAAGGAATCCATCAGTCGCCTGAGGTGAAACCGCATAAATGCCGAATCGTCCACGATCAAGCACGTGAGAGGGGACTTTATAGCCGATGTCTGTTTCTCAACCTCTAGCATAGCTCTCCTCCAGAGCGGTAAGTCGACCCACCTTAAATGACAGATAGGAAGCCAGTTCAGTAAGAGGCACGATCGTATTGGCGTATCCTCTTTCCACTGCTATTCGAGGCATTCCGTACACCGCACAACTCTCCTTGTCCTGTGCAACCGTATGACCGCCGGCGTCCTTAATTTTTCCGAGGCCTTGAGCCCCGTCACTGCCCATGCCGGTCATTATGATCCCGGTTGCCAGCGATCCGTATTCTTCAGCGACCGAACGAAACAGGACGTCTACCGAGGGCTTGTGGCCGTTTACCAGCGAGCCTGCTTCCAGCAATACCTCGCAGCCCGCCGGCGTCTTTCTAACTTTCATGTGCAGGCTGCCCGGCGCTATCAGCGCTTTGCCTGGGAGCGCAAGATCACCTGGCTCAGCCTCTTTCACTTCGAGCTCACAGATCTCGTTTAGCCAGTGCGCAAGCATAGCCGTGAAGCTTTCAGGCATGTGCTGCACGATCACTATGCCGGCATCCAGGTCCGCAGGGATTCGAGGCAGCAGGTGTCGTAACGCGTGCGGTCCGCCAGACGAGGCGCCAATCGCAACCACTCTATCGAGTCCCCTTCCCTGTTTTGCTGCTCGAACCTTCTTCTTGACCGGTGCTCCAGCTTGCGGCGCTCGACTGAGCGCCGACACATTCGTACGGGCGGCTGCTTTTATTTTGGAAACCAATTCGTCTGCCATTTCCGGTAGTCGAGCGGTAGTCGAAGGCTTGCATACAAAGTCCACCGCGCCCTTTTCTAATGCCTGCATCGTCAACGCTGCGCCTCGGGTTGTTAGCGAACTGAGCATAATCACCGGCACCCTGTGCTTTGACACCATCTCGGAAAGAGCGGTCAGACCATCCATTCGAGGCATGTCGACATCAAGAGTCACGACGTCCGGCTTAAGCTGCTCAACTTTTGTTAACGCAAAACAGCCATCGATGGCCGTGGCAATCACTTCGAGTTCGGGGTCCTTACCCAGCAAATTGGAGATCAATTTGCGCATCAACGCAGAATCGTCTACCACTAAGACTCGGATCTTTGCCTTCTCAGACTGCATAAGCTTCCCTTTGCACCACTTTCCCTCGTTCGTATTTGACTGCCTTTCGGAAGACCATTTCAGCGTCCATAATCAACACGACGCGGCCATCCCCCAAAACCGACGCGCCGGCGAGAGCGTCATTCTGTACCCAATGCGTATCGAGGGGCTTTATTACAAGCTCTTTTTCGCCGATCAATTCGTCGGCGACTACTCCATACCTTTTGTCACCGGCTGCCAGAACAATCACAAAAAACTTGGCCCTCGCCTCGGCTCTCAGAGACATACCGCTTCCACCGCGGCGCCTCTCAAATGACAACACAAATCCGGGGCGTACGAGCGAGATGAAACGATCTCTCAGACGATAGTTTTCGACACCATCCAGGAATACTATGTCGGATCCTTCAGCTCGCGCGATTTCACTTACCGCAAGCAACGGCAATGCAAAGAGTTGGCCTGACGCTGTAAACAGCAACGCCTTGATTATCGCCAGCGTTAGCGGCATTCGAAGCGTGAAACACGTTCAGCCACCCGGTTCGCTCTTCACTGCTACACTCCCTCGCAACTGTTCGATTGCGGCTTTGACCGCCGATGCACCAATGCCGCGGCCCGAGAGTTGAGTCACTTCTCGGGCGGTCGATAGGCCTTGCAAAAAGATCAATTCAAGGGCGTCCTCATCGGCTAACCCGTCAGCCTCATCTTTGGTTAAGTAGCCAGACTCAATGGCCCCCTTCTTAAGGGCCGCCCTTTCAATGCCGCGTCCGTCATCGCTGACTTCAACCACAACCTGATTGCCCTCGTGATAAGCGCGCATTGCGATTCGTCCGGCTGGCGGCTTGCCTGATTTCTGCCTCTCTTCTTTTGTCTCGAGGCCGTGGTCTACTGCATTTCGCAGAAGGTGCAAAAGCGGTTCGGAAATAATGTCAACGAGCGCTCGATCGAGCTCTGTTTCCCCGCCGCTGATCTGCAGGTCTACTTCCTTGCCAAGATCCGTAGCCATTTCCCGCATCGGCCTCGCGAATCTGCGAAAGACATGATCTATTGTCACCATCCGCATCTTGAGCACGCTCTTTTGCAGTTCAGCAATCAACCTGCCCATCTGGTTGCTGGCTACGTTGACGCGATCAATCATATCGGTTACGTCCATCACCGACTCGATTTCCGGCCGAAGCTGACTCATTACTGATCGCGCAATAACCATCTCTCCAGCAAGGTTCAACAAAGTGTCTATTTTCGATGCCTCAACTCGTACGAATCCGCGCCGTTGCTTTGCGGGCTCTTCAACCTGCACAGGAACGGAAGGCTGTGCGGGGAGCGATAACAGCTTCGAGTCTCTTTTGCCCGGCTGTTCAGCCGCGACGTCATTGCACACTAGTATTGCTGTCAGGTCCGCAATCAAGGCATCGGTTGACTCAACATCAACATCGCAGATCTCAGCGGAGTCAAGCGCGGCCTTTATCGCGTCCAGAACCTTGAAAATCACATTCACCGACTGGCGATCAAACTTGATCTCGCCGCAGAGCACTCCGTCAAAGACGTCTTCTACTTTATGTGCGAGCTGGGTTGTTTGATCCAGGCCTACGCACGCCGAATCGCCTTTAATCGTGTGAGCGCCTCTTCGAAGACGCGTCATTGCGTCCCCGTCGGCTCGGCTTGCCTCGAGCGCCAGCAGATCGTGACTCATCTCCTCCAGAATCTGGAGTGACTGGTCACGAAACACCGCCAGCAATTGATCGAGTTCTGCCTTAGTCAAATCGTCCATCTACTTACCCATCCAGCCTGTAAGCGATCCCTTTATTGCGATGCAACATAACGAAGCGCGTCGATAGCCCCTGTAAGCTCTCTGCGTGCCCAAGGAATAGATACCCTCCCGGTATCAGGCAGTTGGCGAACCTGTTTACCAGTCTCCGTTGCTCATCCGAATCGAAGTAGATCAACACATTCCGACAGAAAATTATGTCGAGTCCCCGTAAGCCATTGTCATGCTTAAGATTGTGGTAATCGAAAATCACCCGGTTTCTAACGTTCTCATTCATCACGTAGTGCCCATTTTCCTGCCGGAAGTAACGAGCAACCCGGTGAGGATCTACGCCCTTCATCTGGTCCGGACGATACAAACCACTTTGAGCGCGTTCTAATGCGGTGAACGAAAGGTCTGATGCAAAAACGCGGGTGCTCCATGACTCAGGATCAGGCAAAGCTTCGATCAAAGTAATCACTGCGCTGTAGGGTTCCTGTCCAGTTGAACATCCGGCGCTCCACACCCGTAGAAGTCTTTTTCCTGTTTTCTCTTTTTTGGCTACGAGTTCCGGTAGAACGACATCGCGGAGCAGATCGAATTGCGGCTGGTTTCTGAAAAATGAGGTCTCACAGATCATGAGAGAATCAAGGAGCGTCGGCAACTCCTGATACTTTCCTTCCGGAGCATTGATATAACTATAGTATTCGTATCCGGTTTTTAGACCGAGTTCATCCATGCGACGCCTCAACCTGGATTCCAGAAACGTCTTTTTCTCGACACTGAGGCTTACTCCACACTCTTCGTGTATCAGTTCTCTGAACAGTCTGAATTCACTATCCGATAAAATGTTCAACGCCAACGGACCGGATCCAGATTGAATCAGAGAACCAGTTGTGAGGTGCGAATAGCTCATTCCTATACTGCTCTGGCCGGCGCGATTGGTGCTCTCTCGGTAGCGAGAACTTTGATTACTTCGTCCAATTCCCCGACGATCTCTCCTGTTAAAGCTTTCCGTAAGTCTATGAGCGTTATAAATCTTCCTTTTAGATTGATAACGCCCTCAACATAGCACGCGCCTATCTCCCAGATGAGGTGAGGCACAGGCTCGATCATATCTTCGGTTATCCTTATTACTTCAGAAGCGCCATCTACTATTAAACCCGCGGTCCTTCCATCAAACTGCGTAATGATTATCCGATGATCGGAATGTGCATTTGCCTTCAGCGCTCGGAGACGTTTCCTGAAGTCCAGCACAGGCACCAGGCTGCCTCGAAGATTCATTACCCCTTCGACGTAGGCCTCAGTTTCGGGCACCGGAGTGATCTCGCGCATCAACACGACTTCTTTAGTGAGCATTATGTCGACTGCGAATTCCTCGGTTCCGACTTTGAAGACCACGAGCTGTCGTCTCTGCGCCACAACTCCTCCTGCCCCGATTACTTGCTAGTCACCCTGCGGATAGCGCAACGTGCCTCCGTTGCCGCGCGAACCTGGCACATCGTACGAGAACGGGTGAACGTAGTCTTCCTTCACCTTGAACTGCGAAATCGATTTATTGAGCCGGTCTGCGAGTCCTACCATCCCTTCGATTGTCTGAGCTGTCTCGTGCGCGCCTGCGGAAGTCTCAAGGGTGATACTTGAGATCGTCTGCATTGCCGCTGCGACATTGCTGGTCACACGCGCCTGCTCTTCAGACGCAGCTGAGATCTCTTCGATCAGTTCCGATGACTGGCGAACCGCAGTCGAGATATCCTGAAGGGCGTTGCTTGCCTGCGTTGCGAGGTAGCTTCCTCCGCGGACCTCCTTCATTCCGACTTCCATTGCGGTGAGCGCCTCCGATGTCTCACTCTGAACTGATTTGATCAGGTTCCCGACATCGCGGGTCGCTCGCGCCGACCGTTCTGCGAGTTTCCTGATCTCATCCGCGACGACGCTGAATCCCAGCCCAGCCTCTCCCGCGTGAGCTGCCTCAATTGCCGCGTTGAGCGCCAGCAGATTTGTTTGAGCGGCGATCTCATCGATGAGGTCAATGATCTCCGATATCTCAGAACTGCGAACCCCCAGCAATCTCATCTTTTCGGATGTCTGTTGCACCGCCGAATCTATTCTCGACATTGCTTCGGAAGTGTCTCGTACGGATTTATCGCCGTGTTCAGCCATTTCAAGCGCTCTTCTTGCGGCGTCCGCCGAAGCCTCAGCGTTTCGCGAAACCTGGGTCATCGATGCGGCCATTTCTTCAACTGCGCTTGATGTATTTGTTATCTCGTCAGCCTGTCGCTGCGACCCGACGGCTATCTGCTCTGCGGCCGCGAGGATCTCAGTTGCGCTTGAAGAAACGGACAGGCCGATTTGCTTGACCTCCGTGAGCATCAAGCCGAAGTCGTCGAGCATTTTGTTGACTGCCTGAACTAATTTCCCAAGCGCATCATCCCCTTCGGGGCCTCGCTTAGTGAGATTTCCCTCTGAGACTGATGACACTATCTCCAGGAATTCGCTAAGGCTTTGCTGCATGGCTTGATCGGTCTGTAGCAGGCGCTCTTTATGCGCTTTCTCATTGAGAACCATTTCGCTAAGTCTATTCATCATTTCATTGAAACCCTGAGCGACTCCCTCGAGTTCGTCATGAGTGGTGATGTTTAGTCGGGCATCAAGGTTCCCAGCACGCACTTCCTCGGTCGCGGCAAGCAGTTGTTTGACCTTGCTTGAAAAGCTCTTTGCGAAAGCCAGGGCGAGTGAGCCGAATAGGAGGAATGAAAACAATCCTGACAATGAGATCGTTTTCAACATTTTGTATGCTGGCGCATAAACTTCATCTTTGGAGTTGTCTACCACGAACGTCCAGCCAAAAGCTGAGAACTGTGAGGCTCCCTCCATAAGTCGCCTCGTTTTGCTAAACGAAGCGATACGTTGCTCTTCCCTTCCCGTCTTTTGGTTCAATGCTGTGTAATAGATCGTACCGGCGTCCTGATTCGTCAAAGCCCCAAGCCCCGAATCCTGGAACGATCGATCGGAGACGCCAGCCTTTCGCATCGCCTCGTTTAGTTCCAGGTTTCGCATCGCCGGATCAGGGTGAAGCACTATTCGGCCGTTGGGTGATACCGCGAAAGCGTAACCGGTGTCATATTGTTTGAAGTGAGAGATGTAGTCTTGTACGTCCTCCAGGTTATACTTTATTTTCAGCACGCCGATTGGCGATCCACCGGTCTTTGGCACGATGGCCACACAAATCTCAACGTCGAAGGTTCCGGTTGGCTTGTCGAATTTCACATCTTCAATGTAGAGGCCAGTCCGCATCGCCTCTTGCCACCACATCTCATCTGATTGCACGAAGTCTTCAGTTGGGCTCGTCATTCCAACATTGAGGCCATATTTGTCGGTGAAGAACATTCGTTCGATTACGCCACGAATGCGCCTCTTCTCACGGAGAAAGTTGTTGATTGTTTCGTCGACTCTAAGCACCCGCTTATCCTGGTAGCGGTCTTCGAGTACTTTTGTTTGTTCTGCGTCCGGAATCCGTGAAATCCCCGCCGTTTCATCTGCTCGTGCCGATCGAGTCGCTGCCTCAACCAGGACATCATCACTGGCAACGGATTTTGCGAATTGGATATTCTCGGAGAGGAAGACGTCGACAGCACTTGCGGCAGTAACTGAAGCACGTTGTATTTGCTCACCGTGCTCGATCGCTCTGATGAAATTCATGTAGGCTACCAGGCAGGCCAGCGCAATCGACAGCCCAGTCAAGAGCAGAACGGCAACGGATAGTTTCATCCCAAGGGTTTTAAGCCCCATCCTTCCAAGCAATTGCAGGGCATCGAGGCTGTTGAACCAGCTCTTCTTTTTTGCTTCTGGATTCATGCGTGTACTCACTTCGGGGCTGTCATCAACTGGACCCAGGAGGGCGATCGCAGTGGATTACGCTTGTGTCCTCTAAGATTTGCACTTTCCTGGGTGATTGGCCGGAGGGGACAAAGAATGAGTGACAATGACGGATCCCAAAGTAGGTAAAACTTGCACCCAGAACTCTACAGGGTGAGCCATTCGCACTAGTGAAGGGGCACAGCACGCAGCCTCAGGAGCGCTGGCAAGACTGAAAAAACACCAGGCTGGCCCTATTATGCCTTCTACGGCAATGCAGTCAACACTATTCTAAGATTTGTGTTCGAGGCGTAAGTTCTTTAGAAAGAAAGATGTTTTGACGCGCCAGCGAGTCTCCATTCTGGAGAAGGAATGTGTCAGAGCTGGTCCGGAATCGGCGGGCCAATGTAAGCTAAACTGCACCCATTAGACTCTTCCAGTCTTCGAGAGATTTGATCCTCATATAATGATTTGTCTTCTTTTCGTCACCGATGGTGCTCACTTGTTTCGATGCGTAATTGTGTCCAGGGAACAACTTAGTGCCTTCCGGAAGTTTTGATAAGACCTGCGTCAGGGAGTGGTACATCGCTTCCGGGTCGCCGCCGGGCAAATCGACTCGCCCGCAACCACCTATAAAGAGCGTATCTCCTGAAACCAATGAGTCTTCCGCTAGAAAGCATTGACTGCCTGGGGTGTGTCCCGGAGTGTGGACAAGCCGAACTTTCACATCACCAATTGGTACCTCATCGCCACCCTGGTGCTTTTCCAGATCGCTCTCTGAGAGACCCGTTACCTGCTTGACCCCTTCACTTTCCGCTGCATTCACATGAACCTTAACCGGACGCAATGTGATTAGGTCGGGCAAACCGGCGATGTTGTGGCCGAATATGTTTCCTCCTACGTGGTCGGGATGATAATGCGTTACCAGGGCGCCTACAAGATTCATTTCATCCCGTTCCGCCGCATCGATAATTCCCTGAATGTCCCACGCAGGATCAACCGCCATGCACACGCGCCTTTGATCGTCGCCTACCAGATAAACAAAGTTTGCCATTTGCGATGCAAAGTAGTCAGCAGTGGCAAAATCGCGACCCGCAAGAAGCTGTTTAATGTAAATGCCCAACTTGACTCTCTCCCTTACTCGTGTTCACAGCACCCGTTACCTTGAAAAGTTGCTTATGCGTAGGGTAAAAAAAGGTCCCATGATTAGAACAAATTGTATTCGCGGTACTATTCTCGCACTGTCGGTTTGTCTCGGCGTGATCGTGTTGTTTTCGTCTTGTGCCAGCAATGAGTCGAAGGCTAAGAAAGCCATCCAGGAGTATATGAAAAATCAGGGAGTCACTGATTTGACTATGGACTCGTTCTTTACCTCATCGAGCGTTCCTGGAAAAGCGTACACCAGCGCGACGGTGACTTATAATTTTGCGACTTCCGACGGTAAGCCTCAACGAGAATTCCTTGGTTTCATCCTGGCGCAAGAAGGCAGTGGCTGGCGTATTGAGCGCAACGTCAGTTATACAAAGGAAGAGCAGCAAGCCTTGAGGATCTTATCCGGACAAAAGTAGCGCAGACGGCATTATTTTGGACAATTAAACATTTCATTTCTGTTGCCCGCTTGTATTCTCACCGTACTGCGGGCCGTACCAGTCCAGTTCCTTTTTGAAACCGGCTTCGCCTCTTTCAAATCGCTCCTCCCCAGCACCGGCGCCGTAATATCCGGAGTGCGGAACCGGCCCATACGACCCGCCTCGCTGATCCGCTGGCGTGATCCGTTTTCGATATGGTTTTTCAAATCCCCCGCCGATTCCATAGCCCTTCGCTCGCGGGCGCAGGCTGCGTGAAGGGTGATTATTGGGCGGCGGCGCTCCGATTTCTGTAGTACTGACAGAATCAGTTGGTGATGTTTCGTCTGACATATGTATCGTCGATTTCTTTGTGATTCACATGGAAGATGCTTTCGCCTGTTCCGCTTCATCGTCGAGCGACTCGTCGTTTTCTTCGTCTTCACCTCGAAGACGGCCGGTGTACCCGTATTGACGAAGCCGTCGATAGAGAGTCCTGCGGTCGATTCCAAGGACTTTAGAAGTCTTGATCTGATGTCCGCCCATCTTTTCAAGTACTCTCAGAACATATCTTCGTTCGACTTCAGCGAGCGTGGCTCCGTCGAGGGTGGCTTCATGGACGATATCGCGTTCGGGAGCAGTGACGCTAACCGGTAAATCCTCCGGCAGCAGTATTTCCCCCCGACCCATGGTGAGAGCGTGCTCAACCGCGTTTTCGAGTTCACGAACATTTCCGGGCCATGAATGAGTCATCAACACCCTCATTGCCTCATTGGCAAATCTTCGTGGAGGCTCGCCGTGCTGTTGTGCGAACTTCTGAAGGAAGTGGTGTACGAGAAGCGGAATGTCTTCGCGACGGTCCTTTAGATCCGGAAGACGTACCGGCACTACGTTAAGACGGTAGAACAGGTCCTGGCGAAACTCTCCCCGTTTGGCTGCGTCTTCAAGGTCCTGATTGCTCGCGGATACAAGCCGAATATCAATCTGAATATTTTCGCGACCACCAACCCGCCTTACAACACGCTCCTGCAGGACGCGCAGCAACTTGACCTGAAGACTTTGGGATAGAGTATTGATCTCGTCGAGGAAGACCGTGCCGCCCTGCGCTTCCTCGATCAGCCCGCGTTTTGTTTCGTGGGCGCCGGTAAAGGCTCCCTTTTGATGCCCGAACAACTCGGATTCAAGTAGAGTGTCGGGGATCGCTGAACAGTTTATCGGCATGAAGGGCGCGTCACGACGATCTGAGTTGTAGTGAATTGCCCTGGCGACCAGTTCCTTCCCCGTTCCGGTCGATCCGGTAATAAGCGCCGAAGCATCCCTGCGAGCAGCTATTCGTCTGATCACTTCGAACAGTTGCTGCATAGGTTTGCTTCGACCCACGATATTCGAAAAATTATAGCGATCTCTTACCTCCGCGCGCAGTTCCCTGACTTCCCGCCGGAGGCTGCGTCTTTCCAGCGCCTTCTCGACCGTGATGGCTAGCTCGTCAAGCTGGAAGGGCTTTCCAATATAATCCTCAGCCCCAAGCTTCATAGCTTCCACCGCCGAGGAGATCGAACTAAAGGCGGTCATAATGACTACGGCCATTTCCGGCCAATCGACTCGGATTCTGGCGAGCAATTCAAGACCGCTCATCCCAGGAAGCTTTATGTCGGTGATGACGAGCGCGTAATCCCTTTCCTCCAGACGTGCCAGTGCCTGCTCACCATCTGCGGCGGTATCAACCTGACATGCCTTTTCAGAAAAGAACGTGGTTAGAAGCTCGCACATAGGAGCTTCGTCTTCGACTATTAGAATTCTTTGACTGATATTGCTCATGATCTCGATGTCATGGTTGTTTGGTTTGGGGTGGCGGCCTTATCGGCAAGTACACCGTCAGTCCTTTACCCTGTTCGCCGGTTTCTGCTGCTGTTTTTGCGCCGGCGTCTTCAAGAATACTCCTGGCCAGATGTAATCCTATACCCGTCGTTTCGTTTTCTCCTTCTGAAATGAACGCTGCCAAAGACTCGGAGAAGTCGTGCGCGCTTTGATTGGCATCAGTTCCTTCGAATGTGATTCCCACGAACCCGGGCACCTCGTTTCCCTGCGCGATTACAACGTGAAGGTGGCCTCCCCCGACATGCTCGATAGCATTTACGAGCAGGTTGAAGAACGCCTGGCGCAACTGAGCCGCTTCTCCATATATCAGCGGGGGCGTTATTCTGCAAGTAATGCTGGCTTTGACATTCGCGCGACGCAAATGATGGCCAACTAAACCCAATGAATCTGACAATAGAGCCTTTATTTCAATCGCATCTATTCTGCCCTGCGGAGACCTGGACAAATTGAGTGCCTCGCCGAATACTGCGGCGATTCTACGTGTCTGTTCGAGTATGGCGGTCAATTCTTTGTAACCCTGGCCGTCCGGTTTGGTCCTCATCAACAAGAACTCGGCATAACCAGAGATAACATTTAGCGGCGTCCCAACATCATGTGCGACGCCCGAGAATAGTTGTCCAAGTGTTGCGAATCGTTCAGCCTCTCGTAATTGCGCGTTTGCGCGCCGCTCACTCGTGTCGTCCCGGATCAGTCGCAAAAACCCGCAGGTCTTCCCCTGATCATCGAACCATGGCAAAAGCGTCACGCTGAGCATCTTCCCATCGACGAGCACCCTCTTCTTGAGCTGAATGACTTCCGAGCTTTCAACAACCTCCCGGTGCGGGCACGTTATTCCGGCGTGGTGAAAAAGGTCCTCGCAGCTGAGATCCTGCATCTCGGAGAGAGACTTGCCATACAAATCGCAAAGCTTGGAGTTGGCCCATAAGATCTTTCCGGAAGCCGAATGTACGCTGAGGCAGTCAGGTAATGCATCAACGACTGATCTCCAGAATGAATCGGACGGAAGTCCGAGAAACTCTTCGTCCCTTGCGGTAAGAGCAATCGAATTGTTCGAGCTGCTTGGCATTACTTAAGGTGGAGACTATGCCACCTGGACAGACTGCAAAAAGTTGGTTTCACAAGGACGCACTGAGCGAATGCTCTAATAGTTGATTGTGACTTGAAATCTTGAGGAATTCAACGGGAGGACAATGATTATGTCCTCCCTGGAATCATCAACTGCTTCGAAAGGTCCAGACACGCTCGAATAGTATCGAGAATTGCCTTGGGTTTACCGGCGGATATTGCAAGGCCGCCGGATAAATGGTGACGGCCTCCCGACCAACGAGACAGTTGGCAGAAGCGCTTGCAGCACTGCGTTCGCTTGAATACCAGTCGATATCCTACCTACTACAAGCGACCCGGGAGACGACAATCTCAATCCGTCAGGGTCGAGCTCTAAAGAATTTATCGCAACCACGTCCGATCGATCGGCATAATAGTCGATCCGATCAACGCGACTTCCCATCAACCCTATAAGCTCGAGTGAAGAATCTTTCAGGTCTGTGGGAATCCCTACAGAGTACAAACGACCCGAATAAGTGGACACCAGCCACTGGGCATCGCCACTAACGAGATTCGAGAGGCCGCCTTCACCGGCGAACTCATCGCTGAATGTACGAACCGAAGTAACCTTGTTCTTCTTGCCAAGCTTCGCTATCGCGACCACCGAAGCGACGCCGGCATTTATGTGCATGTTCGACGGGCGAGAAATGCGACCTTTCCTCCCGTTGCTCGGCCGTGAAATTTGAGTTGTAAACCCAGGTTTCACTATGCCGATCGTTCGCTTTGCAATGCCATACTGAGTCAGCAAAGGCGTGGTGTCCTTGATTGAAACCCGGGCCAACTCCGGGAACGAGTACATGTGCTTCACCGTCGCCTGGACGCCATCGCTTCGAAGATCCACGGAGCACAACGAACCGTCGTTAGTAGCAAAGAGCGCTAACTCCGAATCGGCATCGGAAGCAATCACGATGTTGCTCCCGCTGGTCAACGAGACACCCGCGGGCAATTGCTCGGCGTATACTCGCTTCAAGATTTCAAAGGTGCCATTGTCATTCAACCTGTAAAACGAAATCTCTGACGACACGACACTGTCTTTGCTGGCAGTATTCTTGTTCCAGCAGACCGAAACCACGTTGGTTTCCGGATCGACGTCAAGAAAGGAGATGGTGTCGTTCTCGGTGTACTCACTCTCCGGTACGATTCCGACGCCATATAGATAACCGTGCTCCAGGTTGTAAGAGAAAATTGACGCACCGTTTGTGAAGACCATCAACTCGCCCTTTGCGCCAAATGCAAAGTCCAGCGGTGCGTTGCCGGTGTATGGTGCATTGACCCCCTGGATATCAATTGGCACCACAGTGGTGTCGAATACTGCTTTTCCACTGTCGTCAAGATTCAGCTTCACATAGGCGATTACATCGATCGGGATGGTCTCTCCATCTTTCTCTTCAAACCTTGTGCCCCTGACATACACATTGCTCGTCGCTGGATCGAATACGACTCTCGTGGGGAAATAAACAGTCTTAGCAGAGTCCAGTTTTGCATCCCAGGCGGTGAGTATCTTGGAGACTGGCGTACTGTCAGACTTCTTTGTATCAAGGACGTATATGAGGTTGTTATCCAGTTGACTGATGTCCAAATCACCGTTGTCTGCGACACCCTTCGAAGGCCAATAAGGAGCTACCAATACGAAGCGTCCATAGGCAAGAACGGTGTTGTTAGTCGCACCGGTGACACCGCCGAGCGGAACCGAATAGATTGGTAGGGATGAAGCTGCTTTCAGGGAATAGCTGACTGTGCCGCACACCAGCAGCAGGACCAGTAAAACGACAACAATCCGTCTACTTTGAATTCCTTTAAACAGTCCAAACATATTCACCTTCCTCATTTCGAAGCCGTGATTCGGTTCCAAACCTAATTGTTTCCTGCTTGCCTTGGATCCTGGAGCTTCCTGGATGAAACTTTCTTGCTCCGCTTAACGCGTACTGCAGTGGTCTGATTTCCAACTCAAAATCTGCGACTCACCGATCACTGATTGGACGAACCTACACCACTCCGACCCAATCATTTAGATTGCGATAATATTTTCAAACGACCTGACGTGTCAAGCCTTTTTCCGGTTTTCTCCAAGCCTTCCAACCACTTGCACGGCCCGGATCATTCCTCACCGATCAAAACTCCCCTACGCACGAGCCTCTTTTTGAAGACCAAGTTGCGCCAGCTTTAGTCTGAGACCACGTCGGGAAAGACCCAGATCGATCGCGGTCCTCGAAAGATTGTTCTTGTTTCGAATCAGAGCCTCCGAGATCAGCTGCCGCTCGAGGACCGCTGTAGCCTCTTTAAGTTTTGGTCTCGCTCCATCCGACTTCCCTGTAAATGCTGCCCCAGCACCATTTGGACTTCTCTCGTACCTGGCTGGACTCTCAGCCGGAATCCGCTCGCCGCCCCACCGCGATCGATCGGATCCAGCCGGTCTCCTGGGATGAATAACCTCAGGAGATAAATCGTCGATAGTTATTCTCGCGCCATCCAGGGCATAGGCTACAACTCTCTCGAGCTCGTTTCTAAGCTGTCGAACATTTCCCGGCCAGTCATGTCCGGTAAGGGCATCAATTGCTTCCTGCGTTAGAGTCAACGGTTGTTTTCCAGCCCGCGTAGAAAAATGGTCGAGGAAATGAGCCGCCAGCACCGGAACCTCCTCGCGCCGCTCCCGAAGCGGCGGAACATGAATTCGAATTATGTTGAGCCGGTGGAAAAGGTCCTCTCTGAAACGCCCGTCCTCAACAGCACGCTCGAGATCAGTGTTGGTTGCGGCGATGATTCGAACGTCAACGCGCAGCGGCTTTGTTTCGCCGAGCGGTTGGATCTCTCCCTCCTGGAGGAACCTCATTAATTTCGGCTGCACCTCCAGCGAGAGATCTCCGATTTCATCGAGGAACAACGTACCGCCATCAGCCGCCTTGATGATACCGGGATAGTTCGTCGTGGCGCCGGTAAAAGCACCTCGTCGATGACCGAACAGCTGGCTATCAATAATCTCCTTTGGGGCAGCTGTGCAGTTGAAAGGCAGAAAGATCGCACGAGCGCGAGCGGATTGGTTGTGGATATGTCGCGCAACCAACTCCTTACCGGTTCCCGACTCGCCGGTTATCAGAACAGTCACGTCGCTGGTTCTTATCTTATAGATCTTTTCAATTACATCGAACATCGATGTGCTTGCGACTATGAACCCGGGCATTATCGTTTGGATGCGTTGTTCGAGACTGCGTGTCGTTCCTCCGCGCGCCGCTACACGAAGTGAGCAGGTTTCAAGGCCTAGTTCTGCTTGTCGCAGGAGCGGCTGGAGCCTTCCGATGTCCAGCGAACCGTTGGGCCGAATATAAACAACCACTGGAGGGTTAACATTGTCTCCGAGTTTTACGAGGTATCCCTCACCCATCCGGCTGACGCTCTCGTCTGAGGATGTATCCAGAGTTTTGCAAAGCTTTTCGGCCTCGGTGCGGCTCACGCCTTGAACCACTAATGGCTCTGGTCGTCCGGTGGGCTCTACTCTACAAATCACTACTGTCCCAACATTGAGATTCTCGAAGATCACCGCGGCAAGCTCCTGCACCAGAAGCTCCCGCGATGCCGATGCTTCGATCAGCCTTTGCATCAAAAGCACGTCATTGGGTGGCGATACTCGCCACGACTGCGGCGGCTCTTCCACTTTGGCGTCGGCAGCTTGAGCTCTCTTGGTTGTTTCCAGATCGGGCTGGGCGCCAAGCCGCTCGAAAATCTGCTGGGCCTGAAGTAGATTCGATTCGGCACCTTTCGGTTCGTGCGCATTAGCCAGCAACAGACCCATTTGGTATTGACTTCGGGCCAGCTCGAATGGCATTTCGGTGGTTGTGAAGATGGAAATGCTCTGCGCGATATGTTGCTTTGCTTCCGCAAAGCGGCCTGATGCAGCTTCGAGCTGCCCGGTGAGTCTCTGGATCAGACCGGAGACTGGTAGATACATCTCTTCCTTTAATCTTCCCTGCGCCAGCTCAAGATATTCGCGTGCCTGGTCGAGCCCGCCTTGCGATATGTGAAACTCGGCAAGACCAACCATTGCTAAGGTGACTCCGTGGAGATCACCAATCGATGTTGAAAGCTGCATCGTCTCACGAAGCGTCTTGAGCGCGAGATCGTACCGTCCGGTTCCGCGGTAAGCAGTAGCGAGAATCCTGAGCGCATTGCTCTCAAGCCACTTGTCACCGATCACATCAATCAACTCCAGAGCCTTCTGGAGATGCCCTTCTGCACCATCGTATTCGCCTCGCGCCGACAGAATCTCGGCAAGCGTGATTCTCCCGGTAGCCTCATGACTCGGCTTCGCGAATTGCTGCGAAACACTTATCGCCTTGTTCAGATTCTGGATCGCCTCATCCCACGAACCCGAATGACGGAGGTTGTCGCCCAGATTGTTGTATGCAAGCGCAAGATAGTCTTTGTGGCCGCCTCTTTCCAAATAATCGATCCCACGCTCAAGATATCGGGCCGACTCTTCGTTTTCACCGGGAAACCCGTGAATCAGGATTGTGCCCAAGTCCAGCAATACTCCACCGATCAAATTTGTATTGGTTGAACCTTCGGCAAGATCGAGAGCCTTGAGATAGTTTTCTTTGGAGCTGACGAACGCTCCCTCGCTAAAGTCGACCATCCCGAGCCGCCGATAAATCTGAGCGAGTAACTCGCGATCAAGCGCCGTCTTCTGGAAACTGGCTGCGGCCACCAGGTGGTCTCGCGCAATTCGGAATTCGTTTATCTCGATGTAGGTACGACCGAGTGCATAGTGGGCTTCGCTCATTCCGAGATCATCAGCGAGTTCAAGAAATAACCGCTTGGCCTCGTTCAGACCGGCAATTGCCTTGGGGTTGTTTCTTAGATAGCTGTTAACCCACCCTAGTCGCAGCTTGACGCGAGCGCGAGTGCGCCGTGAGAGCAAAGCTACTGTTCGCGGATCATCGTATTTTTCGATGACGCTATAAGCCTCTTCGTACTTGCTGAGTTCCTCAAGGGCCTTGCTAAGCAAAGATCTGGTAACCGCTTCCTCTTCTGGTTCTGTATTTTCGTACAACAGGCTGTGCTGAAAGTGTTGCGCGGCTTCCTCATATCGAGACTTCGACAGCGCCACCTCGCCGAGTTGAAACACTGAGGAATCAGCGTTCGCTCGGCTCGTCTCAGTCCGCGCCGGTGCAACAGCCGCGGACAGCTGGCCCGTTCCGTTCCCTTCCCCTTGTCGTTTCAACATTTGTCTTACCGTGACGTGGCTGATTCGACCTACGATCCCGCGTTCCATTGCCGCGTTAGCCAGTTTTTGAGGGCTCCACTCTTTGAAGCCGTAGCCAGCTTCGACGGGATTGATACTAGCTAACCTTAACACCTCGTCAATTTGCACGTTGGAGAACCTTGGTCTGGGTCCCCCTTGCGGGCCACGCTTCTTTGCCGAAATCCCCTCGAGTCCTTCACTATTAAACTTCCGAATCCATTTCTTGATGTTGGTGGGATGAGAGCCAAATGAATTGCTGATCTCTATTGCGGTCTTACCTTCGGCAGATGCGAGTATGACGCGAGCGCGAGCGGCCTCTTCTTTGCAGGTGGACTCGGTAGATTGACTAAGTCCTTCGCGCTCCTCCGGCGTCAAAGGACGGACAAATAAGGGTT
>Ga0126382_10000020_pt1 | contig 45598 bp, 47 predicted proteins | sample PanSoiMetPlot_30_FD_92548 | JGI IMG/M metagenome (GOLD analysis project Ga0126382, IMG submission 92548) | Tropical forest soil microbial communities from Panama - MetaG Plot_30 | ecosystem: Environmental > Terrestrial > Soil > Tropical forest > Bulk soil | place: Panama | collected 2016-02-17
CAAAGCTGATGACCGAGCAGGTCAACCGGGGCCGCGCGACCGCGGCCGAACGCGATGCTGTCCTTGCGCGCATTACAGCTACGCCGGACTACGGCGCGCTGAAAAATTGCGACCTCGTAATCGAGGCGGTGTTCGAGGACCGCAAAATCAAGGCCGAGGCGATTGCCAAGGCGGAAACGGTGATCGGGGAGGGGTCGATCTTTGGGTCCAACACCTCGACCTTGCCGATCACGTCACTCGCCGAAGCGTCAAAACGCCCGGCCGACTTTATCGGCATCCACTTCTTCTCGCCGGTCGAGCGCATGATGCTGGTCGAGATCATCCTTGGTACGCAGACCGGCGAACGGGCGCTCGCCGTGGCACTCGATTACGTGCGGGTGATTCGCAAGACACCGATCGTGGTGAACGATTCCCGCGGCTTTTATGCGTCGCGCGTGGTTGGCACCTATCTGCGCGAAGGTCACTTGATGTTGACCGAAGGCGTGCCGGCGGCGATGGTCGAGAATGTCGGGCGCATGGCCGGAATGCCGGTCGGGCCGCTCTCGCTCAACGACGAGGTGGCGGTCGACCTCGCCTGGAAAATCTTGATGGCGACCGAGCACGATCTCGGTGCCGGTGCCGTCGATCCGCGCCAGAAGGCTTTGCTGCAGGAGATGGTCGAGAAGCGCGGCCGTCTCGGGCGCAAGAACGGCAAGGGCTTTTACGACTATCCGCAGACGGGACCGAAGCGGTTATGGCCAGGCCTGGCCGATCTGCAACCGCACAAGCTCGACCCCGCGCAGATCGACGTTGCGGTGCTCAAGCAGCGGTTGCTCGCCATCCAGGCGCTCGAGACCGCGCGCTGCGTCGAGGAGGGCGTCATCACCGACGTGCGCGAGGCCGATGTCGGCTCGATTCTCGGCTTCGGCTTCGCGCCGTTCACCGGCGGTACGCTGTCCTATATCGACATGATGGGCGCGAAGGCCTTCGTCGAGCTGTGCGAGCGTCTGGAAAAGGCCTGCGGTGATCGCTTCGCGCCTGCACAGCTGCTCATCGACATGGCCGCGAAAGACGACACCTTCTACAGGCGGTTCGCGGGGCGGCAGGCGGCGGCGTGAAAGCCCGAATGCTGACAGGATTTTGAACTGGCAGTACCGTCCGCGAATGCTAGATATCCGGCCGACAACGATTGCTCCGGGAGGAAGCCATGAAGCTCTACATGCATCCGATATCGATGACATCGCGGCCGGTCCGCTTGTTCATCGCCGACAACAAGATCGATTGCGAGCAAGAGGTGGTCGACCTGATGAAGGGCGCGCATCATCAGGAGCCGTATGCGTCCCTCAACCCAAACCGCCTCGTGCCGATGCTGGTCGACGGCGACTTCAAGCTCACGGAGAGCTCGGCGATCCTGAAATATCTCGCCGAGAAGATCGGCTCGCCCGCTTATCCGAAGGACCTGAAGCAGCGCGCCAAGGTCAACGAGGTGATGGACTGGATCAACTCCAACTTCTATCGCGACTGGGGCTACGGTCTCGCCTATCCGCAGCTTTTTCCCCACCACAAGCGGCGCAGTGACGAAGCCCATGCCGGCGCGATCGAGTGGGGCCAGAAGAATTCGCAGAACTGGCTCAAGCTGCTCAACGACTACTGGATCGGTCCCAAGCAGTATCTGTGCGGCGATCAGATCACTGTCGCGGATTATTTCGGCGCCGGCATCGTCACGCTTGGCGAGCTCATCGGCTGCGATTTTTCTCCTTACCCCAATATTCAGCGCTGGCTCGGCAACATCAAGAAGCTGCCGAGCTGGAACAGCATCAATCAGGAGTTCTACAGCCTGCGCGAGATGGTCAAGTCGCAGAACTTCGTGCGGGTCTAACCCGCGACCGAGGAGCACATCGGAAGCTTGCGGCGCAATGATCTGGCGACCATGACGGAGGCCATCTTGACGTCTGGCTCGTCCTCGTCGGTCGGGCCGGGCCGCCCGAGGGGCTTCATGAAGGACCGGATTGCCGGGAAGCCCCGCTGACGAGGCTGCTCATTCGGCGTGCAGGCCGAAGTCACGGACCTTTCGGAGCACTCGGGTGTTGAGAGGCCGGGCACGATCGCGTGCGCGGTGGATCACCCCAATTGCCCTCCCTGATAGCCGCCGTGTATGGTCGCGGCCCTTTCCGTCGGAACCCCCTTATGGCTCGTGACCAAGTCGACATGACGCCGATCGAAACGCGCGAAGAGCTCGTCGCGTGGTTCGAGGCAGGGGTGAAGCCGAAGTCGCAGTTCCGCATCGGGACCGAGCACGAGAAGTTCGTGTTCACGGTCGCCGGCCACAATCCGGTCCCCTATGAGGGGCGCCGCGGTATCCGTGCGCTGCTCGAAGGCATGCAGCACCTTCTGGGCTGGGAGCCGATCATCGAGGACGGCAACATCATCGGCCTGTTCGACGTCACCGGCGGTGGCGCGATCTCGCTCGAGCCCGGCGGACAATTCGAGCTTTCGGGCGCGCCGGTTGAAACTGTGCATCAGACCTGCTCGGAGCTGATGGCGCATCTGGCGCAGGTCAAGGAGGTCGCGCGGCCGCTCGGCATCGGCTTTCTCGGGCTCGGCATGACGCCAAACTGGAGCCGCGCCGAGATCCCGATGATGCCCAAGGGCCGCTACCGGATCATGACGGCCTATATGCCCAAGGTGGGCAAGCTCGGCCTCGACATGATGTATCGCACCTGCACGGTGCAGACGAACCTCGACTTTTCATCTGAAGCCGACATGGTGAAGAAGCTTCGCGTCTCGCTCGCGCTGCAGCCGGTCGCGACCGCGATGTTCGCCAATTCGCCATTCACCGAAAGCAAGCCGAACGGCTTCCTCTCGTTCCGCTCGGAAATCTGGCGGGACACCGATCCCGACCGCTCCGGCATGCTGCCCTGGGCGTTCGAGCCCGGAATGGGCTTCGAGCGTTATGTGGATTATGCGCTCGACGTCCCGATGTATTTCGTCAAGCGCGGTGATCGCTATATCGACGTCGCCGGTCTGTCGTTCCGCGACCTGATGCAGGGACGGCTTTCCGTCCTGCCCGGCGAGCGGGCAACCATTTCCGATTGGGCGAACCACGTCTCCACGATTTTTCCGGAGGTTCGCCTCAAGCGCTATCTCGAAATGCGCGGTGCCGACGGCGGTCCCTGGCGGCGGCTGCCGGCGCTGCCGGCCTACTGGGTCGGGCTGCTCTACGACGACGAAGCGCTCGATGCCGGCTGGGAGCTGGTCAAGAGCTGGACGGCCGCCGAGCGCCAGAAGCTGCGCGACGACGTGCCGAAGCTAGGCTTCAAGGCGAGCATCGCCGGCGTCAACCTGCTGCAGCTCGCGCAGACGACGCTTGCGCTGGCGGAGAAGGGGCTGGCGCGGCGCCGGCGCCTCGACTCCGGTGGTCAGGATGAGAGCCGTTATCTGCGCCCGATTCAGGAGTTTGTCGCGCGCGGCATCACCCCGGCCGAGGAGCTCTTGGAAAAATTTCACGGCCCCTGGGAACGCAGCGTCGAGCCCGTATTCAAGGAATACGCGTACTGAACCAACCTTGGTTCCGCGCCATCACTCGGCGGCAGGCGAGCGGCGAACGATCTCTTGGGCCTCCGGATTGAGCGGCCTGGTCTCACGCTCGACCTTGCTCAAGGGCTCCTGCACCATTTGCGCGTGCAAGAGGTCGAGGCCGGCAGAGATGCCCTCGGCCTGCTGTAAAGCGAGACGGTCGAGATCGCGGCGACGCACGAACTCCTCGATCGCGGCGGCACGCTCGGAATCGAGACCGAGAGCTTCGAGGGTCTTGCGCCCGAACAGGAGCGCCGACTCGAAGGTCTCGCGCACCTCGAAGTCCACGTTCCTGCCGAGGAGCTGCAACGAATGCCGGCGGTCGAACGAGCGCACGTAGATCTTCGTTCCGGGAAAGTCGGTCTGGACGAGATCGACGATGCGGCTCGCGGCATCGCGGTTGTCGACGCAGATCGCAACCAGCCGGGCCTCGATCGCGCCAGCGGCGCGCAGGACGTCGAGCCGGGTGCCGTCGCCGTAATAGACCTTGAAGCCGAAGCGCCCGGCCTGCTGGATCATCTCGGGATCGTTGTCGATGGCGGTGACGTCGATGCCTTCGGCCAGCAGGCATTGGGAAACGATCTGGCCGAAGCGTCCGAAGCCGACCACCAGAACCGAGCCGCGCGCTTCCGAGAAGTCGTCGGGTTCCCGTTCGTCGGGCCGCACTAGGCGCCGCAACAGCGCATCCGTCAGCGAGGCGACCAGAGGGCCCAACAGCATGGTGGTGGCGGCGATGGCGGTCAGGATGCTTGCCTGGCTGGCATCGAGCACGCCGAGCGATGCGCCGAGCGGGATGAGCACGAAGGCGAACTCCCCGGCGCCCGTCAGCACCGATCCCGCGCGCAGCGCGTCGTAGCGATGGGTGCAAGTCGCGCGAAAGAGAAGCCACACGATCGCGGCCTTGAGCAACGTGATGACGACGGCGGCGGCCGCGATCAGCCAAATGTTGGCACGCACGACAGCGACATCGATGCTCATGCCGATACCCATGAAGAACAGTGCCAGCAGCAGGCCGCGGAACGGCTCGATGTCCGCTTCCAGCTCGTGCCGGTAATTCGACTCGGCGAGCAGGACGCCTGCGAGAAAGGCGCCGAGCGCCATCGACATGCCGGCCTTCTGCATGAGCAAGGCGGCGCCCAGCACGACCAGCAGCGCCGCCGCGGTCATCGCCTCGCGCGCGCCGGTCTGGGCCAGCAGTCGGAAGAACGGATTGAGCAGGTAGCGGCCGGCGATCACGATCAGCGCGATCGCTCCGGCGATGAGAGCTACCGCGCGCAGGCCGTCGGCCAGGCTGGCATGGGGACTGGCGTCACCCTGCGCGAGCAGCGGCAGCACCGCCAGCAGCGGCACGACCGCCATGTCCTGGAACAGGAGAATGGCAAAGGCGCGCTGGCCGTAGTCGTGCTGCAGCTGCCCGCGCTCTTCCAGGATCTGCAGGGCAATGGCTGTTGCCGACATCGCCAGGGCGAGGCCTGCGATCACGGCGCCACGCCACTCGATCAGGCCGGCGACGTAGGCGAGCGCACCGATCGCCACAGCGGTGATGGCCAATTGCGCTGCGCCGAGGCCGAATATGGCGCGCCGCATCGCCACTAGCCGGCCGAGCTCGAGCTCGAGCCCGATCAAAAACAGCAGCATCACCACGCCCAGCTCGGAGACCGGAATGATGCTCTCGGGCGTTCCGAACACCGCGAGGCCGAAGGGACCGATGACGATGCCGGCGACGAGATAGGCGATGATCGCCGACAGCCCGAGCCGTCGCGCGATGGGCACGCTCAGGACCGCGGCAGCCAGCAGCACGACCCCGAATGTGAGAAAGCCGAATTCGCCGTGTTCCATGCTCGATTCCGTGATGAAGCCGAATTTCCGTGATGAACCCGGCGCCTGCCGCTGACGGGCCTCGCTTACGCCCGCACCCTTCTCTAACATGGATCGCATGGCGGGGCGGCGCGAGGCGAGGGCCTGGCATGGTGCGAGATTGTCTCGGGCTGGGGGTCGGCTTGTTGGTCGCGCTCGCCGCGTTCGGCGCGCCTGCCCAGGCTCAGGTGGGTTACGACCGGCCGGGTGGCGACTACGCCAGCTTCCCTATGCGCTCCGCCGATCCCGCCCAATGTGCCGCCCGCTGCGAGCGCGATCCGCGCTGCCGGGCCTGGGGCTTTTCCTATCCGGTGACCGAGAACGCCAACGCGGTCTGCTGGCTCAAGTCTCGCGTGATGCCGCGGGTTGCAACACCGTGCTGCGTGTCCGGGGTGCGCGGGACCGGAGTGATCGAGCCGCGCAGCGCGCCGCTCGAATTCGGCGTCGATCGCACCGGCGGCGATTACAAGCAATTTGAGATTCCGGCTGATCCCAGCGGCAAGAGCTGCGAATCGGCCTGCGAGGGTGAGGAAGGTTGCCGTGCCTGGACCTATGTGCGGCCGGGCTATGTCGGCTCATCCGCAGTCTGCTATCTCAAGAACCACATCACCCGCCCGGTTCGCAAACCGTGCTGCATTTCCGGGGTGGTGCGATAGCTCCGCGACTAGTGTCCGGCGCGCGGAAAATTGATGAGCCGCAGCCGCGTTTACGGCGCACCGCCGGGCACGTTGAGGGGTTTGCGTCGTTATCTACGTAGACCAGCTCATTATTGGAGGCATCCATGCTCAGATCCGTCATATTGTCCGGGGCCTTCGCGCTGTTGACGGGGGTCGCCCTCGCGCATCATGGCTGGGGCAGCTACGACGCCGCAAAACCGGTGACCGTCACCGGTCCGATCGTGACCTCGAAGTTCGAGAATCCGCATGCCACGATCACGGTGAAGGGTACTGACAAGGTCTGGACGGTCACGCTTGCGCCGACCTCGCGCATGACGAGCCGCGGTGCCACCGAGAAGATCATCGCCGTCGGCCAGAACGTCTCGGCCTACGGCTATCCCTCGACCGTCGAGAAGGACGAGATGCGGGCCGAGCGCATCACGGTCGACGGCAAGACCTACGAGATGCGCTGATGACCGACGCGGCGCCGGCGATCTTCGTTGCCCTTGAGCAGTCCGGCTTCGCGGCGGCCGTCAGGCAATCGCCGTGGCTCTATCCTGCCGCCAATATCGGGCACATCGTCTCGCTCGTGTTTTTCGCGGGCGCGGTGGCGATCATGGACGTCCGGCTGCTCGGCGGCTTCGCCGCGACCGCTCCGGGACGTCTGCTCGCGCGGGCGCGCATTTTCGCCATTGTGGCGCTGGCGGGCATGGCGGTCACCGGCTTCATGCTGTTCTCGGCCGAGGCGAGCCATCTTGCGGTCAACCCGGTGTTCCAGCTCAAGGCCGCGCTGTTTGGTGCCGGCGTCGTGAATGTGGCGCTTTACGAATTCCTCGCAAGGCGCGAGGTGGACAAGCTGCCGCCCGGTGCGATCATGCCGGCACGTGCGCGGGCCGCGGGCGTGCTGTCTCTGGTCATCTGGGTCGCGGTCGCCGCCTGCGGCCGCAGCATCGCTTATTTTTGACTCGAGCCGTAACTTCGTTCGTCACCCCGTGCCGCCGACGGTGATGCGGTCCATGCGCAGGGTGGGCTGGCCGACGCCGACCGGGACGCCCTGGCCGTTCTTGCCGCAAGTGCCGATGCCGGGATCGAGCTCGAGATCGTTGCCAATCATGCTCACGCGGTTGAGGTCGGTCGGACCGTTGCCGATCAGCATGGCGCCCTTGACGGGCTGGGTCCGTTTGCCGTCTTCGATCTTGTAGGCTTCGGTCACCTGGAACACGTACTTGCCTGAGGTGATGTCGACCTGGCCGCCGCCGAAGCTGACGGCATAGATGCCGTTCTTGACCGACGCGATGATCTCGGCCGGGTCGCGTTCGCCGGCCAACATGTAGGTGTTGGTCATGCGTGGCATGGGCACATGGGCATAGCTCTGCCGGCGGCCGTTGCCGGTCGGCTTCATGTCCATGAGACGCGCGTTCTGGCGGTCCTGCATGTAGCCGACCAGGACGCCGTCCTCGATCAGCACGGTGCGATTGGTCGGCGTGCCCTCATCGTCGATCGAGAGCGAGCCGCGCCGCTGCGCGATAGTGCCGTCGTCGACCACGGTGACGCCCTTGGACGCCACGCGCTGCCCCATCAGCCCGGCGAAGGCCGAGGTCTGCTTGCGGTTGAAGTCGCCTTCGAGCCCGTGCCCGACCGCCTCGTGCAGCATCACGCCGGGCCAGCCGGGCCCGAGCACCACGTCCATCTCGCCGGCCGGCGCCGGCACGGCCTCGAGATTGATCAGCGCCTGGCGTACGGCATCGTCGGCCGTGCTCTGCCACGCATGCGTCTCGAGGAAGCGCGCAAAGCCTTCGCGCCCGCCATAGCCGTGGCTGCCGGCCTCCTGGCGGTCGCCGTCGCCGGCAACGACCGAGACGTTCACGCGCACCAGCGGGCGCACGTCGCGGTAACTTTCGCCATCGGCGCGCAGGATCTCGATCACCTGCCAGGTCGCGCCGAACGAGATCGAAACCTGCCGGACGCGCGGGTCCTTGGCCCGGGTATAGGCGTCGATCGTCTCCAGCAGCCGCACCTTGGTTTCGAAGCTCGGTGCCCCGAGTGGATTTTCATCGCCGTAGAGGCGGACATTGGTGCGGCCGGGCGGCTCCGCGTATCGGCCGGAATAGCCACCCTTGACCGCGCGCACGGCGTCCGCGGCGCGCGCCAGCGCTGCCTCGGAGACATCGGAGGAATGAGCATAGCCGACCGCTTCGTCCTTGACGGCGCGCAGTCCAAACCCCTGGTCGGTGTTGTAGGTCGCCTGCTTGAGCCGGCCATTGTCGAACACCAGCATCTCGGACTGAGCGTATTCGAGATAGAGCTCGCCGTCGTCGGCGCCTTCAAGCCCGCGGACAAGATGGCGGCGGGCGTCCTGGCGGTCGAGGCCGGCGCGGTCGAGCAGCGACATGGTCGGTGAGGTCATGGGACGATCCTGGTTCCGGGATTCAAAAGACAAGATAGTCGTCGGCCGCGACCGTTGCGAGGGGTGTGACGAGCGGTTCGTGTACGGCGAGTCCTGCTTCGACCAAGCAATCGCAGGCGTTTACGGCTGTGTAATGAAGTTCGGGAACAATCCGAACATACGACTCACCGGTTTGTAGGGACGACCGCGGTATCGGGTGATCCCTCGATCACCAGGTCCAGGACGGGCTCCATGATCGGTCGCTTTTCAGCTGCCACCCTCACCTTCATTTCGTCGGTTGTTCTCGGGACGGGAGCCGCATCTGCCGGCTGCGCCGAGGACCTCACGCGCATCCAGGTCGCGGCGTCGGCGGCCTCGCCGGACATCCGTGCCGCGGTCAACGGGCTCGTCGCCACCGCGCAAGCACGGGCCAGGGCACGAGACAAGAGCGGTTGCGCCGGGGCAACGACGGAAGCGCTCCGCCTTCTCGACTTGCCCGTCTTGGCTCCGGTCACATTGTCCACGCCGGTGCCCGGGGTCGATCGACGGCCGCAGCCGCCCGCCGCGGGATCGCAAGCGCCCGCGACCGATGGCTTGGCAAGCGCCACGAAACCAATGGGGAGCGCGCCGTCGCCAAGCAAGCCGCTATCACCGCGAGCGGCTCGCCAGCAAGCCGGCAAGACGAAGGGCGACCAGCCCCAAAGGGCGAACCTGAGCCAGAAGGAACCGGCCCAGAAAGAGCTCGCTCAGAAGAACGACTGGTACGTGATCACGTCGGATGTCATCGGAAGCGATGTCATGGCGCAGGATCGTCCGGGCGAGAATGTCGGCAAGATCGAGGCGCTGGTGATCGACAGCACGACCCGCCAGGCCACGCTGGCGTTGATCGAGACCAGCGGAGTGCTCGGGTTCGGCGAGAAGCTCATCGCGGTGCCGTTCAGCGCGATACAGTTCTTCGGGCGCTGGGATCGTCCGTTGATCCGCGCCAATGTTGCGACCCTTCATTCCGGCCCACGCGTCACCAACGCCGATATTGGCGACCTGGTGTCGAACGCGAAATGGCGTGCCGATTTGGCCAAGCATTTCAACGTGGCGCCACTTCCGAGGCCGAAGGGCCCGGCTTCATCGCCGGCCGCCGCGATCGCGTCGCGGCTGCAGCCTCCCGCCTCCATATCGGCAACTGCGTCGGTGACCGGCGATCCGGCGGAACCAATCCGCACAATTCGGCGGTGAACCGCTATCTGCAAAGCTGGGACGTTCCAAACGTCTTCGTGTTCGGCGCCTCGGCATTCCCGCAAGCTCATGTGAGTGCCGCGCGGAGCGAACTCATCTCGCTGACGAGCGCTGCGTGAGACGGCGCGGCTCCCCCTCAGGGAAGCTTGTCGTAGCCTTCGCCGAAGCCCTTGAGGCTCATCGGAAAGCCGATGCCCTCCTCGGGGGTCTGGAAGATGATGAAGGTTGCGGTCTGACCGCCGCGCAACTGCTTCACCAGATTGTCATCCATGACCACCTCGGCCACGCAGCCGTTGGGCAGGCAGCGGACGAAGCCGGCGCGGCCGACATCGGCTTGATCGATCTTGAGGCCGAGGCCTGAGGGGAGCAGGACGCCGACCGGCGCCACGACCCGCATCAGCCGGCTCTTCTGATCGGCGGTCTTCAATACGATGACGGTGAGGCCGACATTGGCGCGATCCTCGGCGGTGACGCTCTGGATCAGCGCGCATTGCTCGCCCTGCGCGCCGGGGGGCGTGTCGCAGCGGACCTGCCAGTCGCTGTGGACCGATTTGACGGCTCCCTGCGCGCCGGCGCGCTCGGCCGCTCCGGCCATGGCAAATGTCGCCAAAACGGCCACCGCCAGCGGCGCCCGCATAGCGTGAAAAAGCATTCCCGGGCTAAATGAACCTATTGTCCCGTGCATCGAAATTGTCCCGTGCCTCGAATCGCCCCGCGACACCCGACTTTAGGTCAGGCAAGTCCCTCGGACCATGGTCGGACGGCCGTGTCAAGGATTAGTAAAACCGGCCATTGTGGCCGAGAAAGGGTCGAAAAGACGGCCCTCGGCAGGGGCGTGCCGCGTCGGCCTTTGGTCGCATGAAAGATATGGCGGGGTGCATTGCGACTGGGCTGGAATTATGGTTTGAGAGGCCAGGATTCCCCTCAGGTTCCGCCGCACGCGCGCCGAGGAGCCCGCCGAGGAAACTGTACCCTCGGCGAATGCTGTACTCACCGTGCGGGCGGTGGCAGCGGCTCCGGCCGAAGGTGCGGCGGGCGCCTTACGAGCCACATTCGAAGGAGCAATGCGGACGATGCTGGTGCTCAAGCGGTTGACCCTTTTGGCAATGACGGTGGGCGTCATTCTGACGGGTGGGGGAGCGGCTTTGGCCGGGGTCGGACAGCCTTCGGATTGGCAGCTTGGGCTGCAGCAGCCCGTCACTGAGGTCATGGAACGGATTGTCTCGTTCCACAACCTGTTGCTCTACATCATCACCGCCATTGCCGGATTCGTGCTGGTGCTGCTGATCATCATCATGGTGCGGTTCAATGCCCGCGCCAATCCGGTGCCGTCGCGAACGACGCACAACACCCTGCTCGAAGTGGCGTGGACGGTCATCCCGGTCCTGATCCTCGGGGTCATCTTTGTCCCGTCGATCAGGCTGCTGCTGCTCCAGCTGAACCTGCCGGCAGCCGATCTCACGATCAAGGCAACCGGCAAGCAGTGGTACTGGACCTACAACTACCCCGACAACGGCAAGTTCGAGTTCGACTCGCTGATGCTCAAGGATGGCGAGCGCAAGGAAGGCCAACCGCGGCTGCTTTCAGTCGATAACGACATGGTGGTGCCGGTCAACAAGACCGTGCGCGTGATCACCACCGGGTCCGACGTCATCCACGCGTTCGCCGTGCCGTCGTTCGGGATCAAGATCGACGCGATTCCCGGCCGCCTCAACGAGACCTGGTTCAAGGCCACCCGCGAAGGCGTCTATTACGGCCAATGCTCGGAGCTCTGTGGCAAGGATCACGCATTCATGCCGATCGCCGTCCGCGTGGTCAGCGAGGAGGCGTTCACCGCGTGGGTGGAAGACGCGAAGAAGAAGTACGCCCGGGACGAAATCGTGCCGCCGACCAATGTCGCGGCGGCCCAATCGACGGCCCGATGATGCCGCGCGGAGGCGCGACACGGTGAGCGGGCGACAAACTCGAAGGACTTGAGTCATGGCTACGACGGCAAAAGCTCACACCGATGACCACGGCGGACACGATCACCCGCATGGTTGGCGGCGCTATCTCTATTCGACCAACCACAAGGACATCGGCACGATGTACCTCGTGTTCGCGCTGGTCGGCGGGCTGGTCGGCGGCACGCTGTCGATCGGAATGCGGCTCGAGCTGATGCATCCGGGGCTGCAGTTCTTCCACGAGTCCCACACCTTCAACGTGTTCACGACCGCGCACGGCCTGATCATGATCTTCTTCATGGTCATGCCGGCGATGATCGGCGGGTTCGGCAATTGGATGGTGCCGCTGATGATCGGCGCGCCGGACATGGCGTTCCCGCGCATGAACAACATCTCGTTCTGGCTGCTGCCGGCGTCGTTCGCGCTGCTGTGCATCTCCCTGTTCGTGGAAGGCGAGCCCGGCGCACCCGGCGTGGGGGCCGGCTGGACGATCTATGCGCCGCTGTCGACCAGCGGGCATCCCGGACCGGCCGTCGACTTCGCGATCCTCTCGTTGCACCTGGCTGGCGCCTCGTCGATCCTCGGCGCGATCAATTTCATCACCACGATCTTCAACATGCGCGCGCCCGGCATGACGATGCACAAGATGCCGCTGTTCGTGTGGTCGCAGTTGGTGACCGTGTTCCTGCTGCTGCTCGCGCTGCCGGTGCTCGCCGGTGCCATCACCATGCTGCTGACAGATCGCAACTTCGGCACCACCTTCTTCACCCCCGAGGGCGGCGGCGATCCGGTGCTGTTCCAGCACCTGTTCTGGTTCTTCGGCCATCCCGAGGTCTACATCCTGATCGTGCCGGGTTTCGGCATGATCAGCCAGATCGTCGCGACGTTCTCGAAGAAGCCGGTGTTCGGCTATCTCGGCATGGCCTATGCCATGGTCGCGATCGGCGGCATCGGTTTCGTGGTGTGGGCGCATCACATGTATACGGTCGGCATGTCCACCGCCGCGCAGGCCTATTTCGTGGTCGCCACCATGGTGATCGCGGTGCCGACTGGCGTGAAGATATTCTCCTGGATCGCGACCATGTGGGGCGGCTCGATCGAGTTCAAGACGCCGATGCTGTGGGCGATCGGCTTCATCTTCCTGTTCACCGTCGGCGGCGTGACCGGCGTCGTGCTCGCCAATGCCGGCGTCGACCGCTCGCTGCAGGACACCTATTACGTGGTGGCGCACTTCCACTACGTGCTCTCGCTGGGCGCGGTCTTCACGATCTTCGCCGGCTGGTATTACTGGTTCCCGAAGATGACCGGCTACATGTATTCGGAGACGATCGGCAAGCTGCACTTCTGGCTGACCTTCGTCGGCGTCAACATCGTGTTCTTCCCGCAGCACTTCCTCGGGCTCGCCGGCATGCCGCGGCGCATCGCCGACTATCCCGACGCGTTCGCCGGCTGGAATCTCGTCTCGTCGCTCGGCTCCTATGTTTCGGGGTTCGGCGCCTTGGTGTTCTTCTTCGGCGTGGTCCTTGCGTTCGTGCGCAAGGAGAGGGCGGGAGACAACCCTTGGGGTGCGGGAGCGACCACGCTGGAATGGACGCTCTCCTCGCCGCCGCCGTTCCACCAGTTCAACGAGCTGCCGCTGATCAAGTGATCGCGGTGGCGCCGCTCGTCGCGGGGAACCGTCGATGAGTGGGTCATGCAACAACTGAGATAGAAATCGATGTCACTGGTCAGCGAAGGTGCAGAACTCGCGGGGAGCAGGGCGGCTTCCGCCCGCCTGGAGCCGAGCATCGCGAGCGTCGGCGACTATGTCGCGTTGATGAAGCCGCGCGTGATGTCGCTCGTGGTGTTCACCGCGCTCGTCGGCCTCATGATCGCGCCGGGACACGTTCATCCGGTGATCGGTTTCACCGCGCTCTTGTGCATCGCGGTCGGCGCCGGGGCGGCCGGCGTGCTCAACATGTGGTACGACGGCGACATCGACGCGGTGATGACGCGCACCGCGGGCCGCCCGATTCCGCAGGGCCGTGTCGCGCCCGGCGAGGCGCTCGCCTTCGGCACGGTGCTCGCCGGTTTCTCCGTGGGCGTGCTCGGACTGCTGGTCAGCTGGGTCGCGGCGGCGCTGCTCGCCTTCACCGTCTTCTTCTACGTCGTCGTCTATACGATGTGGCTCAAGCGCTCGACACCGCAGAACATCGTGATCGGCGGCGCCGCCGGGGCGTTCCCGCCCATGATCGGCTGGGCCGCGGCGACCGGCGGCATCTCGATCGAGCCGTGCCTCCTGTTCCTCATTGTCTTCTTCTGGACGCCGCCGCATTTCTGGGCGCTGTCGCTCATTCGCACCGATGACTATGCCCGCGCCCGGATCCCGATGCTGCCGGTGGTGGCCGGACCGGATGAGACGCGGCGGCAGATCCTGCTCTATGCCTTCGTGCTCGCCCCGGTCGGCGCAGCCCCGTGGCTGCTGGGCTATGCGGGCGCGATCTACGGAGTGACGGCCATCGCGGCTGGCGGCGCGATGGCCGGGCTTGCCTGGCGGCTGCGCAACGAGCGGGACGGCGCGCGTGCTGAGCGCGCCGCGCAGCAGCTGTTCGCCTTCTCCATCCTCTACCTGTTCGTCCTCTTCGCGGTGCTGTTGGTCGAGGGCGGCCTGGGCAGCCTCGTCGGTCATGCGGCGAGAGCGCTCTGGTGAGGACATTGTTGGTGACGAAATGGACGAAAAGCCCGAGCGAGTCGTCCTTACCGAAGAGCAGAAGCGCAGCCGGCGCGCGCGCTCGATCGCGATCGCGCTTGCGCTCGGCGTGCTCGTCATCCTGTTCTACATCGTCACGCTGGTGAAAGGGCCGGCCGTGTTGAATCGTCCGCTGTGATTGCACGAGAGCCATAGGCGATGAAAACCCCGGACACCTCTGCGCAACGGCGCCGCGATCTGATGGTCGCGGGAGCGTGCGGCGTGTTCGTCGCAGCGATGCTCGGCGCAGCCTATGCGGCGGTGCCGCTTTACAACTGGTTCTGTCGCGCCACCGGCTTCGGCGGCACCCCGCAAGTCGCGAGCGTGGCGCCCTCGCACATTCTCGAACGCAAGCTCAAGGTGCGTTTCGACGCCAACGTCGTCGGCGGGCTGCCCTGGCGTTTCGAGCCGGAGCAGAACTCGATCGAGGTCAGGATCGGCGAGGTGGTGACGGTCAATTACCGGGTTGTCAACGAGTCCGCGCGCGAGACCGTGGGCATCGCGTCCTACAACGTCTCGCCACCCACGGTGGGCGCCTATTTTTCCAAGATCAACTGCTTCTGTTTCACCGATCAGCGGCTCAAGCCGGGGGAGAAGCGCGACATGGCGGTCGTCTTCTTCGTGGATCCGGAGTTGGCCAAGGATTGGGAGCAGGACGGTCTCGACACCATCACGCTGTCCTACACCATGTATCCGGCGCGCCAAGGCGAGCCGCCGCGCGTTGAAAATGGAGCGACAGTCGTCCCTGGACGAAGCTGATACGAGAATACCGAAACCAGAGAGGGGGCGCGCGCGACAGGGCGCCGCTGCCAGACGCTAGAGACGGAGAAACTTGAAATGGCCGACGCTCACGCCAAGCCGCATCACGACTATCATCTGGTCGAGCCAAGCCCGTGGCCGGCGATCGGTTCGGTGTCCGCGTTCGTGATGGCGGTCGGCGCCATCGCCTGGATGCATCACATGTTCGCGGCCGCGCCTTACGTTTTCGGAATTGGTGCGCTCGGCGTCATCTACACGATGTTCGGCTGGTGGCGCGACGTCGCCCGCGAGGCCACGTACGAGGGCTTTCACTCACGCGTCGTGCAGATTTCCCATCGCTATGGGATGATCCTGTTCATCGCCTCCGAGGTGATGTTCTTCGTGGCGTGGTTCTGGGCGTACTTCAACAGCGCGCTGTTTCCCGCCGACATGCACCAAGCCACGCGCGAGGCGCTGTTCGGCGGAGTTTGGCCGCCGAAGGGCATCGAAACCTTCGACCCTTGGCATCTTCCGCTCCTCAACACGCTGATCCTGCTCACCTCGGGTACCACGGTGACCTGGGCGCATCACGCGCTCCTGGAGAACGACCGTGAGGGGCTCAAGTGGGGGCTGATCCTCACCATCGCACTCGGAGTGGCTTTCACCTGCGTGCAGGCCTACGAGTACAGCCACGCCGCGTTCGCGTTCAAAGGCAACATCTACGGCGCGACGTTCTTCATGGCGACCGGATTTCACGGCGCGCATGTAATCATCGGAACGACCTTCCTGATCGTGTGCCTGATCCGCGCTTATCTCGGCCACTTCACGCCAACGCAGCATCTCGGCTTCGAATTTGCCGCCTGGTACTGGCATTTCGTCGACGTAGTCTGGATCTTCCTGTTCGCGTGCATCTACGTCTGGGGTGCCGGCGCCGCCGGCGCGATGCACGCGGCCGGCCATTGACGGCGGCCGTGACGGAGGAGCGCGTTCGCCTTTCCGTCACGCCAATTCGAGGCTTTAAGGGGGGCGGCTTTGTCGCCCCCTTTTTTCATCACCGAATAGCCGGGAGATCGGAGGCAAGTCATGGCGGACTACGATGCGATCATCATCGGTACCGGACAAGCCGGGCCGGCCCTGGCGCGGCGGCTGGTTGCGGCGGGATGGAAAGTCGCCATCGTCGAACGCAAGTTGTTCGGCGGTACCTGCGTCAATACGGGCTGCACCCCGACCAAGACGCTGGTGGCGAGCGCCTATGCGGCGCATGTCGCCCGCCGCGCGGCCTTTTACGGCGTGACCATCGGTGGCGCTATCGGCGTCGACATGAAGGCGGTGAAGGCGCGCAAGGATGCTGTGGTGCGCCCGTCCAGCGAGGGCGTCGAGCGGTCCTTGCGGACGCTGAAGGGCTGCACGGTCTATGTGGGTCACGCCCGGTTCGTTGGGCCGAAGGAGGTCGTGGTCGGCAATGACGTGCTCAAGGCCGAGAAGATCTTCATCAACGTAGGGGGGCGCGCAGCGGTGCCGCCGATTCCCGGATTGGATCAGGTGTCCTACCTGACCAACAGCTCGATGATGGACGTGGATTTCCTGCCGCCGCACCTGATCGTGCTCGGGGGCAGCTATGTGGGCCTCGAATTTGCGCAGGTCTATCGCCGTTTCGGGAGCGAAGTTACGGTCGTCGAGATGGCTCCGCGGCTGGTCGTGCGCGAGGACGAGGATGTCGCGCATGCCATCACCGACTTTCTGCGCGAGGAAGGCATCGATATACGCGTCGACAGCAAGGTCGTCCGCGTAGAGAAGCAGGGCGAGCAAATCGCCGTGACGATCGAGACCTCCGGCAAGCGGTCACAAGTCATCGGGACTCATCTGCTGCTGGCGATCGGCCGCCGCCCGAACACGGACGATCTCGGGCTCGACAAGGCGGGTATCGCCACCGACGAGCGCGGTTACATCCGGGTTGATGATCAGTTGAGCACCAACGTTCCGGGCATCTGGGCGCTGGGAGATTGCAACGGCCGCGGAGCCTTCACGCACACATCCTGGAACGACTTCGAGATCGCCGCGGCGAACCTGCTCGACCACGAGGACCGTCGTGTCACGGATCGCATCACGGCCTATGCGCTTTATACCGATCCCCCGCTCGGACGGGCAGGCATGACCGAGGCGGAGGTCCGCAAATCCGGGCGGCCCGCGCTGATCGCCACCAGGGCCATGGAGAATGTGAGCCGCGCCTTTGAGAAAGGCGAGACCAAGGGCTTCATGAAGATTCTGGTCGACAAGGAGACGCAGCAGATTCTCGGCGCATCTCTCCTAGGACTTGCGGGCGACGAGGTCATTCACTGTATCCTCGACACCATGTATGCGAAGGCGCCGGCCTCGGTCGTGCAACGCGCGATGCATATCCACCCGACGGTTTCCGAGCTCATTCCGACCATGCTGGGGGATCTCGTGCCATTGCAATGATACCTGCGAGTTACGCCGGGTCTGATATCGTGTGAGGGCCTTGAGAATTGAGACGCAACACGCCATCTCGGAATGGAATTGATCAGGCGGGTTCGAATAGTGGCTAACGAAGTCGTTAAACCTCCATCGCCGATGGTTGCCGGGCTTAAGGGGCGCTGCCCACGCTGCGGCAAGGGGCGGTTGTTCCAGGGCTTTCTCACCGTGCGTCCACGGTGCGAGTACTGCAATCTGGATTTCTCGTTCGTCGATTCCGCCGACGGGCCGGCGGTTTTCGTCAGCTTCTTTTCCGGTGCCGTTGTCGCCGCCTCGGCCCTGGCCGTGGAACTTCTCTACGCTCCACCGTACTGGGTCCACGCGCTGCTGTGGGTGCCTCTCGTCCTGATCACGACCCTGCTGCCGCTACGTCCGGCCAAGGGTTTGCTCATTGCCTTGCAGTACCACCACAAGGCCGAAGAGGGTCGCTTCAAGGGCGGTGACGCGACGTGAGCGCTGCTCTGTCGGGCCGACTGCGGGCCGGCCTTGCGATCCCAACGTTGTTCGCGCTCGCCGCGCTCGTGACCTTTGTCGGGCTCGGGACGTGGCAACTTCAGCGCAAGGCCTGGAAGGAGGCGCTGATCGACACCCTCGAGCAGCGCCTGTCCGCTGTCCCAGTCGAGCTGCCACGACGCGAGCGCTGGGCGAGCCTCGATCCCGCGGATGACGAGTTCCGTCGCGTGAAATTCACGGCCACGTTCCTGCCGGGAGCCGAGGCGCTGGTCTATGCCGGCAGCTCCGCCTTGCGCAGCGATGTAACCGGACCAGGTTATTGGGTGCTCGCGCCGGCGCGGCTTGCCACGGGCGGGCTGGTGGTCGTCAATCGCGGCTTCGTGCCAGAGGGGCGCCAGAACCCCGCCACGCGCGCCGCCGGCGAGCTCAATGGCAGCGTCGAGCTCGTCGGCGCAATTCGTTGGCCGGAACCGCGGGGCGCGTTCTCTCCGGCGGACGACCCCGGGCGCAATCTCTGGTTCGTGCGCGATCCTGTCGCGATCGCCGCGGCCAAGGGGTGGGGGGATGTGGCGCCGTTCTTCGTCGAGCTGGAAGCGCCGCAGCCACCTGGTGGGCTCCCGCGCCCGGGCGCACTCAGGGTGAGCCTGCGCAACGAGCATCTGCAATATGCCATCACCTGGTATGGGCTTGCCGTGGTCGTGGCCGTCATGTTCGCGTTCTGGTTTGCCGCCCGTCGCCGCGCCCTCCGTCCGGTGTGATCGCTAGTATCCGGTTCCGACGTTCGCATTCCTCGGAATGTCAAATCCGCCAGACGAGCCCTTCCTTGTGCAAGCCCGGCCTTCCCACTATGTTCAGCGCGAAGCAGCCCGGCGGCCCAGTCACCGCCAGGAATACTAGTGAATTCAATAGGTTATGCGGTCTGCCCGGCGGGCGAAGGAAGCCCGGCGCGAAGGCGGCGTAGCCTCAATCGGAGCCCGCAGGCCCGTGCGCTACGTCTCCACCCGGGGCGAGGCCCCGACGCTCGGCTTTGTCGAGGCGACGCTCGCGGGGCTTGCCCGCGACGGTGGTCTTTACGTGCCCGCGGCTTGGCCGCGGCTGGGCGAGGATGCGATCGCGCGCTTCGCCGGCCGACCCTATGCCGAAGTCGCGGTCGAGGTGATCCGACCCTTTGTCGGCGATGCAATTTCGGAGAGCGACCTCGCCCGCATGACGCGCGAGGCTTACGGCAGTTTCCGTCATCCAGCGGTCGCGCCGCTCGCCCAATTCGGGGTGAGCGATTTCGTGCTCGAGCTGTTTCATGGTCCGACACTGGCGTTCAAGGATCTGGCCATGCAACTCCTTGGCCGGCTCATGGATCACGCGCTCACGGCGCGCGGCGAGCGCACGACCATCGTGGTTGCGACATCCGGTGACACCGGCGGGGCCGCGGTCGAGGCGTTCCGGGGCCGCGCCCGCGCCGATCTCATCGTGCTCTATCCGCAAGGTCGCATTTCCGAGGTGCAACGGCGGATGATGACCACGATCGCCGACGACAACGTGCACGCCATTGCGATTGAAGGCACGTTCGACGATTGCCAGGCGCTCGTGAAGGACATGTTCAACCACCACGCCTTTCGCGACCGGGCGCGGCTCTCCGGCGTCAACTCGATCAACTGGGCGCGCATCGTTGCGCAGGTGGTCTACTATTTCACCGCCGCGGTTGCGCTTGGGTCGCCGGGCCGCAAGGTCGCTTTCACCGTGCCGACCGGCAATTTCGGCGACATTTACGCCGGCTACGTGGCGCGCGCGATGGGCCTGCCGGTCGATCGCCTGGTGGTCGCCACCAATGTCAACGACATTCTGGCCCGCACGATTTCCACCGGCAGCTATGAGCCGCGCGAGGTGGTGCCGACCTCGTCGCCGTCCATGGATATCCAGGTCGCGTCGAATTTCGAGCGCCTGCTGTTCGAGGCTTACGGGCGCGACGGCCGCGCCGTGCGCACGCTGATGGCGTCGCTCGCCCAGTCGCGCCGGTTTGCGCTGTCGGAGCCGGCGCTCTCGGAGATTCGCGCGGTGTTTTCCGCCGGCCGGGCGGACGAGGGTGAAACCGCGGCAACCATCCGCACGATGCTGCGGGAGACCGGATATTTCGTCGATCCCCACACCGCCGTGGGCATCGCAGTCGCCGAGAAGGAAAGCCGCGACCGGTCGGTGCCAATGGTGGTGCTCGGCACCGCCCACGCCGCCAAGTTCCCCGATGCCGTGGAAGCAGCATGCGGCGTGCGGCCGCCGCGGCCCGAATGGCTCGCCGATCTCGATCGGCGGCCGGAGAGAGTCACCACCCTGCCGATCGATCAGATGGCGGTCGAGCGTCACATCCTGTCCGTCAGCCGCGCTGCACACGAAGGAGCCGCCGCATGAGCGTCGAAGTCACGCGTCTTCCCACCGGCCTTGTCATCGTGACCGACGCGATGCCGCATCTGGAGACCGCCTCGCTGGGCGTGTGGGTCGGCTCAGGCAGCCGCGACGAGCGGCCGGATGAGCATGGCATCTCGCATCTGCTCGAGCACATGGCATTCAAGGGAACGTCACGACGTACCGCGCGCCAGATCGCCGAAGAGATCGAAGCGGTCGGCGGCGACCTCAATGCGGCGACCTCCATCGAAACGACTGCCTACTATGCGCGCGTGCTGCGAGCCGATGTGCCGCTCGCCCTCGACGTGCTGTCCGACATCCTCACCGACCCTTCGTTCGATCCCGAGGAGCTCCGGCGCGAGCAGAACGTGATCGTGCAGGAGATCGGCGCGGTCGAGGACACGCCGGACGACCTGATCTGGGATAGGTTGCAGGAGACCGCCTTCGCCGACCAGCCGATCGGGCGCTCGATTCTCGGAACGCCTACGACGGTCCGCTCGTTCGACCGCGCGCGGCTCGCCGCCTACCTGACGCGCAACTATCGCGGCCCCGAGATGGTGATCGCGGCGGCGGGCGCCGTCGAGCACAAGGCGGTGGTGGCGGAGGTCGAGCGACGCTTCGCGCGCTTCACCGGCCCGGAGGCGCCGGCACCTGAGCCCGCGCGCTTCGTCGGCGGCTCCCGTATCGAGACACGGGATCTCGAGCAGGCGCACATCGCGCTGGCTATGCCCGGATTGCCCCAGCGCGATCCCAATCTCTACAGCCTGCAGGTGTTCACCAATGTGCTCGGCGGCGGCATGTCCTCCCGGCTGTTCCAGGAGGTGCGTGAGCAGCGCGGACTTTGCTATTCCATCTATTCGTTCCATGCGCCCTATACCGACACCGGCATGTTCGGTCTCTATGCCGGGACCGACGCCGCCGACGCCGCCGAACTCATGCGCGTCGTGGTGGCCGAGATCCATGCCGCATCCGAGACCATCAACGAGGCCGAAGTCGCGCGGTCGAAGGCGCAGATGAAGGCCGGATTGCTGATGGCACTCGAGAGCTCGAGCGCGCGTGCCGAGCAGCTTGCCCGCCAGATGCTCAACTGGGGCCGCCCGATCCCGCTCGACGAACTGGTGGGAAAAATCGAGGCCGTGACCGTCGAGAGCACCCGCGCCGCCGGCCGGGCGCTGATCGCGCGCGGGCGGCCGGCCGTGGCCGCGCTCGGCCCCGGTGCCGGACTTGAAAGTGCAGCCACAATCGCCGACAGTCTTGTACGCCGGGCGGCGTGATATCAGAGGACCGAAGGCGGACGCAGGAGGACAGCAGGCAGACGGAAGCGCAGTTCTTTTCCGTCGTCGGTCGTCCGCCGTCCGTACCGATATTCATGGCCTTCTTCCGCACCGTCAGCTTGTCCGACCTGATGCCCGCGATCACGGGCGACGGCGTCGCATTGCGGGCGCCGCAGATGTCCGATTGTGCGGAATGGGCGGCATTGCGGGAAATGAGCCGCGACTTCCTCACCCCCTGGGAGCCGACTTGGCCTGCCGACGACCTCACCCGCTCGTCCTTTCGCCGCCGCATCAAGCGCTACTCCGAGGACCAACGCAGCGATCTCGCTTATGCGTTCTTCGTGTTTCGCAAGCACGACGACGTGCTCCTCGGCGGTCTCACGCTCGCCAATATTCGTCGTGGTTGCGCCCAGGCGGCCAGTCTCGGCTATTGGATGGGAGCGCCTTATGCGCGCCGTGGGCACATGACCGCGGCCGTGAATGCCATCATTCCTTTCGCCTTCGGGACGCTGAAGTTGCATCGGATCGAAGCCGCCTGCATCCCGGCCAACGTCGCCTCGGTCCGGCTGTTGGAGAAAACCGGCTTCAAGCGGGAGGGGTTTGCCCGGCAATATCTTTGCATCGACGGCGTCTGGCAGGACCATCTGCTCTACGCGCGCTTGCGGGACGACCCTTAACCACGCGGTCGACCGGCCTTGGGGTCGCCACGGTTTCGCTGATATAAGCGTCGGAGGCGGGGGCTTGGCCGAAAAAGTCGAGTGATTCCAATGCGTCCGGGGCATGACGAGGAGCGAAGGCGCGACCGCCGCCGCGCGGCGGTCCTGATTGTGGGCGCCGGCCTCCTCGCGGGCTGTTCGTCGCCGTCCGGCGGCATCGGCTCAGCGGAGCCCTCGCCGTCGTTCAGCAGCCGCTTCTCCAGCTTCTTCTCCAGCGCAACACCGGGCGTCAAGCAGGCAGCGTCGCCGACGCCGTCCGCGCCGGAAGTGGACTGCCCCGGCGTCGATATCCGCGCCGGCGCATCAACCCTCAACATTGCCGCCAAGACCGGCCAGGCGACCGCCGGCGACCTGCGCTACCAGCTCTCCTTCGGCCAGACCGCCCGGGAATGCTCGCTGCAGGGCGGCACGATGAGCATCAAGGTCGGTGTGCAAGGCCGCGTCATCCTCGGCCCGATGGGCGGCCCTGGGCAGGTCGATGTACCGCTGCGCTATGCGATCGTGCGTGAAGGTCCGGATCCCAAGACCATCGTGACCAAGTTCAAGCGCCTTCCCGTGGTCATCGGGCCGGATCAGAGCCACGTGCAATTCGTCGATATCGAGGAGGCATTGACCTTCCCGATGCCCGGGGGCACGGAACTGGACGCGTACGTGATCTATGTCGGCTTTGACGAGATCGGCGACAAGAACGAAAAGAAGCCCGCGGCCAAGACCGCGAAGAAGCCGGCGCAGCGCCAGCAGTAGCCGTGTACTATCCCGAGCGCGTGTGCTGTGCCGAGGCCGCGGAAGCGAGCTAGTTGAGCTTGCTCTTGAGGTCCTCGATCCCCTTGGCAATGAGATCATCGGCGACCTTGCTCTTGACCTTGCTCGTGAGGATCGCCTCGGCAGCGGCGACGGCGGCATCGGCCGCGGCCGCGCGAACGTCGGCAAGCGCCTGCGCTTCGGCCTGAGCGATCTTGCCTTCCGCCATCTTGGTGCGCCGCGCGACGAATTCTTCGATCTTTGCTTCGGCTTCGGTCGCCAGCCGCTCCGCCTCGGTCTTGGCGCTGGCGACGATCGCTTCTGCTTCCTGCTCGGCTTCCTGCTGCTTGCGCCGATAGGTCGCGAGCAGGGCTTCCGCTTCTGCCTTGAGCCGGCGCGCTTCGTCGAGTTCCGCCTTGATGCGGTCGCGGCGGTCGTCGATGCCCTTCACCAGCGCCTTGTGCACGCCGAAATAGCCGAGCACGGCGACAAAGATGACGAACGCGGCGGCGACCCAGAATTCGGCTTCGAACATGGGGTTCCTCAGCGCTTGAGCACGTTGCCGACCGCTTCGGCGACCTCTTGGCTCGCCGGCGCGGTGCCAGTCAGCCGCTGGACGATCGCGGCTGCAGCTTCGCTCGCGATGCCGTGAACGTTGGTCATTGCGGCGGAGCGTGTCGCGGCAATGGACTTTTCCGCCTCTGCGATGCGGGCATGCAGCTTCGCATCCACGTCCTTGCGGCGGGCCTCGGCGTCGGCTGCCGCCTTCTCGCGTGTCTCATTAGCCAGCGTCTGCGCGCGTCCGCGGGCCTCCGCCAACGCCTTCTCGTGGGCCACGACGGCGGCGTCGGAGGCCTCCTTGGAGCGCTGTGCGTCGGCGAGGTCGCTGTCGATCTGCTTGCGGCGGTCCTCGAGGATCGTCCCGATACGGGGCAGCGCCACCCGCGACATCAACACATAAAGCAGGATGAAGATCAGCGCGAACCAGAACAGCTGGGACGGGAAGGTGGACGGGTCGAAAGGCGGGAACCCGCGGCCGTGTTCGCCCGCGGGAATATGCTCGACCGATGAAATGGGCTGCGCGCTCTTTTGAGCCATCGCCAACTCCGCCCCTGACGCGGCGACGCGAGGTCGCCCGCGCTCGGGGTCTCGTGCCAGATGTTACAGTGCGAACAGCAGCAGCAGGGCGATCAGCAGCGAAAAGATGCCGAGCGCCTCGGTCACCGCGAAGCCGAAAATGAGGTTGCCGAACTGGCCCTGCGCGGCGGAAGGATTGCGCAGCGCGGCAGCGAGATAGTGGCCGAAGATCGTGCCGACGCCCACGCCGGCACCGCCCATGCCGATGCAGGCAATACCAGCGCCGATGTACTTCGCGGCTGTCGGATCCATGAGAAAAGCTCCTTTCGAGGTGTTGAAGATCCGGCCCTCAGTGGCCGGGGTGAATCGCATCATTGAGATAGATGCAAGTGAGGATGGCGAATACGTAGGCCTGCAGGAAGGCCACGAGCAGCTCGAGCGCGGTCAGCGCGACCGTCAGGCCGAGCGGCAGCACGGCGCCGAGCCAGCCCAGGAAGCCGAGACTGCCGAGCATGACGACGAAGCCGCCGAACACCTTGAGCGTAATGTGACCGGCCAGCATGTTGGCGAACAGTCGCACGCTGTGGGAAACGGGCCGTGACAGGAACGACATGACCTCGATGAACGACACCAGCGGCAGGATGTAGATCGGAACACCCTTCGGTACGAACAGGTTGAAGAAGTGCAGCCCGTTTTTCCAGAACCCGTAGACAACCACGGTCACGAAGACGAGGAGGGCGAGCGATACCGTGATGATGATGTGGCTGGTGACGGTGAAGGTATACGGAATGATGCCGATAACGTTCACCACCAGGATGAACATGAACAGCGAGAACACGAACGGGAAGAATTTCATGCCTTCCGTGCCGGCGCTGCTTCGCAGCGTGTTGGCGACGAATTCGTAGGACATTTCGGCGACAGACTGCAGCCGCCCCGGCACGACCGCGCGCGAGCTGGTGGCGCCGAGCATCAGCAGCAGGATCACCGCGAGCCCGATCACCATGAACAGCGCCGAGTTCGTGAAGGCGATCTCGACCCCGCCGAAGCGGGCGATTGGAAACAGGTTCTTGATCTCGAACTGATGGATGGGATCCATGACCGGATCAGGTCCTTCGTCGCTACCGCGGCACGCCGCTTCAGGCGAGGGCGGTCCTCTTCATTGTTTCGAGCCGGGCGGGTCCAACGTGTTGGTCGGAACCACCCCTGCCGCTCGCATCACGTTGAGAACACCCGCGGCGAAGCCGAGCAGCAGAAACACAATCATTCCCCACGGCGATATTCCGAGCCCACGATCGATCAGCCATCCGATCAAGGCGCCGACCAGAACGCCGGCAACCAGCTCGGTCGAGAGCCGAAAACCGCGGGCGATCGCCGACGGGTCGGCGGCCGGAGGTTGACCCTGGTTACTTTCGGAAGGACGGTCGGGATGGACGTGGCCGAGCCGTTCGCCGAGACGCTGCAACCGCGCCGAGAGCGCAGCCTCGTCGGTCGGCAGTCGTTCGCGATCACCTTTTTCGCGCGCGTCGTCGGACATGCTTTCGACACCCGCGACGGTTCAGGCAGATCGCGGCAGTTCCGCCGCCCCAAAGCCGCGCGGACCATACTGACTGGGTCTATTCGAGTCAAGAATCGGTGCGCGTGCGGTAAGATATTGAAAAGAAATAAGAATAACTGGATTGGGGATGGGCGCACACCCCCCTTTTTGGCCGGTTCCCGCGGCGGCGCGGCGGGAGCCTGACGCCATTGCGCCGCCGCAGATCGCGCGCATATGAAGGGCCATGTGAGGAGTGAGAGCGCATGGTCCGTATGGCCCTGATCATCGTAGCCGCAGTGGTAGTCCCCGGCGTGGCGGCTCTCGCGCAAGGTACGCCGGCTGAGAGCGACGATGCCCGCTATACCTTCAACCGAGCCGATGACGGCTACCTGCGCCTTGATGGCCGCACCGGCCAAGTGTCGATGTGCACCCGCCGCCAGGTCGGCTGGGCCTGCCAAACGGTGCCGGACGAGCGCACGGCGCTCGAAGCTGAGATTGCACGTTTGCAGGGCGAGAACGTCACGCTCAAGAAGGAGCTCATGGCACGCAATCTGCCTCTGCCGGGAACGGTCAAGCCGGAGTCGCCCGGAGGCAAGTCGGACGACCAGCGCCTGCAGCTGCCCGACGACGCCGAGCTCAACAAGGTCATGAATTTCATGGAGAAGGTCTGGCGCCGCCTGGTCGAGATGATCGTCACTCTGCAGAAAGACATGCTGAAGAAGGGCTGATGCGCGGCTATTGCGGCGAGGCAGTCGCGTGACCGCATCCCTGTCTCCCATTGTCTCCATTGCACCAGAGATCGTTGCCTCGGCGAGACTCACGATCGAAACGGCCGGAGCAGGTTTCACAGAGGTCACGCGCGAGGTCGCTCGGTTCATCGCAGAGGCGCGGGCGAAGGACGGCGTACTGCTCGCCTTCATCCGACACACCTCGGCATCGCTGGTCATCCAGGAAAATGCCGATCCGGACGTGCGTACCGATCTTGCGACCGCGCTGGATCGACTTGCGCCCGCCGATGCCGGTTGGGTCCATGACGTGGAGGGCCCCGACGACATGCCGGCGCACGTGAAAACCATGCTGACCGGCGTTGGCCTCCACGTGCCGGTGATCGAAGGCGCGCTTGCGCTCGGCACCTGGCAAGGCATCTATGTCTGCGAGCACCGCACCAAGGCGCACCGGCGCGAGATCGTGTTGCAGTTCATCGGCAGCCGGCGTTAACCGGCCGCGGACCATTTGCCTGGGCGGCGCCGGAAATCGTGCTGGTCCGGGCTTGGGGCTTCGACTTGGAACTTGATATGCTGGCGTTGGAGCTCGGCAAGCCGGCCCTTTGTGGCGGGTGACCGGGCTCGAGCGGCATTGAGCGGAGACTAAGCGGGTGGCCGAACTGATACGCCTGGTCATCGCGGACGATCACCCCCTGTTTCGCGGCGCGTTGCGCGAGGCAGTCGCGGGCCTGTTCAAGGATATCGAGATTGCCGAGGCCGGGTCGTTCGACGACGTGTCGAAGCTGCTCGAGCGTGGCGGAGAGGTCGATCTCATCCTGCTCGACCTGACGATGCCCGGCGTGCGCGGATTCTCCGGGCTCATGTATCTGCGCGCGCAATATCCGAGCGTTCCGATCATCGTGGTCTCCGCCAACGACGATCCTGGCGTCATCCGTCGCTGCATGGATTTCGGGGCGTCGGGCTTCATCCCCAAGACGCTGGGCATCGAGGCAATGCGCGGTGCGATCGCGCGCGTGTTCGAGGGGGGCGTCTGGACCCCGCCCGACATCGAACTCGGTGCCGGCTCGGACGCCGAGGCCGCCGACCTGATGGCGCGACTCGCGTCATTGACGCCGCAGCAGGTACGCGTGCTGATGATGCTGTCCGAGGGGCTGCTCAACAAGCAGATCGCCTATGAGCTCGGCGTCTCCGAGGCGACCGTCAAGGCGCACGTTTCGGCAATTCTGCAGAAGCTCGGGGTCGAGAGCCGCACCCAGGCGGTGATCGCCGCATCGAAGATCGAACTCGGCCAATGGCCACAGACCGCCAGTACCGGCCATTGATCGGTCGATTGGGCAGGCTTACTCCGCGGCCGCCACCCGTTGCATGCGCCATTGCGTCAGCAGCGCGCGTAGCGCCGCCGGCTTGATTGGCTTGTTGAGTATCTGGATGCCGTGTTCCCGGGCATCCGCGCGCACACGGGGGCTCCGGTCGGCTGTGATCAGGATGGCCGTGAGGTCGGCCCCGAACCGCCGGCGCAGCTCGGCGATCGCCTCGATGCCGTTACCCTCGTCGAGATGGTAATCGACCAGCAGGCCGTCGGGCGACAGCTTGGACTCCGCGACGACCGCGATCGCCGTCTCCAGATCGGGCGCCTTGAGCACCCGGCAGCCCCAGCCTCCCAGCAGCGATTCCATGCCGTCCAAAATCGCGAGCTCGTTGTCGATGCATAGGACCGTGATCCCGGACAGCTGCACCCGATCGATCTCGCGCGCGACGCGTTGATGCTGGCTGACGGGGATGGCGGCGGAAAGCGGTACTTCGACCGAGAACTGCGACCCACGGCCGACCGCGGAAGCAACCGCAATCTTGTGATCGAGCACGCGCGCAATGCGTTCCACGATCGAAAGGCCGAGCCCGAGGCCGCGGGCCACCTTGGCGCCCTGATCGAGGCGGTGGAATTCCTGGAAAATGGCACGTTTCTTCGAGGTGGGGATGCCGAGGCCGGTATCGTAGACGTCGATGCGCAGGCGTCCGCGCCGGCGGCGGCAGCCGACCAGCACGCGCCCCCTTGGAGTGTACTTGATCGCATTCGAAACGAGGTTCTGCAGCAGCCGGCGCAACAAGCGCCGGTCGGATTTCACTGCAAGCCCGCACGGCACGAATGTCAGCTCCAGACCCTTGCCTCCCGCCAGCGGCGCAAATTCGACCTCGAGCTGCCGCAGCAGCTCGTCGATGCGGAAGCCAACGATCTCCGCCTTCATGGCGCCGCTGTCGAGCCGGGAAATATCCAAGAGGGCCCCGAAAATCTCTTCGACCGCGTCGAGCGAGGCGTCGATATTGCCGACGAGCTGGGCATCATTGCCGCCGCCCTGCCGTTCGACCAGGCTGGTCACGTAGAGGCGCGCGGCATTGAGCGGCTGCAGGATGTCGTGGCTGGCAGCCGCGAGGAACCTGGTCTTGGAGATGTTGGCCTGCTCGGCTTCGCCCTTGGCGCGGCCGAGCTCGGTGTTGAGGCGCGTGAGCTCCTCGGTGCGCTCCTGCACGCGCCGCTCCAGCGATTCGTTGGCGCGCTCGAGCTCCTCGGCCGCCTTCACGCTCGGAGTGATGTCGGTGAAGGTCGTGACGATGCCCCCGTCCGGCATCGGGTTGGCGCGCACCTCCATCACCAGGTCGCGCTCGGCGAAACGCTCCAGAAACGGCTCGCTGCTGGTGACATAGCGCGCGAGCCGCTCGCGCACGAGCGCGTCCGCCGCGTCTCGTTCGGAAGCGCTGTGCTCGGCATGAAAGCGCAGGATCTGGTCGAGCCCGGTGCCGACGCGGGTGAGTTGTGGCGGCAACGCCAGGCTCTCCCCGAATTGGCGGTTCCAGCAGACGAGGTGAAGCTCCTTGTCGAACACCGCGATACCCTGGCGCACATGGTCGAGCGCAGTCTGCAGGATCTCGCGATTGTAATGGATCGCCGCATTCGCATCGTCGAGCAGCTTGAGCGCCGCCTTGGTGGACACAGTGCGCTTGCGCAGGAGCAGCGAGAGCACGAGACGCGACGAGGCGGCGCCGATCGCCGAGGCGAGCAGGTGCTCGGCATAGCGCAGCAGCTGGAAGTCCGCCTCCGCCTTTGGATCGATGCTGATGCCGCGCGTCAGCGCATAGCTGTCGAACGAGGTTCGGGTGCGTTCTTCGCCGAGATAGCGAGCGACGGTCGTGGACAGTTCCTCGACCGTCACCGAGGACCGCCAAAGGCGGAAGCTCGGCGCGATCGGAGCAAGGTTGGAGGGGACGAACAGGTCGGCCTGCACTCGCTCGATCGATGCCGGCTCGCGCCCGAGCGAGAACACGACATAGGCCAGAACGTTGAGCGTGAGGCTCCACATCACGCCATGCGCGAGCGGCGGCAAATCGAGCCCGAATAGCGCCTGCGGGCGCAACATGGTAATGCCCCAGGGACCTTGCGACAGCAGGCTCTGACTGACGAGGCCGGCATCCGCGATGCTCGGCAGCAACAGCGTATAGGCCCACGCCAGGATCCCGATGGTCATCCCCGCCATCGCGCCCCGGGCGGTCGCGCGGCGCCAGATCAGTCCACCGAAAAATGCCGGTGCGAGTTGTGCGACCGCAGCGAACGACAGCAATCCGATCGATGCGAGCTGTGCCTCTCCGGCCACACGATAGTAGACATAGGCGAGAAACAGAATGACGCCGATCGCAATCCGCCGCACGGTGAGCAACAGGCTGCCGACGTCGTCACGGCCGGTGATCAACGCCTCGCGCCGCTGCAGCACCAGCGGCATCAGGATGTCGTTCGACACCATGATGGCGAGCGCGACCGACTCCACGATCACCATGGCGGTTGCCGCCGAGAGGCCTCCGATGAATGCCGCGATCGTGAACAGGTCGGAGTGGGCTGCGAGCGGCAGCGCCAGCACGAACATGTCACTGTCGACCTGCCCCGGGGTGAACGTGAGCAGACCGGCCAGCGCGATGGGAACGACGAACAAGTTGATCAACACGAGATAGAGCGGGAACAGCCAGGACGCGCGTCTGATCTCCTGCTCGCTGTTGTTCTCAACCACGGTGACGTGAAATTGCCGCGGCAGCAACACGATCGCGAACAACGACAGCAGCGTCATCGCGAGCACCGTGCCGAGCACAGGCTCGCGGTTGAGCACGGCTGCGGTGTCCGGCCGCTCCAGCGCCTGAGCAAAAAGCGTCGCCGGCCCGTCGAACATCCAGAATGTCACGAACACTCCGACGCCGACGAAAGCGACGAGCTTGACGATGGACTCGGTGGCGATCGCCAGCATCAATCCGTTCTGATGCTCGGTGGCGTCGATATGACGGGTGCCGAACAGCACGGCGAAGATCGCCATCGCCACCGCCACGTAAAGGGCGATGTCGCCGAGCACCGGCTGCATCGCGCCGCTGGCGGGCCCGATATGAACGAGGATCGTCGTCAGGGATGACGATACTGCCTTGAGTTGGAGCGCGATGTAGGGGATCGAGCCGACTATGGCGATCAGGGCCACGGTGGCTGCGACGGTCTGGGCCTTACCGTAGCGGGCGGCGATGAAGTCCGCGATCGAGGTGATGTTCTGCGCTTTTGCGAGGCGGACGATCCGCATGATCAGCGGCGAGCAAAAACCGATCACCAGGATGGGACCGATGTAGATCGTGAGAAAGTCGAAGCCGTTGCGCGATGCGAGTCCGACCGAGCCGAAGAACGTCCAGGAGGTACAATAGATCGCCAGCGAAAGCGGATAGATGAAGTGTCGCCAACGACCTTCCCGGCCGAACCGGCGTGTCCGATCGCCGTAGCTTGCGATGACGAACAGGAGGCCGATATAGCCGAGGGCAAAGGCGATAACGATCCAGCCTTGCAGCATGCGTTCTTGCGGCTCCTTTGGGCTGCCGGGCCCGCATTGGGCCCGCCAGGCCCCGCACCTTAAGTCTATCCCATGAGCTGCCGGGGGAGAACATTCATCTGCGCTGCCGGGGCCGCCGCCGGCTATTTGACGCGGCCGACAGCGCGCGGCATTGATCGGATAAACGCGGACAGCGGGGGCGCGCCTGCTCCTTTGCAGACGGGACCCGTTGTCCGGGACCAATAGATGCCGCCTGTCTTCCCCCCATCGCGCGAGCTCATACGGGCTGTCGAGACGCTGCTCATTGCGGCGGCGGGTGGCGTGGGCTTGCAGCTGATCGGGTTTCCCGGCGGTTTGGTCTCCGGCTCAATGCTGACGGTTGCCATCGCCGCCCTCGCCGGCCGCCCGATGACGGTGCCGGGCATGCTCGCGCGCGTGTCCTTCATCATGGTCGGAATTCTTCTGGGGGCGGTGGTCACGCCGGAAACGCTCCGGGGCGTCGCCACCTGGCCGTTGAGCGTCGTGACCCTGGTCGTGGCGGCCATCTGCATGATGATCGCTACCACCTGCTATCTGCGACTGGTGCATGGCTGGGACCCGATGTCGGCGTTGCTTGGCGCTAGCCCGGGTTCGATGGCGCAGGTCTTGGCGCTGTCGGCCGAGTTCGGAGCCGACGTTCGCGGCATCGCAATCGTGCATGTGATGCGAGTTCTCCTGATCGTGCTCGGTCTGCCGGCGGGACTGGCATTGTTCGGATCGACCGTGGAGCCGGTCGTGGTGGCGCCGAGCGCGACGGGCTACTCGCTCGTCGAATTGGCGGCGCTCTTGATCGTATCGACCGCTATGGCGCTCGCCGCATCGCGCGCCGGATTTCCCGGCGGGCTTATGTTCGGCGCCATGGCGGGCTCCGGCTTGCTGCATGGCATGGATCTCGTCCACGTCTCGCTGCCCTGGTGGGCGGGCGCGGCGGGCGTACTCACGCTCGGCGCCGTTGCCGGTACGAGATTCGTGAACACCGGTCCTCGAATGCTGCTCAGCTATCTTGGCGCAGCCTTCGGCTCGTTTGCGGTCGCAACCGCGGTGGCCGCTTCATTCGGACTGGTGGTAGCGGCCTTGCTGCCGTTTCGGATCGCCGACGTGATCGTCGCCTTCGCGCCCGGCGCCCAGGACACGATGATGGTGCTGGCGCTGGCGATGCACCTCGACCCGATCTACGTCGGCGCGCACCACCTGGCGCGATTCCTGGCCGTGAGCTTCTCCGTGGCCGTGGTCGCACGACGCCTCGCGCGCCGCCCGCCCACGCAATCGCGCGAGAGCTGGAAGCGTCCGGGGCAGGGGACGTTCGACGATTGACTACGCCCGCTGGTGGGCGCGTCGCCAGGAAGGCGGAGAGGTGCGCGCGTCGCTATTCGGCGGCCAGCGCGCGACCCTTGAGCGGGAGCTCGAGCCGCTGCCAGACCTCAACCAGGGCCTCGGCGAGGGCGTCGATCAGTCCGTCGTCGTGATAGGGGCTCGGGGTGATGCGCAGCCGTTCGGTGCCCTTCGGCACGGTCGGATAGTTGATCGGCTGGATGTAGATGCCGTGCTCGGCGAGCAGGAGATCGGTCGCCGCCTTGCACTTCTCGGGATCGCCGACGAAAACCGGAACGATGTGCGTGTCGCTCGGCATGACAGGCAGTCCGGCGGCGTTGAGCACCGCCTTGACGCGCGCGGCGCGCTCCTGGTGACGCTCGCGCTCGAAGCTCGAGGTCTTGAGGTGCCGGATGGCGGCGGCGGCCGCGGCACAGATCGCGGGCGGCAGCGCCGTGGTGAAGATGAAGCCTGGCGCGTAGCTGCGCACGGCATCACAGATCGTCGCGCTCGCTGCGACGTAGCCGCCGAGACAGCCGAAGGCCTTGGCCAGCGTGCCTTCGAGCACGTCGACGCGCTCCATGGCGCCCTGATGTGCGGCCATGCCGCCGCCGCGCGGACCGTACATGCCGACCGCGTGCACCTCGTCGGCATAGGTCATGGCGCCGTAGCGCTGGGCGAGATCGCAGATGCGGTTGATCGGCGCGACATCGCCGTCCATGGAGTAGAGTGTCTCGAACGCGATGAGCTTGGGCCGCTGTGGATCGGCGGCCTGCAGCAACTCCTCGAGATGCCCCATGTCGTTGTGGCGGAAAATCTGCTTCTGCGCGCCCGATTGGCGCACGCCCTCGATCATGGAATTGTGGTTCCAGGCGTCCGACAGAATGAGACAATTCGGCATCAGCTTGACCATGGTCGAGATGCCGGTCTCGTTCGAGACGTAGCCCGAGGTGAAGACGAGGGCCGCCTCCTTGCCGTGAAGGTCGGCAAGCTCATGTTCGAGTTCGACCAACGGATGATTGGTGCCGGCGATGTTGCGGGTGCCGCCGGCCCCCGCGCCCATGCGGGTCGCGGTTTCGACCATGGCCCCGATGACCTTGGGGTGCTGGCCCATCCCCAGATAGTCGTTCGAGCACCAAACGATCACATCCCGCGGCCCTTCCGCGGAGTGCCAGATTGCCCGGGGAAATCGACCGGCCTGACGTTCCAGATCGGCAAAGACCCGGTAGCGGCGCTCGTCTCGGAGCCGGGCCAGGGCGTTCGTGAAATACGCATCATAATTCATGGTTTTGGTTCCCCTCCCGCTGGGGCCCTGTTTAGAACGCCGTCAAGGTGTTTTAGAGGCGTTCCAGGGCCTTTGTCGAGGTGATATTAGGCATGGTCCAAATTCGGCATGCGCCCACCTCCGCAGGGGCTCACGCTCGAACAAGAATAATACGAAGGAAACCGTCGTGCGGTTTCAGTCTGGGAACCAGGCGGATTGGAAGGGAGCGGCAGGAGTTGCTGCAGCAGGCGCGGCCGGACGGATCTGTCTTCACTTACCGGCGGGGCGATCGCTATTGGCCGACCAGGCCGGGACCGGTCACCTCGAACGCAAAGCGGAAGCGCGGCAGGTCCTCGCCCGGGTGATCGTCCGCGTAGGTGAGCTGCGGAATCTTGAAATTCTGCGGCCGCGTTTCCTTGCCCTTGTAGATCGCGGGGTAGAGGTCGATGAAGTGCCACCCCGGCTCGCCGGTCGCTTTGAGGAAGATCTCCACGTCGCCCTGGCTGTTGAACGCACACGCATAGCCGATGTAGCTGTTGTCGTAGTTCACGGTGTAGATGTTGGCGGTCTCGGTCCAGCCGACGCCCTTGAGATGGATCTTGAAGGTTGTGCCGGCGCGGCCGCGGGCGACGTCGAGCGGAAGCGCGGACGGCGCGATCCAGTGCGTCCCTGATTTCCTGCCGGCGCCGGTCGCGACCCAGAGACCGTGCTCGCCGCCGAGATCGTCCGGAGTCTTGAAGCGGAATTCCAGGCGTCCGCTCGCGTCCGCCGTGCTGGTGGCGACGACCTTGGAGGACTCCTCCCATCCGCCGCCTCCGGCCGCGACGCGATTGCCGGTGACCGTGCTCCAATTGAGCTCATAGCGCTTGCCGGCTTCGAAACCGCTGCCGCTCACCACGACCGGCTGATCGACCGTCGTGAAGCGGGGTGACGCAACCAGTTCGCCAGGCGGGGGGAGCCGGCGGACGTCGGTCTGGGTCTGATGCTCCACGGGCGGCGGCAGCACGGCTGCGCCGGGTGTAACTCTGAACTGCAACGCAAAACGCGGCCGGTCCGGCTCGGGCGACTGCTGCATGTTGCGGTAGGCAAAGGTGAAGTCGGCATGCAGCAGCTCGAGCACATGAACGCCCGGCTTGCCGGTGGCCGGGATGGTGTAGATCGCCGATCCGCCGGTCGTGACCGTCGACATCCAGCCGGTGAAGCTGTTGTCGTAGAGCAGCGTGTAGCTGTTCTGCAGATGCCGCCAGCCGATGCCCTTCACCTCGACGGTGATCGGCGTTCCCACCGGGCCGCTCTCCGGAGAGATCTTCACCGTCATATCCAGGTTGAACCCGGTCTGCGTGAACAGCCGGCCACCCTGCTGCAGGACGATGTCGTGGCCGAAGCCGTAATCCTCCGGCGTGATGAAGGTCGCCGTGGCGCGACCGGCTTTGTCGGTCTTCACCGTCGCGATGCGATAGGCGATCGGTACGTAGTCGCGGCCGTGGTATTCGGCGTTACTGACCTTCCAGCTGCCCTTGACCGTCCGCCAAACGAGGTCGAATTCCTGCTCCGGAGGAAGGCCCTCGGCCGTCACCGTGAGCGGTGTTCCGGCCGGACCATGCTCGGGTGCGACGTTCAAACGCCCGACATAGCCGCCTGACGGTTCCGCCAGCGGAGCTTCCGGGCCGAGTGCGGCAGCGAGTGGCGCCGCAAGCGCATGAGAAAAGGCCGACAGCGCGAGCAGCGCACACGCCAATACGATCGGTCTTCCAACGCGAATGCGCACGCGGGCGGTCTTTCGCTCAGCGGGCAGGTGCCGCGGGGGCAGGTGCTGTGGGGGCAGGAGCGGAGACAGGTGCAGGCGCGGGGGCGGGCTCACCGGCGATCACGGTCAATTGGGTAGGTGATCGCTTGAACGGCTCCCAGGACTGCGATTGGCCGTCCATGTCGGTTGCCACCACCTTGTAGGTCAACGACCCCGTCGGATAATCCCCTGGGATCACCCACTGCACCGACCAGAAATGATCCGTGGCCGGGCCACGCGGCGGGTGCGGTCCGAATTTCGTCGTGAGCTTCTGTCCGTCGGACAATTCGACCACGAGGCTCTTGAGGCCCTTGTCGTCCACCGGTGCGCCGGTCTGGTCGAGCACGCGGATGCGCCACGCAACGGCTTCCTTGCGTTTGAACTGGTTTGCCAGCACACAGAACGGGCCAGCCTGGTTCGGCTGGTTGCTGCGGACCATGTCGCCTTCGAAGAACAGCTTCTTCGCGGCTTGCGCGTTCGCGGCATCGAATGCCGCAAGGCCGGCGACGCAGAGGGTGATCGCGAATAGCTTGATCCGGTGGCGCATGACACTCCCTTTCATCATTGGCTCCGGGCCAAATTTTTTGCTTATTGTAGCACAATCGGAACATTTCGGTCCATGAGGCTACAGGCGATGACGCAATCTACGCACGGGCTGGAGCACGGTCTCACCAATTACGGCGACCGCGATTTCTCGCTCTACCTGCGCCGGTCCTTTGCGCAGTCCATGGGCTACTCGCGCGCCATGCTGCAAAAACCGGTGGTCGGCATCGCCTATACGCCCTCCGGCTTCAACAACTGCCACCGCCACTTCCCGGAACTGCTGGAGGCGGTGAAACGCGGCGTGCTGGCGGCCGGGGCGCTGCCGATCGACTTTCCGACCATCTCGCTCGGAGAGGTGTTTCTGAGCCCAACGAGCCTCAAGTACCGCAACCTCATGTCGATCGACACCGAGGAGATGATCCGGGCGCAGCCGATGGACGCGGTGGTGCTGATGGGCGGCTGCGACAAGACCGTGCCGGCTCAGCTGATGGGCGCCGTGTCGGCGGCGCGGCCGGCGGTCATGCTGGTGGCCGGCCCGATGATGACCGGCCGCCATCGCGGCGAGCGGCTTGGCGCCTGCACGGATTGTCGGCGGTTCTGGGCGCGGTATCGCGCCGGCGACGTCAGCGACGCGGAGATTTCGCAGGTCGAGGGGCAGCTCGCGGTCACCGCCGGCACCTGCGCAGTCATGGGCACGGCTTCTACGATGGCCTGTCTTGCCGAGGCACTCGGGCTCATTCTCCCGGGCACCGCGGCGATCCCGGCCGTGCACGCGGATCGCTTGCGCGCGGCCGAGGCGACCGGCGCGGCGGCGGTCAGGCTCATCGGCTCGGATCGCACGCCGGACCGGATCGTCAATGCGAAGTCGGTGGAGAATGCGTTGCGGGTCCTGCTGGCGCTCGGCGGCTCGACCAATGCCGTGATCCACCTCACGGCGATCGCCGGCCGCGCCGGCGTGAAGGTCTCGCTCGAGCAGATCAACAAGCTGTCCGATTCGACACCGGTTCTGGTCAATCTCAAGCCGGTCGGCAACGGCTACATGGAGGATCTGTTCGCGTCGGGCGGCATGGGTGCGCTGCTGCGTGAGCTCAAGCCGCTGCTCCATCTCGATTGCATGACCGTGACCGGCGAGACGCTGGGCGAGCGGCTCGCCGCCGATGCCGGCGCCTATGTCGACCGGTCGATCATCGCCGGGCGCGACCAGCCGTTCGAGCCGCAAGGAGGGCTCGTCGCGCTGTTCGGCAACCTTGCCCCTAAGGGCGCGATCCTCAAGCGCTCGGCTGCAGATGCAAAATTGTTCGAGCACGAGGGCAGGGCGGTGGTATTTTCCTCGCTCTCCGATCTCGCCGCGCGCATGGACGACCCGGCGCTCGACGTCACGCCAAACGACATCCTCGTGCTGCAGAATGCCGGGCCGCATGCGCCGGAATGCATGCCCGAGGCCGGCTATCTCCCGATTCCGAAGAAGCTCGCGCAAAGCGGCGTCAAGGACATGATTCGTGTCTCCGATGCCCGCATGAGCGGCACCGCCTTCGGCACCATCGTGCTCCATGTCACGCCGGATTCCGCGTCCGGTGGTCCCCTCGGCCTCGTGCGCAACGGCGACCGTATCCGCCTGTCGGTGAAGGAGAGGCGCATCGATCTCCTGGTCGAGGAGGCGGAATTGAAGAAGCGGGCCGCGGCCGCGACGTCGGTGCAAGCGAAGCCCGAGCGCGGCTACGCGCAGCTCTACGCGCGGGAAATCCTCGGCGCCGATGACGGCTGCGACTTCGCATTCCTGCGGCCGGCCGGCGCGGCGACATGACGGAAATGAAGCATTTGCAGGCAAAAGTGCGCTGCCGGCCCCTATACCGGCACCATCCCATGGCGTAAGTATCGCCGCGATGGGCGCCTGCCACAGGGGAGGAAACACCGATGGCCGTCGAGAGCATCTTTTATTCGGTAGCGGGCATCAGTTGCCGTGGTGCGCTGGTCTGGGATGACAGCGTCAAGGCACCGCGGCCGCTGTTGCTGATGGCGCCCAATTGGCGAGGGGTCATCAAGCCGGCCATCGAAACCGGTCAGATGCTCGCGGGCGAAGGTTATGTCGTCTTCGTCGCTGACATGTTCGGCGAAGGAAACGGACCGGTCGGAACGGAAAATCCTATGGAGTTCCTCCAGCCGTTCATGTCCGACGTGCCGGGCATGCGCCGCCGGATAGCGGCGGCGCTCGATACGCTGACGCGCGAGGCCGACCGGCGGGCGATCGGCGACATCGGCCGGCGCGCCGCGATCGGGTACTGCTTCGGCGGCCTCAACGTGCTCGACCTTGCGCGCACCGGCGCCGACGTGCAGGCGGTGGTGTCGATGCACGGTTCGCTGAGCACGCCCCACCCTGCCAAGCAGGGGGACATCAAGGCGGCGGTCCTGGCCGTGCACGGCGCCGCCGACCCGGTCGCGCCGAAGGCCGAGCGCGACGCGTTCGAGGCCGAGATGACGGCCGCCGGTGCCCGCTGGGCGCTGCTCACGTTCGGTCATGTGGTGCACGCCTTTACCGATCCGCAGGAGAACAAGCCCGGGCTCGCCGTGTACGACGAGCCGGCGACCCGCCACGGATATGCGCTGGCGCATGCCTATATCGCGGATGCCTTTGCCGGGAGGCGGTGAGGTCATTCTCGACGGCCCCTGTTATGATAGTCTCGCCTGGAACGTTGGGAGCGGAGGCTTCGATGCACACGGTGTCCATCCAGCAATCGGTTCTCGATCGCGTTGTCGCGCGCACGGGCCGCGAGCACGTCTACGACGATCTCGATCCGGCCAAGACCGCGCTGGTCGTGGTCGACATGCAGAATGCCTTCATGCTGCCGGGCGTCGCGCATGCGCTCTGCCCGATGGCGGAAAAGATCGTGCCGAACGTCAACCGGCTCGCCGAGGCGGTGCGTGCGACCGGCGGTGTCGTGGTCTGGGTCAAGACCACCTTCACCGATGACGCCCTGCGCAGCTGGTCGACCTATTTCGAGATGGTGACGCCGCAGCTGCGCGCCCGGCGGGTCGCAGCGCTCACTGCCGACAGCAAGGGACACGAGCTCTGGGCCACGCTCGACGTGCGGCCGGACGACCTGATCGTCGAGAAGGACCGCTTCAGCGCCTTCATTCAGGGCTCGTCGAAGCTGGCGGACGTCCTGCGCGACCGCGGCATCGATACGATCCTCATCACCGGCACGGTGACCAACGTGTGCTGCGAGTCGACCGCGCGTGACGCCATGATGCTCAATTTCAAGACCGTCATGGTGACCGACGGCAATGCCGCGATGACCGACGAGGATCACAATGCCTCGCTTTGCGCGTTCTATCTCACCTTCGGCGACATCATGTCGACGGACATGCTGGTCACCTGCCTCGAGCGCAATGCCCGCAAGAATCTGGCGGCGGCGGAGTAGCGCCCCTGCTTCGACAGGCGGGTCGGCGACAGGGCCATGGACGCGGTAAGACACATCGAAGCCGGAGCGCCCGAGCCGGCCGAGATCGTCGCTCGCGCGCGTGCGATGATCCCGACCCTCGCCGAGCGTTCGCTCGAAGGGAGACGACAGCGCCGAATACCTGACGAGACTATCGCCGACATGCAACGCGCCGGATTTTTTCGCGTGCTGCAACCCAAGCGCTGGGGCGGCTACGAGATGGACCTCGGCACCTTCTACGATGTTCAACTCGCACTTGCCGAAGGCGACATGTCGACCGCCTGGATTTATGGCGTCTCCGGCGTGCACCCCTGGTTCATGGCGTTGCTCGACGACCGCGCGGCGCAGGAGGTGTGGGGCGGCGATACGTCCACGCTAATCTGCTCATCGCTGATGCCCGCCGGCAAGGCCGCGGCAACCGCTGGCGGCTTTCGATTGAGCGGACGCTGGAAATATGCGAGCTGCTGTGACCATTGCGACTGGGCATTGCTCGGCGCCATGGCGACGCCGGACGGCGGTGGAACGCCGGAAGGGCGGATTTTTCTGCTACCGCGCGCGGACTATGAAGCAATCGACACGTGGCAGGTCTCGGGCCTGCAGGGCACCGGCAGCTGGGACGTCGTCGTCGATGACGTGTTCGTGCCGACGTTCCGATCGCAGAGCATGCTCGACAATTTCCTGATGAAGGGGCCCGGCCAGGCGCTGAATACGTCGAGTCTCTACCGGTTGCCGTTCGGCCAGATTTTCGTGCGCGGCATTTCCACGAGCGCGCTCGGCGCCTTGCAGGGCATGCTCAATGCGCTGATGGACTACGGCAAGACCCGCGTCACGCGCGCCGGCGGCCGATCGTCCGAAAATCCTTTCGTTCAGCTGCTGTGCGCAGAAACGGCGGCGGCGATCGACGAGATGAAGACCATACTGCATCGCAACTTTCAGAATCTGCACGCCTACGCGCGGCGCGGCGAGACGCCACCGCTCGCCGAGCGCCTGCAGTACAAGTTTCAATCGACTGCGGTGACGGAGCGCTGCACACTGCTCGCCGCGCGCATCTTCAAGGCGACAGGGGCCGCAGGGCTCGCCGAAGAGCTGCCCTTCGGCGGAATCCTGACCGACCTCATGGCCGGCCGGCAGCACATCTCGAATCAATACGAGTATGTCGGGTCGAACTGGGGCGGCGTGATGTTCGGTCTCGAGAGCAAGGATTTGATGGTCTAGACGGAGTCGCGGCCCAATCCGATCGCAAGTATCTTCCTTTCGGGTCTTGCCTCCTTCATCGCCGCCTCGACGTCGGCGATGGCCTTGCACAGATCGTCGGCGTCTCGTTTCAACTGCGCGAATGTCTTCTGCGCGTTCTCGGGCTCGATGCCGAAGCGGGCATGGTAGAGCAGGTGGGCTTGTCCGATGATCGCAGGGCAACGCTGGTCGGCGGCGACCAGGAGCGAAAGGATCGCGCTGCCGTAAGGACGTTTACGCGCTTGTTCGCGGACTGCTGAAGAATTGTCCCCTTGGTCGTCAGACATGTGCCCTCCCATTGCGAGTGCCCAGCGCGTCTCGGCGGGCCGTTAGAGCAGTGATGGTCAGCAGGAAGTCGGCGGCCTGCGGGGGATCGGCGGAATCCAAGGTTGGCTCCGACTCACCTTCCGTGGCGACGAAGCGCGCGTAGCGGCGCTCCCACCCTTCCAGTTGGCGATCGAGGAAGGCGCAGCGGGCCGCGTCATCGGCGAGCACGCGAAGGTGGCCATCCAGGCGCGCAATGAAACGGACGGAACGGTCCGATGTCCCTCCGGATGGCACCGCATGGCCCTCCCGCAACGCCATTCTCATTGCTCCTCGGCGACTTCGTTTCAGAGCGAATAACTACATTAAGTAGTTAATATTGTCAACTACATTTCGCGTCAATATGGATCGAGATCGTTCGCGAGCAAACGATCTGGTGCCAGTGATTCGGAAATGGCCGGAGGGATAGCGGCGCGAATTCTCGCGATCCCTAGCCAGATGCGGGGGCGATGCGGCGCGGCGCTAATTCCGCCGCCCGTGCGCTCATTTGGATGGAATTGATTCCCCGGACCGGTCGATCCGACTATCGCGGCGTCATGCTTTTGACTCTCGCCGCCCAGTCGACGGTGGCGTCGGTGATGGGGGGCTCGGCCTGCGAGACGAGGTTGAACTGCCCATGGACGCGGCTGCGCTGCAATTTCTTGATCAGAACGCGGCCGTCCCTTAGGCCGACCACGCAAAGTTTGCCCACCAGATCCGGCGTCACCGGGCTGCGCACATCGTCGTAAAACACCAGCCAGCGGTCGAAAAACGTTCCCAGGCTGTCGCCGCGGATTTCGACGGCGACCGTTTCCTTCGTCGACCCTTCCGGGGCGTCGACCTCATCGAGGTCCCCTTGCGCGACCGCGTAGAAGTGCGCTTCCGCGCCCGCGCCGACATAGCCTGCGACCGGGACCTTGGGGGCGGGCGGGTCCTCGGGACCGTCGGGTTCGCCCACCCCGTCGGTGGGCCCCACCTTCCGTCCGGTCAACAACCATTCCGGCGTCACCCGGAAGCGTCGCGCATAACGCTTGGCCTCGTCCGGGCCGTAATCGCGACCGCCCGGGTCCTCGGCGCGCTCGTGCGCGCCATAGGTCGAGACCGGCATGCCGAGCGCTTTGGCGGCGACCCTGGCCGATTTGAAGAATTTTTCGCGCGCGGTCCGTAGCCGCTCGCCACGTGTGGTTGCCATATGACCACGTTAGCATTGTTGTGACTACAATTGGTGTTGACTATGTCGGCTACATATTGTAGTAATGTAGTCATGGTCGCTGAAGCCGACATCCGCGAACTCCCGCCGTCGAGGCCCGCCGATGGGCCTCAAGTCCGGTCCATGCGCCGGTACGCGACCTCGCCATGGACGCAAGCGCGGATCGAGCTCGTGAAAGTGCGATGGTCGCAAGGCGTCTCGGCCCAGCGGATTGCGCGGGAATTGGGCGATGACATCACGCGCAGTGCGGTGATCGGAAAGGTTCATCGGCTCGGCATCGTCCAAACTTCTCCCAACAGCGGCGGTCGGCGATCCGAGAGCAGGAGCGTGCGCCGCGCGGCGAGGCGCCGGCATGACGTGCTCAGTGGTGGCGCCGGCAGCGGACGCGAACGTCCGACCTGGGCCTGCGACGCCGAGCCCTACGTCGACGATCCACGCGCGGATGCGGATATCCCTGTCGCGCAGCGGCGGGCATTTCTTGAACTGAGCAGCCGCGCATGCCGGTGGCCGGTCGGCGATCCTGGCCGCTGCGACTTCTTCTTCTGCGGCGCCGAAGCGTTTCCGGGCAAGCCGTACTGCGTGGCGCATTGTGCACGGGCCTATCAGCCGGAGGACGAAACGACCGGTCGCGAGCCTGCCGCGTCGAGCCGCGCTCGAGCATTGCGGCATCGGGACTTCGATCAAGCCCGGCGAAGTCATCGCCGAAAGTCGCTGGACCGCGAGGAGAGATGAGGAGTTTGCAATTGGCGAGAACCAGGAAGGCTCGGCCGCCGGTCGAGCATCGCGCGCTGCCCACGCCGGAGCGCGTTCGCCGGGCGGGCAAAGACTTCGAGCGCGGCGATACTGGCCAGATCACAATGCGGGACAGCCCGCTGGAACGTGCCTTCGCGCGCAAGGTGGTCACTCAGGAGCAGTATGCCGCCGGGCAGAAGTACCGCCATCACTGGTATCACGCCGGCCTCGCCGATTCGCTGGTGTCGGTCGACCTCAACCGGGTCTTCGCCACGGATCTCGGCGGGTTCTCCGGGATGGCGAAGAGCGAGCAGCAGGTCTTTCATCGCCAGCGCTACCGGGAGGCGACGCAGGCCGCTGGCAAGATCGGATCGCACGTGCTCGATTGGGCGGTGTGCCGCGAGGTCGTGCTCGAGCAGGTGGGCTACAGCTTGGGCTGGAGCAGCCGCGCGCAGGCTTATGCCGCCGCGGTCGAGCGGTTGAAGGCTGCGCTGGACGAACTGTGCAAGCTGTGGGGCATCGGGACCTGAGACAGGGCCCGTGTCGGCGCGGTTAGATTTCGTTCATCGTAACGCGCTACGATCCGCCGGGCGTGACAGAGCCGTGGTATGGTTCCTCGCGCTCGCGACACGACCAATGGCCGCTCGTACCATGCGAAAAATCTTTGTCTCTCTCGCCGTAGCGGCAACCGTCGCGGCATCCGCAACGCCCGCCCCGGCGGACGGATTTGCCCGCGGATGGCGCCGGTCAGGCCCTCCCGTCGGCTTCATCAGCCGGGACGTCATTACTCCCTTTTACGTCGGGTATTACGGCGGCCACTACAGCTACTACGCGCCGGGGCCTTATGCCCGTTTCATTACGGCGCCGGGTTGCTGGGCTTGGCAGTTCGGCTACCGAATCTGGACCTGCTGAACGGCTCTATTCCGCCTGCAGGCCCGACTCCCTGACGATCCGTTCGGAATTCTTGCGCTCGTCGCGGATGAAGCGGGCGAACTCGTCGAGCTTCATCGTTGCCGGCTCGACCCCGCGATCGATGAACATTCGTTGCCGGAAGTCGCGCGCCGCGACGATGCGCTCCACTTCCGTCGCGAGCCTTGTCACGATCGGCTTCGGCGTGCCGGCCGGTGCGAACAGGCCGAACCAGGTGGAGGGATAGTTCTCGCCGTTGCGGGCTTCCGCCAGCGTCGGAATATCGGGAAATAGCGGCGAGCGCGTCTTGCCGGTGACGACGAGACCGGTAATGTGGCCGCTCTGCAGCTGCGGGACCATGTTGGACAAGGCGAGAATGGCGACCGGGGTCGATCCCGCCAGCACCGCGTTGACCAGCTCGCCGCCGCCCCTGAAAGGCACGCGCACGATGTCGGCGCCGGTCTCCTTCTTGAGCTTCTCCATGAAGTGCGCGAGTGGAAATGCGAACGTGCCGTAGCTGAGCGAGCCGGGCTTGGCCTTTGACAGCGCCACGAGGTCGTCGATCGTCGCTACCTTGAGCGAATTGTTGACGACGAGCGCCAACGTATTGAAAAATAGGGCGCTGATCGGCTCGAAATTCTTCTCCGGGTCGAACGGAAGGCTCTTGAACAGAAACTGATTGTAGATCACCGGCTCGCTGGAGAGAACGCAGATCGTGTGGCCGTCGGCTGTGGCGTCCGCGCAGGCCTTCGTCCCGATGTTGAGCGAGCCGCCGGGCCTGTTCTCCACCACGACCGGCTGCCGCAAGGCCTTTTGCAATTCGTCGGCAAACACCCGCGTGAAGACATCTCCGCCACCGCCGGCAGCGAGCGGAATGATCACCTTGATGGGTCGTGTCGGATAGTCGTGGGCTCGTATCTGAGCCGGTGTCTGAGCTGGGACGGCGTCAAAGGCGAGCCAGGCGAACGCGGCGATGATCGATCTCGAAAAGAATGGCGGCACGGCCTCCCTCCATCCGTTTTCCAGGTGCGGAAGAGGATAGGCCGGGGGTCTGCCCGGCGCCAAGCCCGGCGAGCAATCGGTATTGGAGCTCAGGGCTCGCCGCGACTTTCGAGGCCCGGACTAGAGCTGCGGCCCAGGACCGTCTCGAATTCGGCCTCGAGCGCAGCCAGGCCTTCCAGCAGTGCGGCCGCGTTGAGCAGGCGAGGGGTGGGGCTCGAAAGCTCGAGCCGCGGATCGTCCGATTGGTACGTATTCCCATCCGACATTGCGCAACTCCATCATCACGACTGTTCGCGCCGGGCCGAGATGAATCCCCCTTGCAGCCCCTGCGCAGCCAAGCCCTCTTCATCGTCCGGCTTGGTTAATGGTCGGTTAAGATGCAGTTTCGCTCCGTCCGGAAGCGTGCGCGGTTATCCGAGGGCGGCTCGATCATCCTCGGGCAGGCCGACCGGTGTCCGCTCGTTGCGGCAATAGAATCTGTGCGC
>Ga0126382_10000021_pt1 | contig 45449 bp, 60 predicted proteins | sample PanSoiMetPlot_30_FD_92548 | JGI IMG/M metagenome (GOLD analysis project Ga0126382, IMG submission 92548) | Tropical forest soil microbial communities from Panama - MetaG Plot_30 | ecosystem: Environmental > Terrestrial > Soil > Tropical forest > Bulk soil | place: Panama | collected 2016-02-17
GTTATCGTTCTGACCGGCGATGCGTTGGAACGTGCCGCCGGCCGCGTTGCACTTGAACCAAAAATCTATCGTCAGATCGCTGGTGCCGAGCGTAAAGTCGGTGGTGTCCGGCACCGTCCACCAGTCGCCCGCGCCATCGAAGAAACCGCTAGACCCGCCGAATTTACTGTCAGTGGTGTCAATCTTCGCATTGCCGGCGACGGTAAAGACCTTGGAGTTCACCATGCCGCTGGCAAACTCATCGCTAACGAGCGAGGTCGAGTTGTTGGGTCCGCTAAAGTGAATAAGAAGCCTGGTGAAACTGTCGTTGCCGTTGATCGCCAGCGCGCTCCAGCGTGCGACGCCGATAGACAAACGCATCTCATCGAGCCAACCGAACCACGGATTGGCTATTTCATCACCGAACGAACCGATGCCGAGCGGGCCCGTCAGATCGTTGACGGTTGGCGAGGCCAAGGTCAACGCCTGGCCGTCCTGCGAGCCGTCGATAAACTGCCAGAGATTGTTGCCGCTGCGCACGAGGGCATAGTGATGCCAGCCGGTATTAAACCCGCTATCGACCTGGAACGAGCCGTTGATCGCGAACGATGATGCGCCGGAGAAGATATTGCCGCGCATCGAATTGGTCGTGTTGTTGCGATAGACAGCATAAGAACGCTCAGCATTGGTGCCGGCGCTCGCCGTATTGGTCTTGCCAATCGCAACCCTGAATGAGCCGCTCGCCGACGACACGTTGAACCAAAAATCGATGGTGAAATCGCCCGAGCCGAGCTCTAAGTCTGAGCTATCAGGCGTGCGCCACCAATCGCCGGCACCATCGAACAACATCGAAGCACCGCCGAACTTCGAGGCCGCCGTGTCGATCTGCGCGTTGCCCGCCACCGTGAAAACATGCGCGAATGCAGCGCCCTGATCCGCAATAACCGTCGCCGTGTCGGCGCCGTCTCCATGCACCAATAGCTTGGTGAAGCTATCCGGCAATCTACCGGCGTAGAGGCTTGAATAGCGGTCGATGCCAACGCTCAAGCGGAATTCATCGATCCAGCCATTCCAAGTCGTGGTGGCGCCGCTCGTGCGCCCGCCAATCACCCAGTCCTGCGCGCTGTCGTTGACGGCGACACTGATCGCAACGTCACCACCCTCCTGCAGCCCATCGATAAACATGCGCAGGACATTGCCATTCCTCACCACTGCGAGGTGATGCCAACCCGTGTTGGTAACGTTGGTGAATTGCGTCGCGCTGGTGATGCTATAAATATTGGTGCCATCCGACACAAACACCCGCATGACATCAGAGGAGTTGCGCTGGCAGTAGATCGAGCTCGCCGCATTGGTCGGGCCTGCATCGCTCTGCCCAAACAGCGCAGCCGTCGCGCCACTCGCCGCGAGGCATTTGAACCAACACTCGATTGTCCAGTCGCCGGAACCGAGGGTCAGGTCAGTGCTGTCTGGTATGCTGATCTGATCGCCGACACCATCAAAGAGGCCAGAGGCACCGCCGAATTTTGAGTCAGCGGTATCGACCTGGGCGTTGCCGGCAGCAGTCCAATTATGATTAGTCGAAGTGCCGAGCGCGCTATCACCGAATGCAACCGCAGCGTCCGCGCCATCCATGTGTGGCAGAAGCTTTGTAAATGCATCATTGCCGGTGGCGTAGCCGGCGGTCCACCTGGCGATGCCGACGGAGAGACGGAACTCATCCAGCCAACCGAACCAACTGTTGGCGCCGCCACCGTCGCGAGCTCCTACAGTGAGACCGTTGGCACTATCATTGACGGCTCCCGTGAAGGAGATGTTGTTGCCCTCCTGGGCACCATCAATGAACATCTTCAATACGTCCCCCGTGCGCACCACCGCGAGGTGATGCCAGCCGGGGTTCACCGTGTTGGTGTACTGCTTGACGCTGAACATCGAGCGGAATGCAGCGCCAGTGCTCAGCGAGAATTGGATTTGATCGCCTGCGGTCTTGAAGAGACCCCACGCGCTCGCCGCTGCGGTGAACCCCGCATCGGCCTGGCCGGCGATGCAGCGGGTCGTGCCGCCGGCTGTATTCATCTTGAACCAGACATCAATCGTGAAATCATTCGCGCCTAGCGTGAAGTCCGCGCTGTCTGGGGTCGTGACAAAGTCGCCCGTCCCGTCGAAGAGACCTGAGGCGCCGCCGAATTTGGAGTCGGCGGTGTCAATCTGGGCGTTACCGTTCGTGGTCCAGGTATGCGCCGGGCTCGTCGGCGCGTCGTCATAGAACGTGGTCGTGGCGTCAGCCCCATCCATGTGCAGCAACACCTTCGTGAAGCTGTCGATGGTCGAGCTCGGGCCATACTGCTGAATGTCCGGAAACGGAGCGTATTGACCGGCGACGGAGTAAACGCCCTTCGCCTCGGTGCCCGGATCGGCGCGGTCGCTCTTATCGGGTTCCCAACTCTCGAACGGGATCGGGTTTGGATCGGTCATAGATCCCAAGCCCTCTGCGTGCCGGTGTAGAGTTTGCCGGCGGCTTTACGTTCGAGCTGCCACTGCGCCTCCTGCAGGCCTTCGGAGGCCAGCGCCTTGCCTTCGGCGTCCCTGGTGATGTCGCGATAGATCAGATACTTCGCCTGCTGCCGGATGAGGTGTTCGCCCTCCACCATCCAGGCGTTGGTGTCGCCATCAGCGCTCAAGGGATTGGGCGAGAGGCGCGCCAGACCATCGATGTTGATGGGATAGGCGGCAGCGGGAACCGGGAATAGCCGGAGCTGGTCATTGAAAATCGTATAGCTATCGGGCTGCCCGGTGTACTGCGAGGCGGGCGCGGCTTTGCGCGTGAACCATTCCTGCGTGCGCGGCGTGAGTGGATAGAAAGAATTGTTGACGGTGGCGGAGATGTTGTCGATCTCCAGGAGCTTCTCGCCCGTACCCACCGCGCTGCCGTCGTAGATCTTCAGGGTGGTGCCAACGAGGTCGTAGTATTCTTGGCCCTGCACGGTGGTGATCAGATACTTGCGTTCGTTGAAGACAAAGCGCAGCCCTTCCCAGGTGCGGATCGCGTCATTAATCGCATTGCGGATCTGGCCGGCGAGATCATCGCGCACGATCTCATCCGCGATGCGCGTCTGCATCACGAGGTATGTCGTCATATGATGAAAAAAGGCGCCGGTTGCCCGGCGCCAGTTCCCACGCCAATTATGGGGTTTCGTCGGGCGGGACGTAGCCAACCTGGATGTCGGCCGTTCCCACCGTGCCGCCGGTCACCGTGAACGTGGCCAGCACCTCGATGTCGGTGTCCGGATTGTTCCCGATACCGGCCACCAAGGCCACGTTGGTGAAGCCCAGCGTCGCCAGGCCATTGGCCGCCGAGGCGGCAATGTTGGCGAGCGAACCCAACACACCCAGCGAGTAGACCGGTGTCGTGCCATCGAATGCGACACGCACGTTGGTGTTCGCCAGGATGATGTTCGAACCGGCCGGGATGCGGCCGATCGATACCGTTTGTGAGGCACCGCCAGCGCGCGTCATGCGCGTGCGGAGAAAGTTGATCTGCTGACCAACGGGTTTGCGTGCAGTTGAGCCTAGTGCCATAGCGGCATACTCCTTTGTTCGTGTCCGGAGGATTAGGAGACGTTGCCGGCGGTGGCTTTAGAGCTCATCACAACGGTGCCAAAGTCGACGCTGTTGTAGACGCTCTTTTTCAGGCCCGAGATGCAGCCCGCCTTGACGCCTAATTTGTTACCATAATCAAAGAGTTGCTCGAACCAATCATACGAGTTCTGATCATGGCCCTGACCGAACGCAGCGACCGCTGCTTGCGCGCCGCACAGCACTGCGCGGCGTGCTGTCGTGACGGCGGCACCAGCGTTGGTGACGCCCTGCGTGACACGATAGCTTTCGTGAAGGATGCAGCCATTATACGTGCCCAACGCGCCCGTGAAGATCGGATTTTGCTGGCTGCCATTGCCCTGCAAAAATGATTTTTGCAGATCGTACCAAGTCACCTGCGCGGTAGCTGTCACAGGCCAGGCGCGCAGCGATGTGGTCTGATACGGGTGAATAAAAACCACGTACCATTTTTCACCATCGACCAGCAGCGGCCGGATCGGCGGCGAACCCGTCTTCGCCATTTCCACTGCCTTATCGATCAAGGTCAGCGTGAACACGTCGGTGACGCCGGTTGCAGCGTTGATCGTGCCATCGTCCGTGTTCGTACCAGGACGGACAATCCTGGCGTTGGCGGTGCCGCTACCGGTCGCGGCAGAGACCGTATTGTGGCCGGTATAGCGGGTATCCGTCTGCACCGTGTAGCCGCAGACTTGGTTGAAAAACCATTGATCCCAGCGGTCGGCCCACCAATCCGAGAGCCCCATCATCGCTTCCTCGCGGATGCTGAATGGGATTCTCTGCTCCGTCATTTTTCCTTCGCTGCGGACTGCGTGGCGGAGCTGGTTGATGATCAAATCGTCGGTGAAAGTGGTCAACGATTCTTCGTTGCCCTCTTGCACACCGTCGCCTTGAGTACCAGCACCAGTGAGCTGGTAGCGCAGCGTGACGCGGACCCTGTCGCCTGGTCCCTTACTCGTCTCGGGCTTGATCTGCACGAGACTGTCGGAGCCAGGGCCCATGAAATTTTTGATATAGCACTTCCGCAAAGCCTCCCTGGCCAGCTTGCGCGACCAGAGTTTCACGGCTTCTACGGCATTCACGCCATATGCTGTGTCTGCCATTGGGGCACACCTTCAGTGATCCCCGCAATTCCGTGCGGGGTGTTGGAGACAATCGGTTGCTAGGTGCGCCGGTTAACGTCTCGGGCTGACGGGCTCCCTCGGTTTAACGACGCAAGGGAGAGCGTCGAGGCCGCCGTTTAACGCCGGGCGGCAAGGCGAACTGTTAGGCGACGTAGGGATCGGCCGTGAGATAGAGGTCCGAGGTCAACGTCATGTTGGTGTTGGCGCTCATGTTGAGCTTGAGATAGCGCCAGGGATGATCGCGCCGCAGGATGTACTGCGTGACAGCGGTTGCGCTCAGCGTCAGCGCTGCCACCGCCACGGTCTCGGGCGCTGTGACGATGGCGTAGGCGATGTTCCAAAAGTTGGTGCCGTCGATGGAGCCCAGGATGTTGACCGTGACCGTCGGCGTGCCGCCGGCTGTCGCGTTGATCTGCAACACCGCCGCGCCGCGAAGGCTGCCGCGATCAATCGTGTTGGTGCTGTCGGCGTTGCCCGTCTGGCCCGTCTGCAGGTTGGCGACGGATGTGAGATTTGGCCCGAGGCCGGTCGGCGCAATGGTAGCCATTTATCCCTCCGCTATAGCTTGCCCGCGCGTTTCATTCGTTCCCACTGCTTATCGAACTCATCGGGGTCCTCGGCCCAGAGGTCCGAGAGATCCGAGATCGTCATGTCGTTGGCGGTCTTGCGCCCCTCGCCGCCCGAGATCGTCATCGACGCGCGCTGGCCGCGCTTGGCGGCCTCGATCTTGCCGTTGGCTCCGTTGACCTTCGGCGCGGCTGGCGTGACGTAACCCCTGGTCTTCGCCGCCTCGTAGTAGAGCGCGGCCGGCGCCACGCCGAGCTGGAAGGCGCGCTGCGCGATGCCGGCGGCGTCGGCCTGCAGGATCGCGGCGCGCATATGCGCCGGGCTCGGGAAGCCCTGCTGGTGCGCCTCCTGCTGCGCGAGCTGGGAATTGTCGGGATAGAGGTGCTGGAGCTCGCCCATGCGGTGCGCCTTGAGATGCTCGCAGGCCGCGTCGTAGTCGCTGATTTTCTGGCCATTGATCTCGACCACGGGCGAGGTCTTGCGGAACTCATTCTCACTCGCCCGGATGTGGTCCCAGAACACCTGCTCCTGATGTTGTTGCTGCAAGTGCTGCTGCGTTGCCGCCGCGCCCCGGTGCGTCTCGGCCAGCGCGCGCTCCAGCATGGCGGTGCGCGCCTGGAAGTGACCGATGGGGTCCTCGTTCACATCCGGGATCTTCGGCTCGTCCTGTGGTGGCGGCGCAGCCGGCCGGCGCGATGCCCTGAGATCCTCGATGAGCTTGTTGACCGCCTGCAGGCTTTCCTCGGCGCGGCGGGCTCGCTCGCGCTCATAGGTGAAGGCGCCCTGCGCGTTGCGGTAATTGCTCTCTAGCTGCTCGTAGGAGAGCTTCGGTTTGTCGGTCGGTTGTTCAGGGTCACCCTCGCCAGGCGATGGCTGAGCTTCAGTGCGTGCGCCTTTGTCTTGAGGCGCCGCCTCCCCTTCTTCGCCTTCGCCATCTTCGCCGAGCTCCTTGGCCAGGTCGGCCCATTGCTTACTATCGTCCGGCAATAGGGGTTCGGTCCCCGGCGCCTCAGGCGCCGTGGTTGCTTTGTCTGCCATGTGCGAGATCGTCCTTCTCTAGTCGTAGAAACCGAGGGCGCGCATCACCGCCTCTTCCTCCTCCCGCTCCTCCTCATCGGAGAGCGGCAGTTCCGCCGGATCTGGCGGCGGCGGTGGTGGCGCGGGCCGCTTGGGGAGGCGTGGCACCTCTGTCGAGAGCGGCGGCATGACCGGCGGCGCGCGCCGGAATGGCATGATCGTCGGCCCGGCCGGCGCCACGTTGACCGGGTCACCCTCGCTGTAGGGCTGATCTACAACCGGCTCTTCCGGCGCCTCGGGCGGTGGCGGTGGCGGCCGGAAGAGGTCCGGATCATCGTAGCGATTGCGGAATGGGAACTGCCGCCGGCCGCGCGTGCCACCACTGCCAGCGCCGCCAGCTACTGCCGCTGAATAGCCCCAGGACACGCCCCACGCGGCGCCCCAGGACCCGCCCCATGCGTCGGCCATGTCACGCAGGCCTCCACGGATCGCCCGCCGTGCCGCTGCCGGTGATGGCGATGCCCTTCACCTGCGTGATGTTGGCGTTGGTGGCCGGCGGCGGCGCCGCGCCCGACGGACCCCACGGGTCGCCCGCCGTACCGCTGCCACCAACCTGGAGACCATTGACGTGCGTGACATTGACATCGGTGACGCCGGCAGAACCGATATCGAAGGCCGAGAGGCGCACGCCCATGTTGTACATTGTCAGCGCCGGGCTCTCGGCGGTGAAGGCACCCGTCAGGTTATTGCGCGTTGCCTTCTTGATCGTCGTGCCGGCCGGGAAGAGCGCCCGATGCGCGGCGTTCGCAATCGATGAATAGCCGAGCGCGATATCGTCTCCTGGATTTACCTTGAGCGCAACGCAGTAGTCTGTATTCGGCGTCAGCGTGACCGGCGTCGTTAGCGGAAGCCCAATCCACCCATTACCAAAATTGACCGTATTCATATGGTTGCCGGTCTCAGTGACGCTGCCTATCGAGGTGGGCGTACCGAGCGGGTCCGAATAGAGCGTAAAGGTAAGGTTCGAATTGGACCTCACGCTCAAAAGGTATGCCTTGAAGGCGTCGAACTGACACGCAAACGGAAGCTGAAAGATCAGGCCCCGTTCATCCGGGTTTGTTGCATCTTGATAGCCTTCTGAGTTTGTTGCCCCCACAAACGCTGTCTGATCGAAATAGCCCACCGTTCCGTCGTCGAACGTGATCAACATCAGCGGCACGTAGCTTCCTGATGTTGACCAGGCGCCGCCTGTGAAGAAGTTGGCGCCAGGAAAGTGCTGCTGGTTGCTGTTCGTTTGTCCGAACGCGCCGGTATTGCCGTAGACGTTTACAGCGACGGTATCGACGCCACCGCGTCCGGTTAGGTCGAACACAACCGAAACCAAATCACCATGCGACAGCGTCTTACTGCCGGTGTCCATCGTAACGGTCGTAAAGTTATTATTGTTTATCGTATCGATACCGCCGGTCAGAGTGCGCTTAACATCAAATACACCATCCGGCCTGGTCGGATTGCCAGTCGCGCTTGTGTCCTGCAGACCAATGTCGAGCGTCGTGGCACCGTTCGCAAATACGACGCTCGTAGACCAAAAAGTGATTGATCCGCCTCCGGCTGCGCTCAGCGTCTTGTTGGTCGCGCGTCCTGCGATGTAGACGCGACCGAACATATGGGTCTTCATCGTCGCCGCGTTCATCGTCGTGACGGCGCCAGCACCAATTAAACCCTCCGATAACTGATAGGGCCACCAGAGCCCCTGCGGGATCGTGACCAGCGCCATCTTATTGCTCGGCGATCTCGGTCATGCGCCCGGTCTTGTCGCGGTTGACCTTAAACCGCTTCTTGGTGGGCTTGCCGTCGCTGCCGAGCTCGATGCCCTTCTCACGCGCCTTGGCCTGCGTCTCGCGCTGGCTCTTCACATCCTGGAAGGCAAGATCATTGCGCTGTTGATGGTCTTGGAAGGCGAGCGTCTCTTGATGTTGCTGCGTGTCGAAGGCGAGCTTTTGCTGGTGCTGTTGGTTTTGGATCGCGAGCTTATGGCTCTCGTGCTGCATCTCCATGTTGTGCTTCTGCGATTGCTGCAGGATCTCCTGGCGGCCCTTCTCCACCTCGATCTGCAGCTTGGCCTTCTCGATCTCAAGCTCGTTGAGCATCTTCTCTTTTTCGAGCTGGAACTCCGCCGCCTGCTTCTGTTGATCGATCACGGCCTGCTGTTGCTGCTGCTCGGCCTTCTGCTGCAATTCGAGTTGCTTGCCCTGCAACTGCGCCTGCGCCTTGACCATGTCGGGATCGGGCGGTGGCGGCTGCTGCGCGGCATTCGTGATGGCTTGATTGATCTTGAGCGCGACACTCGATGGCAGCGGTGAGTACTCGATCAGGATCGTCCAGACTTCCGGCGGGACGTTCAACTTCGCCAACATTGGCATCATGTTTTGCATCATGAGCCAGGTCATCTCTTTTTGATTCGGACTCATGGGCGCGTCGTCGACAATCACGTCGTAGGTCGCCGTATCCGCTTGCTTGACGAGCGGCACATACTGCTCCGTGCTGTCCTTCCCCTTGATGCGAATAAGTCTGCCGTCCGAGATATAGTTTTGAATGAAAAATAACCTCACCCTCCCCTTCATTTTCCGATAGCGCCTGAGTGAATCAAAAAAGGTCGCGAGGATCGCGTATCCGGCTTTCTTGCGCTGCGCCTCCAATACGCCGGGCTGATCGCGCTCAACGAGGCCGAGCATTTCCGGATTAATGCCGCTGGTTTGCGGCAAGTTATTCAAGGCGAATTCCATCATCTTGTCCAAGCCCACGGGAAATACCGCAGGCTGGCGTTCTTGCACCGCCGCTTTTTGTCCGCTTAATGCGCCGCGCTGCAATTCGATGGCTGCATCAGGTTTGCTCCAGTCTTCGAGCGCCTTGCGCGGATTTGAAAACGATCCGGCCTCGTAGAGTAAGCCTCCCTTCGCCGCCGTATTCAAAATGTGCATGATTTGGCAGAAAAATTTGTTGCCCCACATTTGCGGGTCAACCATTGCTCTGACCACGCCATAAAATGTGTTGGCGTTGCGGTCGCGTTTGCCGGTGATGGCTTTAAATGTGAAAGCCTCACACTCGATGTCATCGAGCTCCAGGATGACATCGCCGGCAATGATCGCCTGGCGGTAACGGTTGGTCTGGAGCTTGACGAACGGCGGCGGCTTAATGCCCTGCGCCAACATCATGTCGCCGATGGCCTTGAGTTTGGGCTTATCTACAACGACAGCCTGGCCCGTCATCTCGTCGGCGATCCGGTAGACCTCCTTTTTCTCGATCCACTGAAAGTGCCGGACCCAGACCATGCTCTTGTTGGTCGAGCCGATGGCCTTGGCGTCCTCGCGCTCGTAGTCGTCGCGCGGTCCCGTATGCCCGGTGCCAACCTCATCATCGATGTAGTCGGGCCCGCCGGTCGGTCCCTCTTTGATTTTCGCGCGCCACGCCGGCTTCAAATCGCTCTTGCTGCGCCAGCGCGAGCGAATGACGAAGCGGGCATCGGCGACGTTGCGCTTCTTTGCCTGCGGGTCGGAGAGCATTTCCAGCGGGTCGACCCTGTCATCGACGATGCGACCCTCCGGATCGTCCTCGTAGTCCATCTTGGTTTCAGTCCAGGCCATGCCGCAGATGATGACATCGGCAAAGGCATCCGACTCCTCGTCCTCGGTATCGGCGAGATTGCGCGCCCACTCATCGGCGGCGGTCACGATCTCCGAGACCTGCACATCTCCCTGCTCGCGCGGGCTGTAGCGCACCTCTTGCCGGTTCAGCACCTCGGCGCCCGAGACGGCATCCACCATGGGCGCAATTCTGTTGAAGACGACGGGCTGCCGCATCTGATCGAGGAGCGCGGCTTTATCGTCGGCGGACCATTGTTTGCCCGCGACAAAATCGTAGGCCTGGCGCGCTTCCTGGCGCCATTCGCTCCAGTGCTGCTTGGCCTGCTTTTCCCAACGCTTCAATTTGCGCAGCAGGGTCTCGTCGTCATCATCCTTCGTAGGCCCGGCTTCCGCCGTCCCATCGTCGTCTTGGTCTGCCATTTGTCCTTAGAACCCCGGCGGAAGGATCGGCGGGTCGAGCAACATCGACTGATTGGTGTTGGCGCGGTTAGGCCGGAAGTAGTCGCCCATCGGCATGGGCCCGTAGCGCGGCATCGGATTGCCCGGGATCTCCATGCCGCGCTCCAGCGGCGGGTAGGGCATGTCCATCACTGCATTGGGACCGCCGGCAAGATCGCGTGCTGTGGCTTGCCTGAAGTCGCCCATGCGGAGATTGCCGCCGCCCCGCATGCCACCCATGAATGGAAACCTCGCGCCCGGCATCGCCGACATTGCCAGGGGTATCCCCTGCCTTACAAATTGCTGAAACAACGATGGCGGTGGCCCCGGCGGCGGCTGAGCCGGCGCAAACTGATAGGGATTGGCAGGGTTGGCGTTGAGGCGGTTGCGGAGGTTCGCCATGTAGTCCGCCATCGTCAGGTCGGCCATGTCATTGTTCCACGTACGTGCCGGGGAGCTGCGTCGCGGCGGCGCCGAGGGCGCCGGCAGCGCCGAGCGGCGCGGCGAACGAGCTCCAATCGTAGATCTTGCCCTTCATGAACAGCGCCAGCGCGCGCTCCGGCGAGATCCCCCATCGTGGCGCGACATTCTCCACGATGTGCTTGGCGAGGAGCTCTAACTTCGGAGCGCCGAGCGGGGTATCGACGCCGGTCTGCGGCCCGTACATCGCCCACTCGATGGGTTGCCCCATGCGCGGCGTCAGCCCTTGTGGTCCGTACACGTTTTCACGCAGCCAGGGCCCGAGATCCTGCACCTCGGCCATCGATGCGTCGGCCTTGCGTCCCTTGCTCTCGGGCAGGCCACCGCGCGTCATGTGCAGCCCGAGCTGGCGCGCCTTGTGGCTATCGAAGACGTTGAACTCATCGAACATGCCGAGGCCTGGGACGCGCGGCACGCCAAAGGCGCGGATGTAGGAGGCGACCTTCGGGTTGTCGGAGAGATGCCCGTAGGGATCACCCAGCCACTTGAAGACCGGCGACACCTGGGCGCCGTGATAGGAGTGGCCGGGGATGCCGGTGACGTTCTCGCCGGGGATGTTCGTCATTTCCTCGCCGGAGCCGCCGAACCTCTTGAAAATCTCCGCGCCTCGCTCGGGACCGTGCTTGGCCATCAGGTAGTTCAGCAGACCGCCGCGCGCGAGCTCCTCCGGCACGGGATTGCCGGCCGACATCGGTGATGTGGCGAAGTTCCAGCGCCGGAAGAGCGGCATGGCCGAGGCCGGGCCCGACTCCTCGATCATCTTCGACAGCAGCGGGCGCGAGACGTACCAGCCTGCCATGCCGCGCCAGAGGTCCGGCATATTCCGGCGCACGTACTCGAGCGCCTCCTGCATGCGCTCGGCGTTGGCCGGCGTCATCACCCCGCGCGCCGTCTCCGAGCCGCGCGGGTTTTTCGCCATCGCCAGGAAGCTCTTGGCGGCGATATCGCCCGTCTCCTTGCCGGCAATGTCGGCGAGCTCCTCGCGCGAGGTGCCGCCGAACAACCGGCTGAGCGCGGGGTCCTCTTTCGAGATCAGCGGCCTGACATCTTCGGCGAGCTGCTGCGGCGTTTTCCAGACCCCGGGGAAGATGTCCTCGTCCTTGCGTGCGCCCGTCAGGAAATCGCGCGCGCGGCGCACGCCGGGAATGTTCTTGCGTCCGCCGGCCATGCCGGCGATGCCGACTGCGCCCTCGCCCAGCGCCTCGCCGTAGTCGCCTTGGCGCAGGAGGTCATACAACGATGCCCCGAGCGCCCCCATGCCGTAGCCGGCGGCCGGCAGCATCGCAATGGGTGGCGCGGTGCCGAGCTCGGCGAGCGGACCCGCGACCGGATCGTTAGGCCTGGGCGGCAGGTTGCGCACCTCGTGGCGCGGCGGTGGGGTGAACCGGTAGGGGTCGTAGGGGCCCTGCAGCCAGCGCGGCGCCATGCCCGCGACGATATCCGCTGTGGTGATATCGCCGTCGAACATGCCCATAATTGCGAACATCTCCGGAACAAAAGGCCAAACGTCGTCGAGCTCGGCGCCGCCGATCGTGCCCAGGCTGGACGGGCTCGCTCAGAATTGCTGGTCGAACTGCAGTTGCGGCGTCCAGTAGCGCGGCTGCACGCCCTGGCGGAGCTCGCGGCCGGTGTTGCCGGCACCGCCGATATCGACGCCCACGCGCGGGCGGCCTTGATTCTGCTGCAGAAACCGCATGAACGGGTTAGGCTGCGCCTGGCGGGGCTGCGGTGGCAGTTCCGGCAGCGGGTCCATGAAGTAGCCGGCCGGCGACATGGGTGCGCGCAGGCCCGCCATCGGCACCCGCGAATAGTCGGGCACATAGCCGGGCGTGGGCGCGTACCGCTGCCGCAGAAATTGAAGCCCCTGCTTGCCCTGCTCTGCCTCTTGCGCTCTCACGTCGGCGTTGGGCGGGGGATAGAGCGCCTCAACGCCCCAGCGCACCGTTGGGTCGAGATCCCAGTAGGGGACGGCGGGATTGCCAGGCATTTCTATTAACCTGGGTGGACCCAGTTGCGGTTTTTATTCCACTCCGCAAGCTCCTCCAGCATGGCGTTCATGGTGTTCTCGTCGACAATGCCGGTCGGCTTGATTTTGTTGAACCAACCGCCGCGATGCATGACTTGGAACTGGCGAATGGCCTCCTGCGTCTGATCACCCATCACGCCATCGATTGTCAGATCGCTGCGCTGGATCAGCGCCAGCGACGCCTGCACAAACCGAATCTCGCGCTCGTTCATGCCTAGTTCCATCATGCTTCTCCTGGTTCTGGTCGCGCCTGGTTCCAGGCCATGACCTCACTGATGAGCTCGTCGACCGTCTCCTTGCTGGCGTAGCCGGTGACGGGGAGATCGTTATCGCGCTGATAAGACGTGATAGCGCCGTGCGTCATCGGCCCATATTCGCCGTCGACATCGAGACCGGCAGCATCAACCAGATTGAGTGACGCCTGCACCCACATCAAATCGATGGCGCTTAGTTTCAGCGTTGGCCGTGGCGGCGGTGCCTGGGTGCCAGGCCACACCAGCGCAATCGCGTTGGCGGCCGGGAATGAGGCCACGTTGACCATATCGCTTTGATTACCGCCGCGACACTTATAGTTGCTGCCCTCGGTCGACTCGTACAGCGTCACATGATGCGAGCCGCTGTCCCAGCGGAACACAACGATGCAGCCGAGGCGCGGCTCATCGAGATGCACGCTATTCGGCCACCGTGACCAAGACTCGGCCCACATCCACTTATCGGTGTCGGTCGGCCCGAACACCGGCTTGATGTCGGCCACCGACACACAGTAGGCGACGGTTACACCGCACCAAGCAGTGGCATCGGCTGTGTACTGATCACTGTAGGATTTTTGCTCTGGCCATTTGTCGCCGACATAGCGTGCCATGCCGATAATTTTGGGATTGTCAGCCGATCCGGGCGCCTCGGTCATGCCCGTGATCGAGCGCATGGCGGTGAGCCAAGCCGGCACGCCCGGGTCGGGCGGCGGCGTCGGTGGATCGGGTGGGGACGGCGGCGCGACGCCGGCCTGCGCCCAGGTTTGCTGCAGTTGTTGCGGCGTGCCCTCGTAGCTATTGATGTCGCAGCGGCCGATGCCGTTGATGGAGTGCGGCGAGGGCCCGACGTTGCCATCGGTGAACTGCCACAGCCAGGGCCCGCGTGGCCAGGTCGCCGGCGCCTCGGCCTCACTGCCGTATTGCGCCAGCCACAGGCGCGTGCCGGCCAAATACGAGTCGATGCGATTACCGAGCTGCTCTTTGATGACGTTGCCGGAGTAAAGCGCCGGGCGCTGCCCCGTCTGCTGCTCGACCAGGCGCAAAAACTCCTTCACATCTTGGACCGAACAGCCCTCGTCCTCGTGATCGAGCACCAGCAGGGTATCAGGGCCAGGCATGGCATTTTCGAGAAAATGGTCGACCTGGCGCTGCACGTTGCCCGGCCGAAAGAAGTGATATGCACCCCAAAGTAAACCGACAGCCTTGGCCTGGCGTCGCGACTCATCATACGTCGGATCGACGTAGTCGTCCGATTCGGTCGCCTTATAGATCACGCCCCAAATGCCATCCCTTTTGGCGGCGCCCCAATCGATCTCACTGCCGTCGTCGGTGTTGTGATGCGAAAGGTCCACCACATGCGGGAAGATTTCGGTCATTGCCAGTTTCCACACCAATCGTTGGGACCAACCTCAGGCCAAACGCGCCCGAGGAGTTGACCGCCGCCGCCCATCTGTACGTACGGAGGGATGGCGCGGCAGCGCGTCTTGCCGTTTTCCGTGAAGTAGTACTGACAGGTCGAACACATCTCGCCGGCCGGCGGTGTCGCGCGCGGCGTCGGCTCCGCTTCTGCCGTCTTAGATTTTGTCGGCGTCATCTCTGCGTGCCTTTTGAGTTGTCAATACAGTGTTACCCACCCTTGCAGGATCATGACGGTTGTGCCAACAGTACAAGTCTGCCCCTGTGGCGGAAGGCAGGGAAGCAGGCGCTGCGGCCGTTCATCCCCCTCGGCCGCCCCGCAGCCCGGGCGAGAGTGGCTGCCCCCGGTCGCTCTCGCCTCTCACATTGCGAGAGGCCAAAATCATGATGAAATGTGATGTCTGCGGCGCCGAACGCGCCTCCGTCGACTGGCGTCAAGAGCAAGTGCCGGTCAAGCTCGGCGAAGACGTTGAAGTGACGATTTGTCCGACTGTACCGGTCGTATTCTGTGACGCTTGCGGTGAGGCCTACACGGACGAGCGCGGCTGTGACATTCGCGATGAGGCCGTGACCAAGCTCCGCATTGCCTACGAGGCGGGACGACTGAAAGGATTCATCCCGGAGGGCGTATGACCCTGACATTTTTCGAGCTCGCCAAGAGACTCGATGAAATTGTTGATATGCTGCGTATTGAGACCCATTCGCCTGCCGCGCTCGCGCTTGTGATTGATACTGAAGGCGGCGTGCATTTCACCGTCCAAGGCGACCTGGAGCTCATCACCGTGGCCGACGTGCCCGCCATCCTGGTGCGCGTGGCGCTGGCGGTGGCGGAGGATCTTCGCGAGAAGAAAACGCTGAGAGGCAAACACTGATGGCACGCGGCGGCGGCAGATACGGTGGCGTGGCCACGGAGGTCTTGCTGGAGACCCAGGCCGACGGCATCATCATGATCGTTCTCAACGGCAACCTCGGCAGCGGCTTCTCCGTCGCGGTCGCCGAGGACATCGTCCTCAACGTGCCGAACGCCTTGCGGCGGCTCGCCGACGAAATCGAGCAGGATCTCGTGCTCGGCGCCGACAGCGTGCAATGAGCATCCTGGATGCGCTCATGATCATCCTGGGCGTCGTTGCCGCTCTTGGCATGCTGTTCGCCGTTTTGGCGATGTTGGTGCTCGGCGTGCTCATCTACAAACACGGCAAAAAGGTCAAAGGGCGCGGTATGCGCGAGGTCCCATGATCACGCTAACACTGCCGCCGACCATGATTGAAGAGTGCATTCGCTTTACACGGCTTACCCGTAACGTGACGCGGCGCGTGCTGCTACGTGAAACCCTTTCTGCCGACGACAGACGCAGATTTGAGGCCGCACACAGCTCGGGTGCCGATTTTCTTGACGCCCTTCTCGCCTACAAACGGGACCAACTCTAATGGGTCGTGAACAACGCGCCAACGCCGAGCGCCGCGCGGAGATCCGCAGAATAGCCCAGGAGCTCACGGGACGCGCCGTCGATGACGGTCAGATCGTCATGCTCGGCTTCGTCACCATGATCTCGATGGTTTTTCGCGACCAAGTGCACGAGGTGCCGAAAGAGCAACTCAACCAACTGCGCCTCGCCTTCTTTGCCGGCGCGCAACACCTGTTTGGCTCGATCACCAGCATGCTCGATCCTGACGCAGAGGCGAGCGAGCGCGATTTAAAGCGCATGACGCTGATCGCCCACGAGCTCAACGCCTTTATCGATGAGTGGAAGCAAATTCACGGCATCACCGATCCCGACGTTGGCTACCACGGGCCACCGGAGACCAAGCAGTGATCAGGGCTTGCTCTCGTGCAGCACGCAGCGCTCGACCAGCGACTTAACCAGTTCGCTGCGATGTTGCTCGGCGGTGCTGATGTTGCTGAGCAGCACTTTCGCCGAGTAGAGCCCGCCCAGCAAAAACATGGCGTTGACGACGATCAGCGCCAGCGCGAGGGGTTGGCTCTTCAGCCCGTCGACCACATTGCTGGCGATTTCTTTGCCGTTCATGGGCGTTTCGTCGGTAGTTTGCTTTCCACCATCGCGCACGGCTCCAGCACGGTGAGAAACTTGCCGTCGGCCAGATTGATAATGCAGTGCACATCCATGCTCAAGAGGCGTTTCGCCCGGTCCTTTTGCGGCGTGCGCAAGCCAACGATGTGGTTGGGATTGATCTGCACCAGCCCGCCGTCGAGCGTGTGCAGTTCCACCAGATCCATACCGCGTGCCTCATACCAGATGAGAAACACCATCAGCGCCGCCACCAGCACGATGAAGACGGCGCGCGCGATTAAGCCGCCCATCAAGCCTCGCCCATGAAGTTGCGTATATACGTCTTGCGCAGCGCCTCGCGTGCAAGTTTGCGTGACCATAGGCGCACCGCCTCGTTGGCCTCCAGCGTATACAAATCCACCGCAACCTCGGGCGGCAACAGCGCCGGCAATACCTTGACCGGCATAATGTTGGCCACGCGCACAATCGCGGGCGCCGCCAAGAACCCAAACACCCCCGACAGAAAGCCGCGCCGGTCTAGGCTGCCCACGCCGAGCTCCTGGTGGTGCGGCGTTTGTAGCGATCGACGGTGGGCGGGACAAATTCGGGCATGAACCCGCAGGCCCCGGTCATGTAGGCGTCGGCCCCATGGCTCGCCCAATTGTGCAGAGGCTCCGACTTGTACGTGCCGAGGCGCTCGTCCCAGACCTTGGTGTAGTTGTCGAGGCATCGCACACCTTGCGCGCAATTCGCCTCGTCGATCCAGCACATGGCTAACCAATTGCGCGCCGCCTCAATCGCGTCGGCCTTGTTTTGGATGCGGGGGACGACGATGAAACTGATGCCGAGGTTATATGCCACGTCCTTAATTTTCTCTCGCCCTGGTAATACCCAATGGGAGGCGTCCAGATCGTGAGGCCCGTAGTGTCTGCCGTAGTGCCATCCGTTAACATCAGCAAGGCGTCGGAGTTCGTTGACGTAGTGGGCGACGCCTTCACCGGTATCCTCCAGGTAGTAGATGAAATGGACCATCTGCCCGTGGCTCTGAAAAAACCAGACCGCGGTGTTATCGGATTTGCCGATATCCCAGCAGGTGTGCACGGGCCGGGTGATGTCGCAGGTGACGCGCCCGAGGCGCCGGTCCTCGCGCATCTTGGTCATCTGCGCGCGGAAGTAAGCACCCTCAAGCGAGATTTTAAACGCCTCTTCCGCCGTCGAGGGATACTCACGCCACATATGATCAGGACCAATGGCGCGTTGTCGTGTGACGTACCAGGCCTTTTGCTCGGGCGTGAGATCGATGCCGTTTTTGGCCTTGAGGGTGGCGAAATACTCCTCAATCTCCTTTGAAAGCACGACCACAGCAGGGTCTTCGTTGTAGGTCTCGTGCTCCCACCAGGGCAGGAAAATCAGCCGAAACTGTTGGTCCGCAAGAGGTCGCCCGGCTTTGGCCGCAGCATCGGCGTCCTGCACGAGGTCGTAGAAATCGCCGGCCGCGCCTTCGGCTGTACTTTCAACGAAGACCAACGAACCCTTGTGCACAGTACCGAACGCCCCGGTCCGTATTTCCTTAGACCGCTGGGGAGCGGTGGCGGAAATTTTCCCCATCTCGGATACATGCAGTATCTGGAGCGTGCCACCGCGATGACTGGTTCCCACGTCGATGCGAGACCCGTTGCTCCACTCCAGAGATGTCGCATTGTCGCTCACCAATCTGCGGATCGATTTAATCTCGCGCGGGAGCTTCTCATAGGCAAAGCGCACCTTGTCCAGTTTTTTCGTGGCATCGGTCAGGGTCGCGTCGATCAAGCCGCAGTGGGTGTTCGAGTTGAAGAGGCAAGCATCGAGCATCAGGATTGCAATGAACGTGCTAATCCCACGCTGCCTGGCCTTCAGTACGAGGTTCCAGTAGTGCACCTGCGACCACAGCGCCCTTTGCGCTTGGTTGCGGGTGAAGATCACTTCCTGGCCGCGCTCGTCGACAATCGAGTAGAGGTTGTCGAGGCGCCATTCGCGGTCGGCAAAGTAGGCGACGTTGTCAGCCATCAGTAGCCCCCGCGCCGATAACGCGCCTGGGCATCGGGTGGCCCGGTGTCGCCGGCAATGTCATCCCAGATGCTGCCGGCCTGCATGCCAGAGCTCATCCCAACCGGGATCGCGGGCAGCGCCTGCCTGAAGAGATACGAGAGCGGCAGCCCTACGCCATAGCGCGCGCCCATGTAGGCACCAGCGCCCATACCACCTGCCAAAGCTAGCGGGGCCCCGGCACCAAGGCCTGCCGCCGAACGCGCCCGGCGCATGTTCTCTCTGGTCTGGCGATCAAACAGGTCCGCTTTTTCCGGCGAGATCACGCTGGGCGCGAGCTTGGCAACCTGCTTAGCCGCTAGACCCGACATTCCCAGCGGATTGGCAAAGCCAGACGCAGCGCCCGCGAACTGCCGGCGCCACCAGGCACCGATGTCCTCCGGTTCTGGATTGGCGAGGTAGTCCTCATCGGCCATCGGGTTGCTGCTTCAAGAGTTGCTGGGAGAACAAAAAAAATTTTGCAGATTTGGCGGGGTGACCCCCCTGCCCATGCAAGTGCACCCCCCCCCCGGCCTCCGGACCCATGGGGGGTCGATTTCCTAGCAAAAAGCATGCTTTTTTGCCCATCCACTCCTGCTCAAAGGGATGGGCCAGACCAGCGCTATCAACGCCTTAGGTCGAGCTCGTCGGGTTCGGTGAACCCAGAATGGGTCGATTCACGCTCAAGTTGCGCCGCCATCTTCGCCCGGCTCTTCTCTGAGCGACGGCAGTCGCGTCATTTCATGCTCAATCACATGGCCATTGCCGTGACCATTGCGCGCTGGGATCGAGCGGCTATCGCCATCGTGCTGCTGCAGCAAGCGCGAGAGCTCGGCGCTCACGCCAAACAGCATTTGCCCTTCGATCGGCTGTGAGGCTTTGCCGAGTATCCTGTCGAAACACTCACGAATGGCCGCAACGCGCGTCATTTCGTGCTTGGCGTATTTAGTCAAGCGCACGAGCTCATTGACCATATCGGGCGCATGCAATGCCAATGCGGCCTTGATGTCCGCATTTGCCTTGCTGCGCGGGCTGCCTTTCTTGCGGCCCGCATTGGCTGGTCGAGGCTGGCCTTTGACGAACGGCATTTACGTTATGACTGCATGTGACTTTAACGGGCAATCACGTGCAAAGCGCATGTTATGAGATGCCGGATTGGATCGATTATCACGCCGTATACATGACCCCTCGCGCCTACCACCGAAAACGCGAGGACACGGGCTGGCTGGCATCGATCAATCCTTGGTTTGCTGGGATCTCCGGCGAAGCCCCTGGATAGCCGCCCATGCACTACCTTTTCGAACCAGCCTTAATATCGTCGTGCTTCATTTCCGGCACTGGCTTAGGCTGAGCTGCTTGCTCCGGAGGTTTATTGGCATCCTTAACGGCTTTGGATTTATCCTCCATCGCCTTTTCCTCGGCCTTGAAGTCGACAGGTGCCAGATCCATTGGCGAAAACTTATAGACCCCACCGGCCGGCGCGCCTTCGAACGTGCAGGTGATGCCGCTATCGTCGATCTCCATGATGATCATCGGCACCTTGACGCGCTGCTCAGCCGGAACTGCAGCCTGGGGACGATGATGCACCCAATCACCTACGGCATAATCGGTCATTTCAGCCTCGCTTGTTGATAGGGGTGCCGCTAACGTAGGCGCCGCCGTAGCGATCGCCTTCCTTTTTTTGACGAATGCCACTGCCTTTGTCCGCTTCGTTGAATTCTTTGGCGACGCTTTGGGGGATGCCGGCTTTGGCGGCGAAGGCTTTGTCGTGCGCGGCGGCCGCCATGAAGCGCGCTTGCGCTGGACTTTTGGAGGGCATGGCTTGGCCTTTGCTTTAATAGGTTTGCTTTTTGGGTTGCGACGCGGGCGCCGGACCATCGGGATCACTCCTGACGCCGCCCGAGCCGGCTTTTGAACCGTCCTGATACTGTTTGCCGCCCCGGTTCACATTGTCGTTCCCCGAGTACGTGTCCGACCTCGGGGCAATCGAGTCCTGTGTTTGGCTCGCGAAGCTGTCGTGCTTCGGCATCTTCTGCGTTGACTTGTGCAGCGGCATCTGCGGCCTCCTTTGCTCGGCGCTCAGCCAGGATCTGGTCAAGGTTGTAGGTGCGCGGCATGGCCGGGCCCTTTTCGAACAGATTTTTACGGATGGAGTTTTCGAGTACATCCGGGGTGCCCCCACTGTCAATGGAGGAAATGCCCATGATCGCCGCCTTGATAACCTTGGTGATCTACTTGCTGGTGATCGGCTTGGTCATCTGGCTGCTGACCTATCTGATCGATGCCATCCCAATCCCCGAGCCATTTCGCACGGTGGCGCGCACCGTCTTGATGGTTGTTGGCGTGCTGATCTGCATTGTGCTGTTGCTGCAGTTTGCCGGCGTGAGCGACGGAGGCTTGCCAAGGCTGACGCGTTAAGCGTAAGCGGGGTCCCAGCTCCAAAGATGAGGGAGGTTTGGGCTGAGACCCCTGTTGCCAGCGCCGTCAGCGGGGAGCACAGGGCGCCGACAATTCGCAATCATTCCTCGAACAGATCGAGGGTGTGCTTGCAGCGGTCTTGATCAGGCTCCTCCTCCGTAGCACTGCGCCGGGCGCAAAATGCCGTACAGGTTGGGCGCCCATCACCATCATATTTCCACTCCGGCGGATAATCTTTTTCGCCAATATTGAACAGGACCGCATTTGTTAAGACCGCGCACGTCGTCTGATCCTCGGTGCAGTGATTGCAGAACCGTTCCATAAAAATCATGCCCTCCGTGCCATTGCTGGGACGGTAGGGTTCGCCGGCACAGTCCGGATAATGCACGGGCATCGAGATCACTCCTGGGCTGGCGTTGACGCAACATCATCTTCATCACTTGCAAGCGGGTTCTCCCGGATAGTTTGGATGGCGATACGCGCGGCCTCGCGATAGTACTCGCCGAGGTGTTTCCAATCGTCATTCCACTGCGCCAGTTGGCTTTCATCCTGCACTTGGTCATATGCGAATAGCGCTTTGGCAACCTTATCGACGAGCTCGCTCATATTTTTTCTCCGGCGCGATATCGATGTAGATGCTGAATGGCTCTTCCTTCAATGCGGCATCAGCCAATGCTCTGAACACGGCCTCGAACCTGCGGTAGCGTGTGGTGCCATGCGGCGTGATCTGCATCGCCGAAAACAAGGCATCAAGCAGCATGTCAAGCTCTTGTCGTCTCCAGCGCATACGTGAACTCCATTAACACTGGCGCCCGCCCGGTCGAACGAGCGCCAGCAGGCTTTTCAGCAACATCCGCCTCGGCCCATTGTTGGGGCGCGGGCGTAGCACAGTCCCACTTCCATCCTTTCGAGCAACAAGGGGAATGCTCGCCGCTTGCTGCGAGGGCGAGCTTGCCGCACGAGCGAGGCGAGCGCGATGCTCAGCATGGACGCGCGCTCTCACTGCGTACCAATCAGCCCAATTACGTTTGTCCTCCTCAACGGCCACCAGATGCGGCTGCGTTGGTAAAAGGTAGGGGTTCGACGGGATGTTGTCGTATTGCATCGAGCTCCTCCTTCGGCACCGCCTGCCACACCACCGCCTTGCGGCCCGAGTGCGTGCGGCGCTCGATGCCGCTGTCGCGCACGAGACCAGCCTCCACGAGCTCGACGCGGCGCGGCCGTTGCGTTGATGGGTTCATGTCGAGAATATCCTGCATCTGCTCATCGGTGAGACCGCTGGGCACCTCGCGCAGGAGCGTCAGGATTTTAGCGCGCTGCGTGCCGGCCGCCGGCTCAGCGGCTTCCATTGCCGCCCGGCTGGTCGCACTGCCGCGCACAAACTTGCGGCCGAATAGATCGCCTTGGTCGTCTTTCATTTTTTCTCTGGCTTGTAATGCGGCTCCGCGACCGATGTGTAGATGAGCTCCACCGCTGCGTTTTTATCGACCGGTCGGCGCTGCTCTAAATCGTCCCAAACCTCATTTTCCAAAGACTGCTTTCTCTCCTCACGCCGCGCCGCGCGTAATTGTGCCAGGTTCTCCAACTCGCGGCCGTGCTTTCTCTCAGCGCGCAGTTTGTCTGCTGTTGCAACGTACGCCGCAGCACTTTTGGAGGAGCGGAAAATCTCACGCGCCCTTGCTGCGTGTTCCTGCACGCGCGGATCTGTCAGCAACCGCAATCGTCGTTTTTCATACCAGGCCTTGCTTCTGCTTCTGGCCATGTCACTTCACCAATCTGAAATGCATGGCGAGATTGCCCAGCCATTCACGCATGGTGCCGAGCGCGTAGGCCGGCACTTTCCTCGAGTTTGCACCGTAGGTATTGGTGAGCTCGTGCGTGATCTCAGCCAGCGATGGCATGTCCTCGGTCTGCGCCACGGCGCTCACCAAGATCACGGCATGTTTGCGATTGAGCCGGCGCTCGCCGATCTCGTCGTAGACGCCAACGGCGGCAGTAAGGGCGTCGCGCAGCCTGATGGTATTGCTCTCGGGCCGCCGGCCCCCAACGAACGACGCCCTTCCCTCAAAATCAATGATCCACCCCGTTAAGCGCCGGCCGAGGCGGTCTGCTTTACTGTGGGGAGCGTCGCCCCGGCCGGCATCGTCGCCATAGCTGGAGATACCTGACGAGGAGGGCATCTCCGCCATGACGAGCATGCGCAGCATATCGGCTGCTGCGTATTGGTCGAATGAAATTAGCTTTTGTTTGTGCAGGCGATCAGCAAGGCTCAGCACACGCTGGCGCACTTGCCCGGCATGGGCTGTCGGTTCCTCGCTGATCTCGCGCATGATTAGCTCACGATCTCATCAACGTCGGACTCGGTTGCCATCGAGCGGAAGGCGAGCGAGACAAACTTCGTGCCGTGCTTGTCTGACCGCACCCAGCCGCGCACCTGATAGGCCTGCCCGTCAATTTCGCAGTCACCCAAAAAATCCGAGTGATGCGGTAGCTCTTTCGTCATGTTTTTGAAGATCGCGCCCGTGCCGGCGTCGCCGGGGCGGAGATGTTGACTCAAACCCATTACGTCCTCCTACCGCGCTGGCTTTACCTATCGGAGATCGAGGGCGCGCCCACGGGCACGTGGATCGTCTCCAAGTCTTCGAGCTTGAAGGCTCCCGTGAAGGCGCGCATGCCAAACTCCCGCCGCCGCCCCGGATGCCCGCTGGTCGGCGCCCGAGGTTTAGATCCTGCCGGCGTCGAGGCGGTCGGACCGCCTGTCCGCCCGCGCAATCCAACCGAACGGAGCTCGCCGAGTGGAACACCGGCTGCGCCGCCAATGGTGCCCGCCACTTCACCATTACTCCTCGGCACGAGCTTGCGCCGCCCGAGTTTGTGAATGGCTTGTTTGCCCTCCTTGCCGCTCGGCAGCACCGTGCGTTTGAAGCTGGTGGCGACGTGCCCGCCGCCGAGCGTGAACTCGAACGGGGGAACTTTCTTGCCTTGATCAAAGGCAATCAACGCAAGTTGCGCGGTGCGCGGCGTTAGGTAGGTGTAACGCAGGCCACGGCGCGGATCGGTAATCCTGATCGATTGCAGATCACTCGCGATGTGATCAGCCCACGGCGCCGCTCGCTTCACCGCATCGCTCACCATGCAGTGAAATGAATTGGCCCGGCACGCCGTGGCAACAATCTCCTCGGTGACCTTGACCCTGATTTTTGGCGCCCTGAAGCTGCGCAACCTTTTGACGGCTAGTCCGCCTGTGGCGCCCTTCGTGATCTGCGTATTTTTTAGCGACATGAGAACCTCCTTTGGTTAGCCGCTATTGCAGTTTCCATCGTTGCCTCCTTGGCTCGGCTTGAACTTGCCTTCCGCGATCATGCGTGCCGTATAGGTGCCGATGCTTTCGCTGGTGTCGCGGATGGTGGTGGTGTTGGCGGGACTGCCAAGCCGGCTGGTCGACTTAGAGTAGTAGCTGCCATCAATGAGCTTATTGAATGAGCTCGCGCGCAGCACGAAGTCCAGGTTGGCGCGAAAACCGCTATCGTTCTCTCCGCGCAGGAACGGGCTCGCTTTGAGATTGTCGAGCGCTCGGTGCCAACCGGTGAGGCCACCGTGCTCCCTGAGGCGCGCCTTGAGGAGCTGCCGGCGCGATGGTGTGAGCGTTGAGGCTTGGGGAAGACCGAGTTGGAGGGCAAGTGAGTTGTAGCTAGTGAAGGCTTCCAGGGCTTCTAGATCATGGTTGTGTTCGTGTTCTTTGTTATACAGTGCGCCCTTTTCCGTCCCGGGGGTGTGCCCATCGTGCGCCTCCGGCGTGCCCTGCTCTTGCACCCAGCGCTGATATCTTGCGTAATTCAGGATGGTTATGATCTGCGCGCGTGTGCCCTCCTGGTGCCTGAGGGCGACCATCTCAGCGTGCTCTAGTCGGCCCAGGAAAGTGCGCACGGCTTTGTGCGACCAAGCCCAATCATGCGCGAGGGCTCGGATGCTGCCGTAGAGCTCGCCGCGCCGGAGCTCGCCCGCGCCTTCCTGGAGCCAACAGGCGTGCGAGATTAACCATTGCCAGGCTTCGAAACGGCTATAGCGTCCGCCGCTGCCGCCATTGCCGGCGCCAACGATTGGATGCTTGAACATCGCGTGAGAAACAGCGAACCAGCCGTTGACGCCGAGGCCGCTTGCGTCGTATCTACGCGGACGCATAAAAGCTCCTTTCGGTTGAGACTTTGTGTTCCCTTCTTTGACTTCCCCTCCACTGCAACGGCGCGGCCACAAACCGCGCCGTCTCCTTGTGCCTCACATCAGGCCTGGCACCGGATAGCTTTGCCGGGGGGAAGCTGGGATGCGCAAAAAAGCTCTCAGGCAGTGCACTTCGCAGTAGGGCAAGCCAGCAACGCGGGGCTGTCCGCAATAGAGCGGCGCGTGATTGGCCACCGCTTCTGAGGCCTCGCCCACCGGCCAGCGGCAGTGCTTGCTCTGAAGCTCGTCGTGGCTGATCCGGGCGATATCCCGCGCCGGCCGCACAGAGAACACCACCAATGGCGGCTTTTTCGGCGTGGCCCCAACGGTGGTGCAGGCCTTGCGCGCGTGACGGTTTCGCTTGGCCTGCGCCTGCTGCTCCAGCTTGTGCTGTGGCTTTTTCCGATTCGGATCGTTGCGTAGCCGGCGGTGCATCATGCCGATCACCGCATTCCTGCTGACGCCGAGCTGATCGCCAATCCAACGCGCCGATTTGCGCTCGCGCCACCAAGTCTTGGCTTGTTCGACGGTGGCCTGGCTCCAGTCGGACTTGCTGCGGCCATGAAAGCCCGGGCGCACCACCGCGCGCTGCTCCGGCGTCATGAAGCGCCAACCCAACTTGTTGGCATGGAAACGACAGCCGTGCGCGCCACGTTTGAGAACCGCGCTCGCCTCGTACATGGTCGCACCCTCGGCGAGTAGCGCGTAGAGGCGCGCGTCCTCCTCCTCGGTCCACGGTTGGAAGCGCGGGTGGTCCTTGAATTTGACGCCGAGCAAGCGCGCCCGCTTCACAGTGCCGTCGTAACTGCGGCCTAATCTTTCGGCCGCCACAGTGCGGCTGATGCCGAGCGCCGCGTATCTTTGTAAGGCCTTGTCCTGCGCATCTGTCCATAACGGTGGGAGCCAACCCATCGCCTAACCCCAACGTGCCCCGCTGCACGAGCATGCCCAACCTCCCAAGCGCGTGTGGCTCTTTGCACGCGCCAGCCGTGATTTGGTCTTAGGCAGTCGGCTGAACGTCGACTGCGCGTTTCTTGCGAGTTGGGCGCTGCCTTCGCCGCTTGCGCTTGTCACTCATGGCGATCAAGTCCGTGGGACTGACCCGGATCTTGCGTCGCCTAGCCGCCTTCAGCAGTCGCTGCCAATGATGCGGGTGCACAAACGAGCGCCCGTACATTGCCGCCGCAGCCTCGTAACCGATGCGCAATTCTTCAGCGAAAGCTGCTCGGTCGGGCCATTGTTCGATGAGCTCCCGAAAGGTTCGCACTGGCGTGCTCCTCGGTTGCCCTCATGCATGTACAGATTGTGCTTCCCGAACAAAGCCTAGGCAGGGTACAGCGGACTTGTCAATGCCGGGCGAACAGGTGACACTAGCGCTCCAGGTGGGGAGCGCCCGGACATGAGCACACTTGCAGCAAGACTAAAGCGCGCGCGCAAAGAGGCTGGCTTCGATACCGCGACTGAGGCCGCCGAGAAGTGCGACTGGAACCCCAACACGTATCGCTCGATTGAAAACGGGACGCGCGGTCCTGGTTTCGAAAATGTGATCGAGTACGCAGATACGTTTAACGTGCGACTTGATTGGTTAATGACCGGGCGCGGGCCGATGCGCCGAGGAACAACTAGGCAGGTCCCGATATTTCAGTTAAGTGACATTCTCGGTCGTACCAAATCGTACGGTCCCAACTCAGTGATAATCAGGGGGGATGCCAGAGGGTATATTTCCGTGCCCGAGGAACAAGGTGTTACGCGGCATACCCGCGCCTTTGTCGTCGTCGACAGGAGCATGGTTGATCCCAGCGGCTCCGAACACTCCATCTACCCCGACGACCTCGTCGGCATCGAGCTCGGCGCCCAAGCCTACGCTGGCTGCGTCGTGCTGGCCGAGGTCAAAGGCGAGTTCGTCTTCCGCAAGGTGCAGATCAGGCGCACGAGCGAGAGCGGCAAGCCCACCCAGGTCGCCCTGGTGCCACTCAATTCCGACTACGCCACCGAGATCGTACCCGCCCACGCTATGGTCGGCGTCAAGCTTTGGCTGCAGCGGCGCGACCGCCGCCCCTCCTCTTAACCAAAGTCGGCTAACCCCTACGCCTAAATAACAGTGCGCGTAGCACTGGCTGCGCCCTGGCATATTGCGCCTAAATTGTGCGCGCAGTACTGTTTGTGCTCATCAACAAGCACGCAAAGGGGTACAGCATCATGCCGGATCTGACCGTCGTGCAGGGTGGCAAGAAGTCTGACGAAGAGCTCAACCTCGAATACGCGCAACGCCGAGGTATCAGCGAGCTCAACAAACTCCAAAGAGAGCTCGGCCTTGAGATCGATGAGGTGCACTCGCTGCGCGCGCGCCACCGCGTGCTGCACACCATGCTGCACCTGATCGAGGTGCACGGCAGCGAGACTGCCGCGCGCTTGCTGCGCCAGGAGCTCGAATATCTGGAGGGTTTGCTATGACCACCGACATCGTCAAGAAGACGGAGAAGGCGCCCGCCACGAGCGATACCGCCGCGCTGATTGAGGCTATCACCAAGGCGTCGCGCGATCCCAAGGTCAACATCGACAAGATGCAATTCCTGCTCGACACCAGGCGCGCCATGCTGGACGAGGAGGCGCTGGTGGAATGGCGCGACGCCATGACGGCAGCCCAGGCCGAGATGCGGCCCATCAACAAGGATCTCGCCAACCCGCAGACGCGCAGCCGCTACTCCTCGCTCGCCGCGCTCGATACCGCCATTCGCCCGATCTACTCCTCGCACGGTTTTGCGGTGACGTTCGACACCGAACCATGGGAGGGCAAGCCCGAGCACATCCTGGTGGTCGCCTATGCCGAGCGCAGCCGGCACAGCCGGCGCTACCAGATCCCCATGCCCGCCGACGGGAAGGGACCGCAGGGTCGCGATGTGATGTCGAAGACGCACGCCACCGGCTCGGCCGTTAGCTATGGCCGGCGCTATCTGCTGTGCATGATTTTCAACTTGATCACCGCCGACGACGACGGCAACCGCGCCAGTGGCTATCACGGGCCGCCAGGTGATCGGGCTGACAATTACGTTGAGCCGCGCGCCGAGCACACGCGCCAGGCCATGGGGCAAGCGAAGACCAAAGATGATCCGCCCCCGGCCATCGATGAGAAGGAGCTCGCCGAGCTCAAGAAGCTGATGGTGAAAGCCGGCGTCGCGCTGACGGGCGAGCAAGCCATTTGTGAGTTTTTCAGCGTCGAGAGCTTGCAGGATCTCAACCTCGACCAATTCGAAGACGCCTGCCGGCAACTACGCGCCCGCGCCAAGGAGCCCAAGCCATGATCACTGAAGAGGAGCGCGCCTATGCCCTCGCGCTGGAGCAGAACACGCCGGAATGGCTGCAGTACAAAGTCGGCAAGGTCAGCGCCTCCAAGATCTCCGACATCACCGCCAAGCTCCGCAACGGCATCCCGAGCGCGAGTCGGGCGACCTACCTGGGCGAGCTCATCGCCGAGCGGCTGACGGAGGTGCGCACCGACAACGTGCGCGTCACCCCGGCGATGGAGTGGGGCACGGCGATGGAGCCGGTGGCGCGCAAGGCCTATCAGTTCCACGCGATGGCGCTGGTGCAGCGCGTGGGCTGCGTATTGCATCCCTTCATCGACGGTGCGCTATGCAGCCCCGATGGTCTCCTCGCACCCAATGGCATGGTCGAGATCAAATGCCCCAATACCAACACGCACGTTGATTTTGTCTTGGGTGCCGCCATTCCCTCCCGTTACCTGCAGCAAATGCAATGGCAACTGGCGTGCACGGGACGGCAATGGGTCGACTACGTCTCATTCGATCCGAGGCTGCCGGAGCACCTGCGGCTCTGGGTGCAGCGCGTCCCGCGCGACAACGAGATGATCGATCTCCTGGAGTGGGAGGTCAAATCCTTCCTGTACGACCTGGAGCAGCGCCTCGCCGCGCTCGGCAAGATCGACGCTACCGAGGTGGCCTATCAGACCCGCCAGGCCGAGGTCGCCGCATGAACCAGCCCATCTCCGAACAGTTTCGCCTCGTCGCCAAGGCATGGGCGGACGCGGAGAGCGCCGCCCACCTGTTGGAGGAAACCAAGACGACGGTGCTGGAGCAGAGAAAAACTAAGCTGATCGAGGCGAGCGCCGCCAAGGTGAGCGAGGCGGCGGCCGAGCGCCTGGTTAAGTCCAGCAAGGAGTGGGCGGAGTTTGTGCACGGGATGTGCCGGGCGCGCAGCAAGGCAAACCTACTCAAGGTTAAGATGCGATATGTGGAAATGCGGCACCGGGAGTGGATCGGCCACAACGCCGATGCGCGCCAGGAGATGCGGCTGGGGGTGGTCGATCCATGATCATGCTGGATGTTAGCGGGCCCCTGCTTTTCGCTGGGCTATTCGTGGCCAACCTGCTGGTGGCCCTCCTTGCCCTCGGCATCGTGCATGGCCTGGAGGCCTTCCACAGGCGCCGGAACCGGCGACCGTGACCACGGGGCACCGCATCAAGGTTAAGCACTACCGGCTCGACAAAGCCGGGCGCCTGGTGCGCACAAACTATCACAAGGATGTATCGGCCAGGCTGCGGGAGCGCGGCAGTAAAAAGGTCCGCGTGGTCAAACCGAACAATGCTATGAGTACAGGGCGAAGGCAACGAAAGGAGACGTAAGATGTGGCAATCATTACTACGCAAGAGCGGATACGACCCCGCCAAAGTAAGAGACGGGACAACCAAGCTTGAGGCCGGCGAGGTCACGCGCCAGGATCTCAATGGCAGCATCGTGGGCGACCCCTGCAATTGCTGTGGCGCGAAATTAATAAGACGTACACTGAATGCGGAGATGGCTTGGGTCGGCGCTGAGTTTGCGATCGTTGTGTACAACAAAAACCGGATACTCCGTTATCGGCATAACGGCGGCATCCCATCGCGATTCGACCAGGGGTTCTTTCCTCTCGGTGTGCCGCTGCGCCTGAACCCGCCGGCCAAGTATGAGAAGCTTGGTAGCGCACGGCATCAAGAGAACCGCAGCAAGGTCCCGCCCGAGAAGCGCAAGGTGCCCTTCAAGAACCGGTTCCCGAGCATCGTTGGGCAGTTCCGGCGCTGAACCTGGAACTGCGGCAAAATCGTGATTTGTCAGTGGGGAGAAGACTTAACCTCTTGGAGATGAGGGAGAAAGCGCGTGGCGAAATGGACACGGCTACTCCTTATTCTGTGAGCATGTTGGCAAAACGCTGGAACTGCTCGCGGTCACATATACGTAATCTGGTCAATGCGGGCCGGCTCCAGCACTTCAGGATAGGCCACTTGGTCCGCATACCAGCACACGAGGTGGAAAGATGGGAAGCGCAGTCGAATACACAGTCGGGGGTCGAACCTACCGCATCGGCAACCTCACCGGCAGAAAGTGCGTCACCTGGTGGGAAGGGACCGAACGTAAACGTTTTAGATTTAGTCCGGAGATCAACGATGCGAACGTCGTCGAAGCCTTGATGAAATTCATCAAGGGGCACACGTTGGCGGAGGAGATCGCGAGCCCAGCCGCACGCGTGGCCACGTGCGGCATCCTGATGGCCGACTACATTGCCGAGCGCAAGGCCGACGGCAAACCGGTTGTGAAGCAGGAGGCCAGTTGGAAGGCGCTCAAACCCTACTTCGAGAACGTCATGCCCGAGCACATCACCAAGGAGATGTGCAAGCAGTTCGACAAGGACCGCCAGGCAGCCGGGCGCAAGCCCGCCACCGTCTGGGGCGATCTGGGCGTGCTCAACGCTGCCCTCGGTCTGGCGGTCAAGAGCAAGAAGCTAACCAAGGACGCCAGGCCGCATATTTGGATGCCTGAGACCCCCGCGATTAAGGACCGCTGGTGCACCCGGGAGGAGGTCGACCGCCTCCTGGCGGCCACGCTCAGCCCGCACATGCGCCTCTTCGTCGAGCTCGCCGTCGGCACCGCCGGCCGGCACCAGGCGATCCTGGAGCTGGAGTGGACCAAGGTTGATTTCGAGCTGCGCCAGATCGATCTCCGATCGCCCCGGCAGACCAAGAACAAGCGCCGCGCCCTAGTGCCGATGACGGAGACCTTGTTCGTGCTGCTGACCGAGGCCAAGCGCGCCGCCACTACGCGCTATGTGATCGAGTACAAGGGGGAGAAAGTCGGGCGCGTGCACAAGTCCTTTACGCGGGCGGCCGAGCGCGCCGGCCTTAAGGGGGTGACGCCCCACACCCTGCGCCACACCTCGGCGGTCTGGATGGCGGCGGCCCGCATCCCTATGTCGCAAATATCACAGTACCTGGGCCACACCTCCACCACCATCACCGAGCGCGTCTATGCGCGCTACCACCCAGACCACCTCCGTGATGCGGCGGCAGCGCTGGAGACGCGCCCCACCGTGCGCATGAATGGCATGGGTCACAACGGCGGCCCGCCGCTGCGCGATGCGGCCTAGGTTCAATGAACCTGTGACCCCTCCTTTTTTTGGTGAACCTGTGACCCCTCCCGTATCCGAGGAGGGGTCTAGGTTCGGTGAACCTGACCAGTTAGGCGGGATGGGCCATAGGTTCAATTTGCGCGAAATCCGTGCGCAAATTGCTCGATTTATCAAGCATTTAGCAGACGGAGCCTGGGTTCACACGGGGTGGGCCACGTCAATGATATCAATAACTTACGGCGCTGGCGCAGGTTCAACGAACCTCGGCGCCGCTGAACCTAGGGCGGTTAGCTCAGCGAGAGAGCGTGCGCTTCACACGCGCGAGGTCGCAGGTTTGATCCCTGCACCGCCCACCAACCACCTGTACTCAGGGCACAGATCAGAGTAGCTTCACCCTTGCCGGCGCCTCGCGGTTCACTCTGGGGCTGGAGACTAAAATGCAACAAGCCAACCACCCAAAGCGCGGGAGGACATTCTGGTATTACAGCCCGCGCGGCTTCGCCAACGAGTACGAGGTCGGCATCGCCAACAACGAGATCTACGCCAAGGCGTACAAGGATCACGGGTTCGAGCGTATCGACCGGGAGCGTGCCATTCGCGAGCTCACCTACCGGGGGGACGAGGCCACCCAGGCCTACGTGACCGTGACCGTGAACGGCGACACGCAATCCAAGTATGCCCGGTTCGAGCTCGCCCGCATCGTCCGGCAGGGAGGGTTGATCTGATGGGCATCTACAAAGTGCGCACCAGCGACGGCTGCCGGTTCCGGATGCGGTACACCCCGGACCATCCCGAGCTCCCCATCATGGTTGACCACCGCAGCGATGGGGACTGGGAGGAGGGCGCGCGCTGGATCACCACCCCCTATCAGTCCTGCGAGGCGCGCGACGGCAACCACGCCGCCGAGCTCGTGCAGGAGTATTCCGGGGATGACCTGACCTGGGTGAAATCCGTCGAGAGGATCGATTGATGGCTACCATCGTCAAGACCCGTCAGCACTACCTGACCATGCTTGAAAACAACAAAGGCGCCAGCGTGGGGCACACGCTGGCGGCCTACATGATTATCTCCGGCCCGTACAGGATGGTGCTGGCCGAGAGCGTGCTGGATGAGTGGCGGGCGATCTCGCGCCGCCTTAAGCGTCAGTATGGGGAGCTGCTAACGCCTGATGAGGTGCGGTTAGAGATGGGGTTCGAGGCGGCGACGCAATTGTCCAAACATGCTGTGCGTGACATCGAGACCAGAGATCTTGACGATTGGATCTACGGTCACTGGTGCCGCGATCACGAGTAATCGCCGATGAACCGCCCCCCGATCTTATTGCCTCGCACATCCTTGGCACCCTTCGGATGCCTCGGCGGCGTTGCGGGGGGTGCGGGTGCCCCCGAGGCGGGAGGCGGTCCCCCGCCGCCTCCCTTCTTCGGCGGAATGAACGGCTCGGGCGCAGGCTCAAACACCCCGCGCTCCGGAGCCGGCGGCGGCCCCACGGGCGCCACCTCTGGCTTCGGCGGCTGTAGTGCCGGCGGCGGTCGCGTGAGCTTCTCCAGCGTGCTGGGTGCGTATGGCTTGATGCCCTTCGTGCTGGCCGCCGGATTGTCGAGGAAACGATCATAAATGCCCTCGGGGCTCCTGGGCTTGAAGGGAGCATCGATGGACGGAGGTTCAGATGGTCTTTGCAGAAATCTTGGTAGCGGCTCCTGCATCTCTCCCGGCCTCGGCTCCAGCGTCACTGGCACTGGCGGCGGGGGTGGAGGTTCCGGACCTGTCAAGGCTCCTGGCGGCATGCCAGGCCCCGGCGGCGGCGCTGGGGGGATGGGACCCGGTTGTGGGCCTATGGGCCCTGGTTGAGCTCCTCCAGGCAAACCTGGCGCAGGTGATAGCGGTGCTGGCTGTGGTGCTGGCGGCGAACCAGGACCGCCTAATACACCGATGGCGCGGAGGTAGCGGAGGACCGGGAGCGCCTGGACGCCGACGTTCGCCGCCGTCCCCGCCGCCTCCGCCGCGCGATATGCGCCAGGGCGCACCGCCTGCGTCAGCGCCTTGGCATACGCCATCGCCTCCGGCGAATACTGGCCCTTCTGTCCCTGCGTCAGGAGGTAGTCGCTCAATCCTTGGTCGGGGCCGCCCGGCAATTCATTGAAGCCCAAGTATTGCGGCAGATGGGTCGCGCGGTTGAGACCGACGGCAAACAAACTCCGCCCGTAGATGTCCATGTAGGCCTGCGCGCGCTCGCGGTCGGCCTTGATCGGACTGTTCGCCAGGCGCTTGATCTCGGCGATCATCGCCGCCTGCTGTGCCTGCGGCGGCGGCGCGAACATGCTCTCAGGTGTGATCTCGCCGACATCGAAACCGGGAGCGCCGGCCGGGCTCATGGGTGCGCCAGGGTAGGGCATCGCTTATTCCTCACTGAGCCGTCGGTCGGAGGTATGCACGGCGCCCGTCGCCCGCTGGCCATAGCGCGCGTTGAGCTGCTCCAGCTTGTCGGCGAGGCGCCCGGCCCGACCGCGACCCATCAGCATAATGATCTGGTTCATGGCCTGCTGATTGCGGAGTGGGTTGGCGGAAGTGAGATCATTGACGATGGAGACGGAGACGCGGCTGTTCTTCCCAAACAGCGATTGTAAGGTGTATTCGAGCGCGCGCTTGGGAATGCCCGACAAGCCCTCGCCGGCAATGTCGCGGAGGCGGTGCATCACATCGCGCAGCTTGTCGTCGGCAATGTTCTGCGCCGTCTGCGAACCGCCATACGCGGTCGTGCGCGTGGGCTGCTCCTTGCCGACGCGTGAAAGATATTCGAAGAACCGTTCCGCCTGTTCGCCGCGTTCGCCGGGCACCCCTGGCGTATTGTCGAGAATATCGCGCAGCATGCGCTTTTGGTTGGTCGTCTCAAACAGCTTGGCGACATCCTGCCGCTCGCTCTTGCCGCCCATCTCGCGCAGCACCTGACCAATATAGCCGTGGCGCACGAGCTTCTTGGACTCGCGGTCGAGCGTGGCATATTGCTCGATGCCGACGCCCTCGGTGCCTTTGCGCAGATCTTCGCCGAGCTTCAGATGCCTGAGGAGCTCCGCCTGGTCGCGATGCTCCACGCGCGCCTTGCTGTAGAGGTCGCCAATCTTGTTCGTTTTAATCGCATCGGCCGCTTCCAGGATCGTGTCGCGCGCCTCTTCCATTCTGTCGGCGATCTTGTAATTGCCAGCACGATAGGCCTCGCCGATGCGGTCGTTGACAAACTGCTTACCCTTATCGAGGTCGTCGATGTGGGGCGAAACCGAATGGTAGCTGTTCTGGCCGGTGCCTACCCTCGGCGCCATTTGATCCAGCACCATCTGGATCGCCCCCTTCTCGTCCTTCGGCAGGCCCGGGCGTTCCATGCTGGCGACGACGGTATTGACAGCGTCAACGAGCCCCTTCTCCTGCGTGAGATCGACGCCCTCCGCTGCGTTGCGTAGCGCGCCGTAGTTCCTATTCGACGTGAGCTTCTGATTGGCGGTGATATTGGCGGCGGTCTCCTCCGCCGTGCGACCGTGACCGTGATACATGCGGTCCTGTGTGATCGTAGCGCGATGCAACGTCTCGGCCACGCGCTCCTGCTGTCCCGCCGCCTCGGCACCTTGCGCGCCGCCCGAGCGATAGGCCAGCAGACGCGGGTCGCCCTTCGGGTAGGTAGGCAATCCGAAATCGGTATCGAGTGGGATGGGTGGCGTCTCGCCGGTCTGCCGCGCGGTCAGGCGCGACTGTCCCATGTTCGAGGCCTCGGAGTGCAGCCGCATCTCGCGGCCGGCGAGACGCGCGACGTTGGGATCGATGTCGGCGAGCATCTCCGCGCGCGGCGCGGAGTAACCGGAGGGCCAGAAGAGATGCGCGCCTTCACCGCGCTGTTGATAATTTTGCAGTTGCTCGGGCGTAAACCCGGCGCGTGCAAATTCATCAGCGATGTCCTGCCGTCCCAGCTTGATATCCTCCGGCATGAGCTGACGCGCTGCGGCCGCCTCCTCCGGGACGAGGTGCTCTGGGAACTGCCCCATGGTGGTTGCGCCGCGCTCGTTGCGCGGCCGCCAGTCCGGCATGACGCGCTCGCCAGCCGCAGGAGGCGGCGGCCCTCGACCCCGGCGCCCCATGAACAGCGCGCCCTCATCACCGAGCCCACGATAGGCACGCAGCGCCGCTAGGGCTGGTGTCGGCGCCAGCATGCCGCCGGCAATGCCGGCCGCCAACTGCCAGCCTGGTCCCAGATCGGCCTCCTCTGCTGCCTGCGCAGCGACACCGCCGCCGGCAGCGGAAGTGCCCTCGACGAGCGCCTGCCGGCCTGCGCCCGTTCGCCCGAGCGCTTTCAAACCCCACATCTGCGGCGCCAGGCGCGACAGCCCAAACATGCCGCCGCCAATCGGCAGCGCGCTGCCGGCGAACTCACCGACGCGGCCGGCGTAACGGCCATACGCCGTCTCCGCCTCGGGCACGGTGGTGGCCCGCTTATACAGATCCCCCATTCCAAACTCTGGGCGATTCTCAATGTCGGTCCAGTCCCAGCCGCCGGTCTTCTCGCCGATCCAATCAAGCAATCGGTAGGGCGCAGACAGCGTCTCCAGCGCCCCCTTGCCAGCGCCGCGCGCGAATTGATAGCCGACATCTTTTAGGGTCGCATAGGGGTCCTCGGCCTCGGACGATACGCGCACGGTGCCATGGCTCGTCGTGCCGCCGCCAAATTTGGGTTTGCCCTTGGGGATGTCTTCGATGTCGACCCACCTGCCCATCTACTCCTCCCCAGGCTCTGGAATGTAGTACTGGCCTTTGCCGGTCATCGGATTGCGCCGCACCTTTCGCTTCTGGCCGTTGTATTCCCGGGTGACGGTCTCGCCCGGTTTGAGGTCGCGCACCTGCTCCTCCAGCCAGGTCGCCTCGTCGGCCTTCGCCGCCGCCGCCTGCTGCGCTTCGGCCCTGCGCCTTTGGCTCTTGGTCAGCCTGGCCTCGGGGGGCACTTCCTCGGCGCGTGACGGATAAGGTATCGGCTCGTTGCCACCGGGCTGCTTGAAGGGTTCGCGATATTGTTCTTGCCAGCCCTGGAGCAGGCGCTGCTTCAGGTTTTCGGTGGCATTGAGAATGATGTTAAGGTTGTGCTGGTAGTCCTCCGTCCTGATCGTTGGGTCGAGCACACCGACGGTGGCGCTCTTCAGCATGTTAATCTCTTGCTCGCCCGTGCTGCCGAGACCTGATGCGCCGGTCTTGTTGGAAGCCTGCAGCGCATGCAGCGCGGCGAGACCGAGCTGATTAGCGAGGGTCCGCATGTTGTCGCTGACCCGCCGCGCCGGATCACCCTGCGCTTTGATGTTCTCCCAGTGCCACGGCATGGTGGTGAATGGGATCTTAGTCACACGTTCCTGACGTGGGTCATCGTAGGGGTCGGCGTTCTTGCCGGTCGCGCGCGGCAATTCCGGATCATCGTGGATCTTCTTCGCCAGCGCCTGCACGCCACTGATCGTTTCGATTGCGGTCGAGAGCGCAACCCGCGCCGCCGGCTTGCTCGCCTCCTGCTTGGCCTCGGACTCCGCCAAGGTCTTGGCGTATTGCTGGCCAGGCGCGCCGGCCTGCTCAATTGCTTTCTCCAAACCAGTGTTCTTGATGCCAACCGCCTCCAGCGCCTGTTGGTAGCCCTGTGCTTCCGAGTACGGCATCCATTCGCCAAACGCGTATACCCACGGCTCGGCGCCGAAACCGCCGGGCCCACCCTGCACGCCCGTGTACCCGGCGCCCCTGCCTCCGATGGGCGGCAACTGCGGCATCGCTCCAGCCGGTGGCAAGGTGGCGCCACCCCCGGCGCCACCTCCGCCAGCCGGCGCCGCTGGCGCCGGAGCTCGCGGTGCGGGCGCAGCACCGAGCCGCTGCGAGACCGCAGCGCCGGTCGAGATCGGCACGCCGCCCATGATCGACGGCTGGCCATAGCCGGGGAGGTCCGGCGGCACCACAGGGCCCGTTGGCGCAAGCTGTGGCGGTGCCGTTGGCTGAGCCTGCTGGCCCCCGCGCCCGCGCAGCGTCTGGATCGTCTCCAGCTTGCGCAGCATTTCGGCGCGACCCTCGGCGTCTTTGAGCTGATATTCGCGCAGAAACTTGGTGCCATCGACAACGCCGGCCGAGGCCACCGTCTGCGCTGCCTGCGGGGTCAGCCCCTTGAGCAGCGGATGATCCATGTTGGGCGGACCCTCGGGCCCGTTGGGGAAGGCGGCGTTGTAGGCGGCGAGCTGGCGGTTGTAGTCGGCCGTGCCGCGTCCAAAGAGCTCCGCTGCACGTCCTTCTTGGCGCTGGGCGATATCCAGGTGGCCCGCTGCGGTCGCCCCGCTGAGCCCGGCAGAGAAGCCTGGCGCCCCATACATCAAACCGCCGAGTCCGCCCATGAACGCCGGGCTGGTTTGGACGGCGCGGCCCCACGCCGCAACGCCTGGGAAGCCCATGCGCGCCAGGATGCTGTTATCAACAGGCGCCTGCGCCTGTGGCTGCGCCGGGCCCGTGGTCGTGGTCGGCACCGATTTCACCGGCACCTGCGGCAGCCCCGGCACGGCCGGCGCGGCGCCCTGCTCGGTCACCATACCGGGCCCTGGAATGATGGAGCGGCCCTGGAAAGCTCTGATACCCTCTTCCAGCGCTGCCCGCTCCTCGGGGGTGTAGGGTCGCCCGCCCGGCATCGGCGGCCCTGGCGGCTCTGGTTCGCCAGGTGCCAGATCGGGTGGAGGTGCCGGCGGAGGTGGTGTCAGATCTCCCGACAGCGCGCCTCCGGTGATGTCGGGACGCTGATCGCCGTATGGCCCCGGCGCCGGCATGTCCGGATAATACGGGAGCGGAATATTCGGCTGCGGCGGCGGATAGGAAAACTCGCGGTCGGCAAGGGGTGGCAGCGGCGGTGAGGGATCGGCATATTCCTGCGGACCTACCGTTGGCCGGCGGCCTGGTGCTCGCGAGAGCAAGTCCTGCGGCATCGGAATGCCAAAGCTGCCGCCAGTCGATGGCTGGATCAGGGAGCTCAAGCCGGCACCCATCCGGCCGGGGATCGGCGCGCCGCTCGCAACCTGCAACAGCGGCGGCTGCTCTGCCGGCGGCTGAACCGGCGGCGGCACACCCAGCGGCGCACCAATCTGACGCTGAAATCGGTCGCGCCACATATCCCGGAATTGCCCGGCGGTGATCGCCAGCGGGTTGGGGAACTGCGAACGCAGATTGCCCAGCACGTTATTGCTAATGGCGGTCTGCGCCTCGCGGTCGCTGCGATAGAGCGGCCGCAGCACCTGCCACGCCAGCGCGTTGGGATCGGCGGCCAAGAGCGCGCCACCGCCACCCCGTGGCGGTCCCTGCTGGTGATAGAAGTAGCCCTCGTCGCCGGTCATCTCGCGGCCAAAGCGCGCCTGATGCGCCTTCGCATTGGCGGCAAACTCGCGCTGGGCAGCGGCGCGCGCATCAGCGTAGCTGAAGACGTTGCCGCCTCCACCCCACTGCTGCCAATCGCGTTGGCCATACTGCATCGGGCCAAGGTTGCCCTTGGTGTTGCTGTAGTTGTAGTCGCCGCGCCGGGGCCCGCTCTCCAGATATTGCGTGGCGTCGTAGGTTCTGGGGTCCCACCAGGGGATCGCGTACGGCATCTTATCCAAATCCCAAGCTTGATCTGAAATTGCCTAACTGCCCCGACCACGACCACGGGTTCTGCGCCGGCTGCCCGCCATAGCCCGTAGCACCCTGTTGCGGTGACATGCCGCCATACGGGCTGCTACCGCCGCCACCGGACAGGCTGCCGAGACCGGCCGCCATCATCTGTGGGTTCGATGAGAAGGCGCCGAGCGCAGTGAGCGCAGTGCCGGCGATGGACGACAGCAGGCTCGGGTTGGTCGTCTCGTCGGTCTTCGTCGTGCCGCTCTTCCCGGTGCCAGAGAGACCGATGAATTGTTGGTTCGCCCATTCGGTGGGGCTCCCGTACGCCGCGACGTTATAGGCCGGTGCCGCGAGCGCCATATTCTGGAGCTGCGACATGCCCTGATTGTAGGCACCGAAATAGATCGGCGCTGCCGCAGCGGTAATGCCCTGCGCGAGCTGCGACTGCGCATCGCCGCCGGTAAAATTGCCCCGGCCGGCGCGACCCATCATGCTGTTGAATTGGTTGGTGACATCTCCAATCGCCTGACGGGCATATGGCTGCAGATAAGGGTTGCTGGCAGGATCGAGGAACTCGCCGCTAAGCGCGCGGCTCATAAAGTCCTGGCCCTTATTGACGATGCCGCCAGGCGCGAGGCCAGCCTGCATTGCGTCTTGCGCGTTCGCCGTCTGACCCAATTGTCCGACCACGTACGGTCTCGCTTCCTTGAGACCCGCCAGGTCATACGTTGTCGTCGATGATTTCTTACTGCTGCTCATCGTCGAGCCTCATTTCCAAGATCGTGCGTAGATGCAACCAGCCGTCGGCCTTCGCGTGGCGCTCCCATCCCTTGCGCCCCGCCGCCTCCAGGCGCACGCAGCCCTGCAACCTGGCGAACGCCTTGACCGCCTCCGTCAGGTGCTGCCAGCAACCAAAGTCGCGGCCAGCGACGAGCGCCAGGTTGCAAGCTTTGCCGCGCGCGCTCTCGTAGAGCTCGGTGATGCACATGCCGCGCGCGCGGCCGAGCTCCTCGTCCCAGGCCAGCCAGAGCTGCTGGGCACCAGTGAGCAGGCGCTGTCGGATCTCCTCCGGCGTTTCATCTGCCTTGCCCTTGGTGAGCGCCTCGGTCACCCATGCGACCACGAGGGGCCAGGCCTTGGGGACCAGCGCGACCGGCACTCCGCGCGCCTGCATTAGGCAAGCCCGTAGATCGCATACGTGCCGCTGGTGATGTTGCCGCTCGAAAAGAAGAAGCGCACGGCATCGGTGTCCTGCGCCGCATTGCGATGCCCGCTTGAGGAGGAGCGCGCGCAGAAATCTGCCGCGCCATAAAAGACGGCATCGCACCAGACCTTGGGTTTTATTGCCGTGTTGGTCTGGTCCATCAACATCACCTGCGCGTTGATGCCCTCGGAGCTGCCATTGCCGATGTGTGAGGTTGCCGATGTCGAGCCCGCCAACATCATCTGCGTGGTGCCGGCGCTGCCGAACGTGAGGTTGGTCGCGTTCGAAAAATTGGAGATGCCGCCGTAGCGATAGTCGGTCGCCCCGGCGTCGTAGCTTGAGCCGGCGTTGGTTGACACCCGCATGTACAGATCAACGTCATCCGTGGCAGGTATCCAATTTATGAGCTCAAAAATGAGCCCCCGATATGCGGTGTAGCTGGTGAGCACGAAGTCTTGCTGCGCCGAGCCACCGCTGACCGAGCCCGAGGTGAGAAGCGTCGCCCCGGGGCGCGCCCAGGTCGCATCCCCCCGCAGAAACTTGAGCGCATCGCCTGCGGCGGGTGCAGGTACAAGGCCTTTAGTGCCGCCGCTGCCGCTGTCGCCGACGAGGGCATTGAGAATGGCCGTTGCCTGTGTCGCCGTCAGATCCTGCGGTGATCCAGTGCCGGCGCCGACTGCCCTGCCCTTGATCGTGCTGTCCGCCATGTTGGCGAGCTGGGCATTCGCGATCCCGGTGCCGATGGCGTTCGAGAGGTAATCACCTTTGCGGAGCTCTTTGATGAGATCCTGCGCCCATAGATAGAGATCCTCGGCCTTGTTACCTTGCGGGTTTTTCCAGCGGGTATCGAGATCACCGAGCGCCATGCATTGCCTCGTATGCTGCCCAGGCGCGAGCCTCATCGATCTTCATGGCGGCGAGCTCATCGATGTAGATCGGACCACCGTTGTGGCTGCGGCGCCAGGCGTCGCGATAAGTGCGGTCGATGGGGATGTCCTCCACGTCCCAGAGCTCGCAGCCGGTGCCACGGTGCGCGCAATCCCTGTCGCGGAAGACTGCGTAGGCCTCCGCATCGGTGAGACCGCCGAACTGCATTGCCCGCACAAAGCGCCGCGCTGCATCAGCATGATGGCCGGCAGCGATCTGCCGCTCGATCTGCACCTGCAGAAACCCTCGCGGCAGTCCATCCCAGCGCCCGCCGCCCTTGGTCATATAGGCGAACGCGGTTGCCGATGGGGTGCAGATTGAGACGAGGCCGCCGGGGCGCGTGTAGACGATGTGCCTCATTGGTCGCCGAAAGCCGCCATGCAGATAAGGGCGAAGTCCACGCGCGAGCCCCCGCTCGTCGCGTAGTGGGTCATCGCCTCCGTTGTGGTGGTGGTCTGGAGAAAGATCTCGAACGTGCTGTTGCCAACGGTGTTCGTCTCGCTGACGGTTCCCACAACAGAGTAGGCGCCGTTGAACGCGGTATCGTAGGTGTAGAGATAATCGCCGGTCCCATTATCAGTGAGCGAGGCGACGCCATAGTCAGGCGTGGAGAGCGAGGCCGGCGTGGCCGTCCCCACGACCGATGCCCAGGCTTTGGGATGGCCGGGATGACGATGCTGCAGGCCGGGCGTGACAAACCGATTGGTGGCTGTCGCCGCTTCCATCTCGGCGGCCGTTGCCGCTGGATAGGAAAACACGGTGACGTTGCCGCTACCGTCAGTAAAGCGCAGACGCGTGACACCGCTGTCATCGAAGGCAGATACGCGCGCGGTATCCGCGCTCGGGGTGCCGGGCGTCGCGTTCTCATTCAGATCAAAGAACATATTCGCCGTGTTTGCGGCGAGCGCCGACAGCATGAACCACTGATCGCTGGCTGACTTGTAGAGCGCCAGGATTGGCTGTCCCGAAATGATGTCACCCTGCGCCAGCGGGTCGCCGTTAAACCGTTTGAGGTTCTTTGCACCGAGCCCGTTCAAGTTGAGCGTCGTCGCCCCGGTGATGCTGAAGTTGGCGGTGAACGCCATCAGGCAGTTATTGAATAAGGATGCGATCACGCGATTGGATGTAATGGCGAACGCATTGGTGGAGCCGCTCGCGGTGATCGAGGCATTCGTGTCCTGATACCAGCGCGCCATAAGTCCTTCGTCAGCACGGCCAGCGTCATTCACGCCGCTAAACGGCATATTCTCAGGCCAGCGCGCGATATTGCTGGCATCCAGAGCGAGGAGGTCTTGGATCTCAGCCATTGGCTATCTCTTGCCCGTTTGCGTTGAGGTGACATGCACGCCTTCAGCGCGGCGCCAGACCGCGCCCGCCGTGATTGACTGGCGAATGCGAAGGAACCTGCCGTCGATGCGGTGCGGGCAGTAGCCTGCCCGGTTTATTGCCTTTGCATTGCTGAATACAACGCCCTCGCCCGGCAGCGCCTTGCGCCGGCCAATCGCGGTCGAGAGCGCCGTGGGATCGTTGTATTCGCCCATCGGCCACACCTCGGTGATCAGGCCTCGGCTTCCCGGCTGCGGTTCAAACTCTTTGGTGTCCATCGTCGCGGCACGCGCGCTGCCAGTGAATAGCTGCATCAGGTGACTGCGGTTGAAAGCGCCGAGACGGATGCGCCGGTCATCGAATGCCGCGCTATCGATATCGTTGGGGCTAATCGAACCGTCGAGATTATTGGCAGGGAAAAGTAGGTTGAAATTATCAACGGTGACGGGCTCGGCCGGCGTGTCGAACAAAAACTCAAGGTCGATCACGTCATGCGTCCAGCGCCCGTCGAGCAGGGAGAAAATCAGGAGATCAGTCGGGAGCTGCGCGGAACCAGAGGGCCAGGCCCAGACGATAATCTTTTTCTGATAGTCCGCGCCAACACACACTTTATGGCGCCAGGCATAATTCAGGTTGCTGGTAAAATATTGGTCCACCTTACCGTAGCCGATGGGTGTGGATTGCTGCCCATCAAATGCGTAGAAACCGTCATCCGCCGCGTAAAATATAATGCGGCCGAATGCCATCGCCGCGTTGCGGGCAATACAGCCCCTGGCCTTTTCAACATAATCTTGGCCAAAATCCCAGACCACGGGACTGCCCACGTAAATGGCGCGCCGCACGCCGCGCTCCTGGAATATCGCGGCGTAGTCGAGACCGATCAGCGTCATGATCTCGCCGCGCTCCTGGTCGAGCTGCTGGCTGCCGGCTTGTGTCACCGTGCTCGGTGCCCAGTCCAAGCAATTGTTAAAGGCGCTCCAATAGACCGTGTACGCCTTGCCCATCCAGAGGAAGTCACCGACGCGGGCAACGCTCGTTGCGTTATTCGGCGGGCCGCCGGCCATGTTGGCGAAGTCAACGCTCGTGCCCATCACGTAATGCTGCGGCGCCGAGCTTGCCGTCACGGCGGCGACATTGTCGCCGAATTGCGCGAACTGCCAGGTATCGGATGAGCCGACGGTATAGCCACCGGCCTTGGAGATGTCAGCCGCCAGCCGGCTCTGCAGCGTATAGAGGCGATGCGCATCGCCGTAGAAGACGTGTGGCGCTGTGCTGCTGTCGTAGAACGTGTCGGCGCCCTGCACAATATTCTCGGCACCCCCGCCATAGGTGTAGGCCACGATGGGCGGCGTGAATGTAGCTGCATCCGCTCCAAAGGCGCTCGCCGGCAGTGAGGCCGAGAAGCCTGCATAATACGCAGCGCTCGGCGGCGTGAACGATGCGCCACCATAGGCCGCTGTTGGTGGCGTGAACATTGCCGTCTGATTAAAGCCGGTCGTCGGCGGCGTGAACGGAACGCCCGTCACGGGATAACGTGCAACGCCAACGCTCATCCTAAATTCATCGATCCAGCCATTCCAAGTCTGCGTTGTGATCTCGCCCATTGAGCCAATGCGGAATTGGTTAGCGCTGTCATTAATGACGGCAGTAACCGGGAGCGTGCCGCCGGCCTCAAGCACGCCGTCGATAAACATATAGATCGACGCCAAGCCCGAGGTGCCAGCGTTCTCCGATGATTTCACAAGCGCAAAGTGATGCCAGCCTGGGTTATCGACGTTACTGAGGATCGTAAAGACGCCGTTAATGAAGAGAACGCTGCTGGTGTTGTAGCCAATGACGGCGGTCAATGTGCCGGCGCTCTCCCGGCGGACATAGACGCTCGTATTGGCCACCGCGCCGATGCTATTGGTTTGACCAAAGAGACCGAGCTGTGAGCCTAGCCCCGTGTTGAGCTTAAAGAAGCATTCAAAGGTCCAGTCATCATCGCCTAGCGTAAAATCGGCGTGGTCTCCCGTTTGAATCCAATCGCCGCTGCCATCCAACAACAGACTAGCGGTGCCATACTTGAAGTCTGCCGTATCCAATTGGGCATTGCCGGCGACGGTCCAATTGCGCGGACTGCCGCCATAGTTGACATCATTCATGTTGGCGCTGACCCCCGCATCAGGGCCATTAAAGTTCATCAGGATTTTGGTGAAGACATCGTTGTCTGCCGTCGGCGTCGGGACCCAGCGCGCAACGCCTACCGACATCCTGAATTCATCAAGCCAACCGGTCCACGGATTGCCGGTGACCTCGCCGCCGGCACCAATGCCGAGATTGTTGGCGCTGTTGTTAACGCTGATAGTGGCGGTGTGTTTGAATTGACCTTGCAGCCGACCGTCAATGTAGAGGCGCATTGTGTCGCCATTGACGCGCGTCCCAACGCAATGGTGCCAACCGGTGTTGAGCACATCGGTGTATTCCGTATCGCCGGTACAAGCAAAGACGGTGGTCGCATTGCAAAGGCTGAACTGGATACAGTTGCTTGTCAGCCGCTGAAATAGGAACGCGCGCGTCGCAACGGTAAACGCGTTATCGTTCTGACCGGCGATGCGTTGGAACGTGCCGCCGGCCGCGTTGCACTTGAACCAAAAATCTATCGTCAGATCGCTGGTGCCGAGCGTAAAGTCGGTGGTGTCCGGCACCGTCCACCA
>Ga0126382_10000022_pt1 | contig 44610 bp, 38 predicted proteins | sample PanSoiMetPlot_30_FD_92548 | JGI IMG/M metagenome (GOLD analysis project Ga0126382, IMG submission 92548) | Tropical forest soil microbial communities from Panama - MetaG Plot_30 | ecosystem: Environmental > Terrestrial > Soil > Tropical forest > Bulk soil | place: Panama | collected 2016-02-17
CACGGACCAAGGCGCCGTCGCGTTCGGCTCCAACGCCAATGCAAGCTCGCTCTCCGCGATGGCCTTCGGCCACAACACTACCGCGAGCAATCAGGGCAGCGTGGCGGTCGGGCAGGGTGCGACTGCAAGCGGGACAGCCAGCATGGCGCTCGGATTGGCCGCGCGCGCGTTCGGCAACGAGAGCGTCGCGGTCGGCGACACCGCCACCGCCGGCAGCCCGAACGTGCATTTCAGCACCGCGATCGGCAGCAATACGTCGGCCAATTTTCCTTCGAGCACGGCGATCGGGTTCGGCGCGCAGACCACGGCCGCCAGCCAGATGATGTTCGGCACCGGCTCCAGCATCTACGCGTTGCCCGGCGTCAACTCGGCGGCGAGCCACGCCGCCCAGACCGCGCCGGCACTGATGCTCACGGTCGATGCGAACGGCAATGTCGCGACCGCGCCGATCCCGGTGTGCCGATGCCCGCCGCCACCGGCACCGCCGCCGCCACCACCCCCGCCGCGGCGCAAAGGCAAAAAGAAGTGAGTCTCAATCCGCCCTGTCGACATTGTCGCGCACGCGCTTGCGTAACGCGGCGACATCGATCTGCTGCACGCTGCCATGGCCCGCGAGATCGAGCGCGTGCGCGGCGGCCGCGCCCATGGCGATGCAGGGGCCCATGACCCGCACGCTGGACAGCGCGGCGCTGTCGCCGTCGATGCAGCGCCCGGAGGCGACGATGTTGTCGGCTTCGGTTGGGACCAGGCTTCCGAACGGCACGTAATGCACGTGATCGTCCGCGAACGGCTCCCAGACATAGCCTTCCGGACAGTCGTGCAGCTCGATCGGCCAGGCCGTGCGCGCGACGGCGTCGGGAAATTCCGTGCCGGCGCGCACGTCGTCCACAGTGAGCTGTTGGCGACCCTTGATCCAGCGCGTCTGGCGAATGCCAGGCAGGCCGTAGCTGCGTACGCGGGCCTTGCCGAAGGTCTCGGGATATTCACCCTTGAGAAAGCGCAGGACGTCGTCGGTCTGCGCCTTGCCGGCGAGTGCATTCCTCGACGCCGCCACCGGCTCGAGCGGCGTCTCCACATGCGTGAGATTGACCAGCGCGGTGCCGCGGCCGGGAAAGATGAAGGCAAATCCGTCGGTGCGCACCAAGTTATACTCCGAGGCTTTGGCGCGCGCCCGCGCGGTGAATTCGTCGCGGGTCGGCGGCCGCGTTTCGTCGATCCCTTCCAGCACCATCATCTGCGTGCCGTAGATCGGGCCATCGGCATGCTCGCGGCAGGCAAAACCTGCCTCCCAGGTCAGGGCAGCGTCGCCGGTCGCATCGACGAAGCCTGTTGCCGAGAGGGTGACGTCGCCGTAGCGGGTGGCGAGCTCGAGCGCGCGCACGCGGCCGCCGTCGCGCGTGACGCCGCGCAGGATGGTGCCCAGCAGCACCGTGATATCGGCCTTGCGGACGGCCTCCTCGATCCAGCGCGACAGCGCCACCTCGTCGTACATCACCACGGTCGTGTTCGAGGGGCCGCCGCGGCGATAATAGAGCGCGTCCTGTGCGCCGAGATCGTGCAGGATGCCGTCGGCGATGCCGTGGGTGAGCTGATGGCCGTGCGTGCCGTTGGCGAACAATCCGCAGAACGTGCCGATGATGGAATTGACGGCCTGCCCGCCGAGCGCGGGCAGCGAGTCCACCAGTGCGACCTTGCGGCCGAGACGCGCCGCTTCGAGCGCCGCCGAGACGCCGGCAATGCCTGCGCCCAGCACGCAGATATCCGCAGACACCTGCCGCTGCGCGCCGCCTGCCGGCCGCCGAACGATCCGGGTCGCGGTCGAAATCCTCGCTTTGTCCGTGCTCATTGCCGCCGGTTGGTTATCCGTCGGGGCACAATACAGAGGATTTTCTGCGCGGAAACTAGGTGGGCGACACGAGGGAAGGGAAGCTAGGCTATTCGGCCACGCTGATCCGACGCGACGGGACCAGTCCGCTCAGCAACTTGGCAACGTAGGAGCGCGCGACATCGTCCGGTGTCGCGTCGTTGGGCCAAACCGTTACCTTGGCAGTGAGATGTCCGGAACGTCCGGTCCAGCTCACGAGGTAATCCGACACGAGGCCGAATTTCTTGGTCAGTTCCAATCGCTCGAAAATCGCATTTTGATTCGGAAACATGGTTGATGCTCCTATCGCATCCGGCCCGTCGGTAACGCTGATTGTGTAAATTCGTTGCACCTCGTGGCGCATCGCAACATGCAAGCCTTCCCGTTTTCGGATGGAACTTCGAGCGCGCAAGTTCCTTCATGGGAACTTTCAAAAAAAAGAAAATTTTCTGCACGTGGAACATTTTCGAATTCTCAAATTCGCCGGCTTTGATCCGTTGGTATGGACGTGGGCGCGTCGCAGCCGCAAGCGATCCCGTCGCAACAAAATCGCAGCCAAGCCGCAGACGCAAGGACAACGAGGGGAGGCCGGAGAGTGACGCATCCGGCCGCACGCCGACGCCGTAGTTTCCCCGGCGGCGCCGGAGGCACGGGACCTGTCAACCTCATCACCAGCGCTCGCCGCGAGCCTGCTCGCGGGCGGAGGAGTTGACGGCCGCGCCCCGTCGCCGGCCGTGGTGCGCCCGCCCGAGCAGGGAGCGCCATCACCCCGGAGCCTGCGCGGCCTCGATTGGTTCAGTTTCTTTCTCGCCGACATCCAGACCGGCTTCGGTCCGTTCGTCGCTGTCTACCTGACGGCGCAAGCGTGGACGCAGGTCGACATCGGCCTCATTCTCACCGCCGGCGGCCTTATCGCGCTGGCCGGCCAGATGCCGGGCGGCGCGCTGGTGGACGCGGTCCGCTCCGCACGCATCGCCATCGGCCTCGCGGTGGTGGCGATCTGCGTGAGCGCGCTGGCCATTGCACTGTGGCCGATCTTTCCAGTCGTATTCGGTGCCCGGGCGCTGCATGCGGCAGCGAGCTGCGTTCTCGGCCCCGCGATCGCCGCGGTCAGCCTCGGCCTCGTCGGCTACGCAGCGCTGGGCGAGCGGATCGGCCGCAACGCGCGCTTTGCCTCCATCGGTGGCGGCGTCGCCGCCGCCACCATGGGCGCCTGCGGGCATTTCTTCTCGACGCAGGCCGTCTTCATCCTCACTGCCATCATGGTCGCGCCCGCGCTCTTGGCCCTCACCCAGATCCGGTCGAGCGACCTCGCGCTGCGCGTAAGCTACGACCAGGAGCCCGGCTCGGCCCGGCCGACGGTCGGCGTCCGCGGCTTGCTCTGCAATCGCCGGCTGCTGATTTTCGCCGGCTGTCTGGTCATGTTCCAACTCGCCAACGCGGCAATGCTGCCGGTCATGGGGAGTATGCTGACGGTACGCTCCGGCGAGTGGGCGGCGACGGTGGTTGCGGCCTGCATGGTCGTGCCGCAGTTCATCGTCGCGGGGTTCGCGCCCTGGATCGGGCGCCAGGCCGAGCTGCGTGGCCGCCGGCCGTTGCTGCTCGTCTGTTTCGTTGCGCTGGCGCTGCGTGCCGGGTCGTTCGCATTCGTGACAAATCCATATTTAATTGTCGCCCTGCAGGTGTTCGACGGCGTCTCCGCGGTCATCCTCGGCATCGTATTTCCGCTGGTGGTCGCCGACATCACGCGCGATACCGGGCGCTTCAACCTCGCCCTCGGCATCGTCGGCAGCGCCGTGGGTATAGGCGCCTCGCTCAGCACGACGCTTGCGGGATACATGCTCGATCACTTCGGCAGTGCCGTCACGTTTTGCAGCATGGCGGGTGTTGCCGCTGCAGGCATGCTGCTGGTCCTGCTAGTGATGCCCGAGACCCGGCCCGAAACTCCGCCGAAAGCCTGAGAAAGTTGCCCTGAGAAGCGGCAAGCCGTCCGTTCGCCGGGCGACGGCCGCATTTTGGCCGTACGGACCGATGTGTGACCGGGCGCCGCACGCAAGTCAGGCATGATTCCCGTTGTCATGAACCACCCCGTCACGGTTCCGCGGAAACCGTTTGCTGGTTTGCGCGTTGCAAGGGGGTCGGTGCCAGCTGGCAAATATTACATGCCGTTACAATCAGTTACCGCAACAACCTTCACCCCGAGCGGCGAAGGGGAAAAGGGTTCGATGGACGAGCTTTGCCGCTATGCCGAACGCCCGTACGCATTCATCGCCCGCTATCTGCGGCGGCGTGCCTCGACGCATATCGCCATCGTCGGGTTCGTGCTCATCGCCGTCGCCTGCGCGGTCGCGACCCAATATGGCGTGAAACTGTTGGTCGATACGCTCGTGCCGCAGGCACCGGCGCGCGAGGTGTGGCTGGCATTCGGTTTCCTCGCTTGCCTGATCGCGATCGACAATCTGTCGTGGCGGGTCGCCAGCTGGATCGCCAGCGGCACCTTCGTGGCGGTGAGCGGCGACCTGCGGCGCGATCTGTTCCGCCATCTCGTCGGCCACGCGCCGAACTATTTCCGCGATCGCCTCCCGGGCATGCTGACGAGCCGGATCACCGCGGTGTCCAACGCGGTATTCGCGCTCGAGAACATGTTCATCTGGAACGTGCTGCCGCCGTGCGTGGGGACGATCGGCGCGATCGCCTTCGTGTCGCTGGTGAGCGGACCCATGGCCGGTGTGCTGGTCGTGATCGCCGCGGTTGTGGTGATCGCGATGTTCCGCCTCGCCGCCGCCGGCAAACCGCTGCATCACGATTTCGCCGACAAGGCTGCGGCGGTGGACGGCGAGATGCTCGACGTCGTCGGCAACCTGTCGATCGTGCGGGCATTCTGCGGCATCGGGCGCGAGCGCCAGCGCTTCGACGCGACGCTCGGTCGGGAAATGGGCGCGCGGCAGCGGAGTCTCGTCTACCTCGAGAAGCTGCGGCTATCCCACGCGGTGGTCACGGTCATCCTGACCATCGGCCTGTTGGCCTGGGCCATCGAGCTGTGGCAGCGCGGCGAGGCCACGACCGGCGCCGTCATTCTGGTGTGCACGCTCGGGCTTTCGGTCCTGCATGCGACGCGCGACCTGGCGGTAGCGTTGGTCGACGTGACCCAGCACCTGGCGCGCCTGTCCGAGGCCCTCGCCACGCTGCTCGTCCCACACGAGCTGCGCGATCATCCGGAGGCGGCGCCGCTGGTCAAGCGCAGCGCACGCATCGCGTTCGAGGACATGTCGTTCGGTTATCCCGGCGGACGCGAGGTGTTCACGAATTTCACCCTGCGGATCGACCCCGGCCAGCGCGTCGGCCTGATCGGCCGATCCGGCAGCGGCAAGTCGACACTGTTCACGCTGCTGCAGCGCTTCTACGAAGTGCAGCGCGGGCGGATCCTGATCGACGATCAGGACATCCGCCGGGTGACGCAGGAGAGTATATGGCAGGCGATTTCCGTCGTGCCGCAGGACATCTCGCTCTTTCACCGCTCGGTCAAAGAGAACATCCGCTACGGCCTGCCCAACGCCTCGGACGCGCAAGTCCTAGAGGCGGCCATCGCCGCCAAGTGCCGTGATTTCATCGAGGCCATGCCCGACGGCCTCGAGACCATCGTCGGCGATCGCGGGGTCAAGCTGTCAGGCGGCCAGCGCCAGCGCATCGCGATCGCCCGTGCCTTCCTGAAGGATGCGCCGATCCTGCTGCTCGATGAGGCGACTTCGGCGCTCGATATCGAATCCGAGGAGGCGATCCGCGAGGCCTTGAGCTCGCTGATGCACGGCCGCACCGTCATCGCGATCGCACACCGGTTGTCCACGCTGCGCAGCTTCGACCGCATCGTGGTCCTGCGCGACGGGCGGGTCGATCAGGACGGCTCGCCCGACAAGCTGATGGCGCGGGATGGCCTCTACCGCGAGCTGATCAAGCGCGAGATGGGACGCCTCGTCCAGCGCGCCGCTTAAGCGCACGCTCAGGATATGCCTGCGGCGCTGCTGTGGATCACGGCGACGCGGACCGGCCCTTGCGTCCGCAGGACCTCCACCGCGACATTGTCATTGTTGCGCCGGGCGACCAGATCGACCATGCAATCGCCGAGCTGCAGGTCGCGCAGCTTGACCCAGTCGAGGAAGGACGGCAGGCGCGGGTCGATCAGGCGAATTTCGGACCCGATCGGATCGAATTGCAGCCCGAGCGAGGCCTCGATGAGGGTGAATGGCGTGGCGCTGGCCCACGCCTGCGGCGAGCACGCCACCGGATAGAGCGTGGGTCCGCGGCCGCGCCCGCGTTGGAACCCGCAGAACAGCTCCGGCAGCCGCCGCATCTCCATGTAGGTCGCGGCCTCGAACAGGCCCTTGAACAAACGCTCGATCGAGCGCTTGTGCCCATAGCGCGACAGGCCGAGGGCAATGAGCGCGTTGTCGTGCGGCCAGACCGAGCCGTTGTGGTAGGACATCGGATTGTAGCGGGCCTCCGTGCTGGCAATGGTGCGAATGCCCCATCCGGAGAAGAACAGCGGCCGCAAGAGGCCTTCCGCCACCTTCGCCGCCCGTTCCGACTTGGCGATGCCGGTGAACAGGACCTGGCCCGCGTTGGAGCTGCGCACGCGACAGGGCTCCTTGTCGCCGTCGAGAGCCAGCGCATAGGTCTCGATGTCGGAGCACCAGAATACGCTGTCGAAGCGTTGGGCAAGCAGATCCGCGGACGCCTCGAGCCGGCGCGCGCGGTCGATGCGGCCCAGGCGTCGCGCGCAGCGTGCCGCTGCAAGCTTGGCGCAATAAACGTAACCTTGCACCTCTGCGAGCGCGATCGGGCCCTGCGCCAGGCGGCCATCGGCGTGGAAGATCGCGTCGTGGGAATCCTTCCAGCCCTGATTGGCGAGGCCCTGCTCGGTCGCACGATAATATTCGACGAAGCCGTCGCCGTCCGCGTCCCCCGGTCCGTCGATCCAGGCCAGTGCGGCCTCGATCGCGGGCCAGAGCTCCCGGATGGTGGTGTCGTCGCCGGTGCGCTCGGCGTAGAGTCCTGCCAGCATCACGAACAGCGGCGTTGCATCCACGCTGCCGTAATAGAGACCGAACGGCACCTCGCGCAGCGCCGCCATCTCGCCTTCGCGCATCTCGTGCAGGATCTTGCCCGGTTGCGCGTCGGAGGCGGGATCGTCGACCTTGGCCTGGTAGGCGGCCAGCCGGTGCAACACGCCGTGCGCCACATGCGGATCCAACCAGAGCATCTGCAACGCAGTGATCAGGCCATCACGCCCGAACGTGGTGGAGTACCAGGGGATGCCGGCGTAGGGGTAGGGCCCCTGCGGGGTGTCGGTCATCAGCATGTAGAGATCGGACATCGAGCGGCATAACACCTCGTTGAACAGGTCGTTCGAGGTCTCGACCGTGGTCGCATTGTGCGACCTTGCGCGCTGATTGCGGTGAAGCAGGCGCAACCCTTGCAGCAGCGGAGCGGGCGTCGGCAGCTCCGGCATGCCGCAGCCGATGGTGAAACAGAGTCGCGTCGTCTGCTTGGGTGCGAGGTCAAAGCGATATGAGGCGGTGGTGGTGGTGATCTCGCTCGGCGGCGGGTCGAAGTGCAGCGCCGTCTGCCGCAGCTCCGCATCGAGCCCTCGATAGCTGAGGACGACGGTTGCCGGCCCCACCACGCGACGACCCGCGATGCCGCGATGCTCGCGTCGTAACCCGCGCACCTCGAACAGATCGGCGAAGTCGCTGTCGAACAACATGGTCAGGCGCAGATCGACCGGTTCGTCGCCATGATTGCGGATCGCCAGCCTTTGATAGGCCGTGGCCCGCCACAGAAAGATCGTCCGCACGACGTGCAGGGTGTCCTTGGGCAACACGAGATGATCGCCGAAATAAACGTCGGGATTGGTCAGATCCACGGTCAGCAAGGTGTTGTCGTCGCGCACGTTCGAGCCCAGCAGCAGCGGCTGCATGCCGTTGAGCAGGAGCTCGAGATGCGAGAGAAAGCGCGTGTCGCAATGAAACAGGCCGTCGGCGCCGCCGGCGGAGGCGCCGATATCGCCATGGCTGTCAAGCACGACGAACGTGTCGTCGTGCTTGAGCGTACGGCGCGGCCGTGTCGCCGGGCCGGTCGCCGGAATGTAGAACGGCGCTTCGGAAATCGTGTCCTGCGCCGTTTCCAGTAACGATTTCGGGAGCGCCGCGCGCTCGGTCGTCATGAAGCCCCTGTCAATTCATTTCTTTTTCCAGCTCCGGTTGCAGTCCGGGATAGCTGCCGGTCGTTCGGCCTGGGCGCGCGTCCCGCGCGGCGACGGCGGGCTCCTGCAGCGACGACCGTTTGAGCAGTGAACGGTAAAGTTGGACGTAATCCTTCGCCATCCGCGTGGCGGAAAACCGTTCGTCGAAGCGCCGCCGCACCGCGTGCCGGTCGAGTGCCATGACCTCGGGCAACACCTGCACCGCTTCATCCATCGTGTCAACAACCAGCCCGGTAAGGCCGGGATCGATGATCTCGGGCACCGAGCCACAGCGAAACGCCAGCACCGGCGTGCCGCAAGCCATGGCTTCGATCATGGACAGTCCGAACGGCTCCGGCCAGTCGATCGGGAACAGCAGCGCCCGCGCGTCACCCAGATATTCGCTCTTGGTGCGCTCGTCGATCTCGCCGATGTACTCCACGCCCGGCTGGTCGAGCAGCGGGGCGATCGCCTCGCGAAAATAGGCTTCGTCCACCTTGTCGACCTTGGCGGCGATCTTGATCGGAATGCCCAGCGTGCGGGCAATCAGAATGGCGCGGTCGGGTCGCTTCTCCGGCGAGATGCGCCCGAGGAAAGCCACGTAGTCGCCGCGTGGCTTGTAGGTCGGCTTGAGCAGGTGGGCCGGAATGCCGTGATAGACCGTGCCAACATAGTTGGCGTTGGGGATCGGCTTGCGCTGCGCATTGGAGATCGAGATCAGCGGCATGTCGGCGAAGCCGACATAGAGCGGCTTGAGGTCGTGCAGATCCTGCCGTCCGTGCAGAGTGGTTACCGTCCGGTGTGCGATGGGTCGAAACAGCGGGAAGTGAAACTGATCGATGTGGAAGTGCAGGATGTCGAATTCGTCGGCGCGCTCGCGCACCCGGTCGAGCATCAGCATGTAATAGGGGATGATGTCGCGGACGTTCGCGTCGAGCCGCAGCGCCATCGGGACGCATGGCACGAGATTGGCGCGCGAGACCGAATCGCCACTCGCGAACAAGGTCACGTCATGACCGAGCCGCACCAGTTCGTCGGTGAGATAGGAGACAATTCGCTCGCTTCCACCATAGAGCCGCGGCGGCACGCTCTCCATGAGCGGCGCGATCTGCGCAATTTTCATAATGTCCTCTCCAGCAGGAACCCGCTCAGTCCGCAACGCATTGCGTTGCAAAAAGTTCCACACCCCAGTACTTCGGTGACCAAGGTTTGGACGACGGGCAAGATGGATTCGATGGTCAACCCTCCGCGTAGGCGATCGTGGATAACAGCGCGATCTCGGCGCGGCGAGAATCCATCCGCGTGTGTTGCAGGATGATCGGAATGTCGGATTCGAAGACGGAGGCATAATCGGTGTCGCGCGGAATCGGCTGCGGGTCGTTGAGATCGTTGAAGCGCAGATGCAGCGTGCGGCGTGCGGCGACCGTCACACGATAGGGACCGACCGGCTCGCGGTTGGCGAAAAAAATCGTGATCACGACATGCGCGTCGCGGTCGCCGGCGTTGAGGATGCAGGCCGTCTCGTGCGAGATCAGCGCGCGCTCGGAAAACGAGCTTTCCGACGGAATGTAACCCTCTGCAATTGCCCATCGCGTCCGTCCAATGGCCTCCATCGCCGTGCCTCCTCCATTTCTCCACCATCAGCGATAACGCTGACCGGCTGATTTTCGTTGCGCGCCGGCAGGAACTTTTCCGCCGCTGCGGCGTAGAGAAGGTGGCGTCCTCGCAAATTCCTGCCGAGCCAAATCCAAGGAGAGGAATGCGCGCAATTACCGTCTCGCCCGGCGTCGCCAATTCGGCACGGCTCGACGATGTGGGCGAGCCGTCGGCGTCGGATGGCGCGGTTCTGGTGCGCACGCTGGCGCTCGGCGTATGCGCGACCGACCGCGAGATCCTTGCCGGCGCCTACGGCTCCGCTCCTCCGGGCGATAAGCGGCTCGTGCTCGGTCACGAGTCGCTCGGCGTGGTCGAGGCGGCGCCCGAGAGCTCCGGCTTGGCGCCGGGAGACCTCGTCGTCGGCATCGTGCGCCGGCCCGACCCGGTGCCGTGCATCGCCTGTGCGGCGGGCGAGTGGGACATGTGCCGCAACGGACGCTATACCGAGCGTGGCATCAAGGAGCGGCACGGCTACGGCGCCGAGCGCTTCCGCCTCGAGCCGGAATTCACCGTCAAGATCGACCGCGACCTGGGCATTCTCGGTGTCCTGCTCGAGCCCGCCAGCATCCTCGCCAAGGCCTGGGACCACACCGAGCGCATCGGCCATCGCGCGCGGGTGTCGGAGCCGCGGCGGCTGCTCGTCACCGGTGCCGGTCCGATCGGGCTCTTGGCTGCGCTGATGGGCGTGCAGCGCGGTCTCGACGTGCACGTGCTCGACCACAACAAGGGCGGTCCGAAACCGGCGATCGTGCAGGATCTCGGCGCCACCTATCACAGCGACGGCGGCCGCCTCATGGATCTTGCCCCCGATATTCTCATGGAGTGCACCGGCGTGCCCGCCGTCATCCGCGATTGTCTCGCGGCGACCGCGCCCGCCGGCATCGTCTGCCTCACCGGGGTGACCGAGCTCGGCAAGGTGCTCGATCTCGATGTCGGCCGCCTCAACCGCACCATGGTGCTCGACAACGACGTCGTGTTCGGAACCGTCAACGCCAACCGCCGGCACTATGAAATGGCGGCGGAAGCGCTCGCGGGCGCCGATCGCAGTTGGCTCGAGCGGCTGATCACGCGCCGGCTGCCGCTCGAGCGCTGGTGCGAGGCCCTGGAGCACCGCAAGGGCGACATCAAGGTCATCATCGATTTTGCGCAATAGGTCGACGGTCGACATGGCTCCACGTCACACCTCTCCACCCATCGAGGACTACGCGCTGATCGGCGACTGCGAGGCCGCCGCGCTCGTCTGTCGCGACGGCTCGATCGATTGGCTGTGTTGGCCGCGGTTCGATTCCGACGCCTGTTTCGCTGCCTTGCTCGGGAACGAGGATCACGGGCACTGGCGCATCGCGCCGCGCCACGGCGCGGCGCGCGTCACCCGGCGATACCGGCCGAACACGCTGATCCTGGAAACGCAATTCGAATGCGACGAGGGCGCAGTCACGCTCATCGACTTCATGCCGGTGGGTGGAACAGGCATCGACGTCGTCCGCCTCGTGCACGGGACGCGAGGCCGCGTCACCATGTGCACCCAGCTCGTGCTCCGCTTCGGCTACGGCGCAATCGTGCCTTGGGTGACGCGGCTCGACGACGATACGTTGCGCGCCGTCGCCGGCCCGGACATGGTCGTGCTGCGCACGCCGGTGCATCTCGTCGGCCAGAACATGCGCACGATCGGCGAATTCGAGGTTGCAGCGGGCGAGACGGTGCCCTTTGTCCTCGCCTATGCGCCATCACACGGGCCGCCGCCGCCGCCGATCGATCCGACGGCCGTGCTCGCGGAAACGGAAAGCTTCTGGACGAACTGGACGAAGAGATGCCAACCGTCCGGACACTGCACCGATTCGGTGGTGCGCTCGCTGATCACGCTCAAGGCGCTGACCTATGCACCGACCGGCGGGATGGTGGCGGCCCCCACGGCCTCACTGCCGGAGCAGCTCGGCGGGATCAGGAACTGGGATTATCGGTTCTGTTGGCTGCGCGACGCGACGCTGACGCTGCTGGCATTGATGGATGCCGGCTTCTACGACGAGGCGCAGGCGTGGCGGGAATGGTTGCTGCGCGCGGTGGCCGGCAGTCCGGAGCAGGTGCAGATCATGTACGGGATCGGCGGCGAGCGCCGGCTGATCGAATGGGAGGTGCCTTGGCTGCCCGGCTACCACGGCTCGGCGCCGGTTCGCATCGGCAACGCAGCCCACGGCCAGCGCCAGCTCGATGTGTTCGGCGAGGTGATGGATACGCTTCACCAGGCGAGATGTCATGGGCTGGCGGCAAGCGAGTCCGGCTGGGCGCTGCAGCAGGCGTCTCTTGGATACCTCGAACGCATCTGGATGGAGCCCGACGAAGGGATCTGGGAGGTGCGCAGCGGCCGCCGCCACTTCACCTATTCCAAGGTCATGGCATGGGTCGCGTTCGACCGGGCGATCAGGAGTGCGCAGGATTTCGGTCTCTCGGCTCCGCTTGATCGTTGGCGGGAGATCGCGTCGGCCATTCATGCCGACGTCTGCCGGCGCGGCTTTGATCGAAATCTCGGCAGCTTCGTCCAGTCCTACGACTCGAAACAGCTCGACGCCAGCCTGCTGCTGTTGCCGAGCGTCGGCTTCCTGCCGCCGGACGACCCGCGCGTGCGTGGCACCGTGCAGGCGATCGAACAACGGCTGATGGTCGACGGATTCGTCATGCGCTACGACACCGCGGCCGAGGATGACGGCCTGACGCCGGGGGAGGGCGCGTTCCTCGCCTGCAGCTTCTGGCTGGTTGACGCCTACATCCTGCAGCAGCGTTGGGAGGATGCGCGCCGCCTGTTCGACCGGCTGCTGACGCTGCGTAACGATGTCGGACTCTTGAGCGAGGAGTATGACCCGCGCGCCGGCCGCCTCGTCGGCAACTTCCCGCAGGCGTTCACCCATGTCGCGCTCATCAACAGCGCGTTCAACCTGACGCGCCTCGAGAAGCCGGTGGAACAGCGCGCGCGGCCCACGACCGAGGATATGGTGCCCTCTTATGCCGCCGGCGTTTGACGCCCGCCCGCAGCGAGGCAAGTGGAACCGGCGGCGCAGCGAGGCATTGCCTTATATCCCCGGCATTCACGGGAGCACGACCATGCAAGCAACTGCAATGGCGGCCGTGGGTTTGATGCTGATCGCGAGCGGTGCGTTGGCACAGGACACTCCGGCGCCGTCACTATCGCCGCCGCCGGCCACCGAAGGACGCTCTCCCAACGAGGGCGCATCGGCGACGCCGCAGGCGCCCATCGGACATCGGCAACCGACCCTGAGGGATTTGCCACCCGATGTGGCCCGCCGTCAGCAATCCGAGGAGCCGACGGATCGGTCGACCGCGAGAGGCAACATCGATCCGGAGCTGCGGATCTGCCGCGGCTGCTAGTAATGGAAATCAGGCGATGCCGGCGCGGATCGACGGCTGCAGCCCGATCGATTCCTGCCATAGCGGCTGAGCCGCTTCCTGGGTCAGCGCCGCGAGGAAATGCTCGCCCCACGATTGCAGGTCATTCTCGGAGATCACCCGGAACAACTCCTCGTGGCGCGTGCACCGTTCCTCCAGCGGCATGGACAGGGCGTGCGCGATCGACGTGGACACCGATTCCGGATCGTAGGGATTGACGAGCAACGCCGCCGTGCATTCGGCCGCGGCTCCGGCAAAGCGCGAGAGAATGAGCACGCCGGGGTCGTCGGGGTCCTGGGCGGCAATATACTCCTTCGCCACCAGGTTCATGCCGTCGCGCAGCGGCGTGACCAGTCCCACCCGCGCGGAACGGTAGAGACCGGCGAGCGCGCTGCGGCTGTAGGCGCGGTTGACGTAGCGGATCGGCGTCCAGGCCGCCTCGCCATAGGCGCCATTGATGCGACCGGCGGCCTCGCTGATGGTGCGCTCCATCTCGGCGTATTCCTGGATTTCCGAGCGGCTCTTGGGCGTGATCTGCAGATAGGTCACCTTGCCGCGCCAGTCCGGGTAGACCGCGAGGAAGCGCTCGAACGCATCCATCCGCTGGGCGAGACCCTTGGAATAATCGAGCCGGTCGACGCCGATCATCATGGCGCGGCCGGCGAGGCTCTCCGTCACGTTGCGCACCAGCGACGTGCGCTCGGAGCGCCGCGCCACGCGACTGAACTCGGCGGTCTCGATGCCGATCGGGAACACCCCGATGCGCACGGTTCGCTCAGCGGCCTGATAGACGAATTCCCCGCGCTTCTGCAGGCGGCACTCGTTCTCGAGATAGCGCGCGAAATTGCCGGCATCGTTCTCGGTCTGGAAGCCGACCACGTCGTAGGCGCTCAACTGCGGAATCAGCCATTCATGGTTTGGCAGCGCGGTGAGCAATTCCGGCGGTGGAAACGGCACATGCAGAAAATAGCCGATGCGGTTGCGATGGCCGCGGTCGCGCAGCATCTTGGCGAGCGGGATGAGATGATAGTCGTGGACCCAGATCACGTCGTCGGGCTGCAGCATGTCGTGCAGCTGGACCGCGAAATGCGCGTTGACGCGCCGATAGCCGCTGAGATCGCGGCGGGAGAACTCCGCCAGGTCGACGCGGTAGTGCAGGATCGGCCACAGCACCCGGTTGGCGAACCCGTTGTAGTATTCCTGATAGTCGGCCTCGACGAGGTCGGTCACCACGTAGGACATGCCGCCCTGCCGGATCGACTTGGTCGTGGCGTCCCCATCGGACGCCACCGTTCCGCTCCAGCCGAACCAGAGTCCACCGTGTCGCTTGAGCAGCGAGCGCACCGCGACCGCAAGGCCGCCAGCCTGATTGCCGCCGTCGCGGCTCGGGACCGCCACGCGGTTCGAAACCACTATCAGCCGCGCCAATACCTATCCTCCCAGCTTCGCGACAGCCGCATCGCGGTCAAGATCAGGCCTGCCATCGAATAGGTCTGCGGAAAATTCCCCCACAAAGTCCCGGTTTGCGGGTCGATATCCTCCGACAGCAGGCCGTAGCGATTGCGGTACGCTAATGCATCTACGAACAGTTCACGGGCCTCCTCGCGGCGACCGAGGGACCACCAGGCATCCACCAACCAAAACCGGCAAATTAGAAAGGCAGTCGCCGGCAGCCCGAAGTCATCCGCCGCCGCATAGCGCATAACGTGCTTCTCGCGTAAAAGTTCACGCTCCATCGCCTTGACGGTGCTCACGAACCGGGGATCGTCCGCGTCGATAACCCCGAGATCCGGCAGCAGCAGGACGCTGGCGTCGAGGTCGTCCGAGCCGAAGGCGGCGGTAAATGCCTGCCGCTTCTCGTTCCAGGCGCTCTGCAAGAGCGCGTGGTGCACCGGCTCGGCCACGGCGCTCCAGTACGCGGCCCGGTCGGGCAGGCCGAGGCGAGAGGCGATGGCCGCGAGCCGATGGCAGCCGGCCCAGCACATCGCGGTCGAATGGGTATGGATGCGCTGCCGGCCGCGATACTCCCAGATCCCATTGTCGGCTTCCAAGGCAAGCTCGCCCGCCTTGCCGCCGAGCGACTCGAGCAGCCGGAACAGGCCTTCGTCGCCGAGCCGCGGCAGGCGACGGTCGTAGAACATCGGCATCGCCGCGAGAATGATGCTGCCATAGGTATCGTTCTGCACCTGCTCGGCGGCGGCATTGCCGATGCGCACGGGACCGTCGCCGCGGTAGCCCTTGAGCTCGGGCGCGGTTCTTTCCTCCATCGAGTCGATGGGTACGACGCTGTAGACCGGCCGCATCACCTCGTTGGGATTGGACGCGATGCTCAGGGTGAAGGAGATGAACTCTTCCATCGTCTGCGTCGCGCCGATGCGGTTGAGCGCCTTCACCACGAAATAGGCGTCGCGCAGCCAGCAATAGCGGTAGTCCCAGGTGCGCCCGGATCCCGGGGCTTCGGGTATGGAAGTGGTGTGCGCGGCGATGATGCCGCCGGTTTCCTCGAAGTTGCTGAGCTTGAGCGTAATCGCGGCACGGATGATCTCGTCCTGCCAGTCATAGGAGATGGAGAGGCCGCGCGACCAGTCCATCCAGTAGTCGCAGGTGCGATCGCAGAATTCGCGGCAGGTCGTCGCGAGATCATCCTGGAACTGCTCGTCGACGCCGAACACGAGATGGAGCGGCCGCGTGAGTACGAACGGAGCCTCGCGCTCGATGTAGGACAGCGGCGCGTCGGTGGTGAGGCGGATGACGGTCCCCTCGTGGACATAGCGGATATGATTGCTGCCGACGGAATGCCGCGTGAACGGATGTCCGTAATCGTGGGTCGGACGGAAGCGGATGGTGATGCGCGGCAGCCCGGCGATCGGCTCGATGATCCGGATGAGCTGCGGGGGCCGGAAGACACGGCCGAATTGCCGATAGCGCGGAGCGAAATCGGTAATGCGCACGGCGCCGCCCTTGCTATCGGTGAGCACCGTCGACACCACAGCCGTGTTGCGCAGGTATTCGGACTGGTAGTCCACCATGTCGTTGAGAACGACGTCGGAGAATCCCTTCTCGTCGTCGCCCGAGAGCAGCCGGCAAAAGATCGGGTCGCTGTCGAAGCGCGGATAGCACCACCACACCAGACGCGCGGTCGGGTCGACGAGCGCGGCTGTGCGCCCGTTGCCGATGACGGCAAGATCCAGTCCGTGATCCGTCATGACGTGGCGTATGCGTCGTTGCGGGATATCTGCTCGAGCCAGTGCCGCACGTCAGTCGGTCGCTCGAAGCAGGACTTGACGCCGGGAACGGTCCGGCCGACTGAAACACCGATGCCATCGAATTCCGGCAGAATCTCGAATACGCCGAGATCGGTCACGTCGTCGCCGATGAAGATCGGGCGCCGGTCGGCGAACGGCCGGTACGTCATCAATTCGCGCACCGCGGTCGCTTTGGTGAATCCCGCCTGCTTGATTTCCACTACCAGCTTGCCGGGCAGGATCTCGATCGATGCTGCATCGAGGCCGGCACATACCGCGGCGGCCGCCTCGCGTACCATGCGTTCCTTCTCCGGCGCCAACCGGTAGTGCAGCGCCAGCGAGTAGCCCTTGTCCTCGAGGATGATGCCGGGGCCTGCTTCCGCGATCTTCGCAAACTGCCGCTTCACAGCGGGATCGAGCGGCGGGAGCCGCGGCGCTTCCGGTTCCGCGCCGGGAGCTGGACGCAACTCCGCACCGTGGCCGCCGATCGCCGGCAGTTGCAGCGGAGAGAAGATGAGATCGAGCTCGTTCACCGGGCGACCGCTCACGAAGGCGACGGCGCCGCCGGTGCGCTCCCATAGTCGCCGCAGCGTATCGCGCAGCGCGTGCGAAACGAAAACCTCCCGCGGCGTGGGGGCGAGATCAAGCAGCGTTCCGTCGACGTCGAGCAGGATGGCAAGCTGCGTGAGATCGGCAGGGAGCGACGGAATGCGGTTCGACATCACGGGTGGTCCGAAAAGTCGTTCAAATTGCATGAGGAGAGTAGCCCCCAGCGCGTGCGGCAACAGGGAAGGTCACGCGATCCGTGCAGATCCGGCAACCCGACGATGGTATAACTCATTGATTCATTGATGGTTCCAGATAGGTACAAAGCACGTACGCGGCCCTGGTCGCCGTCGTCATGGGCAGTCTCCAACCGTTTGCGGGCGATAGTACGCAAATAGGTGCCTTGGCCGCGAATTTAAGACCCCTGGGGAAAGGGGCCAGGGCGGGCTGTCAAAGAGCCATGCCGCCATCGACCAGGTGGGGCTGCCCGGTGATGTAGCTCGACTCGTCGGAGGCGAGAAACACCGCGAGCGCCGCCACCTCCTCGGGCTTGCCGAGGCGACCCATGGGCTGGCGCTCGATAAAGGCCTTCTCGATCTCTGCCAGCGATTTGCCGGTGGCTTGCGAGCGGTCGCGGATACGTCCCTCGAGCGACGGCGATTCGATCGTGCCGGGGCAGATCGCATTCGCGCGAATGCCTTGTCGGATGAAATCGGCGGCGACTGCCTTGGTCAGGCCGATGATGGCGGCTTTGCTCGCGCCGTAGACGTAGCGGTCGGGCACGCCACGGATCGACGAGACCGCGGACGAGATATTGACGATCGAACCCTTCTGCTTCTGCAGCATGCCGGGGAGGAACGCCTTGATCGTGCGATGCATCGACTTCACGTTGAGATCGAACGAGAAGTCCCAGTCCTGCTCGGAGCAGTCGAGCACGCTGCCGTGGTGCACGAAGCCGGCGCAGTTGACCAGCACGTCGAGCGGGCCGGACTCGGCGGCGATCTCCTTGGCCAGGGCTTCGACCGCGGCGGTCGAGCGCACGTCGAGCTTCTTGTTCTTGATGCTCTTGAGGCCAGCGAGCTTGGTGTCGTCCAGATCGGTTGCAATGACGCGTGCGCCTTCGGCGATGAAAGCTTCGGCAATCGCGCGTCCGATTCCTTGTCCGGCTGCGGTGACCAGAGCGAGCTTGCCTTGCAGACGGTTAGCCATGGCCATATTCCTCCGTGCCGTTACAACAAGTTAACGGCGTTGCTGGCTTGTTGGTTCAATGGAGAGCGCCAACCCTCAGCGCCGGCACCATTCCTTGTATTCCCCGCGCACGAATTGCGCTGCGATGCCGGCCGCCTCGCGCAGCCAGCCGCGCCGGCGTTTGGCGAGATCGCGCTCGATCGCCTTGCGCGGGTTGCCGGTGCCGAGGTGGATGTTCGCGAGCTCGCGCCCCATGGCTCGCAGCATGCGCGGATCGAGCAGGTGGTTGGGTTCGTCCACCACTTCGATCTTGCGGTTGTTGGGCGACAGCCGGCGCACCACGGTGGCGTCGATCACGTCGTACCACGCATCGGGCGACCGATAACGGCCGAGCGCGATTTCCTCGCAGCGCAAGAGCGGCGAGCCGCGCCCGGGAACTCGGGTCCAGCCGGACGGCACGAGGGCTTTGGCCTCGCGCACGACAGGCGCGCCGCGCCAGTCGGCGATGCCGACCCAGCGCGGCCGCCCGAGGCTGCCGGTGCCTGCAGTTCGCCGGCTGAACTTGGCGATCGCGCAGGTCTTGTCCGGCATGGCGCCCACGATCGCGTCCCGATATCGCGCGGCTGGCGTTTTTTTCGATGGTTTGAGCGCGTCCATCTTGGCCCAGAAATGCGCCCGGTCCTGCTCCGGCACGACGACCAAGTCGCGCAGCCACGCGCGCCGCTCGTCGAGCACGAGCGGCCGCGGGTCCGCGAGGCCGCGGCCGTATCCCTCCAGGATGGACGCGCACATGTCTTTGCCCCTGAAGATCCGGGATGGCCGGGCGAGCAGGGCGCTGGTCGCCAGCCGCACCAAGTCGAGCGGGTAGGGCATCTCGGCTGCTTCGTCGAAATCGTTCACGCCCCAGACCAGCCGGCCGTCATCGTCGCGCCAGGTGCCGAAGTTCTCGAGATGAATGTCGCCCACCGCGAGGGCCGGCGCAGCCGTGGCCAGGTCGGGGCAGATGTCGAGGATGGTCTCCGCCCAGCGCCAATAGGTCGCGCGCAGAAACGGAAACGGGCCGGCCGCCATCTTCGCCCACTTCTCGCGCAGGTCGGATTCGACGATGTCGCCATCGAGTTCTTCCCGCAGCCAGGCTTCGTAGTCCGCATTCGCCTTCCTGAAGGACGCCATGGTCGCACCTCAGTGATTGTCTCGCGGCACGAATTTCTGGGCGACCCGATGATATTTCACCGCCGGCTTCAGCACCATGCCGTCGGCGAGCTGATCGACCATGCCGCGCTGGATCTCCTGCCAGGGCGTCTGGCTCTCCGGGTATTTGTAGCCGCCCTGCTTCTCGAGCGCGGCGCGGCGCGCGGCGAGCTCGGCCTCCGGGATCAGCATGTTCGCGGTGCCCTTGCCGAGGTCGATGCGCACGCGGTCCCCGCTCTTGAGCAGGGCCAGCCCGCCGCCGGCTGCCGCTTCCGGCGAAGCATTGAGGATCGAGGGCGAGCCCGAGGTGCCGGACTGTCGGCCGTCGCCGAGGCAGGGCAGCGACGTGACGCCCTTCTTGATCAGCGCCGCCGGCGGCTGCATGTTCACCACCTCCGCCGACCCGGGATAGCCGATCGGCCCGACTCCGCGGATGACCAGCACCGTGTGCTCGTCGATGTCCAAGGTCGGATCGTCGATGCGCGCGTGGTAGTCTTCAGGTCCGTCGAACACGACCGCGCGACCCTCGAAGGCGTTCGGGTCCTTCGGATTCGAGAGATAGCGCTGCCGGAATTCCTCCGAAATCACGCTCGTCTTCATGATGGCGGAATCGAACAAGCTACCCGACAGCACCTTGAAACCGGCCTGCGGCTTGAGCGGCTTGCCGTAGGGGCGGATCACGTCCGGGTCCTGCACTGCGGCCTGCTTGACGTTCTCGCCGATGCTCTTGCCGTTGATGGTGAGCGCATCGGCATGAATGCGGCGCGCGCCGATCAACTCGTGCAACACCGCCGGCAGTCCGCCGGCGCGGTAATATTCCTCGCCGAGATATTTGCCGGCCGGCTGCATGTCGACCAGGAGCGGCACGTCGTAGCCGAGCGCTTCCCAGTCTCTGACGTCAAGCTCGACACCGATGTGACGGGCGATGGCGTTGATGTGGATCGGCGCGTTGGTCGAGCCGCCGATCGCCGAGCAGGCGACGATCGCGTTCTCGAACGCCTGGCGGGTGAGGATGTCGGAGGGCTTGAGATCCTCGCGCACGATCTCGACCGCGCGCCGTCCGGTCTCGTAGGCGATCTGTCCGCGCTCGCGATAGGGCGCCGGGATGGCCGCGCAGCCGGGCAGCGACAGCCCCAGCGCCTCGGCGAGCGCGTTCATGGTCGAGGCCGTGCCCATGGTGTTGCAGTGGCCGATCGAGGGCGCCGAGGAGGCGACCAGATCGAGAAACTCCTCGTAGTCCATGCGGCCGGCGGCGTGCTCCTGCCGCGCCCACCACACCACCGTGCCGGAGCCGGCGCGCTCGCCCTTCCACCAGCCATTAAGCATGGGGCCGCCCGACAGCACGATCGCCGGGATGTTCACCGTCGCGGCCGCCATGATCGCCGCCGGCGTGGTCTTGTCGCAGCCGGTGGTGAGCACGACGCCGTCGAGCGGATAGCCGAACAGCACCTCGACCAGGCTGAGATAGGCGAGATTGCGGTCGAGTGCCGCGGTCGGGCGTTTGCCGGTTTCCTGGATCGGATGCATCGGGAACTCGAAGGCGACGCCGCCGGCATCGTGGATGCCGTCGCGCACCCGCTTGGCCAGTTCCAGATGGTGCCGATTGCAAGGGGATAGATCAGAACCGGTCTGGGCGATGCCGATGATCGGCTTGCCGGAGGCGAGCTCCTCCTTGGTCAGCCCGTAGTTGAGATAGCGCTCGAGATAGAGCGCCGTCATGCCGGGATTGTCGGGGTTGTCGAACCACAATTGCGAGCGCAGGCGCGGTCTTCCCTGGTTCGTCGCCGGTTTTCCGTTGGCTGCCATGAGCGCATCTCCCATCCGAAGTTCCGTTCCTTTGGGCGTTATATAGAACGATTACATCCATGCGTCTTGCGCGCCGCAGCCGTGCACCGAAAGACCGCAAGAACGAGCAACGCAGCCGCGCCCGTGTGAACGACAATCTCGCCGACTATCTGGTGCCGGTGAATGCCGATATCGGCGAGCTCGAGGTGATCATGGTGCCGGAAGAGGACAGCAAGGTGAACCCGCTGGGGGTCAAGGGCATCGGCGAGCTCGCCAAGCCTGACCGAGCCGTACGCCGCTAGCCGACGCCGCTTCTTGGCCGCCGGTCTGCGTCACGGCTCGCGGTATGCGCGCGGCGGCGGGTCATGGCGGCGCGCACAGCCGCTGCCATCGGACTCCCGTTGAACCAGCGCGGGAAGGCGCGAATATCCGCGGGCGACCCGTCCAGGCGCACCTGGTTCTTGCGCAACGCATCCTCGAGCGCCGCGCGGCCGAGCCAGACGCGATAGAATGTCAGGATGTCGGCAGTCACCAGGACATCGATGTCGAATCCGGGGTCCTTGAGGCAGACGGAAACGTCCGGCGGCTCGATCAGCAGCCAATAGCTTTGTTGCCGGCCGCCGCGAAAGTCGAACTGGATCACGATGCGACGCCGGGGGATGCGCTCCATACAAACGCGTCGCCGCATCCACCACAACAGCACGATCGGATCGAGCTCGGTCGGCCGTGGGTCGCCAAATGCCCAGCGCGCTCCCCATTCGCCGAACACGTCGACCACCCGTTGCAGGTCCCGGCCGGCGGGCGTCAGGCGATATTCGGCGCGCTTGCCGCGCGAAGCAGCGCGCCGCGCCAGCACGCCTGCCTGCTCGAGCCGCCGCAGCCTCTCGGCAAGCAAGGTCCGCGACATGTGTGGGAGGCCGCGCTCCAGCTCGTTGAAGTGACTGACGTCGGCCAGCAGCTCCCGAACAATCAGCACCGTCCAGCGGTCCGCAAAGATCTCCGCCGCTCGGGCTACCGGGCAATACTGGCCGTAGAGATGCATGCTCCAGCGTAACACGCTGTGTCCGCACGAAAGTAGTCCAGTCCTTGGACTAGTTTTGCGGCCGACCGGCATCCAGGCTGCGCCACGAATGGCATCAGCTGTCGGAGCGGAGGTCAGTGATGGCGCAGGAGCAGGTCAGACGAGATGTTCTTCAAGGGCTCGCCATGCTGCCTTTGGTGGCATTGGCCGCGCGCGCCGGTGACGCGCATGCACAGGCCGGCGGCAGCCCCGTCAAGGTCGATACCAAGGGCCTGGTTGCCAAGATCAAGTTCGAGGCGCCGCTTGCGGGCTTCCTCAATGACATCAACGGGAAATACAAGCTCCGGGTGACCGAGCTCACGCTTGCGCCCGGTGGACACGTCGGCGAGCACAACCATGTCGGCCCGGGAATTCGCCAGGTGACGTCGGGCCATATGACCTATGTGCTGCCGAAGGAGACCATCGTCTACGGACCCGGCGACTTCTTCTTCGAATCCGGCGACATCAATCACACCGTCTTCAACAAGACCGATGCGCCTATGGTGCATGTGCTGTTCGAAATATTGCCCGTCGATCTGAACGGACCGTCCCTGATCCCGGTCAAGCATCACTAGAGCATGATCCCGAAAAGTGGCTACCGGTTTTCGGAAAAAGATCATGCTCCAGCAATAAGCTAGAGCGGGATGACGATTCGAAGAAAAGTCATCTCGCTCTAGTGTCGCGCATCTGACATTCCCATCGGTATCTTGCCGCGCAGCAGGCCATCGAACTCATCGCGTGGCCTGCATGCATTTTTGCGGAACACCGTTGCGAAGCTGGGCCGGCACGGCTCGGCCGAGTCGGATTCCGCAAGCGAACCGCCGCACAATTCGGCATGCCCGAGTGGCCCGCCTCTCGCACGGGTAGCGGGGGACCATCAGCGTCGAGGAGCGCCTGCCGTGCTGATGGGGAGCGCTTGGACGCGGCGCGGCGTCGTAGGCCCGCAAGGTAGCCGTCAACGAATCTGAAAACGGATCCTCGGCAGCAAGAGCGACTCGCACGGCCGATCAGGTGAGAACGAAGGCGAGAACCTGATCACATGATTGTCATGGCGAGTGCGCGGCCTTTCGACGGCGGACAACGTAACTACCAGAACCATGGATCCGACGTGGGCGAGGATCCATAGGCTCAGACTATCGCCTGAGGCAGTCACCAAGAGGGGAGAACAGATGAATCGAATCACGTCATGGGCTGCAGCCGCTCTCGTCGTACTCAGCGCCGACATTGCATCGCTCGTTTGTGCAACAGCCGAGCCGGCGGGGGCACTCGACGGGACGTTGAAGAAAATCAAAGAAACCGGTGCAATCACGCTTGCACACCGTGAATTCTCAGTTCCCTTTTCCTACTACGACGACAAGCAGCAGCCTGTCGGCTATGCCATGGACCTCTGTTACAAGGTTGTCGACGCCGTGAAGAAGGAGCTGAGGCTGGACAAGCTCGAGGTCAAGCTCACTCCGGTGACGTCGCCCCTGCGCATTCCGCTGATCGCAAACGGCACGGTCGATCTCGAGTGCGGCTCTACCACCAATACTCTGGAGCGGCAGAAGCAGGTGGCGTTCACGATCACGTATTTCGTGACCGCCAATCGGTTCGTGTCCAAGAAAGCGAGCAACCTGAAGACGGTGGATGATCTCAAGGAGAAAACCGTGGTGTCGAGCGCGGGCTCGACCAACATCAAGCAGATCACCGAGATCAACGGGCAGAGGAATCTCGGAATGAATATCCTCGCCGCCAAGGATCATCCGGAGGCATTCTTGATGGTCGAGACCGGTCGAGTGGCTGCCTTCGTCATGGACGACATCCTGCTTTACAGCATGGTGGCGAGCGCGAAGGAGCCGGCTGCGTACGAAATCTCGGCGGACCCGTTGTCGATCGAGCCCTATGCCATCATGCTGCGGCGCGACGATGCGGCGTTCAAGAAGGTCGTCGACGATGCGATGATCGCTCTCTACAAGAGCGGCGAGATCAACGCGATCTACGACAAGTGGTTCATGAAGCCGATCCCGCCAAGGAACATCAACTTGAACGTGCCGATGGGTGCTGCGTTGAAGAAGGTCGTCGCAAGCCCCACGGACAGCGGCGATCCGGCCGCGTACTGATACTCCGTCGCCCATGGCGCGGCTTCGCCCCGCAATGTTCGAGTCATCCAATTAATTGAGGTCCCAGGCGAGCGCGGCAGATGCATGCCGCGTCACGGAACCAGCAGACTTCGGCAATGCCCTGGTTGCGCCGGGCTGCCCTCGATTCTGCCGCCGCGTGGAATGCACTGGCTCGGCGGCAGCTTGGTATGATGCTCGACTGCGCCGACCAGCAGATCGAACGCCTGCAGCGCATGCGGTTGGATGAACTCGAGTTGCGGGAATTGCAGCTTGAACGTCTCGATGTGGTTGCCGTTCTGGATCTCGTAAAGGCGGTAGGCCGGGGCCTTGTCGCCATCGTCGTGGGCGGCTTCAGCCACGCGACGCGCATAGGCGCGGGCATTGGTGTCGATCGGCAGCAGCGCGTCCATAGTTCCAACCACAGTCACCAGCGGCCGGTGAATGCGACCGCTGGTGCGAAAGTCCGCGAGATTTTTTCCAACATCGGATCGGGACAGCCGGTTGACATAGATGTAATTGCCGAGCCCGGCGCCGTAGGTGTCGTAGCTCGGGTCCAACCGCTTCTGCCATTGGCACATGGTCACCTCCCAGAACTGGAGATAATGAGTCTGCCAGAATGACGTCGGCGGACTCGTCTGGGTGTTGACCAGATCGGGTGGATAGCCGGCTGCGAGAATGTTCCTTGCCGCGGTGCTGGCGGGATTGAACCCCGAGGCGGCGTAGTCCGGAAAGTTGAGAATGGCGGGTGGCAGGGTGCTCAAGAGGTTCGGCATGTCGGCGTCCACGAACGTGCCTTCCCAATCGACGCCGCCGTCGAACAGTTGGGGATAGGACTCCACGGCGCGTCGCACCTGATAACCGCCGTTCGAGGTGCCGACCGCGTAGACGTATCGAGGCAGCCGGCCATGCTGGATTCGCAGCGCACTCTGTCCGAGCCGGGCCGCCTCCGCCATGAAGATCGCCCAGCGAGTGAACGGCTGACCCGGATCATTGTCGAAGAAGTGCACGAAGACCGGGGAGGAGGGATTGAGCCGGCACGCCAGGGGATCCGCCGCGTTCGATATCGTGAAATTGAGAACGCCCTTGTTCTGCGCGACGTAGGCGTAGCCCTTCTGCACGACATAGTCGCTCCAGGCGAAATCGCCGTTGAACTCGCTGCGCGTACCGGGAGCGCCCGCCACCACGAGCCTGCCGTTCCAGTTGTCGGGCATCCGGATCAGGATGCGTGCCTGACCTTGCGGATCGTCGGCCATGCGGCCGTTGATCTGAACGCCCGGCACCGGCCCGGTGATCGGCGTGCGATGCGGCGGGTCAGGTGCGATGGTATCGCGGTCGGTCTGCGGCGTGAACGCGAACGGCGGCAGGGTCGGGATCGAGTTGTTGGGCGGGGTCGTGGCGGGATTGGCGGTCGTGAGATCCGGACTCTCGGTGCATGTTGCATCGGCAAGCTTGGTGCCGAGACCCGCCAGCACCCGGTCGCATCGGCTTGGCTCCGCTGAGACCTGCGCGTGGCTGGTGATGAGAGCGGCGAGGGCAACCGCGCCTGCCCACCGCAGATGAGGAAAAGAATCCATGTGAGATCCTCCTGCACCGGCGCGTGACCATGCATTATCGATCGTCAATATGACGAATTGTTGTGGGGCCGAGCGATTTCAGGCCGCGTCCAGTTTCTGATAGGCGCCGGCCTTGCGCAGCGCATCGACGATACGGTCGGGCGTCAACGGCATCTCCGCAAACCGTACGCCGAACGGCGACAGCGCATCCTCGATGGCGGAGATGATCGCGGCCGGCGCCGGGATGGTGCCGCCTTCGCCGGCACCCTTGACGCCGAGCGGATTGAGCGGGTTCGGCGTTTCGACGTGCTCGATCCGGCAGCCCGGGACGTCGGGCGCCGCCGGCAGGAGATAGTCCTGGAAGCTCGTGGTGAGCGGCTGCGCGCCGGCGTCGTATTTCATCCATTCGAACAGCGCATTGCCGACGCCGTGCGCGACGCCGCCCTGCACCTGGCCGTCGACGATCAACGGGTTGATGATGTTGCCGCTGTCGTGGGCGACGGTGTAGTCGAGCAATGTCACCGCGCCGGTGAACGGATCGACCTCGACCTCGGCCACATGCGTGCCGTTGCAATACGAAGCCTGCGGCGGCGTGAAATAGGCCGTGTGCTCGAGGCCGGGCGCCTGGCCCGGTGGCAACGAAAACCCCGGCATGCCCTGGGCGGCGCGCGCAAGCTCGCCGAGCGAGATCGAAGGCTTGTTGCCGGCCCGCGCGGTGGCGCGCCCGTCCTCCACGTCGATGTCGCTTTCCGGCACGCCAAGCACGCGGGCGGCGAGCGTGACGATCTGCTTGCGCACCGCGCCGCCGGCGATCAGCGCGGACGAGCCGGCATTGATTGCTTGGCGGCTGGCGAAGGCGCCGATGCCCTGTGAGATCGCCGCCGTGTCGCCTGCATTCATGATGATATCGTCGATGCGGCAGCCGACCTCGTCGGCGACGATCTGCGACAGCGTGGTGCGGGTGCCTTGCCCCTGGGTGGTGGCGCCGGTCGCAACCGCGACCTTGCCGTTGGGCAGCACGCGCACGGTGACGCCCTCGAACGGACCGAGCCCCGTGCCTTCCACGTAGTTGCCGATACCGATTCCGAGGTAGCGGCCTTCCGCTCGGGCCCTTGCCTGCCGTGCACGAAAGCCGTGATAGTCAGAGAGCGCGAGCGCACGGATCTGGCTCTTGGGAAAATCGCCGCTGGCATAGACCAAGGGCTTGCCGTCGCGGAACGTGAGGCCGACGGAGTAGGGCATCTGCTCCGGGCCGATCATGTTGCGGGCGCGCACCTCGGCGCGATCGAGTTTCAGCTCGTACGCGACGCGGTCCATCAGCCGCTCCATCGCGAACACCGCCTGTGGCCGGCCAGCGCCGCGCACCACGGTCGTCGGCACCCGGTTGGTGAGCACGACCGTGGCTTCGATCCGATAGGCCGGCACTACATAGGGACCGGGAAACGTCGTCGCGGCGATATAGGGCACGATGATGCCCCAGGGCAGGAACGCGCCGGTGTCGTGCAGCATGGCGCCGGAGAGGCCGAGGATTTTTCCCTCCGCGTCGACCGCGATCGCCACCTTCCAGTGCTGGTCGCGTTCCTGCGTCGCCGAGAGAAAATGCTCGCGCCGATCCTCCTGCCAGGTGACCGGACGGCCGAGCTTCATCGCGGCGGCCGGTACGACCGCCTCCTCGGCGTAGAACGGCGCCTTGGTGCCGAAGCCGCCGCCAACGAAGGGCGCGATGACGCGGATCGATTGCAGATCGCGTTCGAACAGGTCGGCGAGCGTGCCCCGGCAGAGATGCGGCGTCTGCGTCGCCGACCAGACGGTGAGCAGGTCGGCGGCCGCGTCGTAGCTCGCGAGCACGGCGCGGCCCTCGAGCGTCATGGCGCCGCCTCGGTGGAGCGCCAATTCCTCCTCGAACACGTGCGCGGCGCCGTCGAATGCGGCGTCGACATCGCCGTAGCTCATGGGAACGACGGCGGCGATGTTGCTTGCGAGGTCGCCGTGCACGCGCGCCGCGCCGGGCTTGGCGGCGTCGCGGCAATCGCTCACCGCGGGCAGCATCTCGAATTCGACGGCGACCGCCGCGGCTGCGTCCTCCGCAAGGTAGCGGCTCGCAGCGACGACCACCGCGATGGTCTGGCCGACGTAGCAGACCTCGTGACGCGCCAATGGCATTTGCGTGCGCGGCGTCTTGATCGACGGGTTGGGCACCAGCATGGGAATCTGGCCGGTCGCCATGCGGGGCGGCAGGTCGTCGGCGGTGAGCACAGCATGAACGCCGGGCATGCCACGCGCTGCCGACGTGTCGATTGCGCGAATTCTCGCATGGGCGTGCGGACTGCGCACGAAGCAGGCGTGCAGCACGCCGGGAAGCGCGACGTCGTCGACGAAGCGGCCGCGGCCGGTGAGCAGCGCCGGATCCTCGAGGCGCGCGACGCGGGCGCCGAAATGCTTCGCGCCCATGGTCAGGAATCCCGGAACAGCGCAACGCGATGGTCAACGATACACCGAAGGCATTGCAATGCAATCGCGACAAATCGTAGGTTGGGTCGCGTTTTTGCTTCCTGCGAGAGGTTATCGTCCATGCTCGACGTCGGTCCCGACGCGCGCCGCTCCGCACGCCCGCTTGCGGGACCGCCGGCGGATTTCCAGGCACATCTTGCTGCGCTCGAGGCGCAGGGGCTGCTGGTGCGCGTCGAGCGGGCGATCAACAAGGACACCGAGCTGCATCCGCTGGTGCGCTGGCAGTTTCAGGGCGGGCTCGCGGAAGAGCAGCGCCGCGCGTTCCTGTTCACCAATGTCGTGGACTCCGCAGGGCGTCGTTACGACATCCCGGTCGCGGTCGGCGCGTTGGCCGCGTCGCCACAGATCTACGCCGTCGGCATGGGCCGCCCGGTCGAAGAGATCGAGGCAGCGTGGGTGCGCGCGATCGCCAATCCTATACCGCCGGTCGCGGTGTCCGCGCCGCCGTGCCAGGAGGTCGTGATCAGCGGCGACGAGCTGCGCGGGCCGGGCAGGGGCCTGGCGCGCCTGCCGGTGCCGATCTCGACGCCCGGCTTCGACGCTGCGCCCTATCTCACCGCGACGCTGTGCGTCACCCGCGATCCCGACAGCGGCATCCAGAACATGGGCACCTATCGCGGGCAGCTCAAAGCGACCGATCGGCTCGGCGTGCGCATGGCCTCCCGCATCGGCGGCGCCGGCGGCTACTTGCATTGGAAGAAGCACAACAAGCGCGGCGAGCCGATGCCATGCGCGATCGTGATCGGCTGCGCGCCCGTCGCGATGTTCACGGGCGGGATGAAACTTCCCATCGATCTCGACGAGATGGCGGTCGCAGGCGGGCTTGCCGGTGCGCCGATGCGGATGGCGAAGGCGGTCACCGTCGATCTCGACGTGCCGGCCGACGCCGAGCTGGTGATCGAAGGGCTGATCGACCCCGAATTGCTCGAGCCCGAAGGTCCGTTCGGCGAGAGTCACGGCCATATCGCGCTCGAGGACTTCAACATGTCGATGCGCGTGACCGCGATCACGCACCGGCGCTCGCCGGTGTTCGTCTCCATCATCAGCCAGGTGACGCCGAGCGAGTCGAGCGTGCTCAAGAAGGTGGCGATGGAGCCGCTGTTCCTCACGCATCTGCGCGAGCATCTGTCGATCAAGGGGGTCCGCCGCGTGGTCCTGCACGAGCCGCTCTCCAACCTGCGCAAGGTGATCTTCGTGCAATATGCGCAAGGGACGCCGCGCACCGAAGTCTGGCGCGGCCTGCATGGCGCTTCGACGCTGCTGGCCGATTGCGGGAAAATCTGTGTCGCGGTGAGCGAGGACATCGACCCCACCAACACCGACGCGGTGTTCTGGTCGCTCGCCTATCGGTCCAATCCGATCGAGGATGTGCATATTGCGCCGCATCGGTCGGCCGGGCACGGACCGAAGTCCGGTCCGCGCGGCGAGGAATCGACCATCCTGATCGACGCCACGCTCAAGCACACGGCGCCGCCGCTGGCGCTGCCGGCGCTCGAGTTCATGGAGCACGCGCGCGGCATCTGGCAGGAGCTTGGGTTGCCGTCTCTCACGCCCCAGGCGCCGTGGCACGGCTATTCGCTCGGCGACTGGTCGGAGCGATGGGACGTCTACGCAGCGCGCGCGATTGCCGGCAAATGGGAGGAGAGCGGAGCAGAGACGTTCGCACGCCGCCGCGGCGGCCTGATTCCGGAGACACCGGTGCGCGAGGTGGAAGGGAAGAAATAGTCAAACCACCACGGTGAGCCGCTTCGCCGCCCGCGTCACGCCGGTATAGAGCCAGCGCTCGCGGTTGTCCGGGAAGGCGCCGGACTCGTCGAACAGCACCACGTCGTCCCACTGCGAACCCTGCGCCTTGTGGACGGTGAGCACATAGCCGAAGTCGAACTCGTCATAAGGCTTGCGTTGCGGCCATTCGAACTCATCGATGGCGCCGGTGAAGCATTCCGGCCGCACCGAGACCTTGATCGCCCGGCCGCCCAGGTCCTCGTCGGGCTTGATCTGCATCCTGAGGATGTGCCGGCGGGTCTTCGGCGCCTCCTTCACCACCCAAAGCCCGCCGTTGAACAGGCCCTTGCGCCGGTTGTTGCGCAGGCAGACCAGCTTGTCGCCGGCCATCGGCAGCGCCTCGGCAAAGCCGCGGCGCTCGCGCAGGCGCGCGTTGTAAGCGCGCCGGGTGGCGTTGCGGCCGACCAGCACCTGGTCGGCATCGAGCACCCGCTTGGGGTCGAGATCGGCGCGCCGCACCACCTGCGTCTCGCCGTACTGGCCATGCGTCAGCCGGTTGCCGGCGCGGATCTCCATCGACAGCCGTACGATCGGGTCGTCCTGCGCCTGGCGGTGCACCTCGGTGAGCATGGCGTCGGGCTCGGCGTCGGTGAAGAAGCCGCCGCCCTGGATCGGCGGCAGCTGCGCGGGATCGCCGAGCACCAGCAGCGGCACCCCGAACGACATCAGGTCGCGCGCGAGCTCGGCATCCACCATCGAGCATTCGTCGATGATGATGAGCTTTGCCTTGGACGCGGGCGCCTCGTGCCAGAGATCGAAACTCGGCGTTTCCTCGCCGCTCTCGCGCGCCTTGTAGATCAGGCTGTGGATGGTGGAAGCGCTGTGGCAACCCTTGCTGCGCATCACGCAGGCGGCCTTGCCGGTAAAGGCGGCGAACAGCACCTTGCCGTCGACACCCTCGGCGATGTGCTTGGCGAGCGTGGTCTTGCCGGTGCCGGCATAGCCGAACAGGCGGAAGATCGAGGCGCGTCCACGCGATGCTTTGAACCAGTCGGAGGCCGCGGTCAGCGCGGCATCTTGGTGAGGCGTGAACACGGTCATCGGATATCAAAGCCACGGTTGGCGGATTAAGAACAAAAAGGGAACGTAAGTCAACTGCGGCGCCTGGGGCGCCGTCCTAAGTCCGAGGCGTTTGGCGGCATTCCGATCCAGATCTCTACCAGCAGTAGCCCGCACCATAAATAATATGAGTGCCGCGAGGACTCCCAGATGTTGATCAAACCAACCGGTCCAAAACCCCAGCAACATCGCCAGGAGGAGCACGGGAGCTGATCTCACGACCAAGGTTCCCAGCGCTAAAGCCATTGCTCTGAGTAGCAACATGCATTGAGCTGGGTGGCCGTGCTGCGATTGCCCTAATTCGGCATCGGCTACGCCGCCAGCGCGCGCGTGAAGTTCATCAGTCCGACGCCGGTCGCCCATGGCTTGACCGCCTCGTAAACCACGACCTCGCCCTTGCGCCCGCCGAGCGCCCCGACGAGCGCGACCCAGCTCAGCAGCTCGAAGGCGCCGGCGCCGGCCTTCGCGAACTCGGCGCGGGTGTAGGCGCCGAGCCTGTCGGCGTCGCCGGCCGCCATGGCCGAGAGGAAGCGATGGTCGAATTCGGAATCGATGAGGCCGTGGTTCTTCTCGCCGGGATCGTGCGAGAGGCCGCCGGTCGCGATCAGCCCGATGCGCTTGTCCGATTTCGCGGCGACGCGTCCGATCAGGCGGCCGAATTCGAGGCAGCGCCGGGCATTGGGTTGCGGGGAGGCCAGCGTGTTGAACATGACCGGCACCACCGGCCGGTCCATGCGTGGGCTGAGGAAGTGCAGCGGCACCATAGTGCCGTGGTCGAATTCAAGCTCGTAAGCGAAGCCGGGCTCGACGCCGCCGTCGTAGGCTGCCTCGATCAGTTCGGCTGCGAGTTCGGGGTCGCCCTTGATGTCGGCCTTCTCGATCTTCAACCACGGCTCCACCGGCCCGCTGTAGCGCTCGGCGCGGCCGACGCAGAACGCACCGATATGGTCGAGGAAGAAATTGGCCCAGTGCTCGGAGGTGAGCACGATGAGGGTATCGGTGGCGCTCGCGTCGAGTTCCTGCCGCAGCTTGTCGAACGCGCCGTAGACGCGATCCTTCTGCGCAACCGGCGCGGCGTCGGCCCAGGCGGTCATGCCCGGCACGTGGCTCGCCGCGGCCGCGAAGGTGATCGGCATTGCTATTCTCCTCGGATCGCCTTGAGGTAGTCGGGCTCGGCGACCTTGTGCAGGATGGTGAAGGGGCGCAACAACAGGCCATGGACGCCCATCGCGTAGAGCGCCCCCACGTCGAGCTTGAGCAGCGCGTCGCGTTCGCGCTCGGCGAGGTCATAGCCTTCTGCGAACTTGGGCGGCGATTGGAAATAGGCCTCCCGGCTCTGCGGCCGGCGGTTCACGTCGCGGATCAGCTTCTGCAGCGCATAGAGACTCATGAATATAGTGTCCGGGACGTTTTCGCCATTTTGGCGACGGCCCCGGTCAATCGCAAGCCAGTCCCGACCACTACGGTGCAAAGGAGACGATCATGAACGAGGACGTGTTCAACGGCAGCATCCGGAAATTCCTCAAGACGCTCGGAGTGAGCGCCCAGCGCGAGATCGAGAAGGCGGTGCGTCAGGCGCTTGCGGACGGCAAGCTCAAGGGCAACGAGAAGCTTGCCGCCAAGGCCACGGTCACCCTTGGCGGCGTCGGCCTCGCGCACGAGATCAAAGGCGAGATCGAGTTGGGGTAACAGGCCCGCTCAATCCACGGTCACGCCGCTCGCCTTGATCGGCGCCGCCCATTTCTCGATCTCGCTCTTGGTGAATTGGGCGAGATATTCCGGGGTCGCGCGGTCCTCGGAGACGATCACGGCGCCGAGCCCCTCGAGCCGCTCCCGCACGGCCGGCGTTTTCATCGCCTGGACTGCCGCGTCGTTGAGCTTCTTGACGACGTCGGCGGGGGCGCCCTTGGGCAGGAAGATGGCGTTCCAGGTGTAGGCCTCGAGGTTCGGCGTTCCCTGCTCCAGACCGGTCGGCACGTCCGGCAGCGCCTTCGAGCGCTCCTTGGTCATGATGGCGATGGCCTTCACCGTGCCGCCGTCGATCTGCGGCTTGGCGGTGCTGACGATCTCGCACAGATAGTCGATGCGACCGCCCTGCAGATCCTGCATGGCGGGACCGGTGCCGCGATAGGGCACGTGCGTGATATCGACCCCAATGAGATAGTTGAGCAGCACGCAGCCGAGATGGGTCGCCGAGCCGGCGCCGGCCGAGCCGTATTGCATCTTGGCCTGGTTCGCCTTGGCGTAGGCGACGAATTCCTTGAGGTCCTTGACCGGCAGGTCCTTGCGCGTGATCAGCACGATCGGCACCTCGGCGATCAGCGCGACGGGCGTGAAATCGCTCGCCGAGTTGTAGAGCGGCTTCTTGTACATGGTCTGGCTTTGCGCGTGAGTGCCGACGGTCCCGAGCACCATGGTGTAGCCATCCGGTGCCGCGTCGGCGACGCGCCGCGATCCGGTCATGCCGCCGGCGCCGCCGACATTCTCGACCACGATCTGTTGGCCGAGAATCTCGCTCATGCGCTGCGCCATCACGCGGCCGAGCACGTCGGTCGGGCCGCCGGCCGCAAACGGAATGATCATGGTCATCGACTTGGCCGGATAGCTCTGCGCCGATGCCGTGCCCGTGAGCGCGAGCAATATGCCAAGGGCGGCGGCGGACATTTTCTCGAGCATTTCGCTCCTCCGTGGGTTACGCGCACATATTGTTTGCGGCAGACTTGCCCTTCCGTCAGATGGTGGTCAAGCCGCTGTTTGACGCGGGGTTCCGACTCTTCTTTACGTCCTTGTTACCAGGCGCGCCGCCGCGTAAGACGCGGCATCGACTGCTGCGGAGGTCTGTTCATGTCCGTCACTCGCGTCGCCATCGCCGGCCTCGGTGCCATCGGCCGGGTGCTCGCGCGCCACCTGTCGCTCGGCATACCGGGCCTCGCGCTCACCTGCGCGGCCACGCGCGATCAGGCCAAGGCGCAGGCCTGGCTCGATGCCCAGCGGATCGCATGCCCGCTGGTCGAGCCGGAGGCGTTTCCCGAGCAGGCCGATCTGGCGATCGAATGTGCCCCGGCGTCCGCGCTCGAGCGCATCTGCCGGCCCATGCTGGAGGCCGGCAAGCAGGTCATGGTGATTTCCGCCGGCGCGCTGTTGCCGCGGCCCGAGCTCATCGAGCTCGCCAAGGCGCGCGGCGGGCAGATTGTGGTGCCGACCGGCGCGCTGCTCGGGCTCGATGCGGTCAGCGCCGCGGCCGAGGGGACGATCCACTCCGTCCGGATGATCACGCGCAAGCCGCCGGGGGGCCTGGCCGGCGCCCCTTACCTCGAGGCGAACCGCATCTCGGTCGATGGCCTCAATACCGCCAAGCGGGTGTTCGCCGGGACTGCGCGGGAGGCGGCGGCCGGGTTCCCCGCCAATGTCAACGTGGCGGCAGCCCTGTCGCTCGCCGGGATCGGGCCCGACCGCACCACGGTGGAGATCTGGGCCGATCCGGCGGTCGAGCGCAATTGCCACACCATCGAGGTGGACAGCGATTCCGCCCGGTTCACCCTGTCGATCGAGAATATTCCGTCGGAGAATCCCAAAACGGGACGGATCACGGCACTTTCGGTCCTGGCGGCGCTGCGCAAGCTCAAGGCGCCGCTGCGGGTTGGAACTTGAGTTAACCATTCCCTAACGAGGCCAGCCGCAAGGGCCGCGCCGGACGGGCATACCTTCGGCTCTGGGGACGGGCGGCCCTGGGGGTTTCTCGATACCGGTATCGCCCATATAAATGCTTGAATTTATTGTCATATCGATGAAAAGACGCGCTGTTTTGGGCCGCGGATCGGCCATAATCGTGGCCCCCAAAGGCCATCCGGAGGACTGGGGCCCGCCAGGAGGGGGGTGTCCGCCCCCTGTCATCTCTGTGGCGGAAGCGTGAACCCAACTGCTCCCCCCTGCGACTAACTTCACGAGACGGCCGTTCGGTAGCGATGCAAGCGACATCAGACGAGGTGCTGATCGGGCGAATCGCGAACGGCGACCGGTTGGCAATGCAGGTGCTGTATGCGCGGCACCATGTGCGCGTGTTTCGGTTCGTGGTGCGTCTCGTGCGGGACGAGGCCACGGCGGAGGACCTGATCAGCGAGGTGTTTCTTGACGTGTGGCGTCAGGCTGGTCGGTTCGAAGGGCGGTCGGCGGTGTCGACCTGGGTTTTGGCGATCGCCCGCTTCAAGGCTCTCTCGGCGCTGCGGCGCCGGCCGGATGAGGAGTTGGATGAGGAAACTGCAGGAGCGATCGAGGATCCGTCAGATGATCCCGAGGTCTCCCTGGAGAAAAAGGACAAGAGCGTACTGATCCGGAAGTGCCTCACGGGACTTTCGGCGGAACATCGGGAGATCATCGACCTCGTGTACTACCACGAGAAATCAGTTGAAGAGGTCGCGCTCATCGTTGGTATCCCGGAGAACACGGTCAAGACGCGCATGTTCTACGCGCGCAAGAAACTGGCAGAGCTGCTCAAGGCGGCGGGAATTGAAAGAGGTTGGCCATGAATATGATAAGCAAAGAGCCAGAGCGCCACGACATTGAAGCTCTGCTGCCGTGGCACGCGGCCGGGACGCTCAATCGCCGCGACACCGATCGCGTCGAGCAGGCGCTCGCCGGTGACCGCGAACTGGCGCGGCGCTACGACCTCGTCCGCGAAGAGCTCGCCGAGACCATCCATCTTAACGAGACGCTCGGTGCGCCCTCTGCGCGCGCCATGGAGAGGCTGTTCGCCGCGATCGACGCCGAGGAGGCGCGCTCCCCGCGCCGCCGCCGTTCTTTCGACCTTGGCGGCCGCATCGCGGAATTCCTCTCGAGCTTTTCGCCGCGCACGCTGGCCTGGTCGGCGAGCGCCGCCGCGGTTGCCATCCTGCTGCAGGCGGCCGTGATCACCAGCGTCGTGGTCAAGGACGCTGGGCCGAGCAATTTTGTAGTTGCCAATGCCCCGGCCGACGGCTCCTTCGCCGTCGTGCGGTTCGCCCCGCAGGCGACCTTTGCCGAGATCAGCAACTTCCTCGGCGCCTACAAGGCCACGGTGGTCGAGGGGCCGGTGAAGTCGTCGCCCGGCATGTATCGCATCAAGCTCTCCGACAATACGCTGCCGCCTGAGGAGGTCGAGAAGATCGTCCGCCAGATGCAGGCCGAGTCGAAGATCGTGGCTTTCGTCTACCCTGCCCATCCTCAGTCGAAGTGAGGCAGCTGGAAGAGTCGAGGACTGTGACTTTCATCGCCGTGGCGGGGTCAGGCCAGGCGGTTTGAGGGGTGCGGTGCGGCCCATGAGGGCCGCCTCCGGGTGGAGGAACCGCTGAAGTAAGGTCGCTTCGCGCGGGCAGCTTCGGTGTACGGAGGCGAAGCCATGCGCTCGGACAATTCCAATTTCAATCCATCCGCCAGGCGATCCGTGGCGCTCGCGCGCCGGCCGCTCATGCTCATGGCGACAGTTGCGGTCCTCGCGCTTGTTGCCACCGCCGCGCATGCGCAGCGCATGACTCTCGGCGGTTCGCCGGGCGGCCGATTGGCCGGCCCCGGTGGCGGCGGCCTCGGCATCGGCAACATGATGACCGGCAAGCCCGGCAGGGGCATGATCACGGGCACCCGCTTCCCCGGCGTCACGGGTCTTCCGGGCGGCAAGGGCGGAAACAAGGGCGGACCGACCGCCGGCGGACGCCCGGGCGGCGGCGGGACCACGGTCGGCGACGGTCCCCGAAATCCGGGCGGTCACACCGGTCCCGATCGTCCGCACAAGCCGCCGCGCTGGAAGCCGCCGATCTACGTCACGGTGCCGCCGGTGGTCACCGGCGTCACCGCCGTCACAGCCGCTACTCCGGCAACCGGCGCCGACAGCCCAAGGCTCGTCAACAAAGGCACCGGCAATCCGCAGAGCAACAATCCGGGTTCGCCGTCCGGCTCGCGGCTCGTCCGCAACAGCGCCGTGCCGCCGGCGGGTGAGCAGCGCTACGTGCCGGATGAGGTCCTGATCAAGCTCGGATCGGGCGTAACCGACGCGCAGTTCGAGGCACTTGCCCAGCAGATGCGGCTGAACCGGGTCGAATCCTATACCTCGAACGGCATCACCATGAGCCGCTTGAAAATCCAGGACGGACGATCGGTGACGACCGTCATTCGCTCGCTGGAGGCCGCAGGCTACATCGCATTGCCGAACTACCTCTACATGCTGTTGCAGGCACTCTCGCCGGACACCCAGCAGGCCGCCGCCACCCCGAGCGCCGGGCCCGAGCTCGACCAGCTCGAGCAATATGCGCTCGCCAAGCTGCGGCTGCCGCAAGCCCATGCGCTGGCGAAAGGCGAGAAGGTGTTGATCGCGGTGATCGATTCCGGGGTCGATACCACCCATCCCGAGCTCGCGGGCATGGTGGTGGACAGCTTCGACGCGCTCAAGTCCGATGAGAAGGCGCACGCGCATGGTACCGCGGTCGCCGGCGCCATCGTCGCCCATGCCAAGCTGATGGGAGCCGCGCCGGAAGCGCGCATCCTGGCAGCCCGCGCGTTCGGCATGCAGAAGGCCAACATCGAGGCCACCACCTACAGCATCAGCGAGAGCCTCGACTGGGCCATGGAGCGCGGCGCCCGCATCATCAACATGAGCTTCACCGGGCCGCGCGACCCGACGCTCGAGGAAAAGGTGGGACAAGCGCGCCAGAAAGGTATCGTTCTGATCGCGGCTGCCGGAAATGGCGGTCCGACCGCGCCCAAGGCGTATCCCGCGGCCTATGAAAAGGTGATCGCGGTGACCGCGACCGACGCCGAGGACAAGCTGTTCAAAGGCGCCAACCGCGGCGGCTACATCGCCGTCGCCGCTCCCGGCGTGGACCTGCTGTTGCCGGCGCCGGAGGTGGGCTACCAGGTGACGACCGGCACGTCGTTCGCGGCGGCCGAGGTGAGCGGGATCGTGGCGCTCATGCTCGAGCGCAAGCCCGACCTCACCCCGGATGGCGTGCGGAAGGCGCTGACGGCGACCGCGCGCGACCTCGGGCCCAAGGGCGTCGATACCCAGTTCGGGGCCGGCCTGGTGGACGCCTACCTCGCCATCCGCTCGCTAGAGCCGGCCGTCGCCACCACGGGGGCGAAGGTAAATCCTGCATCCGGCCGCGTAATTGATTGAAGTTGCTGGTATTTCTCCGCCCGGGAAGGGTGGGGCCAGCGCCCGCGGAAACAGTCGAAAAATTTTCGCGGCACCATCGAACCAGTTGAACCTTTTGCCGGGATACCGCGACTAACATTCAAACAGGCCAATTTGGCCGGGAGTCTCAACCCCGACTCACAGCCCCGATCGGCGCTCACGCCCCCCCGATCCCCTGCGCCGATCAACGCGACCCGCCCGGATTTCCCCGTCCGGGCGGGTCAGTTTTTTTGGCCGGTGTCCAAAGCAGCTCATCGTCACTGTGATTCTTTCGCCACGCCGAAACTAAATGCGGCGCGGCGCGATTCCGCCACTCTTGCGTCAGGCGCGGGCGAATTATGATGACTCATGATTCGTTTTTTGTAGTCCGGGCACATCGATGCCCGCGAGCCGTCTGTCGTCGAGCAGTCTTGTCGTTGCTTGTGCGTCCCCTGAAGAGACGCGTCGCGACCAGCGACCTGCCACGGCTTTCCCATGTCGTCATGGCCATATACCTATGCGCTCGATGGCGTCGCGCAGAAATGGCGCGCCCTGGCCGAGCGTCGGCGCGCGCACTTCGTCGAGCTCTACGACAGCGGACGCTGGAAGCGCTATTACAGCGAGGAACAGTTCATCAATCGCATGCGCGAGGCGATCCGGCTGACCGAGCGGTGGATCGAGATCGCTCCGCGCGCGGCGGATGAAGTCTTCGCGGAGCAGGCCCGCGCCGCCGCCGAGATGGCCCGCCGCTCGGCAGCGTGATCCCACCAATTCGCGGTTCCGGGGCGGCTTGCCGGCCTGCCGTCGCATTTCCTATTGTGCACGCCCCGCATTGACCCTTCCCCGAACAGCGCGTGCGACATGACCAGTGCCCTGTTTTCTCCGATCCGGCTCGCCGACCTCGAACTGCCCAACCGGATCGTCGTCTCGCCGATGTGCCAGTACAGCGCCGACGACGGCGTCGCCACCAACTGGCACCTCAATCATCTCGGCATGCTGGCCAATTCCGGTGCCGCGCTGGTCGTGATCGAGGCCACCGGCACCGAGCGCCACGGCCGCATCACCCACGGCTGCCTCGGCCTTTATTCGGACGATTGCGAAGCGGCGCTGGCGCGCGTCGTCGCCCATTGCCGCCGCTACGGCAACGCCAAGCTCGGCATCCAGCTCGCCCATGCCGGCCGCAAGGCTTCGGCGCAGCGGCCGTGGGAAGGCGGCCAGCCGCTCAAGTCCGGCGAGGATCCGTGGCAGACGATCGCGCCGTCGGCCGTTCCGTTCGGCCCCAACTGGCACGTGCCGCGGGAAATGACCGCGGCCGACATGGAGCGTGTGCGCGACGGCTTCGTCGCGGCTGCCACCCGCGCGATCCGCGCCGGCATCGACGCGATCGAGTTGCACGGCGCCCACGGCTATCTCCTGCACAGCTTCGTGTCGCCGATCTCCAACAAGCGCACCGACGAATACGGCGGCTCGCTCACGGCGCGCATGCGCTACCCCCTCGAGATCGCGCGCGCCGTGCGCGCGGTGGTGCCGAAGGGCATGCCGCTCGGCGCGCGCATCACCGGCAGCGACTGGCTCGACGGCGGGCTTACCCCCGACGACGCCGTCGCCTTCGCCAAGGCGCTCAAAGGCGAGGGCCTCGATTTCGTCTGCATCTCTTCGGGCGGGGTCAGCTCCGAGGCGCGGCCGGCCGTGGCCGCCAACACCAACCTACCGTTCGCCGAGCAGGTCAAACGCGAGGCCGGCATCGCCACGCGCACGGTCGGACTCATCGTCACGCCCAAGCAGGCCGAGGCGACCATCGCCGATGGCAAGGCCGACATGGTGGCGCTTGCCCGCGCCATGCTCGACGATCCGCACTGGGGCTGGCATGCCGCGCATGCGCTCGGCGCCGAGGTCGTGCGTCCCAAGCAGTATCTGCGCGTCGCGCCCAAGGTGTGGGCGGGGGCGGCCTACCGCGACCAATAGTCGGTGATCGGCAGTCGGCAGTCAGAGGTTCGGAGCATGCCGTTTCTGATGACCGACTGCTGACCGCCGATGGATATGGATTCCTTCGTCTTCGCCGCCGTTCTGTTTGCCGCAGCCGCCCATGCCGGCTGGAACGCGACCATCAAGCGCGGCCTCGACCCGCTCGCGACGACGGTGCTGATCTCGATCGGTGCTGCTTTGGTGTCGGCCGCGTTCCTGCCGGTCACCGGCTTGCCGGCGGCCGCGGCGTGGCCGTGGTGCGCGGCGTCGGTGCTGATCCATCTGTTCTACTTCGCCGCGCTGATCGAGAGCTATCGCGCCGGCGACATGGGGCAGGTCTATCCGATCGCGCGCGGCTCGGCGCCGCTGATGACGGCGACCGCGACAACCTTGCTCGTCGGCGAGCGGCTCGGCCTGGCCGGCTGGTGCGGCATCGTCCTGCTGGTGGCCGGCGTCATGCTGCTGTCGCTGCGCGGCGGCCGCGACCCATTGGCGCATGTCCTCGTCGGAAAACCGGTTGCCACTTTTCCGGGACATGCGTTGGTGCGGCTCGATCGCCGGGCGGTCGGCTTCGCGTTGTTCACGGCCGTGACGATCTGCGCCTATTCCGTGGTGGACGGCATGGGTGCACGCGCCGCCGGCAACGCCAACGCCTATTCGGTAGCGCTGTTCGTCGGGATCGCTCCGGTCATGCTGATCTACGCATTGGCCCGCCGCGGCCGCGCGGTGGTGCCGGCGATGGCGCGTCATTGGGGTCTCGGGCTTGCCGGCGGCACGCTGCAGCTCGGCTCTTACGGCATCGCGATCTGGGCCATGACGGTGGCGCCGATCGCCATCGTGGCCGCCCTGCGTGAGACCAGCGTGCTGTTCGGCGCAGCGATCGCCGTCGTCTTCCTCAAGGAGCCACTGCGCGCGAGCCGGGTGGTCGCCGCGCTGATGATCGTCGCAGGCCTTGCTCTGATCCGGCTGTCATGAGCGCGATGGAATGAGATCGCCGAGGCCGACCTCCTTGAGTCGTGCGAGGTCCTGCGGCACGTCCACGTCCCACAGCGTAACCGGCTCTTGCCACGACAGGCCGAGCGCGCGCAGCCGCCGGCGGGTCTCCTCCATCACGTCGGGCGTGCTCCAGCGCATGTCGGAAAAGAGCGCCGGCTGCGGCACCCGCGTGCCGATGAGGGCATAGCCGCCGTCCTCCGCCGGAATCGCTACCGCATCGGCGCCGCCGCGCAGGATATCCGCCGCCGTGCGCAGGTGGTCGGTCGCAAGGGCAGGGCAATCGGTGCCGATGACCAGGCTGGGCCCGTTCGCCGCCGCGAGTGCGGCCAGCATGCGCGCGCCGAGATCGCCATCGCCCTGGCGCGCGAGCGCGGCACCGCAGGCGCGCGCTACTTGGAATGCCGGATGCGTGACGTCGGGTGTCGCCCACAAGGTCACCGGACCGACGGCGGCCGCAGCGGCGGTCGCGACCGCGCGCGCAATCAGCCGTGCCTGCAGCGCCGCCGCGCCCTCCGCGCCCAGCACCGGGATGAGCCGCGTCTTGGCAAAGCCCGCGACCGGCGCCTTGGCCAATACCGCGACCGCGACCGGCTCACTCATAGCCGTATTGCTGCGCCAGCTCCTTCGGATCGGCGCCGAAGAAATACGCCAGTCGCAGGCGCCACATCAGGAGGATGGTGGGGAATACGCCATGCTCGTCCCAGCGCCGGCCGGAGGTGACGACGCGCTCGGAGAGGCAGAGCGGCCGGCTGGCGCGCTTGAGGCGCTTGCTGAGCGCGATGTCCTCCATCAACGGGATCTCCGCGAAGCCGCCCGCCTCATGGAATGCGTCGCGCCGTACAAACATCGCTTGGTCGCCGGTCGCGATCCCGGTGAGCTGCGAGCGCATGTTCATGAGCCAGCCGACGACGATCAACAGCGGACTACGGCCGTCGATCCGGACGTTGAAACGGCCCCAGGCACGGCCCGAGCGCTCGAGCCCCTGGAGCACGATGTGGTCGGCGTCGTCGGGAAGCCGCGTGTCGGCGTGCAGGAACAACAGCACATCGCCGACGGCCTTGGCGGCGCCGGCATTCATCTGCAGGGCGCGCCCGCGCGGCGCCGACAGGACGCGGTCGGCGCGCAACCGTGCGCGCTGGATGGTGGCGTCGCGGCTGCCGCCATCGACCACGATGACCTCAGTGCCGAGCGCGCGCAGCTTGGCGAGCGCGTCGAGCGACGCGGCGATGCCTTCGCCTTCGTCCAGCACCGGCATGATGATCGACAGCTTCGATACCGACATTGGCGCCGCGCGGCCAGATAAACCTACCGGGCTTCCTCGGGGACCATACGTCAGGCCGGAAGAGGGGTCACGCCGCGCGCCAGCGCAATGGCGTGATCCGGCCCTGCCGTGATCCGCTGGAAATACGAGGCGTGCGCGGCCGAGCCCTGCGGCCAACGCGCCAGAAAACGGTCGAGGAATTGATCCCTGTCGTAGCGCAGCGCGATCGCGTCGATATGGACGCCGTCGCGCACCACGCCATAGAGCGGCGGATGCGGAGAGGGCCTGACGGCGATGCGCGACAGCAGCCCGAAGCGGGAGCCGGAGAAATTGGGCATGCCGGCGGCGCCGTTGTTGACGACCGTCAGGCGGCCGGTGCCGAGCGCGAAATCGCGCAGCGCGGCAAGGCAGGTGTGGGTCGAGGCGAATACGTCGACCTTGGCCGCGCGGTGCAGGGCCGCGAGCGTCGCGGGCGCCGCAGGCTCATCCAGCGCGTCGTGCGCAAATGACCAGCCCGCGAGCGCGCTCGCGTCACCGTGCACGATCGCGACGCGTAGTCCTCCGACGTGCGCGACGAGATGCATTGGCAGGCCGGCAAGCCGTGTTCTGACGCCGGAGATCATGTCGGCGGCGCGGCGCAGTTCGATCAGGATCTCGTTCGAACGGTGCACCACGTCCTCGCCAACCGACGCAGGATAGGCGCAGCCGCAGCCCGCGCCGACGTCGTTTGCGCGCGCGAGTTCGGTCTCGACGTTGCCGCGAATGGCGCGATGGCGGGCGGCCCGTTGCTCGATCTCGGCGAACCAGTCCGGCTCGGCGTCGAACCAGTGAAAATCCCCGTTGAAGACGATCTGCGCCCCTTCATCGGCGGCCAGCCGCTCGACCTCGGCGAGAGCCGCGAGGTTGCCGTAGAGACCGCCGACGACATAGAGCACGTTCGCGGCGAAGTCCGGCGCACGGTCGAACACGGATGGGGGATAGCGGTAGTCCGCCGGGCAGACGCGTCCGGCGTGTCCGTTCACTCCGCGGCTTCCTTCAGTGCGCCGCCGCAGCTCGATCCCTGGCCGGCGGTGCAGCCGTAGCAATGGCCGGCCACGCGGATGGGACGGTCTTCGATGTCGGCGTCGATGAGTTCCGACAGATGCATGCGCTTGTGGCCGTCATGCCCGCCGTCGCCAAGGCTATGGCGGGCTTCCCCGCTCGCCGGCCGAAGCTTCGGCGAAGGCGGGTGTTCAAGCGGCAGATCGAGCATCTGGTTGAAGTCGCAGTCGTAGACGTAGCCTTGCCAATCGACCGAGATGAGGTTGCGGCACATCACGTGGTCGAGATTGGCGTCCACGTGGGCGTGCTGCAGCAGGTCGAGGTAACGGTCGAGCTCGCCCTTGGCGATCAGGATCGCGCCGAAGCGCTGGATCGGCATGTTGGCGAGCGTGAACAGCCGGTTGAACACGACGCCGTAACGTTCCCCGAGCACGCGCTTGTAGTCGGCTTCGAGCGCCTCCTGCGGCGGCGGCAGCGACGGCCCCTGCGGGTTGTAGACGAGATTGAGCACGAGGCCGGTCTCGTCGCGTCCGTAACCGAGCGCATTGAGCTTCTGTAATCCGCGGATGGAATCGTCGAACACACCCTTGCCGCGCTGACGATCGACATTGTCCTCGAGATAGCACGGCATCGAGGCCACGATCTCGACCTCATGGCCGGCGAGGAAATCTGCGAGGTCCTCCTGGCCCGGCACGGCCAGAATGGTCAGATTGCAGCGGTCCATCACCCGCACGCCCATGTCGCGCGCAGCGCGCACCAGCGTGCGAAAGTGCGGATTGAGCTCGGGCGCGCCGCCGGTGATGTCGAGGGTGGTGATGTGCCGGCGCGCGAGGAAGGCGAGCACAACGTCGATCACCTCGCTCGACATCTCCTCGGTGCGGCTCGGGCCGGCATTGACGTGGCAGTGCACGCAGGACTGGTTGCAGCGATAACCGACGTTGACCTGCAAGGTGTCGAGACGCCCGCGGCGGATCGGCGGAAATTCGATCTGTTCAAGCAGCGGCCAGGTATCGCGCATCGTGCTCGCCCC
>Ga0126382_10000023_pt1 | contig 43893 bp, 49 predicted proteins | sample PanSoiMetPlot_30_FD_92548 | JGI IMG/M metagenome (GOLD analysis project Ga0126382, IMG submission 92548) | Tropical forest soil microbial communities from Panama - MetaG Plot_30 | ecosystem: Environmental > Terrestrial > Soil > Tropical forest > Bulk soil | place: Panama | collected 2016-02-17
CCACTCCTGCGCTTCCTGCGGCTGATTGTGCGGCTTGCTCACTTTTTAAAGCGGCAGTTTTGGCAAGGTTGGTGGCATCGAGGACGAGTTGATTCGTTTCGTTAGCTTTGGCAAGGGAGGCTTGTACATCGGCCTCGATTCCTTGTGTTTGGGCGACTAAAGCTTCGATCTGGCGTTGAGCAGCGGTAAAAGCCAGAGATCGCTGGCGTTCGGCGTTCTGGGCAGTTTGCGCTACCTCATCGGCTTTCAGCGCTTGCGCACGCACCAGATCAATCTCATGGGACTGCGCTTTTAGAAGCTTTTCCAATGCTTTGCCGTTTGCCTCGAATTTGACCCACATGATCCCGAGAGAGATCGCTACAATGGCAAGATGACAACCCCAGAAAAGCAAATCATTGGCAGTTTCCGTACTGAACCGGCGTTTGCGCTTTTTGACAGGTTCAAGTGTCGGTTCAATTCCCGTTACGTTTTCCTTCCAATCTTTCGAGTCGTCTATCGATTCGTTCAAAAATGACCGAGTTGCGTTCGATAACCTTCGTTGCGTCGCCGACCATTCCTCTAAGACTTTCGATATACTCTCGTCTCTCACCTTCGTGGGCCTTCTGTAGTGCTGCCATATCCTTGCGGGTTGCTCGAATAAAAATCCAGCAGATGCCAAGTACCAAGGCATACAACAAAATATTTAATGTCTGTATTGGCCATGAAGAAACACGCTCCACCCCTTTCAAGGCTTCGTCGATAACTTCGCTGGATACGGCTAAAATCATTCATACTCAATTCATCAGCCCAAGTTTTCGTTTCTGGTTCTCGGCCAAAGCAAGAACCACATCAGTTGGTCGAATTGGCTGAGCCGGATTTAACGGCACGGCCTGAGACCCTTGTGTATAAGCAAGTCGCTGCGCAATTTTCCACTGATTATTAGTCAAAGGGTAATCACTGCCGGCTTCCCAGCCGGCTTGCGTTTTGGCAAGCTCTACTCCCTGGGGTCCTTTTAATACATCAACTGTAAGAGGGTCACTAGGCTTTAGACCGATCGAATCCGCAACTTTAGCCGCATAATCCGAGACATTCTTTTTGCTACCGGTTGTTCCACTCCACTCATCAATAATTTGGCCAATGGGTTTACCTATGTATTGAGGCGAAGCGAGCAAATCGAACTGTGCGGCAGCCCCCAATACCGGTGAATCGAATTGCGCAATTTTATTGCCATCGCGCAATTGTTCATAAGAAGTAGAACCAAACCGCTGCGAACTTGGCCCGGGCCACATCGCTCCCGGATTATTCGAGCGAATCGAGGCTGGAATAAGCGGGTCCGGATCCGGGTCTAAATCGTCGCGTCTCAATTCATCAACCCCTTTTTCTTCTTCTTATGGGTCCCGGTAATCGTGCCGGCATTCTGCGAAGCGTAAAAAACCTGCTCACCCTTCTTCTTGCCATAGCCACCTTCAGATTCAGGTTTCTGCATGGCCGCCTTGATTTTCTTTCCCTTCTTAGTAAGAGGCATAAATTAAGGGGGAGGGGGTGGGAAGCCGAAGACCAAGAATATGATAAATAAAACGAAACTCATTCCGAGTTTTCTCCTTTCTCTCTTAATCGGGAATTCGCACACTGAAACGTTGCTGTTGTCCTTGCTGAATAGTCTGTTTATCGTATTCCTCGCTCAAATAAGCATAAGCCTTTGATTCTTCAGCCTGAGCCTTTTCGTTCTGACCATTGACGACTAAACTGTCGGCAAAACTGGCCTGCTGCACGAAACGAGCAAGAACATAGGGAATTTGAAAAATCAGCCAGGCATCGGCACTTGTGCTCGGGATTTTATTTAAATTGCCATCAATCAGGGAATGATAGGTATCATCCCCATAAATCACCGCATCGCCGGCCGCATAAGTAACGCTGGAATCCCAATCAAACATCCCCAGCCCGCGGTAAGGAGTACGGAAATTGATCCATACCGTTGCCGGAGTCTCATTGACTACGAAACAAAGACCTTCCTTGGAAACCACAAACGGCACCTCAACCGCATCGAGTTCCTCGTAAGGATTTAGTGTGTAAGCTTCGAAACAGGCGCCGATCGGAGTTTTACCAATCTGAAACCACGGGATTCTGGCCGGCGAAACCTTAGATTCTGGAGTCCAAAGTGCAGGATTAGTGAGTGGACCCCCAACACCGCTCGATACGGCCACATAATAACTACGAGTGCAGGGATCCCAAACTTCCGCTCCTGCTTCATAACAGAGGCTAGAATTGTAATCATCACGAAACGCTCGCTCCTCGGTTTCGGTGATCTCAAGAAAATTATAAAGCTCCCAGCTTTCGCGCAACCGATCGTCCATGCTCGCCAGAATTTCATGGGCCTGATCCGGTGCCAGATTAACCAACGGATCCAAACCAATCCGACGAGCTACGTAATGGACGACTTTTCGAGTGGAAACTGGGAAATTCACGGTCGTACCACAAAAGTTTTTCGCGATCGGGACCGAACAATGACATTCGGATTATCGCGTTTGAACTCGTGTATGAAGTTCTCATCATTCCAACATTGACGCCCTTCCTTGCGCACCCAATGAAAGAACACCTCGGGATCAAGCCGCATATGGCATTCTCCAAGACCATCCATCCAATGATTATCAAGTCTCTGAGTCGCCGCGGCGACTCGCTTTTGCGAGCTGTAAACAAGCTCGGCCCGCGCCCGTTCCTCATCCTGAAGCGTCCGGCAAAAGTCCTCCACGAACTCCGCACCGAACGCTTCTGAGAGACTCTGGGCCATACCTTCCCAGCCGGTAATCATGCCGTCGGGGCAATTTTCCCAAGTCCAAGTGGATTATAAACCGCTAAACCGCAGATCGCGTCAACATAGCCCCTCGGACCACCTCCAAGATTGGGAAGCTCGGTATATGCCGGCTGACGATTATAGCGAAGTTCTACGAGGTCCCAGTTCATCAGGTACCCCCGACCGTTTTGGATATTTCCGGGAGCAGAATCCATAGCTAACCACAAGGACAAGATCAACTTCACACTTCCGAAATCGCCTTGCCAAAAGTCTACCGTGTTAATGATCGCCTTATCATTGGAATCCTGATTATAACGACGCAAAGGGACAGTCGAAACAGAACTCGGGACCCAAGCCGCATAGCTTGAGAACGCCTTCTTTAGATTCACACCACAAATCAAGTCAAAATCATACTGCTGCCCGGTCTGCTGATAAATTGACTGACAGACGCCATTAACATCGTCTTCAATAGTGGTAGCAGTGGTCTTAGTCAAAATAGACGCTGCAGGAGTCAGGTAGGCAGCCGGCACTGGCTGATCGCCTTGCGCGGTATTAGTAATCCACTTGCCCATACCGCGGGTCAGATAAGGCAAAGTGCTGCCGTTATCAGCCTGGCTGTCCTGATCGCTACAAAAAGTAGCTTCCATGTTGCGTTTAAGCTCCACAATGGCGTGAGAGATTGCCCGCTTCATTTCACCTTTTTGGCCAATCCCAGCAACATTGGACACGTTCTGGGCGATATCACTCACCATAAAGGCACGCCGAAACTTCTGAATTCGTCCGTGCAGTTTAGCCCGTTGAGCAGCCTCGTTAATGTAGTCACCGGAAACAACATCGACCCCGTCGATAATACCCCCCAAAACTGCTGCTGCATATGCATCAGCCTGCCAATCGAAAATGGAATTGGCGGGTTCCGATCCCTTGGGGACCATAGAGGTAAATGGTAAATTTTTTGCGTCTACCGTCGCGATAACATCGGCAAAATCTTCGCGCTTGCCGACCTGGTTAATTTCCAGCAAAGCAGCCATAGAGAAATAAGAGAGAATTTTTTAAGGGTTAGCGCGCTCTCCCTTAACCTTTGCCAATCAGAGATTCGCTAAAGACATCCAAAGCATTGCGATCGGTCGCGATGCGGTTGAGAAGTTCCTTGGAGAGCACAGATTTCTGCGAAACCTTGGCCCCCGAAGAGGGACTCGGTGCTGCGAGAGTAGAAGGTTTTGAAGGAAGGGCCTTACCATTGGCACCCGCGAGAGTCTTCGCGAAACGAATCTTCTGGCCAATCACTGCATCAGCAATAATCAGCTGATAATCCGGAATATTGCGCAACTGAGGAAAAACCCTGATCCAAGTGTTCAACGCTTGATTCAATTCCGTTCCTTCTTTGTACAATCCCGGATAATACCGCTTCGCCTCAGCCTCGAAACCCGCTCGCGCTTCCAAATACTTGGCTCGCTCCGGGATATGCTCAGTCAAGAGTGAATCGGCTGTCGCCAGGAGTCGCCTCACATACTGCGCCTCAAGAAACTTAGTTCCCCCATTGGCATCCTCGACTTCGCCACCCTCCAGGTGTTCCAAAGCCCAGGTTTTGACTCTGCGAGCATCACTCAAACGCTTGCTCAAATCCTGAATCGTTTCAACATCAGCCAGGGGACTATCCACAGTAGGTGCCAGCGGGGCTAGCTTTCCTACCTGCGCTTCAAGCTCCTTAACTCGTGTTTGGAGTGCTTCAGCTTTCTCGTTCGCTTCGTACTTCTGACGGACCAGTTGATCAATCCGCTTCTGAACACTGTCAGGTAAGACTTCCTTCTTTTCTTCTTCTGCAGCGAGAGTTTCCTCTAGAGGAAGTTCCGCTGTTTCTTGCGCCGGCTCTTCAGTTACGGAACCCTCCGTTTGACTAACCGGCTTATCTCCTGATTCACCGCTATCACCGAAATATTTCTCTAGCCCGGGCACGCCCGCTAGCATGCTATCAATGGCGCTATCAGAAAAAGCGTCAGTGCTCTGCTGCTGGTCCGTCTCGGAAACGGAGGTTGGCTTTTGTTCTTCTGCCATGGATTGCTTAGAAATTAGCGTTCCAAGATTTGGCTCAAGAACAAACTAGAAAAACGTATCAGAAGCAAGTTTTTACGTGTTGGGGTCAGGAAAATCTTGCTCGTGCGCTACATTTCGTAACCCTTCAAAACTTGCTATGACATAATCAGCATAAGCGGCAAAACCCGTCAAAAACGCCAGCCGGCCATGATCGGAAGCAACTTTCTCATCTCGCAATAAGGCTTCACTTTTATACTTGGCTTCCAGGAGCAACTGCTTTACCGCTCCCCATTGGCGCATTGGCATGTCCCGCATCGCATTAGCCAATTGTTTGGCATCGAGCTCGGGCGCCTCGTAAATTTTAACGAACGAAGGACGAACGTTTTCCTGTTCTTTACGAAAAAAGAAGCGAAACGGGTAAATCTCCTTGGCCATTCAAGTAGAGGCCGACACAAAACTTTCAGTTCGCGCCACGGCCTCAAGCAGATGATCAAACTCAGCAAAAGTCAGACGTAAAAATTCAGAATCCTGCCTCGAAAAAATCAATAGTTGTTCCTCGTTCCGAATCTCGACGCTGCAGTGGGGAAGTTCGACGATCGTGTGTATCATAGTTTCGCCTGAGCGCCTGAGCGAAACTTCGCTCTGCGCGTCTCTGTTTGGATTTCTTCCGAGATCCCTGATTAGCCATAAGAAATCATGTTACACTAAAGGCAAGCGCGTTACTCCATTGCCCGTCAGAATTGTGTACCGCAACCTGCACCGAACCGGCAGTGGCAATAGCCGCAGCTGTGATAATCACACTCAAAGAGAGATCCGTTCCACCCGGTTCAGGCGTCAACGTTACCCCGGCAACATCGACCGTGGCTCCAGCGTCAAAACCGGTACCCGTAATCGCCACCGTCACATCCGCATTGGCCGGACCAGTATCCGGATTCAAACTCGTAATAGCCGGTGCCGCAACAGTCGCTCCTTCGCCTTTATAACTTACGCAAAAATCGTACAACCACGTGAAAAAAGCGTAATCACCAGCCGGACTACTCGGGCAAGAATAAATTTTAGCGACTATCAGGTCCAAAAAAACCTGGTCACCTTCCCACGGTTCACCCTCAACCCCAATAATACCAAGTGGAGCCGGAGCAGGACCAGCAAAAGCCGGCTGCTCATCATAAGGCGCAGGGGAAATAGTATAAGGAGGATCAACAACAGGAGGATCAACAACAGGAGGATCAGCAATAGCCATATTTTAAGTAGCGGTAAAGTTAACAGAAGCAGAAGGAGTAGTGCCGGCGACATTCCTGACAATCACAGGGTAAGTACCAGCAATAGGAGTCAAACCGGCAGCAACATTAAAAGTGATGGTAGTAGCTGTCACACTCAAGATCGTCATAGGGATTCCATTAAAGGTGACAGTCGCCGCAGAATCAAAGTTCGTTCCCGTAGCAGTCATCGGCGTAATAGCCACTGCGTGAGTGCCGGTGGTCGGCGAAATTGAAGAAAGCGTCGGGTTATACGTCCCAGTACCGGTCTTATAACGAGTCGCAATTAAAGCGATAGCCTCAATAAAAGCGTTATCGCCCTCGGGGCCGCCCGGAATCAAATATTTCGCGCTATTGTACGCTGTTACAAAAGCGGGATCGAGCTTGGAAATAGTTTCCACCAGGTTCGACGGATTCGGAGCACCCGGGGGCGAAACTTCCATATAACCACTACCTAAAATTGGGGCTGGCATAAAATTCTCTGTTTGTATCGGTGACGAGATGACTTCATCTCGTCACCAATGTTTTTAAAGTGGATTTACATTGGTCCTGTCGGCGGAGGCGCGGGACCGACACCCCCGATTTGTTGTACCGGACTTGGATTAGTCCCGATTTTCCCAATCATCGCGTTTTGCTGTTGCTGAAGCTGGAACTGGAAACCTTTAATACGGTTTTGCAAACGTTGCATAGCCAGTGGGTTCTGCCTCAGGAAATTCACATAATCCTGACTGGTTTGCAGCGTATTTTGAATTACTTGAAGTCGTAGTTGCGCATTTTGTCCGCTCTGATAAAGCGGAGGTTCGACTCCGGAAACAATCTGAGCCAATGCTCCCTGCTCATCGGTGATCTCGGCCTGGGTCACCTGACCTTGAGGTTTGACTAGCCGCGGACCCATCGCGGGATCAATCGCTCGCGCGGCATAAGCGGTTAAACCGGCCCGGTCCACTACCCCGGCCGCGTCGGTCCCGATCAATACCGTATTGATCAAGTTAAGCTTCTGCTCAAGATACTCTAAGTTCAAATCCCGGGCGTCAAACTCCAACACCAAACTCATATTGTTCTGGATGAAATCGCGGTTAGTCGGCATCTGCAGATCCGGGTCCCCGGAAATCTGCTGCCAATCCTCCGGCGCCAAAAATTGCTGACAAAGTTGAAAAACCTGCACCATCACCTCGCGTTGTTCACCCAACCACGCGTCAATCAGTCTCTGTTGTTTGCGAACGACTTTATTCGGGTCAACACCTTCCAAATTTTTGCCAAAATAATTGGCCGTATCCCTGCGAATACTGTTTTCGGTATCAAAAGAACTGCCGTCCATCGGTGGAGGCGCTAACCAACCAATTTCTCCCGGCCTTAAGACTCCCAATTGACTGGCCGGTCCAAGTTTGTACTGCTGTTTCCCCCGGCCAAGAGGAACGGTCAACGGAGGAATCGTCGAAATCGAGGTGCGATCATTGCGAGAATCCCGCTGAACTTTTATCTCGGCCTGAGCCGTATCAGCAATGTCGCCAATCCCGCGCGACTCTAAGGCGCTTCGCGATCGGTTTTCTCGCCTGCAAAGGATGAACGGATACTTTCCATGAGCGTATGGAAAAGGAAGTCGACGAGCAATAGTGCTTGTAGAAGGGTGGAAGATCGTAACCAGCGTTTGACGGTTGCCATTCTCATCATTTCCGCGGTAATAGGCGTAAAAAACTTCGCATAATTGGTCCATCTCGTCAATATAAGTGCGATCCCCCCATCGACTGGTCGAATCATGGGTGAGGGAGTAAATCACGCTCGCCCCGGTATTGGTTAACACAAAGCTAGTAAACTTCGGGTCCCATTGCTCCAGTTGCGCGCGATCTTCCACACTCGGCTTGGGTAACACATCGCGTCGCACCACCCACGGAGCTTTCTGGATGTCGTAAGTCGACCGGTAAAAGAAAATATCCTGAAATGTCCGGTACGCCGTAACAGTTGGCCGGTCGGTGCGAATGTAAGGCCGGTTAAAACTGAATTGCCCGGTTTGCATCAATTGCCCAAAACTCACTACCGGGTCAGCTTGCGGAAAATATTGCCCAAACTTCTGCGCGGCCGCAGCTAGATCATCCTGCGAAAGGCCTTTGCCAACGTTTTCCATCAGATAGGATAAAAGAGCCCCGAATTCTGGGTCCTGCTGCGCAATCCTGAGAATATCCTGCATCGTAACCACCACATTCTCCGAATCAGTCTCAATCAGCCAGTCGATCCCAATTACCGAGCTCCCATACTGCTGCCGCCATTGCGCAGCCAGGTCACGCTCCCGGTTAAGCTCCTCAGCCAGCATCCGATTAACGTAATCTAAGACAGATGTAACAGCTCTTGCCATATCGTCGTAGTCGGAGTTCGCCGGTAAGGCTTGCATATGGCAATTCTTATCAGCCACCCGCATAATATCGACATCGTCGTTAACCAGATCGTCAACGTAATAAGGCCGGATGTCAGACGCACCTTCCCACGGGAAAGCCTGTTTCTTGAGGAACTTCGAGTACTTGCGCCCATCATCCGCTTGCCCAGGCCATTTGCAATAACGCGTGTCATCCAAACGCGAAACCAAATTGTAATAGGCAGCCGCTTCTTCCACGCTGGTCTGAAACTGCTGTTTGACATCTTCAAAATCCATAATCCCCCTAGTAAGCGCCTCCCTCGACAATGGTCAGCTCCCGCTCATTGTAATCCACCAGTTTTCCCACAGCCATGTACCGCAACACGTCAATCGGATCTTTGCTTGCACCCATCTTACCGTCTTTCCCGCTCCAGATCTTGAGCGCAAAAATCACGTTAGGACAGCACTCGGAAATATAAAGACTCGGGGACTTAAGCAACCCTTCGGTATCTTCCTCGTAGTCAAACATCGAGTTGATCAAACTTACCCCTTCCTCAATCGGATCCATCGGCGCCGGGTGAAAGATCAACCCCAAATTCACACATTCCTCAATCAAAGTAGTAGCACTATCAGCACTCTGCGTCGGCGCCGAACCGAAACGCGAGTCCATCCACCGCTCGGCTATCTCTTCAGTTCCCTCCAACCGCTCAATCTCTTCCTGGTAACGCTTGATCCCCCAACCATAGGTCGCCTGCGCCGGCCCCGCCCGGCCGTCAGCCAGCCGACCGTCAGGTTCCGCCCATGCCCCAGGATCGCCAACCCCGGGAATGTATTGCCCGGGACTAGGCCATTCCCGGTATACATAATGTTTCCCATCAGGTTGGACCAATACCCAGATCATAAACCAATTGCGGCCACTGGCCGGGTCAACCATGTGATAACGCGTCCCGCTCCTGGGGATCTGATCGGGACTAACCACATGAACCGAATCCCGAAACTTCGGGAACCTCGCTACCGTAGCTTTGGTAGGAATCCCATACGCGCGACACAAAATCTCCTCGCGACTCGCTCCATCAAGCGTTTTGCGAATTGTCTCATACCCGCCAAAAGGATTGTCACTGGAGTGAAAATAAATAATCGCCGCATTCTTGCGCTGCGGCTGCTGAATGCGCGGTACCGTGTTGGAATAACGACCCATCGTCCCCTTTGGTAACAACGGCGCCGGCGCACGCTCAGTCGTTAAAGCCCCATCCAGATATTCCTTGATCGTCGGTGTCCACCCCTGGATCGGAGTGAAACTGATCAACAGAAGGCCGTCCCTGGTCACCAGCCGGTAACGTAACGTCTCAATCCAGTTGAGCGGCACCAGCTCGTCCGCCCAAATAATGTCGCAGTTGCCACCCTCAATTACGTCGTCCTTCTGACTGTAATGACGAAAAATGCACTCGCTCGAATTCGGTAAAATGAACTTCGCATTACTAAAACCCATTTTCTGACTGTAACTGATGTTCGTCACCCGACCCTTGCGCGCAGTCTTGTACTCTAGGGGCAAATACGCATAAAGAAGCGGCTGCTGCATCTCAATCGAGTTGTCAAAAGTCGTCTGCAAACACCAGGCCGTCCGTTTCGGGCCGCTAAGCAACGTCTCAATCACTCGCCGAGCACAATAAGAACTCTTCGATGCCCGGTTCCCCCCTAAAATCAAAATCTCCTTCTTCCCTTTAGCTATCTGAGCGTCTACCAGCTCCCACACCCGCGGTATATACCCGTACCGCCATGGGTCACTCTGCTCTAACTCAATCCGCTCATTGCGCTTCTCTAAATACGCCCGCGTCGCATCCGGGTCAGCCTCAAACTGCTCCCGCGTCGGTACCGGGTAAAGCGGATGCGGCAAAACTCGCCACCCACCACCACTACCAACGTCCCCAGAAACGGGGGAGCTTGTCGAGGAACTCATAACGCTGTAAATCCGTCTGCTGATGCATCTGTTTGCACTGGGTCTCCAAGTTGATCCTCATCCCTTTACGAAATTTTTTGTTGCTCTTGACCCATAAACTCACCTTGCGCCCCGAAGCTCTCTGAGCCAATAACAGCCGCGGATTTGCCCATTGACGAATAATCTGCACCACCGTCTCACTCAAAGGATAATCGTTAGGAAGACATCGAACCCGCGGACGCTCAGGCTCCGGTAAATCCTCAGTCCGAATCGGCGTAACGTGCTTTCGCAACTCGGCCACTCCCTCCGGACTATATTGAATCTCAAAATCGACGTAATTAAAGTGATAGCCTTTACGAAGCAACCCCTGCCGCTTCATCGCCAGTTCCTTCACCGGCAAATTCCAGTGCATCGCCAATGCCGACTCGGTGGTGGGCGTAGTCAAAGTCTCATCCATAGAACACCCGAAAAAACACGTATTACGCCTGTTATGAAAGGAAAACAAGCTTTTAAACTCGGAGGAAAAGAAATCACTCCGCCGCATGACGCAGTTCGGCAATCAATCCTTTTGGGGCTTGAATCCTGGATTTGCCTTCCCAATCTCTACTAAAGCTTTCCAACGCATCCGCTGCTCGGAGACAAAGCGCTTTAAGCTGCGCATTCTGGACAATAAGCGCGCTTGAACCAGTCAGCAGTACTTGCGGATTGTGTTGCAGCTGTAGGTTAAGTGGATCTTCGTTCATTCTGCCGCCTTCCGAGAGCAATCTTTCGCCAGTCTTATATAATATAACAAAACCCAATAACGTTATACTAGCAATTAATTTAAAAAAAATTTTTCTGGGAGGATTAGAACGGTCGGCAAATTGCTAGCCGGCCGCGCGGCCGATCCCCGCCCCCCGTTTTTGCTAGGCGGGCTAGCAATTAACTTCCGTAGCATGGAAGTGTCATTAGCTCGCGAATCAAGTCTGGAAGCGGGTTTGGTGGTCATCTCTATCAGTTGGACTCTATCAATAAGCGTCATCCGCGAAACCTCGAGCGTTTTAGGAAAACTACGACTTAGACAGGTTTCACTTTCATAAGCTATTCTTTTTCTCTTGGAGTTGAGCCCTTCGGCCCGGGATTATCCGCGGAGCTATCCGCTGACTCCGCCGAAACTTCGGTTACCTGCGCTTTTGGCAGGGCATCGAACATTGCTTTAAGATCCTCTGGCCGAGGAGCGGAGACATGCTCGGTTCGCGAGGTGACGCCACCGGTCAGAAGCTGAATCTTATCAAGCACCGTGGACAAGGCACCGGGAACTTTATCGATCCCGATCTTATGCTCATCATCGAGTAGCCGGCGACTCATGGCCAGGCTGACTTCTTCAAGGTTAAGAACGATCTGGGTTCTAGCTGCGCTCACGGCTTCGGGGTGCATTGTCCGAATAAACCGCACGAGATCTTTATCGACCTTATAAGAGTTGCCCAACTGCTTTGGGGAAAGCCCGTCCATGAGTCCGACAACAATGGCGGCATACTTTTCGGGGCTGTCCTTGTGAAGCCTTTGAGCAGCTCGTGCGAAGCCCGGGTAACGCATCTCCTCGATACGCACGGCTCCGAGATAAGCACTTCCCAGCCGTTTGGCGAAACTCTTCAGATCATTTGAGATCTCGAGCGTGGCGGGCGATCGCGGCATAACTTTTTATACGGGATACTTCTCGCCTTGACAATCCCAAGTGCCACAGCCAACCTACTATTGCGGTGAATTTCCTCCTCAAAACCAACGGGTCCTTCTTCGAAGCCAATGCTATGGCTTTCTCTTTTTCTCGTTTTTCCACTTTGAGGTAATTCTCTAAGGAGAGAGAGAGATAATAAATTCTCTAGAGAGTTTTATCCTTATCCTTAAGAGAATTCCGCTTGTAATCCGTATACATTTCTTTTCGCGCAAGGTGAAATGTTTGTCTTACCAATCCGTGTTACCAGTAATAAAGTTTTTCTCAGCGAGGTGGAAATCTTTGGCTAACATTTGTATGACATTTGATAATAGCAATTCTAAAAAAGTTGATCTTATTTCACCCCAAATTTGACAAAAAACCTGTCAAATTTGACAAAAAACCTGTCAAATTTGGGGTGAAATAAGATAACTGTTTTTAATTCACCCGAAATATTTTGTAATCCGCTATCAATCCATCGTTTCCAGTGGACTAGCTTTGATGTTACGGTGCATACGGATTTTGGTCATTAACTCCGCGACATTCACCTTGTGCAAGACTCCTGCGCGTTTGAGCAGGATATAGTGCTCGACGATCTGGATTTTGAGCTGTGGTGATTCGGCCTTGAAGATTTGGGGCAGGATATCGTCGAGTAATTCGGAGAGCAGCCGGCTGGGGGTGGCATCCAGCTGTGCGGCGTAACAATCCAGGAGGAAAACGCTGGTTTCGCTCAGGCGCACGGTGCGGGGGATTGTTGAGAACTTATTAAGCTCAAGCCAATGGCTGGGAGGGCTGTCGGAGTTCTGTTCGTGGCCGGGGTTTTCTCGTGTTTCTCTTTTGGTTTTTTTCTGTTTGGCAGGCACGATCGTCTCCGGAGCGTGGTGGGATTGGTTTGGTCTCAAGTATCTGGTGGTTCGTACTCCGTACGGACCACCAGCAGTACACGTAATAGGGGTGTTAAATTTTATCAACAACTAAATCAAACGTTTGCCCCACTTGAAATTTCACACTTTGCAATACTCTTCAGACGGCATGTAACATCAAATGTCATACAAATGACATATAAGATCGAATGCGTATGTATTTGCGCCTGTACCGAGATACTTTCCTAGGGAAAATCGTGCAGCATGACGATTGTGAATTGCAGCAACAATATAAATGTGCGTTGGGACAGAAGAAAGGGCTTGCTGCCGACAAAAGAATGCTTTAGGTCGAAGTTGTCTCTGATAATCACATCAGATGGACGCTGACGGAGTCTTAACCAGAAAGGATTTTTGCAATGACTGATGCCATAACAAGCAAGCGCAAACGCGAGCTGCTGACCCTGGATCTGGGTCGTGATTTAAGGGGGCGGGTCGAGCAGATTGCCCAGGCCAATAACCTGAGCGCCTCCCAGACGGTGCGAATGTTGATTTTGAAAGCGCTGCAGTCCTTTGGCAGTGACCGCAGTATCCAGGTCAAAATCCCCGAAACCTCGCTCCTAGATTCCAGTATTTCTGGTAAAACCCTTTAACTCTCGGAGGTTTAAGCCTTTATGCCCAAGGTTGCCTTGAGTAGCGCGCCGGATGTTCCCCTGATGCGTCGCAGTGACGCTATCCGCCACCTGGCCGGTGAAGGAATGCTCAAGCGGTGCGAGCTTGCCGGCTGGTTGAGTGCGCGGGTGCGTCGCAAGAAGTACGTCGTTTATCGCACGGCCGATGTACTGGCGTGCATCGCCCGCATTGATGCTGGTGAATATCCCGAAAGCAAAAACGATGCAAAATAAGGACTTTTTCCTGCTCGCTCTTGATGCGGGAAAACACGGTGCCCTTGCCTGGTGGGACAGCACACGGGCCTTTCCCAATGTGACCAATCTGGCCCTTGGGGCGATCGAGATTCAGGCTCAGATTGGCCGGCTGCCGATTCCTGATGGGACCAGGCGTGTGGCTGTCTTAGAAGAAGTCGGAGGCTTTATCGGTATTCCGCAGCCCGGGAGCCGGATGTTCGAATTCGGCCGTGCTTTTGGTCATGTCGAGGGGGCATTGGCAGCTCACAATTTTGAAATCCACAAGGTGCGCCCCAGGACGTGGCAGAAATCCTTATCCGCGCTCTCCAGGCCCGGCGAGGATAAAACGAGCCACAAACGCCGTTTAGGGGCCTTAGCACGCGAACTGACGCCCATCCTCAAAGATAAAATCACCCTCCAGAACGCCGATGCGGTTTTACTGCTGCATTTTGGCCTAGAAAAATTCGCTAATGGATCTGTTTCCCCATCAGAGACAAAGCGCTGAGCGTCACGTTTTGCTCCTCCGGGAACGCTACGTGACGGCTGATCGCAGCGAAACCGGGACCGGCAAGACCTTATCGATTTTGGAGGCTGTCAAAAGTCCCGAGCTTTGCCAGACTTCCTTCGCGGTGGTTTGTCCGAAATCTGTCAAAAGTCATTGGCGCCATTGGATTGGTGAGATGGCTCTTGAGGATCGTTGCTTAGGCGTTCTTGGCTGGGAGGAAGCCAAACTGGGTTGCCGGCCTCGAATTTATTCGAGCGGCAAATCAGGCTGCGGCTGGTTTGAAGGCGACCGCGACACCCGGCGATTGATTATTTTCGACGAAGCACATCGTGCGAAGTCACGCAAAACGATCGCCTCCGAGATGGTCAGCTGTGCAGTAAAGCAGGGACATGTGATCGCTCTGTTGAGTGCGACGCTGATTCAATCGACACTTGATCTGGGTGGGCTGGGGTACCCGTTACGGCTGATTGCGCACCCGCGATTCTGGTTTGACTTTGCCAGACAGTTTGGTGCCCGGTTCAACGTTCGCTTCCGGCATTACGAGGATATTTCCAGCCGCACCCAGCAGAATCTTCTCCATGCACTTCTGGACCGGGTCAGTGTGCGAGTGTTGAAATCTGACATCGCACCCCAGATGTGCCTGACCCGGGTGGACCTGGTTGATGCCGTCAACGTTGAAGAAATTAATGCGGCCTATGCGGAGCTCAAAGCCGAGATAGACACCCTTGAAAATCTGGGAGCCACCACGGCTGAAGTGTTGGTCGCACGATTGCGCGGCCGGCAGGCAGTAGAATTGGCCAAAGTCAAAATCTTTGCCGAAGAAGCCGCGCGTCATTTGGAGGAAGGCGCCAAAGTGGTGGTGTTCCTGAATTTTAATCAGTCAATCCAATGGCTGGAAGAATTTTTCCGAGAGAAATTCATACCTCTTCGCACGATTACCGGGGAAACACCTGAAAAATCGAGAAACCAATTCATTAACGAATTCAGCAGTAACGGTATTAGTGCGTTATTGTTAAACATTCAGGCTGGCAGTGAAGGTATCAGTCTGCATGACACGATTGGTAATGCCCCGCGGGTAGCTCTGATTTCGCCTCCGGAGTCGGCAGGGACGCTTCTGCAAGCATTAGGTCGCATTGATCGGGTGGGAGCTAAAAGTGTCGGGCTCAACCGCATTCTCTATGTGGCCGACACGGCTGAAGAGGACGTTTACGAAAATGTTGCCAGGAAAATAAATCGACTTTCAACGCTCAACGACGGTGAACTTAGAAGCGGGCCCCCTCACTCGAGGGAGCCCTAGTTACGACGAGCATTAACAACCGCACACTTTGAGAGTTGTTTATGAACCAACCTACCGATCATCATCCGCAAGGTCCCAGTCAACTGGAAAATTTGGATCCCGATAGTGGTGGTTGTTTCGCATTTAAACCCCTGGATCGACCGACGAGCGAAGCGGCCGAAAAAGGAAGCCGGCAGCATCTTGCCTTAGCTTGTGAGGACTTGAGTGTACTGGAAGGCGATCGCGAAGCCGAAGCCGAGGTGTTGGAAGCTCGCGAGTTTATCACCAGGGTAACCGAATCAATAGGAGTTGGTGAAATATTTCGCGAGCAGCGCCTCGAAATTCCGCACGTTAATTTCGGTACTGCTGACTATATCGTTTTCAATTCCACGGGGACCGGCGCCTTTGTGATTGACATCAAATTCGGTGCCTGGAGTGTGACGCCGGCATCGAAGAATCTGCAGATCCTCAACTACGTAGTGGCGATCTTTTTCACGTACGCAAAAGTCCAGCGAATCCGTGGGATCATCTATCATGTCAAAACCCACCAGGCCAGTTCCAAATATTTCTATCGCGCTTATCTCCCCAAATACGTAACACGAATTCGGAAAGTGGTAGAGAATGCGCAACGCGCTTCCATAGATCCAACACGGGAAGATTTCACACCGGACCCCGTAAACTGCGGTTTCTGCGGGCGAGTAAATTGCCCCGCACGGTTGGAATTGGCCTCGAGCCTTTTGAGTGCCTGGCATGGCAAGCCCGTAAATCTGCCGACTTTGAATCTCACTCATCTTCCGCTTGAACAGTTGGGATTGCTCAAACAGACCGGTAACGCGCTTAAAGCTTACATTACGGCAGTGGACGAAGAAGCCCGTCGTCGCGCGTTCGACGAAGGCGAGATTGTCCCGGGCTATGAGATTCGTTCCAAAAGTGGTCCGCGGAAAATCATCTCCGTCGAGAACATCACCGCGGCGGCAAAGATCGTCTCCGATGCTTGGACGCAACGTTATCCCCAGAAGGAATTGCTCCTGGAAGACACGGTGTTTGGTGAGGTGGAAATTGGGGTGGCAAATTTCGAAAAAGCCGCTGGCAGATCCGCTCCCAAGGGTGAGATAATGAGAGCGCAGAAACTCGTTTCCGAGGTGTTGGAAGATTCCAAGTTAGTCAATTCTTTACCTGTTTATTTTTTATCTGCAGTCAAATCATAAACTCCTAACAATCCTATGACTGAAACCATAATCAAAACCCCACAAAACGAAGTAGGCGAAAAGCCTGTTGTTCCTTATCGGCCCGAGGGGGCATTAGCCGGTTTGCACGGTGAATTCACAGCCGATGATATTCAGGTTCCTTTCCTGCGCATCATTCAGGCTGTCGGCAAAAGTGCGGCCGATCATCCCAAAAATCATGGCGATCTGCTCTATGGCTCCGATACGCTGATTCCCAAGCCGGCTTCTCTCTTGATCTACGGCGTCAGCAAAAGTTATGTCCAGAATACTCCGTTTGATGCCAATTCCGCGGAAAGGCCGCGGACTTTTCGCACCATTGAAGAAGTTGAAGCGGCGGGTGGCAATACAGACCGATTCGTAAGAGCAGAAGAAGACTCTAACAATTATGTGCCGCAAGCCATGGCCACGGTGATTTTGGAAGCGCCTCAAGGTCCCAGAGGATGGGCGGCCAAAGTTGATGCGGTGGTGAAATATGAAGAGGGCAAAAAACTTCTGGCACCGGCATACTGGGCATTGAGAGGCACTACTTACCGTATCGTTGTGCCGATGTTGCGAACAATCGCCAGTGTTCTGGAAAGGGAAGGCAAAGAACTTTGTCATGCCCGTTTCACGCTTGACACAAAGCTTACCGCGGTCGGGGGCAATTGGATTCATACGCCTATTCTCAAAAGACAGGATGAGCAAAATTCCGACGAGTTTGTCGCTTTCTGCCACCAGATCTTTGGAGAATAGAAATGGTCTGCGCCTTTGACTTTGAGTGCGAGTATTCCGATTCCATCAATGTTAAGGTCCAAGGCAACCAGAATTACGCGAGGCTTACCAAAGTATTCCTGGTAAGCCTCTTTTCTCCGGAACTGGGTATCGAATATGTGGGTCCTCCGGAACTGGCGCCCTGGCCAACCAACGGGGTAGCGATGGTGGCCCACAATGTGGGCTTTGATTCGGCTGTTTATAAGGCCTGCCAGGCAAAAGGGGATTTGCCGAACGATCTAAATCCACTTTTTGTCTGTTCCGCGGATCTTTCAGCTTACATGCTTTTGGGGCGCAATCTTAAAGACGTTGTGAAGGCTGCCTATAATGTCGAGCTTTCCAAATCCATCCGTAACCGGGCCAAAAACAAAGGGTGGCCACAAGATTTCAAGCCGGCGCAGCAGGAGGATTTCAAGCGTTATTGCCTAGAGGATGCAAAATACTCTTATCGCTTGTGGAAGGATTTTTCTGCAGAGTGGCCGGAGAACGAACGTCGATTTGCCGAAATCATTCGTGTTCGTGCCAATGAAGGAGTTGCCATTGACCAGGGGGCTGTCGCCCAAGGGGTTGAGCGACTGAGTTATCTTCGTGAACTGGCCGAGCGCAAAATTCCATGGGCTGGCAACGGGGGAACGGTGTTGTCCATGGCCAGGGTCCGAGAATATTGTGTGCTCGAACAGATTCCTCCGCCGGCGTCATTGGCCGAGGATTCGATTGAATGCACGCAATGGGAGCAACGCTTCGGCGACAAGTATCCCTTGATCGGATTTCTGCGGGCCTGGCGTAAAGCCAACATGTATCTGCGCAAGTTGGAGCTCATGCAATCCAAGCTGATGCCTAACGGTCGGATGTGTTTCGGGCTCAAATACTACGGCGCCGAAGCTACCGGCCGGCTTTCGGGAGAAGGAGGCTGGAACATTCAGAATTTGCCGCGTGTTCCTTACGAAGAGGTTGATGTTCGCAAGCTTCTTATCCCGGAGCCGGGGAAGAAGTTTGTGATTGCTGATTTCGCTGCTATTGAGCCGCGCGTTACCTGCTGGATTACAGACAGTCCCTTGCTTGGCAACCTGCGGACAGGTCATAATTTGTACGAGGCTGACGCGCGGCTCAGTGGTAGCTGGAATGGAGAGCCTGGCACGTTGAAGAAAACTGATCCTAATTTGTATCAGCTACAAAAAGCTCAGACTCTTGGTATTAGCTACGGTATGGGCAGCCACAGGTTAAAAGAAGCGGCTCGAGTGCAGTTGTCATTGGATCTGGATTTGAGCCAGTGCGCCAAGATCATTGACCGGTGGCATGTGCGGAATCCCGGGGTGCGTAAAAAGTGGAAACAACTTGAACGCGACTTTCGGGACTCGACTGTCAAAAAGGAAACCTATTCGATTACTCTCCCCTCAGGCCGGAAGCTGCGCTATTTCAACCCTGAGCATACAGGAGACAAGATCGTCGCTTCTCCGACACAGGGTCCACGACGAAAATTTTATTGGGGTGGCGCTGTTTTTGAAAATGTCGTTCAAGCGATCGCCCGTGACGTTTTGCGTGATGCAGTGCTTCGGATCGAAGCGGCTGGCATTCCCGTGATTTTTACCGCACACGACGAGGTCGTTTGTGAGGTGCCCTTGGATTTTAACGAAACTGAAATTAAACATTTGATGCTTGTTCCCCCGGATTGGGCTCGTGATTTGCCGTTGGGGGTCGAAGTTATCTCCAGCCAGAACTATCTCAAATGACCCTCGAGGAGAAGCGAGCTATTGCCGAGCAATATCTGGGCAAAGTCGATTGGGAAACTGACGCTCAAGGTTACTGCGAATGTCCCGGCCGCGCCAAGCACACAACGACGAATCGCGATCATGACGCGCGGATTTATATCGACGGGGTGCCGACCATTTTTTGCTTTCATCACAGTTGTCAGACTGAAGAGATTCCCAAGTATAACTATGCTCTGCGCAAGATGATGACGGAGGTTTCCGAAAAGAGAGATCTGGGGTACAAAAAAGAGCAGCAAAAACGAAAAGCCGAATGGGTGGAAGCTATCGAATTGGCTAACGATACGAAAGCCACATTTGACAAATTGCTTCCTTCATATTGGCGAGGTCCTGAATTGTTAGAAAGCCGGCTGAGTCCAGTTGAATCAAGAACCGCGTTTTTCAATCTTTTTCAGGAAACTGACATTCTCTGGATCGGCGAAGTATTTCATTCCGGTTATCCGAATGGGCGAAATCATTTCCGCGTCAGAGAAGTCTGGGAGCAAGCTGGACGGTATTGGCCTTTCACCTGTACAGGAGTATTTCCCTCTGATAACAACCTTTACCGATCAGCTAAAAATGTAATCAGGCAGGACTATTATATACTGGAATTTGACCACCTTGATCCGGACCCTTTACGGAACCAATTGAAGAGCGCGGCGCTCTTCTTTTTTCTGGCTGAAACTTATAAATTGCACGGAAAATTAGTGGTCGATACGGGTAACAAAAGCCTCCATTTCTGGGTGTTAGCTGATTCGGAGATTTTTACTAGTCAGTTCTTCATTTTTTTGAAAGCATTGGGGGCTGACGGAGCGGGATGGAAGAAGGCGCAGCCGGTGCGTTTTCCAGGAATTTTGCGCAAGGAAACAGGACGACAACAAGCAGCAATTATTTTATGAACATCGAAGCCGGCCGACAAGCGTTACATCAGATTCACATCAACACTGAGGGTCCAAATCTGGGTCTTTGGTACATCAACTTAACGGGAAAATTTATCCATTTTCCTTCTGGCATGCTCCTCAACGATGCTGCTTGTGACAATTATTTACGCGAGCGTGGCTACAATTTTAAAAAAGAGAATAAGTCTATTTCCGACGGACAGGCAAAAAAGATGGAGATCCGTCGTGATTATCGGCCGGATGGGATTGTTCAATCTAGTTGCTGGTTATCAACGGGTATCAATCGTTTGGACGACGGGCGAACTATTCTAGTTTTAAAAACACTTTCGAAAATATGCCCGGACCCAGGCCAATGTCCGAGAATCACAGAACTACTCCACGAAGCCTTTGGTGATGAGCGTGAGCGTCACCTTTTTATGGGCTGGTTAAGCCTAGCCATTAGAGGTTTTTATGATGATAAACAGTTTCGTAAACCAGGGCAAATTTTAGTACTAGTTGGAGATTCTGGTTGTGACGCTATCCAGGCCATCATTGCCGGTGTACTTGGTGAGAAAAAGGTCAATCCTTTCCAATACTCTTTGGAAAAAGGCCAATTGCCCCTAGAACTTTTTGAAGCGTGCTCGTGGGCTATTGATGGGGGTTCCATCTTCCGCGGAAACCAGATGGAAAGAAGCCGTTTCAGCCACTTCATCGTCTATTGCCTTAGGGACGAGACAGAGTACAAAAGCAAATTCTCCGGTTCTTTTCGTCTGCCTTTGTTCGTGCGCGGGAATGTCGCTTTCGAATGGCATGTACGGTGTGTGCGTCCCCTGGCCGATTACATTTTTGAGCCTCACGAGGAACTGATTGTGCTCCGTTGTGGACTAAGCGGTCTGCCGCAAGAGGAAAGCTACGTTGGGAAGATCAAGGAGGAGTTGCCGGCTTTCATTTGGTACCTGCTGAATGAATACCAAATTCCCGGAGAACTGGTGGCTCCGAGATTTGGGATTGCCGGCTATTTCGCGAAGGACGTAAAGAATCTCTGTTTTGTCGGAACCGTCGAATACGAGATCTGTATCGCTCTGCAGAAGATTGCTCCCGACAAGAAGGAATTGGAAGAAGCCGATATGCCTGGGGAACTCGAGTTCGCCGGCATGACTCGCACTCAAATGGCCAGGATCGTACGGGAGAAACCGTTCTCGGTTATTATGGAGTGCCTAGCTGAAAAATTTCCTGATTGTTTCACACTCAAAACCGCAAAGAACCGGCGTATCTGGAAGTTGAACTTCAAGCATTTCGACGCGGAGACGCCTTTTTAATCCCTATGCATACTCACTCTATTCGAGATTTGGAATCAATCGATGGCTCAACCTTGATTGGACGTAGCGAACTGCGGGATTGTCTCCTGCACAATTTCGGAGTCTCAACGGAACTCGCGGATTGGGTCATCCATCTGGTGGAAGAAAACAACAATCGAGTAGCGGAATTTATCGAGCGAATCAAAACAACGGAAACAAGAGAAGTAGAAATCGAACAGACAGAAATAGCAAAGGAACAAAGAAAATGATTACTGATACCCTTGAAATAGAACTGTTTATGCTGGGAGTCCTGATCTTGATCCTGGTTGCGGTTGTTCTTTATATGATCGCTATGATGGGCCGGGTTGAGATGACACTTCATCGGGTACAACGAATGATGCAACCCGGGGTCCCGCGCGACATGAACGGGAAACGGCTGCATATCCGATGACTATAGATCTATCGAGCGAGGAAGTAAGATATCTTCTGGACAGTCTCGTAATGGCTCGCGAGTACTACCGCTTACTGGCAACATCCAGTAAAGCGCAAACAGGAAACATCCAGAGATACAGACTCGTTGAGAGTCTGGGCAAAAAGCTAGAAGGCACTAGGGTTTCTTTTTCCGACTTGGAGAAGGTTTCTCGCTAGGTTTCTGTTTTTGGATTTCCAATCGGGGCGGCCACTTGATCAGTTGGTCTCCTTCGAGAATCTGGTGAAGGTTTTGCAGGCAAAGCCGATGAAAAAGTGCGGCCGTAATTTTCGCACCCACTTGGGATCTGAGCATAGAATTCAGTTTCGGGATATCGATGTCCGAATTTCGCTTGTCGTCTTGCGACATGGTGACAGTGATTTTCACAGTTATCTTTTTATCGGGCATGTAAGGTATACCACTACAGCATGACATTGTCCATCAAAAGTATAAAATGTTCTAGACATTATATGGAACATGTACGGAACTTTTTCTTGCCATCATGAGTATAAAGGTTGTACTTAAGAACTATAGGGATTGTACTTAGGGAGAGTCGTCGAAATCTCTACGGAGGACGACATGAGTATCGAATGCGAAAACCACTGGCGGGATGTGGAGACTCTAGCTGAAAAGCTTTATGTCCAATCGGATACACAACGGGAGCCCAAGGCAGTATTCCGCCTTGCACAGAAATTCATCGAATATCGCGATCTGGAACGTCAAAAAAGAGCTGAAACCGCTGAGAACAAAAATCAAAAATTAAAACGAAGCGTTCTTAAGAAGTAAATGCAACCACTGTGGCTTTGTTCCTGCGGGTCCGGACAGGAGCGATGGGCGGAGTATGATGCCCGCGGGATCTTTCTTGATTACGTCTGCGAAACGTGTCGGGCGGAGAAGCTTTCCAAGTTCCGACCCGACGTCCTGACAGACCCGGATTATTGGCACAATGAACCGCTCGAAGAAGAAGAAGAATGAATTAATGGAGGGACGATGCAAAAGAAGCTGGAGAGGTTTGAAAGCGCGGTAATGGAATTGATCTGGGCTTTGGAAGGGTTGCCAGCTGACCCCGGGCTTTTGGCAATAGAGGAACGACTGCTGGGACTTTTGGAAATGGCCTTGGATCGGCGAGCATTAGAGCACGCGAAGATGCGAGGGGTAAATTGTGAACCAACTGAATGAAAACCTCTTCAATCCGCCAACCTAATTCGCAGCGAAGAGTGTCAACAGGATCATTAAAACTGTCACCGCAAGAGCATGAGGAATTCCGAGCAGCAATCGAAGCTTACGATTTTCAACAAGCGACCACATTTCTGCAACTCTGTGTAAAGATGATCATTAAGCACCATAAGGCGGGCGATCAGATACGTTGGCCGATAGCGTTACAGCTCGCTAAATCAGACAACTCAAAGAATGTCGCGGCGAGGGACCGCACAGGATAGATGCTCAGTTGACGAACTGGGGACAAGAGACCCATTGCGCACAGAGGTCCATTCATTTGTCCGGAAGCTACCGGTAACGTACCGGTAGCATCCCTCAGATTAGCTCGTAGGGCATCAAGCACTCAACACGTTGATCTGGTCATTGTAGCTTTCCAGGTAGCCATAAGATCGCTCAACGACATCGACGCGGTCTCCCAGCCATTTAGCTACTGAGTAGATCGGTATTCCGCGGCTGACCAGGTTGGAGGCAAACGATCGGCGCATATCATGAGTCGAGCTTTTGATTTCGCATTTGGCCATATGGGTTAGAAAACTTTTTCGGAACTCCACCCGATACTTTGCCGCTCCCCTCGTTTTCTCGGGCCGCAATGCGTAATTGGTCGGGAGCTGATCTTTTAGATAAACCGAAAGAAAGCTCGCGAACTCCGAAGTGAGGGGGACAGTGCGGTTATCGGAGTCTTTAAGCATAAAGCCGGCAGCTGGATCATTTTGGATGTGAACCACTGGCTTGGGACCTAATTCGAACCAGCCGACTTTGGTTGCGCAAATTTCGGCTTTACGCATGCCTGTATGAAATCCACAGTAAAGAACGAACTTGAGGTCCGGGTCGGTAGCTTCTGAAATCGCCCAATTCGCTTGCGCCATCCGGACCCAGTTCCTTCGTCCTTTCTTGCTCATTTTCGGCCGTTTGAAATTTGCTAGCGTATCAAAGGGAATCAGTCTTTCCGCAGCCAGCCATCTTGAAAACGCGCAAACATCCCGGGCGTAGGTAAAGAGCGTGTCCTGGGCTTTCCCTAATTCCTTCAAGGAAGCAATCCAAGCAGTGAGATTCTTCGCATTCACATCACCGGCGTACTGAAGCTTCTGGCTGCGAGCGAAACGATCGAGATTCCCTCGAACGCCGGCCGCGGTGAGTTTACGCATTGGCTTATCTTCCCGGGCCTGCGCGGCTTTCAAGTAACGCTCGATCACCACGTGCAGCTCGTCCTTCGGACGAAAGATTTCCGGTTTGACGGATAGAGTGAGAGTGCCACCCTGAAATGCGCGAACACGTTGAATTGCTTCGACTTCGTCTGAAGTGCGAAGGGGGAGAAAATGACGCTTACCGAGTTCATCGGAATAGCGATACCACCAGTTGGCGGAATCTTTGTATTTGTAGAGACCTTTCATTTTGATTTTGATAGAGTTTTTCGGGCTTCAAGTAAGTGCCCTGCCAAAATATACGGCAGAACTCTATCAAAATAAAGCCTATTTCGTCTATTACCTTTATTTTTGCATACACTACTATGCAGTGCATCGTGTGAGCTTGCTTCTGTAAGTTATTGAATATGAGCTATTACCGCTATTACTCCAAAGGCGAAAAGACAAAAAAAGGGAGCGGGCGAGGAGATTCGAACTCCCGACTCCTTCCTTGGCAAGGAAGTCCGTGTTCCACGTAGAACAAGTCTCAGAGCGAGTTGACGGGGGGACTCTATCAAAAACACTCTATCGAGTCACAAAAACTCTATCAAATCACACAGGCCAGACGATAATCACTTTATGGCCGAAACCAATAACCCGCCAACGAATCCGGCAACAGCAGAACCACGTGGCGGAGGATATACGGGCCGACGTGTCATGTATGCCCCCTGGTGGCCCAGGTATCAGCTGCGCGACGGGAAACGGCCACGCCCGGCATCCCCGCCGGCTAAACCAACTTATCCTTAGGGTGCCTTGTAGCTGACTTCGTTACTCGGAGGGGATTCAACGCCTGCCTGGTTGTATGCACTGACCACGAAATAATATGTCGTGCCACTGGTGAGCTGTAGCGTCCACACGGTCACGTTACCAACATTGACTTTTGCCGTTTCACCACCGCTTGAAAAACCGTAGCGAAAAAAATAGCCGGCAGCATCCGTATCCGGATTGCCGGTAATCGGATTCGAGTCCCAGGTCAAAGTCACCGAAGGGATCGGAATGGGAGTTGGAGTCGGAGCAGGGGTTGGAGTCGGTTTGTGATGACGGATTCCACCCCTGTCGGCGAGACTTATTCCTATTAGAATCAACAACACGAAAAGGATTCCGCTCCAAATCCATTTCGTTTTCATCTGTCATACCGGCGGCGGATTATTTGCCACCCATTCGGTGATCACGGTTTCGACGTAGCTGTTGACGACAAATTGAACGTCGGAATCCGGCACGCTCTGGCCGCTGGGATCAGCGGTGACTTTTTGCACAATGCTTGGGTTATTGGCGACCGGCCACGCGAAAGGTTGCCAGGCTAGGCTGGAGTTTGGAATTGCCCAGTTTGCCCAGCGCAGCCGATTGGCATGATCCGCTGTAGCCGGATCTTCGTTTTGAATACTTACTCCAGCCGTAACAACTGCCACCTCGGTCTGTTGGCTCAAATGCTGGGTAGAATATCTGATTGCGTAGGAAGTAGTATAGTCTGACATAGAATTTTACCACGCGGTGTCTGCCACATATTCAAAGGAAGCCCAATAAGCTGAACCTGGCGGCGCGCTTAAAAAACAGCCTCCAAACATACAATCCGATACGCCCGTTGTTCCAGCAACAGCGGCATCTGCAGCAGCAGTATAATTGTAAATATTGTTAGCGGCTCCGGTGTTTGGGCTATATATGGTGACCGTTGGAGTTTTGGCCATAATCGTTTTAAACGGGACATGCATAGCTGGATGATTGCCCGCAGCAACAATCCCGTTAACCCCGGCAGGTCCGCCCAGTGAAGTCCCAGCTTTAGTTGTATAGAAATAACTTTTTGTATAGAATCTGCTGCATTGGATAAGATTGGTCTGAAAATCGAGGTCCATGAACTGAGTAGCAGCGGCCCCAGGCTCATGCTGCACGCATGCAACGTCGAATGTAGCACCGTTAGTTGCCGCGAGATTGCTCTGGCCAATGGCACCGTAGGCGCTGGTTGCTACCCACACATCGTTGGCTGATGTGGTTACGCTCGAACCCGCGGCCAGGCTAATCGTCAGTATGTACCCCAGGTTTCCTGCAGTTAACGGCCAGGTAGCGCTAGCCGACCAGATTGGCAGATTCGCTAGCGGAATTGACGTCCACGTGTTTGCGCTCGGAATCGTCGCCAGTTTCACCAGACTGTAAACCGTGCCAGTCGGGCTCTGTAAAGCAACGCCGAATTTAAGGTTGGCCACGCTTGAGCGAACCAGTAGTGAAAGACTGGTCACATCTGAAATCAGCTCCCTTAAAGCGGGCCCTTCAACCTGCTGAAACAAACGTAAATTGTCGCTCGCACCTAAACTTGCCTGTGCCGTGGTGATAGTAGTCCGCAGATAATTATTGCTGATGGCAAAACTCGTTCCTGGCACCGTAACTAATCCGGTCATCTGCTGACCACTAGCCACTAGAGTCCCAGCCTTAATACCGGCCCACCGGTCCTGGATTATCACGCCAGCTCCCACATTAGGGGTGCTCGTCCCGCACATGCGCTGATCCACCTCGAAATTCGGGTTGCCCACTGCGTTAAAGCTACGCAGCCTGACTGCAGTGATCTGCGATTGCGGCACCAGAACCAATCCGTCACTCCCAAGCTGCGCAATGTTGCCCGAATCGGCACTGACCTGTACAGGACCAATCAATCCCTGCGCACCTCCGGGCGATACACCGCTGCTAGCCGGAACTACTGTGCCTGGGACTGCAATCGGGTTTGCCATAATTTATCGGGTGAAAGGGTAGTAAATCGACCATGCGTCCCAGGCTACGAGGTAATTAACAGAACTACCTGTGTCTCTTGCATGAGTAATAAACATGTTGCCTTTAGAGGTCGGAATGCCAGATGAAACGGTGGCAACTATGGATCCATTGATGCGAAAAGTTATCTGCGTCCAGGCAGCATTAACGTCTATTTGCAGTACATACATGGTATCTGCTAATGGAGCTACAGAGGTATTAGTATATGTGGCGCTTGCAGTCCCTACTCCCACTCGCCATTGACCGCTGTTATTGTCTGGCACCCACTCGAAAAAGAAACCTGCTTGCGGAGCAGCAGTAATATAAGTGCCAGCAGTACCTTGCGATATTCCAAATCGAAACCTGTAACCAGTGGCAGTTGGGGGCAATGTCGTTTCCCAGGCCATTCGGCACTTCATGGTCAATGGACCCAACCCATATGGAATAAGACCGCATCCCACTGAGGTTGCGTATCCCCACAGAACAGCAATACCGACATTGACGCTTGCAGACGTGCCAGTAGCCAAATCGTAATATCCAAGAATCTTCTTAGTAGAATCGTTACCGTATGCTGCCGCACCTGGGAATAACAACCCTGCCCCTGTTCCAGTTGTCTGAGTAGAATACGGATTACTGACACTCATACAATCATCAGACAAATAACATCCGTTAGCTATAGGATCCCAATAACCTGCGCTCTGAGGTGCCAACGCATGCACTGCATTGTCGCCACCGACATACGAGGTTGCACTGCCGTCTAACTGGTTGAGAAGTCCGCTTGTGCTCGCACTGGCAAGCGGAAGATTTGGGGGAGGCGCTGGATTCAATAACGTGATCTGGTTACCGGTTTTGGCAGTAACCTGCAACGCACCGGCAAGTCCACTTCCCCCAGCTCCGAGTACGTAGACAAACTGATTGACTACCACCCACGAGGCATCGTTCAAAGTCACCGAGACGCTGCTGCCGACTGCCGGAACGGTAAATGATCCGCTCGTGATGTTATAGGCGTTTGCACCGGCTGCTCCCGTACTACCAGCCACGCCAGCAGGAATACCAAAATTAAAAACCGCTGCGGAGCTTGTACCGACATTGACTACCGTTGCATTTGAGCCGGGGGAAAGGGTCGAAGTGGTACCGGCGGCAATTGTGGCAGCCGTGCCTGGTGCGCCGGCACTGCCAGTGGCACCGTCTGCGCCACGAGGGATACCGAAATTAAATACTGCCGCACTGGTCGTTCCGACATTTGTGACGGTTGCACTCGTGCCGGGAGCCGTTGTTGTCGTTGTCCCAGCATTAATCGTTGCCGCGCTTCCCGGTGTTCCAGTAGTGCCGGCTGGTCCCTGAAACGGTCCCTGATCTTTCCACGTAGTTCCGTCCCATGCCCAACCGTGCCCAGTATCAAGCGTCGTATAGAAATCACCTTTAGTGTTGCCGGTTGCCGGTAATGCGGCTGCATTAGGCACTGTGCCTTTGGGCGTTAGTGTTGGACCTATCGGACCTTGAGCTCCGGCAGCTCCCGGGGCTCCTTGAGGTCCGATAGGCCCGGGAACTGTCGAAGCCGGCCCGGGAGGACCTTGCGGCCCGGGAGGCCCCTGGTTAGCTACCGTGACAGCCTCGATAATCACATCGGGCTGGATGACTTCGACATCGAAGGGGGGAGCGTAGGAAATCTGTACGTCAAGATCAACGGGGGTAAGATCAACTTCGATATCGTCGCAAGTTGCCATACACTTTAACTCCGCGCGCTCACCGGCTGGGTGACGGTCAAGGTGCCTTTGAAAAGCGGAGTCACCACTCCGCTGAAAGAGACCATGCGAACCTGGTAAGCGTAGCCGGCCAGTTCCATATTAACCGTGGTAGCGGCTGGAACCGTGAGCCAGGTGATACCTTGGGTAGGGGTACTGGTTTCCTGCCAATCGATCTTGATCGTCCCGGGATCGGTATCTGATTGGTTCGGATCCAGTTTGGCCGTGAATTGGAACGTCGCGCCCGTGACATCAACAGGCGTTTTTACGCCGGTCGTTTTGTCGGTAATGGTGAGCGTGATCTGGCTGGAAAGAGTCGCTCCCTGCTCAACCGTGAGGTTATAGGTCTTCGAACAGGCGCACGAGGTGGTCGTACCGGATTGCGATTGTGTAGAGGAACGAGGAGAAACGAAAAAGGGCATGGACTGAACGGCCATGCCCGAAATGGTAACGCTTTAGGAATGGGTTATCAAGCTCACTTACCAAGGGAGATACGCTTGAAGTAAGCCTTGTATTCTTCGGGACTACTGTCCCTTTTCACCTTCCACATATGGAGATAACCAAACCACAACAAAACAATCAAAATCCAAAAAGCTGGATGGAGAAATCCCAAAAAAAACATGAATAACGTAAACACAATCAATTGCCACATACTTCCGTAATATCGACCGGTATGACAAAAATTTCACTAAGAAATTTTTTCTTTACCTTTAGACAAGATTGTGCTCCTGAGCATAACGCAATACGTCTCGCAATTTGGCTGGTTTGATGTCGAGCTGATCAGCCGCTTCGAGTATTTCCTGGCGGCTGAGTTTTTCTGAGGTCGTCACTGGCTTTTCTGGAGGAACAACGACTGGGGCAGGCGACACAGAAGAAGGCGCAATTATCGCTTTCTCTCCCATTCCCCGAGGTTGCTGGAAAATACGTCCTCTTATGGCTTTCGGGTCGATTATAAAAATCGAATCCGGTTGACCCCGACCCTCTGAAAGTCGAACAGCTTTTTTACCCAATTGTTTCGCTTCAGCGATTGCCTGATCTACTGCTTCGGGATCATTTGCGGCTACAGACTTCGCAGGTTGATGGATATCATCGGAACGAATTTGACGGGTTACAATTTCCGCATCTCTTCCACTGTGGGTAAACTGTCTGGCCCATTCTTTATCGGTGCTAAAGAAATGACCCTCGCCTCCTGATTCTCCACGGTAAAGAGTCGTCATTCCTTCCGCTTCGCCCATCCCCCGCGGTTGCTGGTAAGCGCGAACCTGTTCGTAGGTCTCCCGGTGGAACGGCCGGGTAACCCCGGGAAGTTCCTGTAATTGGTTGATACGATCGATCCGGAAACTCTTAATCACACTCGGGGATCGTTTCGCCAAATCCGCAATGGTTGGGTTGGCGCCTGAATCCGGAAATCCAAAGAGTTGATTTAGGGCAGCTTTCTTATCAAGGCCAAGCCCTGTTTCCCCCGGTCGACCATTAGCCAGGTTATCGAGATAAGTTTTCGCGTCATCATTGGCTGTCGCAATCTTTCCGTCCCATAGATCTTTCCCTTTTTTGGTTTTAAGATATTTGGTGATGTTCTCGACCAATTGCTCGGGGTCGTAACTCTTGATATTGACCTGTCGAATCTTCGGAGAAATCTCGGTTTGAATGGGAACTGCAGCTCGCGACCTGGCCGGCAGAGTTGCATAAGCGCCACGGTTGCCGGCCGTGTTATAAACAAGCGTCACCATGGTTCCGTCATTACGGTCCATGATACCGTTGAGTTTTTGCCAGTTGAGAACTTGGGAAGCATTATGCTGATTACTTGCGGTCAACGCATCGAACACATCCTGGGGAACATATTGACCGCGCCAGAATTGACGGCCGTCACGATCGGTCACCAGCTTGAGCACATCTTCGTGCCCGCCCGCAGCAGCCTGTGGACTCCGACGCAAAGCATCGATAGCTTGGTCAGCCATTCTGCCTTGAGCCGCGTCAACCTCGCGAGTGGATAAAACCTGCGGCCGGCCGGCGGCATCAGTCCAGATGGTTCCATCCGGGTTGCGGCGAAGATCGCCACTTGCATCGAAAGTTTTCTGTAAGCGTTCAAATTCCGGGGTTCCCTGTCGAGCTTCGGTAACCGGTACGCGAGTACTTCCGGTAGGATCTTCAGGCGAAAGATTCTTATAGTTTCTTTGCCGATAAAACTCAGTGATGACGTCATTGAGTCCACGAGTTTTCGCTACCGTGTCGGTAATGATCGAACGACCGGTAACCGGATCGGCGCCCACTCCCACCCGGGTCAGCCAATTGGAAATGGCTGCGTCAGACAGAAGTGCGCTCGGGACGTAGCCCCGCACCATTTTCTGCACCAGTGCAGGATCAGTGAGACTCGCAGCGTGAAGCTCGGCAAACATTTCCTGTGCAATCCCGTGATCATTCTCAGGGACTGCGGTGGGGTCCCCCTTGGTCAGGTTACGATTGTATTTCGCCTTGTAGGCTTCGAACGTTTCATCGGGCACATAATGGGCAACCCCGTTAGTCACTTCAACCAGCGGTTTCCCGTCCGGGCCCAGCTTAGAAAATATCCCCGGCTGCTGGAGACCCACATCCCCTAGCATGTAACGATCCACTTCACCCGTGAGCCCGTGCGCAGCAACATGGTGGCCAATTTCATGTTGCAGAATTGACTGCAACGGATTGTCACCCTGGACGTTGATAGTGGCTACCGCCCGATCACCGATTACCTGGTGATTGCCATTAGGCGCATTCTTGTCACTAATGAAATTGATATCTAGGTCAGGGTGCACCCGAGCGTAAACCGAAATTCCCAATTGCTCACTCGGGGGCAGCAGCCCGAACATCGTCTGGTTGGCCGGGTTGAGAGATTTAATAAATGTCGCCCGATCACCGATCGAAGCAGTGTGCAATTCTGCGGGGCTATTGAATCTTTTGAGCTGCCCCAAACCTGAACCTGCAGCACCAAATATTCCTCCAGTTCCCGCACCGCCAGCCGTACCCGCAGTTGTTCCTCCGCTTCCGATATAACCCGTCACGCCACCAAAAAGTGCGCCGGCTGCAGCCCCCCGGGTGGTATCAGGGATGGCATAGACAAGTTGGTTATCGAGCATCGAGGCAAACGCTTTAGGTAACCCGCTCGAATTCTCTTTTACCGCTTTCCAGAACGGCAAAGTCTGTTGGCCAAGGGATAGTTGTTCCCCGGCCATGGTCAGGTCTCGCATAGCAGCCCGTCCCACATCAGTAAGAAATGGTGCCGCGACTCCGATTGCTGCCCCGACTGGTCCCGCAACTAGGTGCCCTGTAATTGCCGGCATCACATAGCGTTTAACTAGATCCTGGGCCGCTTGTTTCGCCGCGGTATCGGCTTCGGGAAGAATTCTATCGACAATCTGACCAGGAATCGATTCGACCCAATCTGCAGCTTTCCCAACTAGCTCACCTCCAGTTCCTGCCACTTGCATCAGTTTCCCTGCTGCATTACGAACAAAAGACGGTTTTGACGCATTGGTCATTTCCTGGTTTACCCCATCCAATGCCGCCGCACGCTCTGCACCGGTAGCAGCAACTGCTCGTTGAGCATCGGCTTCCAATGGCGCAAGTCTGGCAAGACCTTTTTGAGCAATCTGGCGATCGGCTGCGGTTGCCCGGGGTTCATCAATCAAACTTTGGAATCCCATCCGGTGCGTTGCCAGGTTGATTGCATTATCCTGGGCTGCCTGGAAAGCCGCATCAGCTTCGGCAAACCGTATCGAGCGCACGCCCGCTTTGGCTACTGTTCCTTCAGCCACTGCTTTGCCGAGACCGAAAGAAAGAAAATTGATCGGATCCGCGGCTAAAGCAGCAACCCCCTGTTGCTCAGGGGTAAGCTGAATCTGTTTTACCGCATTACCCAGATCAGACAAACCTGCATTAACAAGCAAATCCCCGGCAAATTGCTCGGCATTATTCACCTCGGCTTGTTGCGATTGCCCCCGTAAAACTCTCTGACGAATAAGCTCGGATTGTTGACGGTCGAGTTTCTCGATTGCAGCAGGGTTCTGTTGACCGATTCTCTGCAAACGATTCGAAAGATCCGCTACGATATCTTGAGGTCCGAACCAGCCAAGATTTTGGATTTCTTGCCTGGCAGAAGTAAGTCCGGATGAAAGCGTAGCGATATTACCCGCAAGAATGTTTTTTCCTGCCAGGTCTTGTTGTAAGCTTTGAACCCCGCCGACAACTACGTTTTTAACCGCATCAACCGGAGCCATTAAAAAGTTTGAAGCGATATTCCACCAACCGGTTCCAGGTTTTCCAAGGTCATCAAGCAACTGCGGTTCGTACTTTCCCTGACGAAATTTGAGCTGATAAAAGAGCTCGGGGTTCTGGTTGATGACGTCATCGTTGATCTTGTTATCACCGGTAACGGCATTTGAGATTGCCGCGATAGTAGACGGTGAGATTTCATCAATCGATTGCCCGTTTGCCAGGTGCCGATTGAACAGATCCACCAGTTCGACAGCATCTTTGTCATTCGGGTTTGCAGCCTTCAAAGGCACAAAGGTGGAGGAATTAGCGGCTAAAGTTCGATCCGGAGCATTACTATCCGGAGCTAACCCTGGAGCATTCGGGCCGCCCTGCGGCATCATCGATTGACCGACAATGACATCGCCGATATTAGCGGGTCGACTCGTTGCCAGCTGCTCTAGAAGATCGGGCATCCTATTGACCCCAAGCTCGCAGATTGGGAGCCTCCATTGGCGGAGGCTGGGTCAGATCTTCTGTTGGTCCGGCTTCTGTCGGAAGCAATCGACGGATGGTTTGGCCTATCTGCCGGGGCGCATTCACTAATGTCTGTATGGCAGCCGGGGCTTGAGGCGAACCGGGATCACTGGTGATAGTCGGATAAGTTACTGAAGGTTCCTGCTGAGTCGATTGATCGGTTGAAGGCGCGACATAATCCGGCCGCATCGGAATCGGCGGCCTGACTTGCTTGTCCTGACTTGCCGTGTCGGTCGGCGCAGGGGTCGGTTTATAGAGAGATTTGAGTTCATCCTTATGCGCCTGAGTAACCGCGTTAAGCTGGAGAGCGTCCATGGTAGTTCTGAGAACATCACTGGGCGCCCCTTCCTTCAATTTATTGACACGCGCGTCATACTCAGCCTGCTTCTGATTTAAAAGATCCTCAAAGTTGGCGACGTCGTAATGGGAAGCTTTGAGATAGGCAATTTTACTTCTCATCATCTGTAACGAATCGGTATCGATAAGAAGCGATTTTGATTGCGCTTGAGCATCCGAATCCCACTCATTGATTACATATTTTTTGACCCGTTCCAGATCATCCTTGGCCATTGGGCCTTTTTCATTTCCAAGTCCTCGACCAGTAATCCCAAGGGCAAGATTGCGTTGTGCATCAAAAGCCTTGTATTCGTCCGTAGTTGCCAGAGCGGGATTAAGTTGAGGAGATTGTCCCGGGATCGTTCTAGGCAAAGCTTTATGAAGACCAAGCAAAGTATGGTTGTAATCCATTCCTTGAGCTATCGCCGCAAGGCCTTCCGCCTGATCGGCCGGCAAGCGTTCAGGTTGAATCCCGATATTTTGTTTTTGGGCCGCAGCGATATAATTCTGCAACTCCTGTGCGTACTCTTTCTCGTTCAGCGTGACTCCGCTTTTCTTGAGATCAGTCAGATAACTGTTGAGATTCTGACGCGCAAAATCGGCTACGTCCTGACTGGATGCGAGGTTCTGACCGGCATAGATCTTTTTTGCTAGATCAACATTGGTTTGCGCGGCAGCAACGGCTTCCGGAGTACCTGCCGCAGCAGGCGTTTCAGGCTCAATCATCCGTGTCCCGGGAAGCGCATTAGCCATATTGAGCTTGTGCGCCTCGGAATAGAACGCATCGAATTTTTCCTGGTAATCTTTCTCGGTGACGGTCGAACCGGCCTTGGCCAGCGATTGCACGTAATCCTCAGCTTTAGCCCGAGCGATATCGAGTTCATCCTGATTGGAGAGTTCTCCCCGGCCGGTCGGAGTTTTAAGTTTAGAACGATCAACCGGCGCTATGTAAAGCGGACCGGTCAGATCGGGGCTTTGATCTTCTGTAGAAGTTGACGATGCACCAGCAACCAAGGGGCCCATATAGCCAAGGCTAGCCAGGTTAGCTCTTACTGCAGCAGGCCATTCCGCATTGGTCCGATTGGGATCATTAGAGGCGCCCACCGGAGCGTATTTGGCACCGATCTTTTCAGGAGTATCAAGGCCTTGATCCAAATAATTGACCTTGAGATTTCGAGCCGTAAAATCCAAACCCTGTTTAAGAGAATCAAAGGTGCGATAAGCCCCGGCCCGGGAATCGTAAATCCCTGCGGGATTATTTTTGTTTCGCACCATGGGACTGGAACCGTTGCCGGTTTCGAACATGGAAATGGCCGCCAGAAGTTTCGGCGAAATGCCATACTTATTAGCGGCGGCAACGAAATCCTGACCGCGGCCGGCCAGAACTCCACCTAGATGAGTATCAAGCAATTTAGCCGTATCATCGCCAGAAGGCGGCATATTAGCCGACCAATCCGGCTGATTCGAGTATCCGCCCCCCAAAACACTTCCCAATTCCTCTGCCGATAACAGCGGCCGGCCGGAATACGCGCGCTGTTCCAAAAGCCGCAAATCATCAAGAGAAATCGAAGACGCAGGCTTTCGAGGTTGGAAAATGGATGTGCGCTTTGAGAGCATGCTTTAAATCCCTAGCGTAAATCTCTTATTCAAAACGCTACCCTGCTGATTAGCCTCAAGCGCGCTCTTGAGTCCCGAACCGATCCTGTCGGCACCGGAGGCTGCATTCGGATTGGGGCCAATAACGATTGGCCGACCTCCGGTGACAGCTCTTTCAGCTTCAGCAGTCTTGCGTGCCTCGGTACCAGTCGCTTTAATTTCCTGTATCCGATACGGTGCCTGCGCAGCCGCAGCAGCCTGGGCCACTGCAATCTGACGTTGCTGCTCAAGCATCGATTGATATTGAGACCCCCAATTGGTCAATATCTGCCCAATATACTGTTGTTTTGCCCCGAGACTTTTACCCATCAGCGATTGATAAGTCTCCTGATCCAAAATTGGATTGCCTTGAGCATCCTTGGTTTTGGACAACATATCGACCATGTCGTTGGCCTGCTGGTTCTGTTCGTAAATCCCGGCTACGTTAGTAATTGCTTTGGAAAGAGCCGAACCAGCGGTTTCAATCCCTTTAGCGTAACCAGCTCCAATATCAATCGCCGGGGTTGAATAGGTAAGGTTGAAAGCAGGTTGGGCATATTTAGGTGCCATATTTCATAATCTCCGGGTAATTAAGCTTCGATTCCTGAACCAGGTGCGACATATTCGAAATCTGCTTCTTTAGTTTCGGACAGTAAACTTCTTGGCCTGCGCGCCGTTTGTCCACGCATCGGATACAAGCAGGCCAATAATCGGAATTAAAAGTTTTATCGTCCCATTCACAACGATTTTTCAGATCGTAACGATCCTTCTGGTAAGGAACTTTGAAGGTCTCGATGTAATCCCAGACATTGTCGTGAGACCAATCTTTGAGGGGATAGATAAAATCCGGGCCGACATCACGATAAAGAAGCCGGGTCTCCAGTGGAATCAAGCCGCAGATCTGGTCACTGTCACAATTCTTATGAGCAATTAAAACAATGTCCCACGGGAAAATAAAAGTTCCCACCGGCCGCGTGAAAAAGTTTATCCCGCACAAGTACTTGTCCGGATCAGCACCGTCTTCGTACTCGACAATATTTTTAGGCACCATCGTCGTTGAGATCTCAGAAACCTGGTACTCATTGACAAACGCAGCGATTCCGTTGCCGTAAGCCATCGAGGTCCGAATCGGAGGATAATCGTAAACCTCTAGTTCCCACTGCGAAATTAACGACCGCGCAAAATCGTATTTCCGCGGAAACCAGGGATCTTGATAAAAGACAATCGGAATATCCCAGCCAGCAGTCTTGAGGATGTGAAGGAGAACGGTAGAATCTTTCCCGAACGAACAATAAAAAGCCGGGCTACAATAACGAGACAATTCCTTCGTTAAAAATTCATCAACCTCAGTTGCCTTTTGACTCAGGTTCATCGGACTTCTTAAACTCCTTAACCGGATACGAAAACGAGATATTCGCGATTTTTCTTGAGTAATCGGCATCACTCTCCGGAGGCACGGTCAATTCTTCGCCGGCCTTGATATCACGGGCGGTGATAAGAACATCCTGACCGTCTACCACGCCACCCAACTGGATATTGGCCTTTTCACCTTCCGGTGGAAAATTCAAGAACTGCGCTTCGTCTCCACACATAATCAAATCACTCGGATAATTGGGATTAGCGTAACATCGTTCCCAGAGTTTCGCTTGTTCCTCCTTGGAAGCTCTGGCCCAGACATGCTGCATCACTAGGTGATCAAAAATCCGGGAGAACTTCCAGACCAAGGTGCCTTTAGGGATATCGCTAAGAGCGAAACAACCATATCCGTGAATCGCTGAAGGCCTGACTTCTACCGGTATTCGAATCATAAAGCTAAAAAATCGCAACGCCTGCCGTCAACCCGGCACCTAAAAGTGAAGCGCCGGCACCGATCATGGCGCCTTGTGCATTCCCCCGACTCTGCGCATTAACCATATTAGCCTGAGCTGTCGCATTCATCTGCGCCATCTGGTTCTGATTCATGAGAGACAAAACGCCGCTCGACTGGAAAAGATCCGGACCCCCGGTCCCATAGACATTGGCCCCATAACCAAGTTGAGCCAAATTCGGACCTTGCACCGGAGTACCTAAAATCGAGTTCATATACGATTGCCCAACCCCGCCAAGATACTGGAGGCCACTAGTCCCGGCAGCCTGTTGCCGATAGAGTTCATCCAAAATCGATCCCTGCAAGCCGGCAGCCTGCTGCATCCCGGTCTGAAACGCTCCAGTAGCCTGTTGCAAAAGGCCGGCTTGCGTCTGGCGCGCCTGCGCGAGGTTACCGGCAATCGCTTGTTGCAAACCGCTCTGAGCCGCGATCTGTGCCTGATTCAAACCGGCAATCCCTTGCGTCATCTGTGCGGCAGCCTGCTGATTTGCCATTGTTGCTTGCAGATCTGCCTGGGTCCAACCCATCGCGTTAGCCATTCGCTCCTGGGCCTGCTGGTCAGCCAATTGAGAAACCCCAGAAGCAAACGTTTCCCGTTGCTGTAACCGTTGTTGCTGATAAACATCGCGATTAAGAAGTTCAGCGGCGACACTTGGATTAGATTGCATCATTCCGCGAGCACTGAAAGCCGCACGCGCCTGTTGCGCGACATCCTGAGCTTCCTGCTGCGAGATCTGACCACCAAGAGCTAATTGACTTGAAGCAGTATCTTTGAGTTGCTGGGTGAGCGGATCGAGTTGTCCCAACTGACTCATAATCGTTTTGCCGGTCGTCTGCCAATCCGCAGTACGCGTGTTAGCGGCTACCTGATCACGAATACGCGCTAAATCCGCAGCAGAAGTCTCCGTACCCGCTTTTTCATAGAGACCTTGTAACGCCTGATTAACACCCGTAACATCCTGACCGGTTTGACGGGCTAAATCCTGTAAACTTTGCACCTGACCGGGGAGCTGTTGTTGAATGTTAGAAAGGATTCCCTGCAACGTCTGATTGGGGGCTGCCGCCAATTGGCCGGCAGCAACCTGTTGCAGTTGATTGTAAATCGGATTAGACGCTTCGACTCGGCCAAGCCCTGCTTGAACTATTCCCATTGTCCCCAAAGTCGCCTGACCAGCTGCGCCTTGTGCTTGATTGGCAACCTGTTGAGCCTGCGGGATCATATTCAAATATTGTTGCCCATAAGCTTGGATATTCCCTAGGTTCATCTGCTGCTCTAACTGGTTGTAGAGCGGCTGATAAGTCGATTCTTCAGCATAAAGCTTCGGAGCGTTTGCGACATAAGCTCCGAGACTCGCAGCGTATTCCTTTGCCGTATCAGGCGCTTTTGGTGTTGGGACTCTTGGTGCTCCTCCTCCCATAATTACCTCTTTTCTCTAGGCCTCTACTAACTCTTGAGCCTTAACTTTGAAATCCTTCCAGAAAAGTTTATCCCAGCTTATAATACGAATTTTCCCTCGCCGCTTAAATGCCACCCAATCAAGTCTAAAAGGCGCTTCCAAACAGAGCTCATACGAAGACATCGCGCCTTTCTCCGTTGTCCAAAAATAAATGTACCAAGCATTGTGCGGTCGAAGGTGCCAATCAAGCGATTTTCCGTCACTCCAGGTTGTCTCGCCCATAAGCAGAAAATTCGGACGGCAAATAATAACCCCATGAAAAAAACAACGAAGAATGGTCTGAGACAAGGCGCCTGGGGGTTCGTTTTGTTCATACCATTCTTTGGCAACTTGTCCGACATTCATGACTTAATGATGTAGTAGCACACTGCGAATGGCGGCATGTTATTGTGCCCTGCGTTACCCCCCGTATTCTGGATATTGGCTGGGGCAGTTTGGGCAGTAATTTGCTGCCCCACAAAACGGATACCGGTTTGGTTAGATGAAGTATTCGATGGACCAATTCCCGGCGCATTCCACGCACCACCTGAGCTAACGCTGAATTGATTCGCGGCTGGGTAAATGGTGTGAGAATGACCAGGATCGTTGAAGGTGTGATCGTGCCAATCGCATAAATGAGCGTGTCCAATATCTGTATGGCCATGTGTCGCTAATTCTGCAATTGAAAGCGCATGATTTTCCTCGCCCCCGAGGCTGCCGAAAGCGCGGCCCGTGATTCCCCCGACGGGAGCTGTAACATAACCAATTGGCGCTCTACCCCTGAAATCCGGTAAATTAAAAGTGTTAACATTATCGCCAGGACCCCAATAAGTTCCGATCGCCGCAAAAAGTGCGGCATAAGTTGTTCGTGAAACCTGTGTACCATCGCAAACAAACCAGCCACCAGGAATATTTGGTCCGCCAAAAATATGAATTGTACCCGGAGCGATGATCAGATTGACGAGAGCGTCGGAAAGTTTCGCGAGAGTAACCGCTTTATCTTGAATCGAAGCCGTATCGACCTGATGAACACTGTCGAGTAGATAGCCAATTACGCCGGCTTGATCGACCGTTTTAAGCCTCCCATCAACCGCAAGCCCCACGGCTCGCGTGTTACCACTTGTGCCACGTTTAAACCCGAGCGCCGGAAAATATCCGTCGTTAGCTTTATTCGCTTCAGTCCCCTCAACGATGACACCAGAACTTTCAGCCGATCCGGCGCCGACAACGGTATCCACCGCGTGATCGATAATTCCGACAGCCGTATCACCGGCTTTATTGACCGGCGTATAACCAAGAGCTCCGATAACAGCATTACCACTAGTCGTGACACTAGCCCCGCTGTTTATGACCGTACCGGAGGCGGCATTGCCAGCAGCACCCGTATTGGTTGCCGTAACGACATTGCCGGCCACGCTCACAGTTGCGTAACTTCCGGCTCCCGCAATCGAGAGAACTAAGCCAGCCGAAATTCCGGTGACACTCGTCATCGTAATAGCGACATTGGAATTCACGGCAGGAGTCGTGAAACCGGCTGAGGTAGTGGTCGATATCCCTGGGTCCAGGTTTGCAGCCTTGATTTGGCCCACCCCAATATCGCCACTCTTTATTGATTGCGCTTGATACGCTCCAGCCGGCACGACATTCGGAAGAAAAAGCGAAGGTCGCGCGATGCACCCATCTTGGAGCATGGTTGAATCCACTGATGGCGCCGTAACAAACAACGACGTATCGTCAACAAACTCGGTTGCGACTTCCCCAATCTGCATTTTCAACCGGCTAAAAAGGACATTCTTCGCTGGATCATTAATGGCACCCGCCGGCAATTGAATCGCTACCACCAACCCGTTGGCAACATTGGGCAAAGTTGAAAGATCATGCGTTACGCTTACGAACGTCCAGATCGCATTCGAACAGGTCTGAAGATTCACCGTTAACTGCAAGGTAATGGTGTTGAAGTTGTTGAAGGCATCACACGTATAAACGTTCAACACGGGACTGATCATTAAACCGGTGCCGTTATAAATCTGTCCACTAAACGTACAATTCCGCCGCAACGTCGCACTCAAGTCACCATTGATGTGCTGACCAAACTCAACCGTCGATACGCTCGCTGCTCCCTGAACTTCGGCAGAAAAAAGGCTGAACTGGTCGGGCACAGTCTGAGAACGCAAGAACATCACGGCTGCACCCTGCGGGTGCACCAACCAATAATCCGCATTACCCGTCCATACATTTACCGGACAGGAAACACCGGTTGGAGTCGTCCAAAAAGATGAATAGAAATTACCGTTCCTCAGAAAATTCTGATCATTAACAGGATCCGCCAAGGCAAGGTCTACGACTGGGGTCCCCAGCAAATTGAGTTTATCAGCAGTAAGGATGTCCTCCGGACCCACGATGTAAGAAGGTTTAACAACTAAATCCGCCATAACTCAAATTTGTGAACGTTCCTGACGTTGATCTTCAAAACCTTCGAAAATAACTGAGCGAAGCCCGAATGTTCCCTGCTCGTTACCAATCCGCAGCTGACAGTATCGGCCGAACATCCCGATCCGGTAACGCTTTGAAATTTCCTGTTCCCGCTCAAGCTGAACCCCATTGTATCCCAGTCGAAGAGGCAGTTTCACGCTATAATCCTGACGATAAGCGTCCGCATGATCATCATTGAGGTTAACGACATTCCATTTCGGCTTTCCCCACACTTCGTATTTCGTGCGGTCACTCGAAGTCGCGCGCGCAATCGACTTGGCATTTCCACCATCGCAAAACGCATCGATATCATAACGGGAATTCCACAAAGAAACATCAAGTTGAACCCGCTGAAAATTCGAGCGTGGGCCGCCTCCGAGATACCCGCGAGTGATAACATCGCTCTTGATCTGGTATTCACTTGCCGAAGTCTGACCAAGCAAATCGGTCTTTCCCTGCTCAAGTAAAACGATCATTCCACGTTCGCGATCAATCGCGAAGAGGCGCCGCTCATTATTGTAGCTTGAACGGACCAAATCATCGATCCGGAAATCCTGATCATCGAAAGTGTCTATCGATTCCCAACTCTGCAAAATCAGGTTGTACACAATCAATGCATTGTTCCGAATCGCGTTTTTCAAGGGGATCGCAAAATACAAACGCTCCCGTCGCGCGTTCGCACGAATCCCTGCCGCCGCATTCCAATTTATCTCATTAATAATCGGCTTGATCGCATCACTGATCGGTAAAGCCTGCACCTGCGGCGAATTCTCGAAGATCTGGCTGATCTGGTAAACCCCAGTAAAATCCATGAAATAAACATCGTTCCCAATCGAGACCACTGCTTTCAAACCCACTAACCCTCGATCTGTCGAAACAACGTCCATGGTCGTCTGACTCAAATCCCCGTACACATTCGAAACCTTATAGATCGAATGGTTCTTAAACATTAAAAGCGTTTGCTTGATCCAGGGAAATACCCGAATCAACGAATCGCTTTCACCAAAATTGATCTGAAAATTGGCAAGAAACCAATCATACATCGTGTAGTCCCCAATATCTGAGACTGCGATGCGATCCTTTCCATAAGGGACAATCAACCGATTCGCATAAAACTCACCCGTATCCGCATTAGGTATAGTGTCCCGGCCGCCGGTCGGGGGCGGAAAAGGAGTCCAAAAAACAGACCAGTCCCCATTCCACACAAGCGGAATATGATTGGGTCCACGAAACAAAAAGAACTTGTCAAAAGCCTGCACGAAATTGACAGGGTAAGTAAGTGCTTCCTCTAAGGGAACGAACCGAGGCGCCTCCCCATCGCGCACAAACCAAACCCCGCTCTTTACGGCTACAGCAAGCCACTCCAACCCATCGGGGTTAGAAAAAATCTCAACACCGAAAATGCGGTTATAGTTGGCATAATTAAAACTCCCGGGCATTAACGAGCCGCCCCGCGTCACAAGGCTCCCGTTCTCACTACGCACATTGTAAGCCTCGCGATAGGTCCCCGGTTTCATTGCCGCGGGGTCCCGCGTTTTCATATCAAGCCCGTAGAAAGCATTGTCACCAACCTGGGTAAGAGGTTCATCATTCTGTGCAGTTTTTGCCCATCTCGGCATTTTAACGGATTCCCAAAAGCGGCAACAATTGAAGAATCACCCAGATCACGAACAAGACCGTTACGACCACCTGAATAATTCGCGCATACGGCGCAAAAAACGGAATCTGAAGCAAGGCCCATAACAGCAAACCAACGATAAGAGCCGCAATCAGAATATGGATAATTAAGGTGATCATACCGGTTTTCCGCTAACAACATCCAGACCATTCATTTTTCGATTATGAAGTTCCGAAATGGATAAACCCAGTTTCAGCTGAAAATGCGGTTCATCGACAAATTTCCAGCGTCCGCCCCATTCAAGGCCGAGGGATTCGCCGATCTCGCCACAAGTCTTATAAGCATTACTTTCGCCGTAATACTTTTTGCCGTCCGCTGAAAAAACCCCGATATCGAAAGCGGTACCGAAATTGTGCCAGCTCTGACCACCCTTTGCCTTGGTCACAATTTGCCCGGGCTTAGTCCGTCCTTGAGCGTAAAGTTCGTTTTGCTCCTCATAGGAACGCAATCCACTGATCACTTTAACGGTAATCCCGCGCTCAAGAGCCTGCTCAATCAACCGACAGGCCAACGGCTGCAACTCAAAGTGCAATGTCGCAATGTTACGGGCGCTTCTCTCGTCAATGGCCATTTTAATGAACAAGTTTATCCCACCAATTCGGTCCTTGTTTTTTTACCCGCTGAATCGTGCGGGTTAGCTGGGTTTGCTTTTTAGCCAGGACCCGTTCCTGGGCTTCGATCTTAGCTTTATCGGAACTGGTGACAACTTTAGTGGCAACGACGTTGGCCGTCCGTCCGCTGGTAGCTGCCGCTGCACCAGCTCGAGCTGCCGCCACTCCTGCGCTTCCTGCGGCTGATTGTGCGGCTTGCTCACTTTTTAAAGCGGCAGTTTTGGCAAGGTTGGTGGCATCGAGGACGAGTTGATTCGTTTCGTTAGCTTTGGCAAGGG